>Ga0302325_10009686_pt1 | contig 21002 bp, 14 predicted proteins | sample Palsa_T0_2_FD_201948 | JGI IMG/M metagenome (GOLD analysis project Ga0302325, IMG submission 201948) | Peat permafrost microbial communities from Stordalen Mire near Abisko, Sweden - Palsa_T0_2 | ecosystem: Environmental > Terrestrial > Soil > Palsa > Peat permafrost | place: Sweden: Abisko...
GAAGACGAAAAGGACAAGGCTAAGGGGGCCGTGGCCGCCGGTATGGGGGCCGGTATCGGGAGTGCGGGCGGCGCCACGGTTGGCGTTTTGACACTTGCCGCGCGAGGCCTGGCGACCGGATTTTCGGCTGGTTTGGCGATCGGCGCCGGAGCGGCCGCGGGGGCCGGACTGGCCTATGGGATCTACCGTCTTTTTAAGAAGCGCAAGTCCTGAAACACTCAAGACCCGCCACGCAGCACCTTCCCCGGCAACGCATTGGTCATCTTCCCTTCGTCGATCACCGGCACGCCATTGACCAAGACAAACCGCATGCCCTCGGATAGCTGATTCGGATTCTCGAAGGTCGCCACATCGCGAATGGTCTCGGGGTCGAAGACCACCACGTCGGCCCACATGCCCTGCTTCAGCACGCCGCGATCCGCCAGCCGCATGCGCTGAGCGGGCAGGGCGCTGAACTTGCGAATCGCATCCGGGAGAGTCAGCTTCTTTTCCTCCCGCACGTATTTGCGCAGGATACGCGGGAACGTCCCGTAAGCCCGCGGATGCGGGTGCTCCTTCCCCAGCAGCCCATCCGGCGCGGTGCCTTCCGAATCGTTGCAGATGGAAACCCACGGCTGCGCGAGCGCCAGCGCGATGTCCGGCTCAGACATCATGAAGATGGCCACGCTGGTGTAAGCCTGGTCTTCAATCAGCAGATCGAAGATGGTGTCGAAGGGATCTTTGCCCCAGAGTGTGGCGATCTGGGCGATGGTCTTGCCCTGCAAAGGCAGCAGCTTGGGGTTGGCCACCGCGCCCACCAGGATGGACTCCGCGCCCGTCACCTCCTGCCATTCGTTGTCCCAATTGCCGCCCGGCGTCTCCATCTCCTTACGAATACGCGCGCGTATGGCTGGATCCTTCAGGCGCTCGATCAGCTTCGCATCGCCGCCGTCGTGCGCCCAAGGCGGGATGATCGCCGAAAACGTGTTGAACCCGGCAGGGTACGCGTAAGTGTCCGCCGTGATATCCACGCCCGCATCGCGCGCTTGTTGAATATGCGCGATCACTTCGGGCATGCGGCCCCAGTTGGCTTTGCCGGCTGTTTTCAGGTGCCAGATTTCGACCGGAATGTGCGCTTCGCGGCCGATCCGGATGGCTTCGTCGATCGCGGGAACGATGGCGTCGCCTTCGCTGCGCATGTGTGTCGCGTAGATGCCGCCGGACTTGGCAGCTTCGGCGGCCAGCGCGATCAGCTCTTCGGTGGTGGCGTAGGGAGCGGGCGCGTATTGCAGCGCGCTCGACACTCCCACCGCACCGTCCCGCATGGCCTCACGCACCAGGGCCCGCATACGTTCCAGTTCCGCCGCGTCCGGCGCGCGATCGGCGTCGCCCAGCACCATGCGGCGCACCTGGGTCGCACCTACGTAACTAGCCAGGTTGATTCCCATGCCTTGCTGCTGAAGGCGCGCGAAGTAGTCGCGAAAAGTGCGCCAGCCGGGCGTTATTCCGTAATGCTCGTACCCGACGCGATCGGCCTTCAGCATGTCATCGTTGACGGGCGCGGCGGACGACCCTTCGCCGGTGATCTCGGTCGTGATTCCCTGATAGATCTTCGAGGGCAGGTGCGGATTCACCAGGATGGTGAGCTCGGATTGGCCCAGCATGTCGATGAATCCCGGCGCCACCACCATACCGTGTACGTCGATCGTGCGCCGGGCGGGCGCGCCCGTCAGATTGCCGATGGCGGCGATCCTCCCCTGGCGGATGCCGATGTCTCCGGAGTACCATGGCGAACCGGTTCCGTCGATGATCCGGCCGTGTTGGATCACCACATCGTACGGGTTGGCGGCTAGCAGGAAGAACGCAAGCAGCAGCACCTTGCGAGTGTAGCACCAGTAGGACAGGCCTCCCGGACTGTGCCGCGGCGTTAGAATAAAAGCCTGTGCATCGTTTCGTTTTACACAATGAAGAAATCCGGGACGCTTCCGATAAGCTGCTCGCGCCGGGACAGGTAGGGCTGCTCTCGGGATGGGGAGTTTTCAGTACCATCCGCGTGGTTGAAGGCGTGCTTTTCGCCTTCGAGCGCCACTGGGCCCGCATGCGCAAGGACGCCGCCGCGCTACGCGTGCCCCTGCCGCCCGATCCGGAAATCGTCCGCCGCAAGCTGCTCGAATTGGTGGAAGCCAACCAGGCGTTCGATGCCACCTTGCGCGTGGTGGTGGTCCGCAATACCGGGGGCATGTGGCAGGGGCCGGGCACGGGGCGCGCCAGCGACCTGATCGCGCTCACCTCCGGCAGCAAGGAATGGGGCGCCGGTGTCCGGCTCTGCTATACGCCGCATGCGCGTTATGCGGCAGGCGAGTTCGCCGGCGCCAAGATCCTATCGTGGGCCATGAACCTGACCTGGCTCGAAGTGGCGCAGAGCCGCGGCTTCGACGAAACCATCCTCTTGAACGAACGCGGCGAGGTAGCCGAGTGTACGTCGGCGAATATCTTCGCAGCCGAACGAGACCGGGTGTGGACCCCGCCGCTCAGTTCAGGCTGCCTGCCGGGCGTGACCCGCGACCTGCTGCTGCACGAAATCCACGTGCCGGGCTACAACATCGAAGAGAGGACGCTGGCGCCCGCCGACCTGGAACGCGCCGCTGAGGTATTCATTACTTCCACTACGCGAAGCCTGCTACCGGTGGTGGAGATTGAAGGCCGCGCCATGCCGCAGTCCGGTCCGGCTTGCGCCGCTTTGCGCAACGCGTTCGCGGAGCATGTGGCTGCTTACGTGGCCATTAACAAGGGGGCGCCCGCCGCGCGGATGTGAATGCACGATGCGCAGGCGGGCAAAAATGGTTCCAAGTGATCCGAAGCTCAGCCTGACCCGACGCCGGCATGCTACGGCTCAGAGCTTTGCAGCCAGATGACCGGCGATAACTCCTGGGCTCCCCGCCGCCCCTTTTGAGGATGACGGATTAACGCTTTGGAGGTCGCCTGCGTGCGCTCCAGCTGGAACCGGCATCTCGCAACGGCCTTTCGCTCCCCCGTAACGACTACCCGTTTCCAGGCCGCCGTTCCGGGATCGAAGTTCCCGGCCTGCCGCTTCGATGCGTTGCTGAACGTTCACCGGGCCCGTTCGGTTTACAGCTCCCTCGCTCTCTCCGGTTAGCCCCGGTTCGGGCGAGATCGGCACCGCAAACCCGTTTCCCAGTTCCAGTTCCGCAATCTCGATCAGTCCCCGGACCTTTACTCCCCTTCGGGGCTTTTGTGCCCCTCCAGATCAAAGTATCAACCCGGCCACTGACCGAGAGGCTCACCTCCCGAATGCGTTCGATGGCCCTTCGCTCCCCGCCGCCCGCTCTATTGGAATAGTTTGAGCTGCGGATCAACGTTCCGGACTCGCTTCGCTTCCGTTCGGCTCGCTGTTCCTCGAACCTCTTGGAACCAAGTGTTATGTTGCCTCCAAACAGGCATTACAGTCAAATGAATTTTGTAGCGCCGCGGCAGTTTTCCTCAAGTTTGTTCGCGCCTATTTTGTTACAGTTGCAAGACACTAGCTTTGGATTGTTTGTGAATAAAACGCGCAGGAGAGGCTTTGTTGTATTGACGCGATACCGCAACGCTAAGATGGGCTAATGGTGCGGCGAGAGATCGAGATCGATGAGGAGAGCGACCGCATCCTGGCGGGACTCTTGCAGTCTCACCAGAGTGTCGAAGCCTCCGTTGAATCATGTGAAGACGCTCACCGCGATTCGTTGCTCGCCCAGAAGGAGCGCGGCGAGCGCGGCTTCCGCGAGGGACGCTTCACAACGTGGGACGAGGTCAAGCGGCGCAATGACCTGTGACCGACTTATTTGCCGAAGGAGTTCCGGTCGCCGCGACCGAGATTCGCATAACCGCGATCATTCCAGCAGCAATGCGTCGCGCATGACGTGCAAGCCGCCGCGATAAGCGTCGTAGGCCGATCCGCGACTGGCACTATAATGGTGGGTCTGTAGGAGACCACCCATGCCAAACCACCATCCGGCGCGCCCAAGCCGCCGCGGACTTCTTAAAACATCCGCGGCCCTCTTGGGCGGAGCGGTGTTGGGCGCGCGCGCCAAAGCCGCCCCCGAGCCGCCTTTTCAGAACGTCAACACCAACTCCAGCCCTTCCACTTTGAAGATCACCGATCTGCGGGTGGCCACCGTGCGTAAGCCCGGTCCCAGTCCATGCACCATCATCCGGCTCGATACCAACCAGGGCGTCTACGGACTCGGCGAAGTCCGCGACGGCGCCAGCGCCACCTACGCGCTGTTCCTGAAGAGCCGCGTAATAGGCGAGAATCCGCTGCGCATCACCTACATCTTCGAGAAGATCAAACAATTCGGCGGCCACTCCAGGCAGGCGGGCGGGGTGGTGGCCATTGAAGAAGCGCTATGGGATATCGCCGGCAAGGTCTATGGTGTACCCATTTACCAGATGTTAGGCGGCAAATTCCGCGATAAGGTTCGCATTTATGCCGATACCGAGGAGTCCGACGACGTCCAGGAGTACGCTAAGCGCCTGAAGATTCGCAAGGAAGAAATGGGTCTCACATGGCTGAAGATGGATCTGGGCATCCAGATGGTCGCCAAAACTCCGGGAACCGTGACCATGCCATCCGGAGAAACGCCTTGGGAGCGGAGCCAATTGCCGCATCTGTTCACCGGCGCCGAGGTCACCGAGAAAGGCATCGAGAAGCTCTGCGAATACGTTGCCGCGGCGAGGGAGGCCGTAGGCATGGAGATCCCGCTTTCCATGGACCATCTGGGCCACCTCGGCGTGCATTCCATCATCCGGCTGGGAAAGGCTTATGAGAAATACAACCTGTCGTGGATGGAGGACGTAATTCCCTGGCAATACACCGATCTTTTGCAGCGCATCACGATGGAAAGCCCCACCCCCATACTGACCGGCGAAGACATCTACCTGAAGGAATCGTTCATCAATCTGTGCGAGAAGCATGCGGTGAGCAAGATTCATCCGGATATTTCCACGTCGGGCGGCATCCTCGAGACGCATAAGATCGGCGACGCCGCTATGGAATATGGCGTGCCGATGGCGATGCATTATGCCGGCCTGCCGATCGGCGCGCTGGCCAGCGTTCACTGCGCCGCGGCCACCGAGAATTTCCTGGCTTGCGAGAATCATTCGCTGGATGTCCCCTGGTGGCAGGACCTGGTGGAGGGTATCGAAAAGCCCATCATCAACAAAGGCTTCATCGCGGTGCCCGACAAGCCGGGCCTCGGCATCACGCTCAATGAGGATGTCGTGCGCCAGCACCTGGCGCCGGATACGGGCTTCTTCGAGCCCACGCCCATGTGGGACAAAGAACACTCCTGGGATCGGCTGTGGAGCATGGCGCCGAAAAAACAGGCGCTGGGTGTGGGGTGCTAGCTGCCGGCAGACTGGCGCCCTTTTTATCCGGATGCATCTGGGTGCATCTGGGGCTGATTGCTTTCGCTTGCGCGGCACAGCCGCCCGATACCCGGCAGACATTCGAGCGGGGACAGCATGCCATGGATGCCGGCGACCTGGCCGGGGCGGAGAAGGACTTCCGCGCAGTGCTGGCGGCGGAACCGGACAATGTGGGCGCGCACGGCAATCTGGCCGTGGTTCACATGCGCCGCAAAGAGTGGCCGGCGGCCCTGTCTGAGCTGCACGCCGCCGAGCGGCTCGCGCCTCAGATGCCCGGCATCCGCCTGAACATCGGGCTGGTGTATTACCGGCAGGCCGATTATCAGCACGCTATTCAGCCTTTCGAATCGGTGGTGCGCGATCAGCCGGAATCCACCCAGGCGCGCTACCTGCTGGGGCTCTGCTATTTCTTCAAGGAACACTACCTGGAAGCCGCCCAAACGCTGGAGCCGCTGTGGCAGCGCGAGTCTGAAAACCTGAATTACCTTTACGTGGTGTCCATTGCCGCCAATAAGGCCGGCCTGGCGGATCTGGATCGGCGCGCCACCACCCGCCTGATCGAAGTTGGCCATTACTCGGCGGCGTTTCACTTGATCGTCGGCAAAGCCCACGTGGGCTCAGGGATGTACGACCGCGCCATGGAAGAATTCCAGCAAGCCGCCCGCATCGATCCCAAGCTGCCCCTGGTGCATTACTTCCTGGGAACCGAATACCGGCGGCAGAACGATTTCGAGCGCGCCCGGCAGGAATTCCTGAAGGATGTCGCCATCGCGCCGGACGTAGCCTACGACTATGACGAACTGGGCGCGGTCTGTTATGCGCTCAACCAGATTCCGGAGGCCGAGCGCAATTTCAAAGAGGCCCTGCGCCTCGATCCCGGACTGGGCACGTCCGATTACGGGCTCGCCAAGATCTACAAGCAGCAGGGCAAGTATGCCGCGGCGCTCGATGCGCTGCGCGCCGCGGGCGCCATCGACCCTCAAAGCTCCAGTGTTTACTATCTGCGCGGCCAAATTCTCTTCGCCATGGGCCGGCGCGGAGAAGCCAAGTCCCAATTCGACGAAGCCACCCGCCTGAAGCAGGCCACCCGCGACGAACTGGAGCGCAAGATCGGCGGCCAGCACCCGTCCGACCCGCAATTGGCGCGCGAGGGCCAGTAAGCGCTCCCGATCCCACCTGGAACTCTCAGGCTGTAATCTTTTTTTGTTTTCTATTTTTTCGTAACATGCCTGGAATCATATAGATTGACAGTCTATAAAAAGCCTTTTCTAGCAAAACCTGCGTGCGTGCCCGCAACTTTTTGGCGCGGTCCGGGTTAGATGTAAAGCGTGCAACAATTGACTTGGACTAAGATCTTCATCCCGATAGGGGAGTACCAAGCCGAATTGTCCGAAGCCTTGGAGGCGGTCGCTGCCGCTACTCCAGGGCGCACCGATCAGGTTGAGGTGTTACGCGATCTGCTGGCCGACCTCGGCCTGAAGTCCTCGTATCCCTGTCTAAAATTCCGTTGCGTGTGTGGAGACCAACTATGAGAAGCCTACGAACTAATCGTGTATCCGCAGCCAGTTGCCTGGTTCGCTTATTGGTGTGTGTATTGATATTGCTCTCCGCCTCATTGCGGTTGGGAGCCGTCACGAAGGTGACACTGAACGGAGCGGCGTCGCCCACTGCCGCTGATGCGGGCGTAACCAGTGTTACGGTGATCGGCCATGGTTTCCCCAGCGGGACCATCCCGCCTGCCAACGTCACCGTGACGATCGACCCCACCACCGCCGGCAGCGGACCCTCCGGCACCACTACTGCCACCAAAGTTACGGTTGCGTCGGGCACCACGGAATACGTCACCTTCCTGCTGCCCGCGTCCATCAGCGTGCCCACAGCAACCTCCTACCAGATTTCCATTGCTGGGACCACTTCCACCGGCACTGCCTTTGCCAGCATCAATAGTTCGGCGCTCACCGTCAACGCTCCTGTGGCCATTACTACCGGTTCACCCCTGCCGCCGGGGGACGCCAATGGAACGTACGCGCAGACGCTGACCGCCAGCGGTGGCAGCGGATCGTACACTTGGGCGGTATACGCGGGCAATTTGCCGAATGGTCTTTCGTTGAATTCGGCCACTGGCGTAATCGGCGGCCAGCCCAGCACGGCGGGGACGTCGCACTTCGAGATCAAGGTGACTGATAGCCTGCATCTGCCCTCCGCCAAGGCGTTCTCGTTGACTGTCAATCCGGCCCTGGTCATCACCACCGCATCGCCGCTGCCGGCGGCCACCGCCGCGGCAGCCTACAGCCAGACCTTCGCAGCCTCGGGAGGCTCCGGCATCGGATACAGTTGGTCGGCCACGGGTTTGCCGGCGTGGCTGGGTCTGAGTGCGGCAGGCGTGCTGGCCGGAACGCCGCCAGTCACCGCCGTCGATGCCGCGTTCTCGGTGGCCGTGACCGACAGCACCAATAATTCCACTCCCGGGTCTTTCAGCCTGCCAGTGACTCTGGCAATTACCACCGCTGCGCCCCTGCCCACGGGCCAGGTGGGAGTGAATTACTCGCAGACTTTGACAGCGATCGGCGGCACCGGGGTATACACCTGGGCGCTCAGCGCGGGATCGTCGCTGCCAGGCGGACTTTCGTTAAATTCAGCCACCGGGTTGATTAGCGGGCCGCCCTCTACGGCAGCCACTTCCAACTTCACCATCCAGGCGACGGACAGCAATCGCGCGACCGCTACACAGGCGTTTGCAGTGACGATCAATCCGGCAGCCGCCATCCAGACCCTGTCTCCGAATACCTCGAACGCGGGGCTGTCGCTGCAGGTGAGCATCACGGGATCTTTCACGCATTTTGTGCAGGGGACCACGGTGGCCAATTTTGGACCCGGCATCGCGGTGGGCGGCGCCGCGGAAGGACAGCCAGGGCCCATTACGGTTAACAGTTCCACCAGCGCCACAGCGTCAATCGCCATCGACCCGGCAGCCGCCACAGGCTCGCAGACGGTGACTGTTACGACATCCGCCGAACAGGCCGCGGTCGCCAACGGTTTTACGATCGCCGCGGCGGTCACGGTCATCAATGTGGAAACATCCACGAGTACCCCGATAGCCCCAGGGTTCAGCGGCTTCGACGATGAACATCAGATCACTGCCGTGGAATATTACGATCCGAAGTTCGTCGCCGCCGTGCAAGCTTTGAAACCAGGGTGGATCCGGTTTCCGTCAGGCACTGAATCGATGACCTTCGACTGGCAGGCCGGGAATGAGAGTCAAGCCTGGATTACCGAGCTTAGCAGCGGTACTCCGCCAAAGGTCCCCACTTACACGACACAAGCGCAGCAATTGGCGCAGAAGCTCACGCAGGCCCAGGGAGGCATAAAGTTTCAAGACTACACTACCTTCCTGCAAGCGGTGGGCGCATCCGGCATCGTGGTCTTCAACAGCTTCACGGACACCAACCCCGGCTCGGCGTCCAACATGGTGCTGGCGGCGCAAACGGCCGGCGTGACTATCAAGGAGTGGGAGTTAGGCAACGAAGCTTATTTTTTTCCCGGTATCTACGCGACGCCGGCGGCTTACGCAGCGGGGAGCTACAGCCCGTACTATACGGAAATGATCGCGGCCAACCCCGCCGCCGAGATCGGAGTATTCTTTAGAGGACAATTCAGCGGAATTGCCGGCAATTATGCGGCCTGGGATAATGGCATGGCGGCTTACACTCCTAAGTACTGGGGCGCGGTATCCGACCATTACTACCCCATCATAAACACGAGCCTGACGAATACCCAGGAAGAGGAGACCCTGAATGGCCTCCTGGTGTATGGCACCAGCGAATACGTCAATTCTTACCTGCTGCCGCTGATTGGGGCCAATACACCGCTGTTCATCACCGAGTTCAACCAGGGCTCCGGGACGATTCCCTTTCAGGCGTATCTTTACAACGGAGTTTTTCTTGCGGAGTTCACCGCGCGGATGTCAACCGTTCCGAATGTGCAGGGAGTCGGAGCGACCGCTTTGTATCTGGGAAATAGCTACAACGAAGGAATGATTCGTGCGGTAGACGATTTCCAGACCTACTTGCTCGAACAGCTCGCCGCGAACCCGAACTATTCCACGGACACGGCCACCAATCCCAACACGCAGTTCAGCTTCTACTACTCAGCCCCCGGCCTGGCTATTGAAGTTCTCAATCTGGCGGTCAACAACAGCACCGGCATCTGGCCCACGACTGTAACAGGCAGCCCCACGGTTCCCATTCTCGGTTACGATGGCAATCCGGTCCCGGCCGTCTTTGCCCAAGGTTACGTGGGCGAAAACGGAGTGCACTATCTTGTGGTCACCAATAAATCCGGCTCCGCCGTTCCCGTGGGGCTGGAGGTGAATGGCAGCTTGTTGGAGTCCACGGTGACCGTTTCGTACGTTTCCAATTCCGATCCTACGGCGCAGAACACCGCCACGGATCAGAACAACGTGCAGATCGTGAACAATACTTCGCCCAACCCGATCACGGTAGGTCCTTACAGCGTGACGCGTATTCAGTGGTGATTAGTAGTAATCGAAGCTACGGAGGAAAATATATGACGAGCAGCCTAAGATTCAATCGTGTATCCGCGGCCAGTTGCCTGGTTCGCTTGCTGGTGTGTGCATTGGTACTGCTGTCCGCCTCATTCCGGTTGGGAGCAGTCACCAAGGTCACACTGAACGGAGCGGCGTCGCCCACCGCGGCCGATGCCGGCGTAACCAGTGTTACGGTGATCGGGCATGGTTTCCCCAGCGGAACCATCCCGCCTGCCAACGTCACCGTGACCATCGACCCAACCACCTCGGGCAGCGGGCCCTCCGGCACCACTACGGCCACCAAAGTTACGGTTGCTTCGGGCACCACGGAATACGTCACCTTCCTGCTGCCCGCGTCCATCAGCGTTCCCACGGCTACCTCTTACCAGGTTTCCATTGCTGGGACCACTTCCACCGGCACTGCCTTTGCCAGCAGCAATAGTTCGGCGCTCACGGTCAACGCTCCTGTGGCCATTACCACCGGTTCCCCCCTGCCGCCGGGGGACGCCAATGGAAGCTACGCGCAGACGCTGACCGCCAGCGGTGGCAGCGGATCGTACACCTGGGCGGTATACGCGGGCAATTTGCCGAATGGTCTTTCGTTGAATTCGGCCACCGGCGTAATCGGCGGCCAGCCCAGCACGGCTGGGACCTCACACTTCGAAATCAAGGTTACCGATAGCCTGCATCTGCCCTCCGCCAAGGCGTTCTCGTTGACTGTCAATCCGGCCCTGGTCATCACCACCGCATCGCCGCTGCCGGCGGCCACCGCCGCGGCCGCCTACAGCCAGACATTCGCAGCCTTGGGAGGCTCCGGCATCGGATACAGATGGTCGGCCACGGGTTTGCCGGCGTGGCTGGGTCTGAGTGCGGCAGGCGTGCTGGCCGGAACGCCGCCAGTCACCGCCGTCGATGCCACGTTCTCGGTGGCCGTGACCGACAGCACCAATAATTCCGCTTCCGGGTCTTTCAGCGTGCCAGTGACTCTGGCAATTACCACCGCTTCGCCCCTGCCCACGGGCCAGGTGGGAGTGAATTATTCGCAGACCTTGACGGCCATCGGCGGCACCGGGGTATACACCTGGGCGCTCAGTGCGGGATCGTCGCTGCCCGGCGGCCTTTCGTTGAATTCAGCCACAGGGTTGATTAGCGGGCCGCCCTCTACGGCAGCCACTTCCAGCTTTACCGTCCAGGCGACTGACAGCAATCGCGCGACTGCCACACAAGCCTTCGCAGTGACGATCAATCCGGCAGCCGCCATCCAGACCCTGTCTCCGAATACCTCGAATGCGGGGCTGTCGCTGCAAGTCAGCATCGCGGGATCTTTCACGCATTTTGTGCAGGGAACCACGGTCGCCAATTTCGGACCTGGGATCGCGGTAGGTGGCGCCGCAGCCGGACAACCGGGACCGGTGACGGTCAGTAGCTCCACGGCCGCCACGGCGGAAATCGTCATCAGCGCCACGGCGGCCCCCGGCTCGCAGACGGTAACTGTTACGACAGGAGCGGAACAGGCCACGCTCGCCAATGGTTTCACCATCCAGGCCGCTATCCCGTACATCACCCTGACCACGACTTCGACCACTCCGCTGGCGCAGGGCTTTAGCGGCTTCAACGACGCATACCTCCTGCATGGAATCGAATACTGGGACCCCAAGTGGCTGGCCGCGGTAGCGCCTTTGGATCCCGGTTGGATCCGTTTTCCGGCCGGCACACTTTCGATGGCATTCGACTGGCAGACGGCGCACATGAATGGCACGTGGATGGCCGAACTGAAGCCTGAAATGCCGGCCTTGCTCTACGAGGGCCTGGAAGTAGGCCAGGAAATGACGCAAGCCAAGGGCGGGGCGTGCTTCTCGGGCGGCGCCTGCGTCTCGGACTACGCCACGTTCCTGAAAACGCTGGGCGCCAATGGAATAGTGAGTTTCAACGGTTATAGCGACAACCTTGCGGACTCCGCCGGCCTGATGGTGACCACCGCCCAAGCGGCCGGAATCAATATTCTCGAGTGGGAAATCGACAATGAACCGTATTCCGTCCCCGGTATTTTCCCGACGTCCACTTCTTATGCCGCGGCTGCTTACAATCCGTATTACCTGAACATCAACGCGGCCAATCCGAATGCCATAGCCGGCGTTTTCTACCAGGGACAATACATCGAGCTAGGCAATTACGTGACCTGGGACGCGGGCATGGCCGCTTACAGCCCGCGCTACTGGCAGGGCGTATCGTTCCACGTTTATCCCGTAAGCAATGCGTCCATTTCCACCAGCGCCGAGGAAATGCAATTGAACGGCATTCTGGCGCATGGCTCAACCGACTGGTACACGTCTACCATACAGCCGGAGGTGGGCGAGAACACACCCATTTACTTCACCGAGGTGAACAGCGACGGGTTTGCCACCCTGGCTTTCGAGTCATACATCTACAACGGGATTTTCCTGGCGGAGTTTACTTCGCGTATGTCCACGATTCCGCAGGTGCAAGCGGTTGGGATAGCCCAACTGTTTCTTCCGAACACTTACAACCAGGGGATTGTCCGGGCCGTGGACGACTATCAGACTTACTTGCTCGAACAACTCGCCGCGAACCCGAATTACTCGACCAATACCGCGACCAATCCGAACACACAGTACAGTTTCTATAACTCGACTAGCGCGCTTGCGATGGAGATTGCGAACCTGGCGATCAACAGCAGCAACGCTACCTGGCCCACTACAGTGACTGGCGGACCCACCGTGCCGATCAGTGGATACGATGGCAATCCCGTGCCGGCCATATTCGCACAAGGTTACCAGGGCACGAATGGGACGCACTATCTGTTAATTACGAACAAATCCGCTTCGTCCGTCCCGGTGGCCATAGAGGTCGACGGAAACGTGCTGCAGTCGACGGTGACGGTTTCTTATATCTCTAACGCCAGCGACACCGCTCAGAACACGGCGACCGACCAGAACAACGTGCAGATCGTGACCACCACTTCGCCAAACCCGGTCACCATCGGACCTTATAGTGTGACGCGCGTGCAGTGGTAGGACAGATGTCTCAACAGATGTGCGCGCCGCGTGTCTCCACATAGACCCCGTACAGCGACTGGGCGGCGGTCATGAACAGAAAATTACGTTTAGTGCCGCCGAAGCACAAATTAGCGCACGGCTCCGGCAGCAGGATCTGGCCGATCCGCTCGCCCGCGGGGGTGAAAGTCTGCACGCCGTCGAAGCCCGCGCCCGCCCATCCGCACCCGGCCCAGATGTTGCCATCCGCATCCGCGCGGATGCCATCGGCCAGCCCGGGCTTCGTCGACACGAACTCGCGCCCGTTGCGCAGGCTGCGCGAATCCGCCACGTCATAGACCCGAATGTTGCGCGGCGCGTCGGGATAATGCGTGGCGCCGGTGTCTACGATGTAGAGCTTCTTGTAATCGGGCGAGAAGCACAGGCCGTTAGGCTTGTACATTTCGTCGACGGCCATCTCCATTTTGCCGGTCTGGCCATCGATTCGGTATACCGCCTCTTTCAACTGCATGTCGGCGCGCGTGCCTTCGTAGGCCGCCAGGATGCCATAGCCCGGGTCGGTGAACCAGATGGCCCCATCCGGGTGCACTACGATATCGTTCGGCGCGTTCAGCGGCTTGCCATTCCATTTGTCGGCCAGCACCGTGACGGAGCCATCCGGTTCGTAGCGAACCACGCGCCGGTTCAGGTGTTCGCAGGAAAGCTCGCGGCCCTGATAGTCGAACGTATTGCCGTTGCTGTAGCCGCTGGGATTGCGGTAGGTGCCGATATGCCCGTCCTCTTCGAGCCAGCGCATCTGCACGTTGTTGGGGATGTCGCTCCACACCAGGTAGCGGCCGTAGCCCGACCACGCCGGACCCTCGGCCCAGAGCATACCCGTCCGCAGCCGCCGGATGGCGGTGTTGTTGATCTTGTACCTGGCGAAGCGCTTGTCCAGCACCAGAATGTCCGGGTCGGGATAGCGCACCGGCTCTTTTCCGCTCCAGTCGCGCTGCGCGCGCATCGCCTTTGGAGCAAGGGCGGCGGATGCCATGGCCGCAAGGAAAGAGCGCCTGGCTGTGCGCCCTGGGGCGCCGGGACTCTGTTGGTTTGTATTCATACCGGAAGGCCAGTGTACCTCATTTATCATCCATCATCATGCCATGAAGCGTTAGCGGTCAATCGCGTTAAGGCAGGCTTTCTTCTGAGAATCCAGGTGGGTTGAAGTCACTCGCCGGAGTGCGGCGCGGACTCTAGTCCGATGGGTTCGGATCGTTTTCTCGTCTGGCTCAATATAAGGCACCGAGCAAACCCTATCGATCGGCAGGTCTGGCCCAGCCATGGATAGCACTCCGGCGGCATTTCGCGTCAATGCGAGCGAGAGGGCAAAGTACAGATCTGTCGTCCGCCCGGCATCGGTAGCTTTCAGTAGTTTCTTGGCGACATCGAGCCATACTGGCGTTCCCATCTCGATTCCATGGATCACGGCGTCCCATTGGCTCCCTTTTCCAGCGGAAAGCTCCCTGACGACCGCTGCCGCACCGTGTGAATCAATGGCGTCGATTACGGCCTTCGGCTCAACTGCACCTTTGGCCCCAAGCTCTTGCGAGTGCGCGAGCGGGCACAGCACAACGGAGAAGACGGCGAGCCGCAGAAGCTTTGGGCTAGCGTACGACTTCAAATTGATTATCTCCGCTGTTTGAGATCAGATCGCGGACGTTAGGCGGCAAAACCACGCAGCCGGTAGAGGCATCGTGACGGACGTTATCTCCATGAATCAAGAACCCGCCGTCTCGCCCTGGAGGCAGGGGGCCGTCTGGAGTGAGATCCATGACATGTGGACCGTGCGTAGCGGTGTCGTGCGCTCGCCCGATGTTGTAGCGTCCGCGCGGAATTGGTCCGACGTTCCGCAGACTCTCGGCGTTGGGGTTGTTCCGACCGGCCCCCGTTCCCGAATACCCGGTCGCAACGATACGTCCATTTCGTGTGATCTGTCCGGTACTTTGGCTGTAAGTCCACATGGCGAACGAGTATATCATAGCGGATGATGCGCATCATTCTGAGAATTGTCACCCTGGCCGGCCTGATGTCCGCCGGCTTGGCCGCCGCCGGGAACCGGTTTGTGCATGTGGACGGTAAACACATCGTGGCGCCCAACGGGGAAAAGCTGCTGCTACGCGGCATCAACCTGGGTAACTGGCTGGTGCCCGAAGGCTACATGTTCCACTTCGACAAAGGACCGCAGTCATATCGCGAGATCTCGGCACTCTACAACGACTTGATCGGGCCGGATGAGGCGGCGCGTTTCTGGAAGCAGTATCGCGAATCCTACATCACTGAATGGGACATCCGCTTCATTCACGACGCTGGCTTCAACTGCGTGCGCATTCCGTTTCATTCCAAGCTGATCGACGACGGCACGGCGTTCCCCCTGCTCGACAGGGTAATCACATGGTGCCGTCAGCGGCACGTCTGGGTGATTCTGGACATGCACTGCGCGCCCGGCGGCCAGACCGGCACCAATATCGACGATAGCTGGGGTTATCCCTGGCTGTTCGAAAGCGATGCAGAGCAGCAATTGGCAGCCGGATTCTGGCGCAGCATCGCGCAACGGTACGCCGACGAGCCGACCGTCCTCGGCTACGACCTGCTGAATGAACCGATTCCGCCGCCCGTCGCCAACTTGAATTCGCGCCTGGAGCCGGTTTACCGCAAGATTACGGAAGCCATTCGCCAGGTGGATCCGAATCACGCCGTCATCCTCGGCGGCGCGCAGTGGGACAGCAACTTCGACGTATTCGGCCCGCCCTTCGACCGCAACGCCATTTACACTTTCCACAAATACTGGACCGCGCCCACCAAAGAAGTGATCCAGCCTTACCTGGATTTCCGTGAGCGCTATCAGGTTCCTATTTGGATGGGCGAATCCGGTGAGAACCAGGATTCCTGGATCGCGGAATTCCGCACCATGCTGGAGAAGAACGACGTCGGCTGGACATTCTGGCCCTACAAAAAGATGGATGCAACGTCTTCGCCGGTCAGCTTCGCGCGTCCCGCGCATTGGGACGAAATTGTGGCATACGCCGCGCTGGCCGGCGGCATGGGCGCGGCGGAAGAGAAGATGAAGAAGCGCCCGCCGAAGGATCGCTCCCGCGCGGCGCTGGCCGATTTGCTGGCGAAAATCAAGCTGGAGAATTGCCGCGTCAACGAGGGATATTTGACCGCGCTGGGGATGCGCGCGCCGACGCTGAATTAGACGCGCGGTCGCGACATCCCCGCAACGCCTCATCTACTGACAAACGGGTTTCCTTTAACCACAAACCGCAGCGGCCAATCGGCACAGTGACGGATGCCGATGCGGGGCGTGACCTCGATCTCAAACGGCTCCTGGTCCCGCGGTGTGCGCACCGTGAGGGCGCCACGCGTCACATCCGCGCCGTTCTGCTTGCGGGTGATGCCCAGCGCCAGCGTGAGACGCCCCGGCCCGGACGTCAGGTCCCGGAGTGTGTGCGCGGACGGCCGGCGGCGCTGCATGGTCTCGATGCCGGCCACTGGCTGCAGGGCGCGAATGAGCACGGCCCCGGGCCGGCCATCCGGCTCGGTGACCAGATTCAAGCACTCGTACATGCCATAGATGAAGTACACGTAAGCATGACCCGGCGGTCCGAAGATGACGCGCGTGCGCTCGGTAATGCCGCGGGCGGTGTGGGCCGCCAGATCCTCGCCGCCGCCCAGGTAAGCTTCGGTCTCCACGATCCTGCCGGACGTTTCACCATGCACCACAATCTTGCCCAGCAGGCCGCGGGCGACTTCGATGGTGTCACGCGCGTAGAAACTCCGCGGTAGGATCATGCTATTTCAGTGCCAGAGAGCCTCCGGCGCCGCTCTGGGGAGGCACGCCGCCGGCCATCTGTGCCGCGTCGATCAGCCGGCGCGCGTCGGTCCGCAAGCCCGGCCAGCGCCAGCCGAAGATGGCGGCTGCCGCCATGCAAATGACACCGCCGCCGGCGACGGTCGCGGGCGCGCCCCAACGCGCGGCTGTCACGCCGCTCACCACGGCGCCGAGCGGCGCCATGCCCATGAACATCATGGAATAGACCGACATCACCCGTCCGCGCAAGTGGTCCGGCGACATGGTTTGAATCAACGTGTTGGACGATCCCATCTCGACCATCATGGCGAAGCCCACCGGCAGCAGCAGCGCGCACGAAACCCAGAATGACCGGGAAACCGCGAAGGCTATAAGAGAAGCGCCAAACGCGGCAGCCGCGATCGCCACCCAGCGCCCCAGGCCCTGAACATTTTCGCGCGACGCCAGCAGCAGAGCGCCCGCCAGCGCGCCCACGCCCGATGCGCCCATCAGGATGCCCAGCCCTTTGGCGCCGCCGTGCAGGATCTGGTCGGCGAAGATCGGCATCAGCACGGCGAAGGGCATACCGGTTGCGCTCAGGATTCCCAGCAGGATAAGCAGGTGGTGAATCGGCGGGCTACCGATGACGAAGCGGAACCCTTCGATCACGTCGGCTAAGGGCGATGCCTCGCGCTTGACGGGCTTGCGATCGTCGACCGTCATCAGCAGCAGCCCGGCGATCACCGCGAAGTAGCTCACCCCGTTCGCGAAGAAGCACCAGCCTTCGCCGATGCCGGCCACCAGGATGCCGGCTACCGCCGGGCCGATTATGCGCGAGGCGTTGAACATCGAGGAGTTGAGGGCGATGGCGTTGATCAGGTCTTCGCGCCCCACCATCTCCACGAAGAACGCCTGCCGCGCCGGGATATCGAAAGCGTTGACCACTCCGAGCAGTGCCGAGAGAACCACGACGTGCCAGACGCGCACCACCCCAGAGAGCGTGAGGGCGGCCAAAACAAGCGCCAGCAGCAGGGCGGCGGTCTGTGTGCCGATCACCACGCGGCGGCGGCGGAAGCGGTCGGCCACGATACCGCCCACCGGCGCCATCAGGAACACCGGGATCTGGCTCGAAAAGCTCACCAGGCCCAGCAGCACGGACGACCCTGTCAGCCGGTACACCAGCCAGGCCTGGGCGACGTTCTGCATCCAGGTGCCGATCAGCGAGATCAGCTGGCCGCCAAAGAACAGTTGGAAATTGCGATAACGCAACGCGCGCAGCGTGGGCGGCAGTGTCAATGCGTGTGACCCTCGCAGCGTAGCATTGGAATTACTATGGTAAAGGACAGCTTAGCTTCCGCCAATGCCCCTGGTTCCGCCATACATCGAATCGTTGCGGCCGTACGAGCCGGGCCGCTCCATCGACGAAGTGCGCCGCGAATACGGGCTGACGAATGTCTCGAAGCTGGCATCCAACGAGAACCCCCTGGGGCCATCGCCGCTGGCCCTGGAAGCCATCCGGCGGCAGTTAAGCGGCCTGAACCTTTACCCCAACGGCGGCCTGGACTTGCGCCGCACGTTGGCCGAAAACTTCGATCTGAAGCTGGAGAACGTGATCGCGGGCAGCGGATCGGAAGGTATCATGTCCGGCATTATCAGAACCTTCCTCTGTGATGATGACGAGGTGCTGACCACGGATGCAGCTTTTATCGGCTTCCAGGTGCTGGCGCGGTCCCGCGGCGTCAAGTATCGCACTGTACCCTATCGCGACTGGCATTACGACCTGGCGGCGTTGTCCGCACAGATCACCGAAAAAACCAAGATCGTCTATCTGGCGAATCCGAATAATCCGACCGGGACGATCTTCACCAGGCACGAATTCGACAGCTTCTACCAGCACGTGCCCGAGCGCGTGCTGATCATCCTGGATGAAGCCTATTTCGAGTACGCCAAAGACAATCCGCGCTATCCGGATTCGATGCACTACCGCTACGACAACGTGATCACGCTGCGGACTTTCTCGAAGATTTACGGTTTGGCGGGCATTCGCATCGGGTACGGCTTCGCGCATGAGCGTCTGATCGCGAACCTGCTGAAGGTGAAGCTGCCCTTCGAGCCCAGCACGCTGGCGCAGGCGGCGGGCATTGGCGCGCTGGCGGACAAGGAGTTCCTGCATCGGTCGCTCGAACTGAACGCGCGCGGGCTGCGGATGCTGACGGATTCGTTCCGTGGCATGGGGATGGAAGTGGTTCCGTCGGACGCGAACTTCGTGATGCTGCCGCTGCCGACCGCCGAGGAAGCGCGCGGGTTGACGGAAGCACTGTTGCGGGGGGGCGTGATCGTGCGGCCCCTGGCGGCATTCGGGTTGCCGCAGTGCGTTCGGGTATCGACGGGCACCGGCGAGGACAATGCGCGGTGTGTGGAAGCGGTAAGGGAGCAATTATGCAAACATTGACGGCATCGCCAGCCGAAACCGGGAAGGACTATCTGCCTCTGAACGGCACCGACTACGTAGAGTTCTATGTGGGCAATGCCAGGCAGGCGGCCTACTTCTACAGGTCGGCGTTCGGTATGCGCCTGACCGCCTATCGCGGGCCGGAGACGGGCATGCGCGACCGCGCGTCGTGGCTGGTGGAGCAGGGCAAGATCCGGCTGGTGTTCACCACTGCGCTCGCGCCCGAACATCCGGTGGCGGAACATGTGCGGCTGCACGGCGATGGCGTGCGGGATATCGCCCTGTGGGTGGATGACACCGAATCGGCCTACCGCGAGACCACCCGGCGCGGCGCCAGGGGCGTGCGCGAGCCGGAGACCCTGCGCGACGAGCACGGCGAAGTGCGCATCTCGGCTATCGCCACTTACGGCGACACGATTCACTCATTCGTAGAGCGGCGCAACTATCGCGGCGTCTTTCTGCCCGGCTTCGTGCCGATAGAGCATGCCGGGCATGCCGATACGGTAGCCCGGCCGGTGGGTCTGAAATACATCGATCATATGGTGGGCAACGTCGGCTGGGGTGCCATGAACACCTGGGTGGATTTCTATCGCGACGTGATGGGCTTCCGGCTGTATCAGCACTTCGACGACAAAGACATCAGCACGGAGTACTCGGCGCTGATGTCCAAGGTGATGTCCAACGGCAACGATAGGGTGAAGTTTCCAATTAACGAGCCGGCCGAAGGCAAGCGGAGGTCGCAGATCGAAGAGTATCTTGATTTTTATCATGGGCCGGGCGTGCAGCACATCGCCATGGCGACGGATAACATCATCGACACGGTAACCCGGCTGCGCGACCAGGGCATCGAGTTCCTGCGGGTCCCCTCGACTTACTACGACGATCTGACTGGGCGCACGGGAGCGATCGACGAGCCTATCGAGCGCTTGAAGGAGCTGGGGATTTTGGTGGATCGCGACGATGAAGGCTACATGCTGCAGATCTTCACCAAGCCGGTGGAGGACCGGCCGACACTTTTCTACGAAGTGATTCAGCGCAAAGGCAGCCGCAGCTTCGGCAAGGGCAACTTCAAGGCGCTGTTCGAAGCGTTGGAGCGGGAACAGGCGCGGCGCGGGAATTTGTAACGCGCCCCGGAGCCGAAGCCCCGCGCATTTTTCCCTTGACATTTTTATTCAATAGTACTAATTTCTTAGTATGCGGCCACCGAGCAAGACCCTGACCGACCAAGAACTCGAGATCATGAAGATCGTCTGGGAGCGGCAGAGCGCCACGGTGCGCGATGTTTACGAGGCGCTGCTGGAGCGCCGCCGGGTCGCCTACACCACCGTCATGACCATGATGAAGATCCTGGAACAGAAGGGCTACCTGAACCGGAAGCAGGTGGAGCGCGCCTACGTCTACCGCCCTGCGCAGCCCAAGAGCAGGGTGATCCGCGCCATGGTCCGGGACTTCGTCAATCGCGTGTTCAACGGATCGGCGGAGCCTTTGCTGGTGCATCTGATCGAAGACCGCCACCTGACGGCGAATGAGATCGAGGAGATCCGGCGGCTGATCGGAGGGCGGCCGTGAGCGCAGCCCATTGGCTCGGCAACCTGGCCGCCTGGAGCGCCCAGGCCGCGGCCCTGATTGCGGCGGGTGGCTTGGCGGCCTCCGCATTCCGGTTGCGTGTGCCGCGCATCCGGTTGGCCTACTGGCAAACGTTGTTGGCAATCTGTCTGCTGCTTCCGGCCGTGCAACCGTGGCGCCGCGCGGTGG
>Ga0302325_10009687_pt1 | contig 21000 bp, 19 predicted proteins | sample Palsa_T0_2_FD_201948 | JGI IMG/M metagenome (GOLD analysis project Ga0302325, IMG submission 201948) | Peat permafrost microbial communities from Stordalen Mire near Abisko, Sweden - Palsa_T0_2 | ecosystem: Environmental > Terrestrial > Soil > Palsa > Peat permafrost | place: Sweden: Abisko...
GCCCGCGGCCACTCCGACGAGGACGCCGGCGACGGCGACCAGCGCGATCACGAACGCATTCACGGCCGCTCCGAGGTCGAGCGCCCGGAGCGGTCGGCGACGATGCGCACATCGACGCCGGGCAGGCACTGCATCAGCCGTTGGGGTAGCGGCACCCGCAGGCGGGCGAGGCCGCGCGCAGGGCGCGAGCGACCGACCAGGATGTAGGTGGTGCCACGAGCTGCGGCGACGTCGACGATCGCTGCGGCCAGGTCGTCGGATTCCTCCTCGAGCATCCTTGCGCCGAGCACCGAGGCGAGCTGTCGCAGAGCCGCGAGCGAGCGCTCCTCATCCTCAGGCAGGGCCCGGCCCGGCGCACGTACCCACAGCAGATCGAGCTCGGCGCCAAGGCGCTGGGCCGAGCGCCACGCACGGCGCACGAGACGCTGGCTGCCCGGATACGGCTCCACCAGCGCGAGCAGGCGCTCGCCAACGGCCTGCGGGGCGTCAGCGGCGAGACTCTCCTCGCGCGAGCCAACGAGCTCGGTGGTGAGGCGCTTTGCGCCAACCTCCTCGGCCACATGACGGAGCGCGACCTCGCGCAGGGCGGCCAGGTTCTCGATGCGGAAGAAGTTATTGAGCGCCGCGTCGATTCGCTCGGGCGCGTAGATCTTGCCCGCACGCAGGCGCGTGAGCAACGCCTCGGGAGTGACGTCGATGAGCACCACCTCGTCGGCCGCTCCGATGATCGCGTCCGGGATCGTCTCGCGCACGCGGATGCCACTCAGCTCGGTGATGTGATCGTTGAGCGACTCCAGATGCTGGACGTTCACCGTCGAGATCACGTCGATGCCGCCCGCCAGCACATCCTCGACGTCTTCGTAGCGCTTGTGGTGCTCGGTGCCCGGGGCATTGGTGTGGGCGAGCTCGTCGATCAGGCACAGCTCGGGTGAGCGGCTGAGGATCGCGGGCAGGTCCATCTCCTCGAGCACCGTCTCGCGGTAGCGCACGCGCCGTCGTGGCACCATCGGTAGACCCTCGGCGAGACCGGCGGTCTCAGAGCGACCGTGGGTCTCGAGCAGGCCGACCACGACGTCCCGGCCGGCCTCGAGTTCCGCGTGGCCCTCGAGCAGCATGCGGAAGGTCTTGCCGACTCCCGCGGCCATGCCGAGGAAGACCTTCAGCTGGCCTCGGTCGTGGCCGTTCGAGGCGGCCGCCGGGGGTGAGAGTTCGGTCGCGACGGTCCCTCCCCGCTCATCCCCCGAGCAGGTTGTGCACGATCAGGTCGATCAGCTTGATCCCGATGAACGGCGCGATGATGCCGCCGAGACCGTAGATCAAGAGGTTGCGCCGCAACAGCGCGCTTGCGCCGATCGGCCGGTAGCGGACGCCCTTCAACGACAGCGGGATCAGCAGCGGGATGACGATCGCGTTGAAGATCACGGCCGAGACGATCGCGCTTTCCGGCGTGCCGAGGTTCATGATGTTGAGCACGTGCAGCGGTCCCTTGCCGCCGGCAGTGGTCGCGTAGGTCGAGATGAAGATGGCCGGCAGGATCGCGAAGTACTTCGCGATGTCGTTCGCGATCGAGAACGTCGTCAGCGCGCCGCGCGTGATCAGCAGCTGCTTGCCCACCTCCACGATCTCGATGAGCTTCGTCGGGTTGGAATCGAGGTCGACCATGTTGCCCGCCTCGCGCGCCGCCTGTGTGCCCGTGTTCATCGCCACGCCGACGTCGGCCTGAGCGAGCGCCGGCGCATCATTGGTGCCGTCGCCGGTCATTGCGACGAGCCGTCCGTCCTGCTGCTGCTCGCGGATCAGCGCCAGCTTGCGCTCGGGCGTGGCTTCCGCGAGGAAGTCATCGACGCCCGACTCCTCGGCGATCTTGGCCGCGGTGAGACGGTTATCGCCCGTGACCATCACGGTCCTGATGCCCATCGCGCGCAGCTGGTCGAAGCGGGCCTTCATGCCCTCCTTGATCGTGTCCTTGAGGTAGATGACCCCGAGCACCTGGTTGTCGCGCGCCACGGCAAGCGGTGTGCCGCCCTCGTTGCCGATGCGGTCGAGCTGCGCCTGCAGCTCCGGTGGCGGCGAGCCGCCTTCGCTGCGCACGAGCTCGATGATCGCGTCGCCGGCGCCCTTGCGCAGACGGCGGCCGTCGATGTCGACGCCGCTCATTCTGGTCTGCGCGGTAAACGGCACGAACTCGGCGTTCAGCGTGGTCATGTCGTGCTCGCGGATGCCGTACTGCTTGGCCAGCACCACGATCGAGCGGCCCTCGGGCGTCTCATCCGCGAGCGATGCCATCTGCGCGACCTCGGCCAGCTCGGACTCGGGAACGCCCGGCATCGGCGCGAACTCGGATGCCAGCCTGTTGCCGATCGTGATCGTGCCGGTCTTGTCGAGCAGCAGCACGTCCACGTCGCCGGAGGCCTCCACGGCCCGCCCGGACAGCGCGAGCACGTTGCGGCGGACCATGCGGTCCATGCCGGCGATCCCGATCGCCGACAGCAGCGCTCCGATCGTCGTGGGGATCAGCGCCACGAGCAGCGCGATCAGCGTTGTCTCGGAGATCGCCGTGCCGGCGAACAGGCCGAACGGGCGCAGCGTCGCGACGACGATCACGAAGATCAGCGTCAGCGCTGCGAGCAGGATGTTCAGGGCGATCTCGTTCGGCGTCTTGCGCCGCTCGGCGCCCTCGACCAGCGCGATCATGCGGTCCATGAACGACTGGCCCGGCTCCTGCGTGATTTCAACGACGATCTCATCAGAGGTCACCCGCGTGCCGCCCGTGACCGCGCTGCGGTCGCCGCCGGACTCCCGGATCACGGGGGCAGACTCCCCAGTGATCGCGGACTCATCGACCGTGGCGATGCCCTCGATCACGGTGCCGTCTCCCGGGATCAGCTCGCCCGCCGGTACGACCACCACGTCACCCCGCGCGAGCTCTGCGGCGGCCTTTGTGGAGCCGTCGCGCATCGTCGCGACGGTCTCCTTGCGCATGCTTCGCAGGGTGTCCGCCTGCGCGCGGCCGCGGCCCTCGGCGAACGCCTCAGCCATGTTTGCGAACACGACCGTCAGCCACAGCCAAAACGCGATCGTGAACGTGTACCAGGCGGGCTCGTGTCCGCCGCCGAGCGGCTTGCCGCCGAACGCCTGGATCAGCCAAGTGACGGTGGTGATTACCGAGCCGATCTCCACCACGAACATCACCGGGTTGCGCACCTGCACGCGCGGGTCGAGCTTCTTGAAGCTGTCGATCAGCGCCCGCACGACGATGTCGCGCTGGAACAGCGAGATCGCCTCGCGCTCATGGGTGGCCGGCATCTGCGCGGACATCAGCCCGTTGCTCCCGACATGCGATCGAGTGCGAGGTTGAGCTCCAGCACATTCACGCCTTCCTCACCGGAGAAGCCGAGCCCGCGACCGGACGTGTACTTCGCGATCAGGCCATCGACCGTGCTCAGCGGGAGCCTGCGCTTGGCCGCGATGCGGTGGGCCTGTATCCAGGCGTTCGCCTTGGAGATTTCCGGGTCGAGGTTCGAGCCGGAGGTGTTGACGGCGTCCACCGGAATCTGCGCCACCGTCAGGGCAGGGTCATACGGCCTGTTCAGTTCAAGGTAGGCCTTGATGTTTTCGGCGTTCGCTTCCTCCGTCTTGACGCTGTTGGGGCCGTGGTTGGAGAAGGTGCTGGCGGCGGCGTTGTATGCGCCCCCTTCGGTCGCCGAAGGGCGCGTCTGAAAGTAGCGCGGATCCGGTTCGGTCACTACCGCACCTTTCACTTCCTTAGGCTTGCCGCTCTTTTCAAGCACCGGCGTGCCGAAGTTCTGCCCGATGAGCTTCGAGCCCACGAGCCTTCCGCCGACGTGGATCCGCTGTCCGTTCGCGTTGCCCGGAAAAACGAGCTGGCTCGCGCCGGTGATCACGAGCGGGTAGACGAGCCCGAGCAGGATCGTGAAAACGATGATCGCGATGGCCGAGGTGACGATGTCGCGTTTCATCTCAGTAGAGGTGCCCGGTCAGGCCCTGCACGATCGGGCCGAGCAGCAGGGCGGGGAAGAACGTCAGCGCGCCCACGAGGATGATCACGCCGATCAGGAGCACGACGAACGTGGGGTTGTCGGTGCGCATCGTTCCGAGGCCCGCGGGCGTCACACGCTTGCCCGCCAGAGCGCCGGCGACGGCGAGCGCGAACAGGATCGGCGCGTAGCGCGCGAAGATCATGTCGAAGCCCCCGAGCAGGTCGGCGAACGTGATGCCGTGAGAGCCGACATTGCCGGCGTTCGGCTGGATGAAGCCGGTGTAGCCGGCAAACGCCGAGCCGTTGTTGTTCGCCTGCGAGAGGTAGGCGTAGAAGCTCTCAGAGAAGGCCTGCGGAGTATGGATCCCGAGGGTCGCGGAAGTGGCCGCTTCGGAGATCGATGCACGCCCGGATTTGCTCGCGGTGGCCAGAGCCGTGCAGAACAGCGCCGCCAGCGGCGTGATCAGGATCCCGAGGCCCGCGAGCTTTATCTCCCTGGCCTCGAGCTTCTTGCCCAGCCACTCAGGCGTTCGTCCCACCATCAGCCCACCGATGAACACCGCCAGAAGGACGTACAGCAGGATCGAGTACAGACCGGTTCCTACGCCACCGAAGATCACCTCGCTGGCCGACAGGTTGGCGAAGGGCACGGCCCCGCCGATGCCGGTGAAGGACTCGATCGCGCTGTTGACAGCGCCGCACGAGGTGACGGTAGTCACCACGTCGAACAGCGCCGAGCCCGCGATCCCGAAGCGCTGCTCCTTGCCTTCCATGTTGCCGCCGCCCGAGCCCGAGATGACCTGCGTGTGCAGGCCCGCGGCGTGCTGGGCGGGCGAGCCGTGCGCCTCGGCGATGTAGGCAACGACGACCGCGCCCAGGAACATCACCATCATCGCGCCGTAGATCGCGTAGCCCTGGCGGCGGTTGCCGGACATGCGCCCGTAGAGGAACACGAGCGCGGCCGGGATCACCAGCACGATCAGCATCTCAAAGAAGTTGGTGAACTGCGTGGGGTTCTCAAACGGGTGGGCCGAGTTCGTGTTGAAGAACCCACCTCCATTTGTGCCGAGCAGCTTGATCGCCTCCTGTGAGGCGACCGGACCCATCGCGATCGATTGCGTGAGGCCCGTGATCGTGTGCGCGGTGAGGTAGTCCGAGAAGTTCGCGATCACCCCCTGGGAGACGAGCACGATTGCGGTCAGCACCGACAGCGGAGCGAGCACGTAGAGGATCGTGCGCACCAGGTCCTGCCAGAAGTTGCCGAGGCTCTTGCCGCTGCGCCCGACTATCCCGCGCACCAATGCGACGGCCACGACGATGCCGATGCCGGCCGACAGCCAGTTCTGGACCGTCAGCCCGATCATCTGTGAGAGGTAGCTCATCGTCGTCTCACCGCTGTAGTACTGCCAGTTGGTGTTCGTCATGAACGACGAGACGGTGTTGAACGTCACATTCCATGGAGCTGAGTGGAAAGCGAGCGGGTTGAGCGCGTGCGGTACGAAGAACGCATCCTGCGTGCGCAGGATCAGATACAGCAACAGCCAACCCGCGAGCGAGAAGATGATCAGGCTTTTTGCGTAGGACTTCCAGTCCTGCTCGCGCTTGTAGTCGACACGAAGCACGGCGTATAGGAAACGCTCAGGAGCTGAGAATAGAGGTGAAAGAAAGACCCTCTCACCGGTGTACACCTTCGCCATGTAGCTGCCCAGCGGAAAGGCCAGCGCGGTCAGAATGACCACGAACAGCACGATCGTCAGCCAGCCGGCGAACGTCATCTCCCCACCTCAGAGCTTCTCGCCGCGGATGAGCGCGTAGAACAGATACGCGATCACGAGCACCGAGACGACGAGCCCGAAGAAGTCCGAGCCGCTCATGTGCGCAACCAGGAAGCCGAGCGGAAGTGGAACAGTCATACCCGGTCGATCCCCTCGATTGCAAGCAGCAGGATCGCGAACATGACGATGCCGAGAACTATTGATACGACGTCCATGTGCACCACTATTGACCGCGACGCGTCACGAACACATGACGATCGCGGCGTGCGGCATAACGATTTTGTGACGGCGCCTTCAGAACCCTGCGCGCTGTAGCGCCATCGCCTCAATCACTCACTGCGAACGCACACCGGCCCCGCAGGGGCCCTCTCATAAGGAGAATCGATACCCCACGCCGGGGTCGGTGACGATGTAGCGCGGGCCCGCGGCGCCCTCCGGCTCGATCTTCGCTCGCAGCCGAGCGATATGCGTGCGCAGCGGCTGAATGTCATCGACGTACTCCGGCCCCCAAACCTCCGCCAGCAGCTTGCGGTGCGTCATCAGCCGGCCGCGGTTGCGCACGAGCACACGCAGCAGCTCGAACTCGATCGGCGTGAGATGGACCGCCACCGAGTCGCGGCGCACGATCCGCCCCGCGAGGTCTATCTCGAGCCCCTCGACAGCGATCGTCGGCTGCTCCTCGGTCGGAGCGGCTCGGCGCAGAGCGGCCTGCAGGCGGGCCACCAGCTCGCGTGCACCAAACGGCTTCGTGATGTAGTCGTCCGCGCCCGCCTCAAGCGCTCTGACCTTCTGCTCCTCCTCGCCCACCGCGGACAGCACGAGGATCGGCATCTCCGACCACTGGCGCAGCGTGCGCGTCACCTCGACGCCGTCGCCGTCGGGCAGCACGAGGTCGATGATCGCCGCCTCCGGCGGACGCACCGCCGCGAGATCGAGCGCCTGCGAGGCCGTTTCGGCGGGGACCGCCTCAAAGCCCGCCTCGCGCAGCACCACCTTCAGCGCGCGCACGATCTGCGGCTCGTCGTCGACCACGAGCACGCGTGGCGGCCTGGCGGAAGGCTGTGCCGGCGTGTTCATCCTGCGGGCTCTTCGCCCGCCTCGGACAGCGGAAGCTCGAACACGAACGCCGCCCCCTGCCCCGGCAGCGACTCGACATGAAGCGTCCCGCCGTTGGCCTCCGTGAAGCCGCGGGCGATGGCCAGGCCGAGCCCGGAGCCACGGTGCCCGCCGGCCGAGCTGCCGGCGCGGTAGAAGGGCTCGAACACGCGCTCGAGCTGCGCCGGCGGGATACCGGGGCCACGATCGACGACGCGCACGATCACCCGGTCGCCAGCGGGCCCGTGCGGGTCAGCCTGCTCGTCCGAGCCGCCACCGCCGCCGATCCTCACGGGCCGGCCGCGCGCGTGCGCCATGCTGCGCACCGCCCGCGCGCGGACCGACACCGGGTACCCGCCGGCGTGCCGCCTGGCGTTCTCCAGCACGTTCACGAGCGCCCGCTCCATCTGCACCGCATCGACGCTCACCAGCGGCATCCCGCGGTCGATCGACAGGCTGAAGTCATCATCGCGCGCCGCAAGATCGCGTAGCGCCGCGCTGATCAGCTCGTCGACCGACGCCCACTCCCTGCGCGGCTCGGCCGCACCCGCTTCGAGTCTCGAGAGGTCGAGCAGATTGTCCACCAGCCGTGACAGCCGCCGCGCCTCCTCCTGGATGACCGCCGCCATCTCCTCGCGCTCCTGCTCCGACAGCGACGGCGACCCCACCGCCTCGCCGGCAGCCGAGATCGCCGTCAGCGGCGAGCGCAGGTCGTGGGAGACCGCACGCAGCAGAGCCGTCTTGACGGTGTCCGCGCGGCGCAGCGCCGCAGTCTCGACCACCCCGCCCAGCAGGCGCTCACGCTCGAGCGCCGCACTCAGCAGCGCCTCCAACGCGGGCACCACCCGCTCCTGCAGCCGGCGCAGGCTCGCCTCGGAGGTGTCGGCTCCCACCAGCAGCGTCCCCAGCCGCGTCGTGCCCTCGCGCAGCGGGAACGCGACGCTCCGCTCATCCGCTTCCACGGCCTCCATCTCGATCGCCGCCGAGGTCAGCTCAAGCGTCTGAGCCAGCCGCGCCGCCGCCGTGGGCAGGGCCTCCGCGAGGTTGTTCCCGCGCAGCAGCAGCCGAGCCATCTCAGCCGCCAGATCCGCCTCGCGCCTGCGCGCCTCGGCGTCGCGCGCTCGCGCTCGCGTCACCTCTGCGATCGAGCTCGACAGCGCGGCCACCACCAGGAAGGCGATCAGCGCCACCCAGTTGCTCGAGTCCTTCAGCGTGAACTGCCCCACCGGCGGCAACTGGAAGAAGTTGAACGCCGCCGCACTCAACACGGCGGTGAAGACGCCGAGCCACGCTCCCCAGATCGTGGACAGGACCAGCACCGCGAGCAGATAGACGACGCCGAGCGAAACGACCGGAGCGACCTGCTTGAGTGGGTAGATCAGCAGCGTGCACAGCGCCACCGCGAGCACCGCAACGAGCACCCCTGTGCGCCGGGACGGCGGCTCGGTGGCCAGCAGGAAGCCGAGGGGGCGCATCGTGCGTCCTAGCGTATCCGCCCTCCGCTGCACCCGAAATCAGGCCAGGCGCCTACGCTTTCCTCAAGGCACACGCGGTCTGCGTCGATTCAGGCCCGTGGGCACAGAATTGGTGACCACAACAGCGCCAACCTCTTGATGAGCCAGAGCACATCCCCAGCTCCCACCCACGCCGCCCTGCTGGTGGCGTGTATGGCCGCCTGCCTGCTGTGGCTCGTGCCGGCCGCGGCTGCCGCACCGCTGGCCGCCGAAGGGGCGCTGTCACCCGCGAGCAACCGCGTGGAAGCACTCTGCCCGGCGCCTCTCCCCGGCGATGTCGGCTGCCTGGGATTGCGGCTCGTCCCAACGTCGCCGATGTCGGTGCCCGGTGCGCGTGCGCTGCCCCACGCCCGCCCCAGCGGTGTCTCCAGCGCGTCTCTCCTCGCCGCAGAAGCTTCCCCGGCAACCGAATACACAACGCCGCGAGCGGGCAGCCTCACGCCCTCGGAATTGCACACCGCCTACAGCCTGCCGAGCTCGACCGCGGCCGAAAGCACACAGACGATCGGCATCGTCGATGCCTACAACGATGAAAAAGCCGAAGCGGACCTCGCGACCTACGACACAAAGTTCGGCCTGCGCCCATGCACCGAAACCAACGGATGCTTCCGCAAGGTGAACGGCGCGGGCACGACAAGCCCGTGGCCGGAAGCGAACGCCGGCTGGACGGGGGAGATCTCGACGGATATCGAGACCGCCCACGGAGTCTGCCCCAACTGCAGCATCCTGCTCGTGGAGGCCGCCAACACGTCCTTCGCGAGCCTCGAAGAAGCCGAGAGGACGGCCGCCAGGCTCGGGGCGACCGAGATCTCGAACTCATATGGATCAAGCGGCAAAGAGCCTTCCAAAGATAGTTCGGCCTTCAACCAGCCCGGCATCGTCGTAACGGCCTCCGCCGGAGACAGCGGATACCTCAACTGGATTGAACAGGAAAAATCGGGGAGCCGTCCGGCCGCCGTGTACCCCGCCTCCTCTCCCCATGTGGTCGCGGTCGGCGGCACGCGCCTGCTTCGGGAAGCCGGCGGCAAATATGCGAGTGAGTCGGTGTGGAACGACGGCGGCGAGAGCAGCGGCGTGGCGGATGGCAACGGCGCCGCCGGCGGCGGCTGCAGCGTCCCCTTCACGGCACCCATCTGGCAACAGGACGTTCCCAACTGGTACGCGGTGGGCTGCGGCACGAAGCGGGCCGTCTCCGACGTATCCGCGGATGCCGATCCGTACACGGGCGTGGCTGTCTATGACTCGACCGAATTCGACGAAGCCAAGGGCTGGGCCACCTACGGCGGCACAAGCGTGGCGTCGCCGATCATCGCCGCGACCTTCGCGCTCGCCGGCGGCGCGCACGGCGTCGCCTACCCCGCCAGGACGCTGTATGAAAACGAGGCCAAGGCCCCGTCGACGCTCCATGATGTCGTTTCCGGCTCAAATGGGGAATGCACGAAACCATTCGAAAGCACACACGGAACGTCCGGCTGCACGACCCCTTCCGAAGAGGCGGCAAGCTGTCTGCAGCAGGCGATATGCCTCGCCGGGCCAGGCTATGACGGCCCCACCGGGCTCGGTACGCCGGACGGAATCGGCGCCTTCGAACCGACGGGCGCACCGGAAACCCCACCGGTGAGCGAAACATCCGAAGTCGGTTCCCCGCCGGCCGTCCCAGCCAGTACCCCCGTGCCCACACCCGTCGCCACGGCTCCCTCCACGGCCGCCCCGCTGATCCCAGCCGTGTCGTCGCTGACGCTGACCCGCACCGCCATCATCGCGCTCAACCGCAGCCGTCCGAAGGTCTCACAGCTGGGCTTCGCCTTCACGATCAGCACCATCGCTCAGGTACGAGTCACGCTTGCGAGACGAATCCGCGTGAAGAGGCGCGGACTCTGGCACATGCTGCCCGATTCGACGACGATCGTCGCGATCACCGGACCCAACCGGCATACGCTGAGCGGCCACAGCGTGCTCGCCGCGGGCGACTACGAGCTGACGCTCACACCCGATCACGGCAGCGCCCGCTCGCTCACCTTCCAGATCGGCTGAGTCCACGGGCACGCGAGACCGCGCGGCCATTTCCCGCGGGTCTATTCGCCCGCGGCCGGAGACAGTTCCGCCGGCGAGCCGTACGCAGCGAGCACCGCCGGCAAGCGGACGGCGCCATCCACATCCTGTCCGTTCTCAAGCAGAGCCACGATCGTGCGGCCGACCGCGACCGCTGTGCCGTTGAGCGTATGCGGTGTCTGCGTGCGCTTCTCCCGGCGCATCCGAATGCTCAGTCGCCGCGCCTGATAGTCGGTCGTGTTCGAGCACGACGTCAGCTCGCGATAGCGCCCCTGGCTGGGCAACCACGCCTCACAGTCGTACTTCTTCGCCGCCGAGCTGCCGAGGTCGGTCACCGCGATATTGACGACGCGATACGGCAGCTCGAGCTCCGCGAGGATCTCCTCCTCGATCGCGAGGATCCGCTCGTGCTCGCCGGCCGAATCCTCCGGTGAGACGAAGCTGAACATCTCGACCTTGTCGAACTGATGTACGCGGAATATCCCGCGCGTGTCCTTGCCGGCGGCGCCGGCCTCGCGGCGGAAGCACGGTGACAAGCCCGCATAGCGCAGCGGCAGCCTCTCGGCATCGATCATCTCGGAGTCGTGCAGCGACGCGAGCGCCACCTCGGAGGTGCCGACGAGATAGAGATCGTCCTCGGCCACGTGGTAGATCTGCTGCTCGGTGTCCGGCAGGAAACCGGTGCCGTAGAGGGCACGCTCGCGCACGAGCACCGGCGGGATCACCGGCTCGAAGCCGTGGCTGCGCAGCTTCTCAAGCGTCCAGCGCACGAGCGCCAGCTCGAGCATCACAAGGTCGCCTTTCAGATAGGCAAACCGCGAACCCGACAGCCGCGCGCCACGATCCATGTCGATCATGTCCCCCGCGAGCTCCAGATGGTCGCGCGGCTCAAACGCCAGGCTGCGGATCTCCCCGACCTCGCGAACCAGCTCATCCTCGGGGCCCGATGCGGCGCTCGGATCGGGCAGGTTCGGCAGCGAGCCCAGCGCTGCGTCCAGTGCCGGCTCCACCTCGCCGAGCTCGCGCTCAAGCTCCTTCGCCCGGACCGCGACCCCGCGCATGGCCTCGATCTCGCGGGCCCGCTGCTCGGCATCGCTCGCCGCACGGATGCGCGTGTTCGCCTCGTTCTGCTCGGCGCGCAGCCCCTCGAGCTCGGGGAGCAGCGCCCGGCGGCGCCCGTCCAACTCGATCACTCGGTCGAGCCGGCCGTCGAGCAGCTCGCCGCGGCGGTCCAGCGCCGCGCGAACGCCCTCGGGGTCCTCGCGGATGAGCTTCAGGTCGAGCACGCCGGCCGCCGCTCCGCGGAGCCCTATTTCGTGGAGAGCGTGATGTTCACGGTGGGCACCTTCTGCGCCTTTAGCCCGGAGTACTGGGCGAGGAATCTCGCCACGTCCTGCGCGTTGTCGCCGAGAACGATGTTCTCGGGCATGATCGCTCCCGAGAAGCCGCCGTTGCGGATCGCGTAGAGCACCTGTTCGACGTTCTCCTTGCGGAAGTTGAAGTTCGGCCCGTTCGTCTTCACGCGGTTCTTGATGCTGGTGGCCGAGCCCTCGGCGCCGACCACCGACAGCGTGTGACAGCCCGAGCAACGCATGCTGAACAGCACCGCCCCGTGGTAGTAGGGGCTGCTCTTGGGAACCGAGATGCCCTGCGACCCGCAGGCGCCCAGGATCGAGGCGCAGAGCAGCAGAGCCATCGTCATGGCGGCGACCTTCATGCGCGGGGAATATATCGGCCCAACTCAGAACCCGTGGACCCGGCGGCGCTGACGGCCCGCGCCTGCGGCCTCACTCAGAAGCCGTGAGCCGTGGACGCGGCGCGCAGCGCGAGGAAGACGACCACGAGCGCCGACAGTGCCATCACGCCGGTCTCGCGCCGCACGATCGCGGCGACGATCTGCTGCTGCTCGCCCTGCTCGAGCTTCCCGACCGCCTCGGCGTCCTCGAGATCGCGTTGATCGAGGATCGTCTGGGCAGAGGCGACGCGGAGCTGCTCGGCGACGAACGCCACCGGCAGGGGCACCAGCGCATAGATATAGAAGAGACGTTCGGTCGAGAAGTGGCCGGCGACGGCGAGCGACGCGACCGCCAGCGCCAGCACCAGCGCCGAGCCCTGCCCGACGCGCAGCAGCACCCAGAACGCCCGTAGCAATCTCCGCTCGCTCGGATCGTCGCGGTACCACAGCCAGCTGCCCAGCAGCCCGGGGATGGCGTTGAGCGCCGCCACCGCCATTGCACCGGCCACAACCGCCTGCGTCATGCGGCCGATATCGAGCCGATTGCCACTATGTAACACTGTGCCACAAGCGGTGATATAACAGCGCGCGGTGCTGCGCAGCTATCTACCGGCGATCGTCTTTCTCATTCTTGGCGGCGCCGTTGGCGTGACGTTCACCCTGCTCAACTCGTTCATCGGGCCGCGCCGCGCGGCTCGGCACAAGCAGGACCCCTACGAGTGCGGCCTGCCCTCGGAGGTAAAGCAGGAGATGCGCTTCGGGATCAGCTTCTACCTGGTCGCGATGCTGTTCATCCTGTTCGACATCGAGGTCGTGTTCCTGTACCCGATCGCGGTCGAGTTGCGCGCCTATGGCGGCTATGCGCTGGCGGAGACGATCACCTTCATCGTGCTGCTGTTCGTGGCATTCATCTACGTGTGGCGGCGAGGAGCTCTGGAGTGGAGGTAAAACGCGAGCGACTCGGCCCGGCGGGCGACGGCTCGCCGTCCACTGCGGGCCAGACCTCCCTGCGCGTGGAGCGCCTGAACGCGGAGCAGATGTTGCGCGGGAGCGCGATCGAGGGCCCGAACCAGGCGACACACCTGGAGGGCACCGAGCTCGAACGCTACGTGCACGAACGGGTGCTCACAACCACGCTGGACAGCGCTGTGGCGTGGGCGCGCTCGAACTCCTTCTTCCCGCTGGCGTTCGGGCTGGCCTGCTGCGCGATGGAGCAGTTCCACGCCGCGGGCCCGCGCATGGACATTGCACGATTCGGCTTCGAGGCGTTCCGCGCATCCCCCCGCCAGGCCGACCTGATCATCCTCGCCGGGCGCGTCTCGATCAAGATGGCGCCCATCATCCGCCGGCTCTACGACCAGATGCTCGAGCCGAAGTGGGCGATCTCGATGGGCGCCTGCTGCAGCTCGATGGGCGTGTTCAACAACTACGCGCTCGTTCCCTCCGACAAGTTCATGCCGATCGACGTGCACGTGCCCGGCTGCCCGCCGCGCCCTGAGGCGCTCATGCACGGCATCCTGAAGCTGCGCAAGCTCGTCCAGAACGACCCGGACATGGGCTGGCGTGAGCGCTACGACGCGGTCGGCACCGAGGAGTCGCCGACCGATGTGTAGGGACGCCTAGATGCCTGATGCCACGGGGCTCGAGCTGCTCGCCGGGGAGCTGGGCGACGCGACGCTCGAGACCGTGTACTTCCGCGAGCGCGCCATGCTCGTCGTCGATCCGGCGCAGATCCGCGCGGTCCTTCAGACGCTGCGCACGAAGGGCTACGCGTTCATGGCGAGCCTGCACGGCGTGGACCACTACCCCGAGGAACCGCGCCTGGGTGTCGTCTATGAGCTGCTCGACATGAGCCGGGTGGACCGCATCACCGTCAAGGCGCGCGTGCCGCTGGACGCGCCGCAGATCGAGTCGGTCACCGAGGACTGGCCCACGGCCAACCATCAGGAGCGCGAGGTCTACGACATGTTCGGAGTCGTATTCGAGGGGCATCCGGACCTCCGCCGGATACTGATGCCCGAGGATTACGAGGGACACCCGCAGCGACGCGACTTCCCGCTCGGAGGCGAACCGGTGATCTTCACGCGCGACGAGGCCAAATGGCTGGAGCACCGCGAATGAACCCGGGCGACGGACCATCGCTGTCGGCGTACCGCAGGCAGGAGGAGAGCATCGTGCTCGCGCCCGTCGAGGAGCAGCTGCGCAGCGATTCTGACGAAGCTACGCACGAGCTGCTGACGCTCAACTTCGGCCCGCACCATCCGGCCACGCACGGGGTGCTGCGCCTGCTCGTGACGCTCCAGGGCGAGGTCGTGCGCGACATCAAACCGATCGTCGGATACGTGCACACCGGCATCGAGAAGACGGCCGAGGACAAGGCCTACTGGAAGGTCATCCCGGTAGTCGAGCGCATGGACTACCTGTCCTACTACTTCAACGCGATGGCCTTCTGCGGCGCGGTGGAGACGCTCGTCGAGGTGGAGGTCCCCAAGCGCGGCCAATACCTGCGCGTGATCCATCTCGAGCTCAACCGCATCGCCTCGCACCTGATCTGGCTCGGTACGAGCGCGCTGGACCTCGGTGCCATCTCGATCTTCCTGTACTGCCTGCGCGAGCGCGAGATGATCCTCGATCTGTTCGAGATGTCCTCGGGCCAGCGCATGCACACTCGCTACTTCCAGGTGGGAGGGGTGATCGAGGACATCCCCAGCGGCTTCGCCAAGAAGCTGCGCGAGTTCCTGAAGGTCATGCCCGAGCGCGCCGATGAGTATGGCGCGATCCTCAACTCCAACGAGATCGTGCTGCAGCGGCTGCGCGGCACCTGCCCGCTGGATGCAGAGACGCTGCTCTCACTCGGTGTCACCGGTCCTCTGCTGCGCGCTGCCGGCAACCCCTGGGACCTGCGCAAGGCCGACCCCTACAGCTCCTATGAGGACTTCAAGTTCAAGATCCCCGTGGGAACGGTGGGCGACAACTACGACCGCTTCGCCGTGCGCCTCGCCGAGATCTACGAGTCGGTGAGGATCATCGAGCAGGCACTCGACGGTCTGCCCGAAGGACCCTTCATCACAGAGGACCGCAAGGTCGCGCTGCCGCCTCGCCACGAGCTTGCCACCTCGATGGAGGCGCTGATTCACCACTTCAAGCTCGTCACAGAGGGCTTCAGGGTGCCGCCCGGGGAGGCCTACTACCCGATCGAGTCTCCCCGCGGCGAGCTCGCGTGCTACGTGCGCTCAGACGGCTCCTCCAAGCCCGCGCGCGTACACATGCGCGACCCCTCGTTCGTCAACCTGCAGGCACTCGGGCCGATGACCACGGGCAGCTATATCGCCGACATGATCGCCACGACGGCGATGTTGGATCCGATCCTGGGGGGAATTGACCGGTGACCGCGGTGCCGCGCCTGCCCACGACCGAGCAGGCCCCCGGCTGGGATCGGCCGGCCGACCTCGAGAAGGACCCTGCGCTGATTCCCGACCCGGCGACCACACCGGTCCCGGCCGAGCTGCGCAAGACGATCGAGGACGCGATGGCGCTCTACCCGGACTCGCGCTCGGCAGCCATTCCGGCCCTGCACGCGGCGCAGGAGGTGCACGGCTGGTGCTCGCCGGAAGCGATCGACCAGGTCGCCTGCGTGATGCGGCTGACGCCCGCCTACCTCGCCTCGGTGGCCACCTTCTACGACATGCTCGAGAACACCCCCGTGGGGCGCCACAGCGTGTATGTGTGCACCAACATCTCCTGCTCGCTGTGCGGCGCCGATGAGCTGTTCGCGGCGATCCGCGACGCCGCCGCCGACGACGGCGAGTTCAACGTGCGCGCGTTCGAGTGCCTCGGCGCCTGTGACATCGCGCCGATGGCCTCCGTGGACGGCGTCTACGTGGGCCCGCTGTCGCTCACCGATATACCGCAGCTGCTCGACGACGTGCGCGCCGGGCGTCCGGTGCTGCCCGAGAAGCAGCTCGCCACGCGCCCCACCGCCGACCCGGGAGCGGATGCATGAGGATCCTGTTCGACCGCATCGATGAGGAGGGGCTCAACACGCTCCCCGTATATGAACGGCGCGACGGCTACTCCTCGCTGCGCAAGGCCCTCGCGATGCCACCCGAAGCCGTGCTCTCAGAACTCGAATCCTCCGGGCTGCGCGGACGCGGCGGCGCCGGCTTTCAGATGGGCAAGAAGGTCTCCTTCCTGCCCAAGGGCTCGATGGACAAGTACCTGGTCTGCAATGCGGATGAGTCAGAGCCGGGGACGTTCAAGGACCGCGAGCTGATGCAGAAGAACCCGCACGGGCTGATCGAGGGCATCGTCATCGCCTCCTACGCGGCGGGCGCGAACCGCTCGTTCATCTACATCCGCGGCGAGTACGTGCTGCAGGCCGACGTGCTCGACGCGGCGCTCGCCGAAGCTCGCGACGCCGGGTATCTCGGCGAGGACATCCTCGGCTCCGGCCACTCGCTTTCGCTGGTGCTGCATCGCGGCGCGGGCGCCTACATCTGCGGCGAGGAGACCGGCCTGCTCGACTCGCTCGAGGGCAAGCGTGGCAACCCGCGGCTGAAGCCGCCGTTCCCCGCCAACCAGGGCCTGTATCAGGGTCCGACGCTGATCAACAACGTCGAGACGCTCGCCACGGTGCCGGCGATCATCGCCATGGGCGGCGCCGACTACGCGAAGCTCGGCGTTGAGACCTCGACCGGCACCAAGCTCGTGAGCGTCTCCGGCCACGTGCAGCGACCCGGGAACTACGAGATCGAACTGGGGATCCCCTCGCGCGAGATCATCTACGACCTCGCCGGCGGCCCGCCGCAGGGACGCACGGTCAAGTGCTGGTTCCCGGGCGGCTCCTCCTCACCGGTGTTGACGGCCGAGGATCTCGACGTGCCGTATGACTTCGACTCGATGGCCAAAGCCGGTTCGATGCTCGGATCGGGCGCGATCATCGTCGTCGACGACTCCACCCCGATCCTCGACGTGGCGATGAAGGTCGCGAAGTTCTATCGCCACGAGTCTTGCGGCAAGTGCACGCCCTGCCGCGAGGGCACCAACTGGACCGTGAAGATGCTCGAGCGGATCGACCACGGCGAGGCCACGCCGATGGACCTCGACATCATGGCCTCCGTGCAGGATCACATCATCGGCAACTGCCTGTGCGTGCTGGGCGACGCGATGGCGATGCCGATCGGCTCGATGATCGCCAAGTTCCGCGACGAGTTCGAAGCGCACAACGAGGCCGCTCGCCTGCGGCCGGCCGGCACGCTGGTGGCCAGCTGATGCCGAGACCGCAGCCACGCACGATCACGCTCACGATCGACGGCCGCGAGGTCAAGGCCCCGGAGAACGCGATGCTCGTCGACGCCGCCAAACACGGCGATGTCGAGATTCCCGTGTTCTGTTACGAGCCCAAGCTGGGCAGCCCGGTCGGCGCCTGCCGCATGTGCCTGGTGGAGATCGAGGGCATTCCCAAGCTGCAGACCGGCTGCTCGACGCCGGTCAAGGACGGCATGGTGGTCCACACGCAGACCGATCGCGTGAAGACGGCGCAGCGCTCGGTCGTGGAGTTCCTGCTGATCAACCACCCCCTCGACTGTCCCGTGTGCGACAAGGGCGGGGAGTGCCCGCTGCAGGACATCACGTTCGGCTGGGGCTCCGGGATCTCGCGCTTCGTGGATCCCAAGCGCCACTTCGTGAAGCCGCTCGAGCTCTCGCCGACGATCGCCATCGACCGTGAGCGCTGCATCCTCTGCTATCGCTGCGTGCGCTTCTCCCAGGAGATCTCAGAGGACTACCAGCTGGTGCTGCTGGAGCGGGGCGCGCACTCCTTCGTCTCCACCTTCGACGGCCACCCCTACGTCGCGCCCTTCAGCGGCAACATCATCGAGCTGTGCCCAGTCGGGGCGCTCACCTCGCGTGCCTACCGCTTCCGCGCGCGCCCGTGGGACATCGAGGACGCGGGTTCGGTTTGCACGCTCTGCCCGGCGCAGTGCAACGTCACGCTCACCGTGCGCGACGAGCGCGTGATGCGCGTGCTCGCCCGCGATCATGCCGAGGTAGACGACGGCTGGCTGTGCGACGCCGGGCGCTTCGCCTTCCCCCCGCCCGCAGGCGATGTTTCCGTCAACGGGCATGGCGCGCGCGCGCGCGTGACAGAGCCGCTGATCCGCGACGGCGGCGAGCTGCGAGCGGTCACCTGGGAGCGCGCGCTCGAGGAGGCGGCGGCCGGTCTCAGGCGGGCTGGAGCACGCGCATCAGCGATCGTCGGCGGGGCGAGCACGAACGAGGAGGGCTTCATGCTCGCGCGGCTCTTGCGCGAGGGCCTGGGCTCCCCCCATCTCGACTCGCGCGTGGCCGGCGCGCTCCCGCTCGAGCTGCATCGCGCGCTCGGCGACCCGCGGCTTCAGGCGAAGGTGTCAGACCTCGAGTTCGCCCACGCGGTGATCGTGCTCGACGCAGATCCGATCACCGACGCGCCGATCCTCGATCTGCGCCTACGCAAGGGAGTACGCCGTCACGGGATGAAGCTCGCTCGAGCGAGCAGCGATGACCTGCAGGCGCTGCGCGAGCTGGCGAGCGAGCTCGCGCAGATCGGCGAGGAGATCGTGATCCTCTGGGGAGAGCGCCTGACATCCGCGCCGAACGGAGCCGAGCGGGCCGCCGCCCTGCTCGAGATAGCGGCGATGCTCGCGATGCAGGACACGGACGGCGCCGGTCTGCTTGAAATTCCGGCCGGAAGCAACGGACGCGGCCTGCGCGAGGCCGGCGTGCTCGCGAACGCCGGCGCCGGACTCAGCAATCCGCCCGTTGAGGGGCTGGACGTGCGTGGCATCGCCGAGGGGCTTGCTCAGGGCGAGTTGACCGCCCTGTATCTGCTCGGTGCAGACCCGCTCCAGGGCAGCGACCGCTTCTCGCAGGCCGAATCCCCCGGGCGCTCGATGTGGGAGCAGGCGCTGCAGAGGGCGACCACGGTGGTCGCACACACGGCATTCCTCACGGACGGGATCCGCGAGCACGCGAGCGTGGTGTTCCCGGCGGAGTCCTACGCCGAGAAGGAGGGCACGGTCACCCATCCCGACGGCCGGCTGCAGCGCCTGCGGCCTGCCATCGCCCACCCAGGGCAGACCCGGGCCGAGTGGGCGCTGATAGTCGAGCTCGCCGCGCGTCTCGGCCTTGATCTCGAGGCCTCCAACGGGCAGATGGCTTCACAGCTTCTGTTCGACGCCGTGCCGTTCTACAGCGGACTGACGCTCGAGGAGATCGGCGGGCGCGGAGTCCGCTGGCAGGACCGTCCCCAGGCGAGCGCGTATCCGCTGGGGGTGCCGGCGTGATCGCACCGCTGGCCGTGGTGGGCTACTACGAAGAATGGTGGATCCAGGTGCTGAAGGCGATCATCATCTTCGCCGTCGGCCTGCAGCTGGTACCTGTGGTGCTGCTCGCAGAGCGAAAGCTCCTGGGGCGCTTTCAGAGCCGGTACGGACCGAACCGTGTCGGCCCCTACGGCGCGCTCCAGCCTCTCGCAGACATCCTCAAGCTGCTCACCAAGGAGCAGTTCCGCCCGTCGACCTCGATCGGTTTCCTGTTCGCGGTCGCCCCGATCATCTCGATCGTCACGGCCGTCGCCGCGTTCGCGATCATCCCCTTCGGCAACGTGCAGAGCATCTTCGGCACGCCGGTTGGGCTGTATGGGATCGACGTGTCGATCGGCCCGCTCTACCTGTTCGCGTTCAGCGCGATCGCCTTCTACGGGATCATGCTCGGCGGCTGGGCCTCGGGCTCGAAGTACTCATTCCTCGGCGCCATGCGCGGCGCGGCGCAGCTGATCTCCTACGAGGTCTCCCAGGGCCTCGCGCTGCTCGGTGTGATCTTCACCGCGCAGACGCTGTCGCTGACGGGCATCGTCAACGCACAGGCGGGCATGTGGTACATCGTGCCCCAGTTCTTCGGCTTCCTGATCTTTCTCACCGCGAGCTTCGCCGAGACCAACCGCGCGCCGTTCGACCTCGTCGAGGCCGACGCCGAGCTGGTCGGTGGCTACAACACCGAGTACGGTGGCGGGCGCTTCGCCTCCTACTACTTCGCCGAGTACCTCAACGTGCTGGTCATCTCGGGCATCGTCACGACCGTGTTTCTCGGCGGCTGGATGCTTCCGTTCGGCATCCACCCTCCCGGCTGGGTCGACCCGTTCGTGGTGCTCTTCAAGATGGGCCTGATCACGTTTCTGTTCATCTGGGTCCGCGCTACGCTGCCGCGGCTGCGCTACGACCAGCTGATGACCTTCGGCTGGAAGGTCCTGCTTCCACTGGCCACGCTCAACGCCCTCGTGACAGCCGTCGTAGTGGTGGCCGCGAACTGACATGGCCTCCACGCCGACACCGTCAACTCCGCCGCAGCCCGCCGTGCCGCCCTCGAGCGGCGTGACCGTCACCGCGTGGAGCCCCGGCGAGGACGTGATCGAGGTCATGCGCACGCCCGCCCCGGGCCCGGCGCGCAGCGGCTTTCGCACGTTCATCGAGACGATCCGGGGGCTCGTCACGACCGCCGGGCGTTTCGTCGAACACCCCACCACGGTCCAGTATCCGGAGGAGAAGACGGCGGTCTACCCCCGCTTCCGCGGGCGGCACAAGCTGCACCGCTTTGAGGACTCCCATCTCGAGAAGTGCGTCGGCTGCTCGCTCTGCGCCGCCGCCTGTCCCGCCGACTGCATCCGTGTGGTGGCCGCCGAGAACACGCCCGAGAACCGCGTCTCCGCCGGTGAGCGCTACGCCGCCGTGTATGAGATCAACCTCTCGCGCTGCATCTTCTGCGGCTACTGCGAGGTCGCCTGCCCGTTCGACG
>Ga0302325_10009689_pt1 | contig 20999 bp, 18 predicted proteins | sample Palsa_T0_2_FD_201948 | JGI IMG/M metagenome (GOLD analysis project Ga0302325, IMG submission 201948) | Peat permafrost microbial communities from Stordalen Mire near Abisko, Sweden - Palsa_T0_2 | ecosystem: Environmental > Terrestrial > Soil > Palsa > Peat permafrost | place: Sweden: Abisko...
CACTCCAAGCTACTGCGCTTGAAATTGCTAAGATCGGTGATGAGCGTCGCAACTGCTGACCTGTAGGGTTCGAGGCAAAGGCTCGTAACGATCTGTTCAGGGAACCGAAAACGACTGTCGCCGAGGTTCTCGCGCAGCCCCGCAAGTTCGGTCAACGCGTGCAGCGAGATTTCGCCTTCGTAGTGCACTGCACGGCCCATGTCATCCGCCACAACCGTTAAGGAGCTGAGAGCAGACGCTGCCTCCCGCAGATACCGCAAGAGTCGGCGCGCCGCCTCCGCGTTGACGGACTGTCCGTTGACGCCGCGCCACGGATGGCCGGACGGTGACCCGAACTCCTGGCTAATCTGCGATGATGTTGCGGAAAACGCGTCTGCCGCTCGGATTAACGACTCAAATGCAGCGTCATCGTAATTGTGCGCCCCGGGTATGTCGAGGTCTCGTAGGCGCAACCGCAGTTCTTCTGGAAGCGCTATTTCAGCGGCCTGCGCTGCCCAAATTAACTCGTGCACGGTCCTAGCCCGACCCCCGAATGGGGTATTAAGGGCGTCAATGTAGGAGCGAAGCTCCTGTTTATAGTGTTCCAATCTAGCCAGTTCAGCTGAAAGATTCGATCTCGCTTCCGCTCTAGCTGTCATGCGTCGGCGAACGGAGTCGAGCACTTCGGCTTTTCGCGACCGTGTTGAATGTAATTCTAAGCAAAAAACCCCTAGGCCAGCCGCATCGAGTCTACTTTTCACGACTTGCAACGCAGCAAGCTTTTCCGCCAGGAACAGCACCGTCTTCCCTGCCGCCATCGCGCCCGCGATGAGATTGGTGATCGTTTGAGACTTTCCGGTTCCTGGAGGCCCCGAAATAACAATGCTATGGCCACGCATTACATCGACAATCGCGCTGAACTGCGAGGGGTCAGCGTCTTTGATTAGGAGTGGAACGGCTCTCAGAAAGTTCGGTTCATCGACTTCATAAACTTCGGATGATAAGCCCTTATCTTCATCAATTCCACCCAGAAGGTCCCTGACAATGGAATGGTTATGTAGTGCCGCAGCCTCCGAGCGAACGGCAGGATCGAGATCCTTGTACATTGCGAGTCGGGAAAAATTGAAGATGGCAAGCGTAGCGTAGGGCCGAATTTTCCATCGCGGTTTATCTTCAATTAGCTTTTCAATCTTTTCGAAATATGCGACGATTGGATTAGGTTCGTCGCCTGGCTCAAACGTGGGCAACTTTATGCCGAAGTCGCTTGTCAGCCGTTCGGACAGCGTAACGTTTGTCTCAGTGTCTTCGCTTGTACCTATAATCTTGTATTGGTACCGCCCGCGGTCCAAAGTGCGATCGAGTGCAATTGGATGAAGCAGCAGCGGTGAGAGCAGCGGCTGTTCAGAGCTTTCTGCCTCGTACCATTCGAGAAACCCAATTGCGCAGTATAATGTGTTGATTCCGAGCTCTTGTAGTATCGATCGAAAGTCGTCGCGTAGGCCGGATAATTTGCGCTCTAGGGCCTCCTGAAAATGCAGAACTTGAAGATACTTTCCAGTGTTAACTTCGGAGGAACCGACGGGCAACGCAAAGCTTGGGTTTATGTGATGAGCGTTGGCGGCAGCTCTCAATGCAGTTCGAAGCCGCTCTTGGGCCTGAGCTGCACGCGCCTTCGCAGCTTCTTTTTCTCGGAACGCTCCCAGCTGATCTGCCGTCAAGATGTCTTGAGTTAGCGAGTTCGTTTCGAGGCTCAGTTCCCTTGCGTACGAACCGTCGGGCGGAGGAACTGGTACCCCAGGAGCCTCAGGAAGTGGTCTAACCGATATCTTCTCATCCTTACGAATCAAACTGTAGACATGTTCAAGCGAGTCGTTAATCAAGCGAAGTTGCTTGCGGGAAGCGTCCGAATGCTTGAAATTTAGAAAGCGGTTCCTATTGGTTAGATCAAGAAGCTTCTTGCGCAGCTCTCTTAGTTGATTTCGTGTGGTCTCGACTCTGACGCCTGCATTTGACTCTTCTCTAGCCATCGTTCCTCGTTGCTTATGAGGGCGTGACCCTGTCCCTAAAAGGCGGGCTGGCTCGCGGTCCAGTAGTATTATGTCATTGGTGCGCAGCCTCATCTAGGCACGAGGATGCGCGGAGGACGTCCAGGCGGTCCAGTGCGCTGGTCAAATCCAGCCAATCTTCACAGCTAACGACTGCGACCACCGCAACCGTCAACGCTTAGGGGCGCTGAGTAATCACGCTCCCGTTACTCTACGAATCCCCTCATAGAGTAACCCGACAGAAGGCGCCCTGCTAGACTGGATGTTTTGAAGCCCTTATGAAGCATCCCCTTTGATTTGGCGCAGGGCAAGGCGCCGGAGGGCGAAGTGTGCTTTGCACATGAGCCCCCCGGCAACGACGCCATGCGCCAAATCAAAGTGTCCCTAGAGGTTTTTGACGCTTTCCGGCACCGCATAGTGCGTGGGGTGGCGGTAGGGTTTGTCCTCGGCGCTGCTCAGGAGCGCCTCGCGGTCCTCGGGTTGCGTCGCAACGATGTCGGACGCGCGGACGACCCAGACGCTGGCGCCCTCGTTACGGCGCGTGTAGACGTCGCGCGCGTTCAAAAGGGCCATCTCGGAGTCGGCGGCATGCAGGCTGCCGACATGCTTGTGCGCCAGGCCGTGCGAGCTGCGCACGAAAACTTCCCAGAGCGGCCACTCCGCCCGCCCGCCGTCGCTCACGATGCCGCCGCCCGGCGTTGCGCCAATTTCGCCGCGTGCGCTGCGGCCGCTTCGCGTACCCAGGCGCCGTCCCGGTGCGCGGCGACGCGCGCGCGCAGGCGTTCTACGTTGCAGGGACCGTTGCCGCGCACGACGTCGTAAAACTCTGCCCAGTTGGGCGTGCCGAAATCGTAGTGATCGCGTTCGGCGTTCCAGCGTAACTCCGGGTCGGGGATCGTCAAGCCGAGAAAATCGGCTTGCGGCGCACTCTGGTCGACGAACTTTTGGCGCAGCTCGTCGTTGGTGTGGAGCTTGATCTTCCAGCGCATCGAGCGTTCGTTGTGCTTGGATTCGGCGTCGGGCGGGCCGAACATCATGACGGCCGGCCACCACCAGCGGTCGAGCGCATCCTGGGCCAGCGCCTTCTGTTCGGGGGTCCCGGCGCACAACGTGGTCAGGACTTCGAAACCTTGGCGTTGATGAAAGCTCTCCTCTTTGCAGACGCGCACCATCGCCCGCGCGTACGGCCCGTACGAGCAGCGCGTCAGCGGGATCTGGTTGATGATCGCAGCGCCGTCGACGAGCCAGCCGATCGCGCCCACGTCGGCCCACGTCAGCGTCGGATAGTTGAAGATGCTCGAATACTTGGCACGGCCGCTCAAGAGGGCGTCGATCATCGCGTCGCGCGACGTTCCGAGCGTCTCGGCCGCGCTATAGAGATACAACCCATGGCCGGCTTCGTCTTGGACTTTGGCCATCAGGATGCACTTGCGCTCGAGCGACGGTGCGCGCGTGATCCAATTCCCCTCGGGCAGCATGCCGACGATCTCGGAGTGCGCGTGCTGTGAGATCTGGCGCAAGAGCGTCTCGCGATAGGCGCGCGGCATCCAATCGTCGGCATCGATCGTGACACCGCGATCGATCTTGTCGTCGAAGACTCGCTGCCGCTCGGAATCCTCACCGCCGGCTTCCGAGACGTCGACCATCTGCGTGTACAATCAGTTACTCCAGGCGACTAACCAAATGGTAGGTTCTGGTGGCGGCCGCTGTGCTCCTGGCTTCTGGGGGCCGAGATCAGGCCGGCGCCAGGCTCGCTTGGGCTGCGCCGAGTTCGGTCGCGTTCATGGTCAGCAACTCGTACGAGGCGACGGTCTCGCCGTTTTGGTTCGTGATCTCCACGTCCCAGCGCACTTCGCCGTACTCGGGTTTGCGCGGCGCCTTTTGTTTCACCGTCAGGCGCACTTCGATCGTGTCGCCGGGAACGACTGGTTTGAAGAAACGCAGGTTGTCGAGACCGTAGTTCGCGAGCACGGGTCCCGGTGCCGGTTCCACGAACAGGCCGGCCGCGAACGACAGCAGCAGGTAGCCGTGCGCGACCCGGCCGGGGAAGAACGGGTTGGCCTTGGCCGCCTCTTCATCCATGTGCGCGTAGAACGTGTCGCCGGTGAAGCGCGCGAAGTGCTCGATATCCTCGAGCGTGATCGTGCGCGTGCCGGTGCGAATCGTTTCGCCGAGCACGAGTTCGTCGTAGCGGTGGCGGAAGGGATGGGCATCGGTGTGAACTTCGGCCGCGCCGCGCGACCACGCGTTCAACAGCAATGCCAGGCGCGCGGGCGAACCTTGGATTGCCGTGCGCTGCATGTAGTGGAAGACGCCGCGGACGCCGCCCAACTCCTCCGAACCGCCGGCGCGGCCGGGGCCGCCGTGAATCAGCGCCGGCAGCGGCGAACCGTGGCCCGTCTGCTCGCCCGCGTCGTCGCGATCGATCGCGATGACGCGGCCATGCGACGAAGCGATGCCCAGAATCAGTTCGTTCGCGGCCTGCGGATCGTAGCTGTAGACCGACGCCGCCAGGCTGCCGCCGCCGCGGCGGACGAGCGCGATCGCTTCGGCGACGGAATCGTACGGCATCAGCGTCGCCACCGGCCCGAAGGCTTCGACCTCGTGCACGGCCGTCGCTTGCGCCGGGCGCTCGCAGCCGAGCAGCAGCGGCGACATGAAGGCGCCGCTTTCCTCGCTCGCGCCTTCGACCTCGACGTGAGCCGGATCGCCGAACAGCGTGACCGCTTCGGTCAGCAGCGTCGCCACGTTGGCGCGCACCTCGTCCCGCTGCCCGAGGCCGGCCAGCGCCCCCATCTTGACGTTCTCGAGGCGCGGATCGCCGACCACGATCGCGGCGAGCTTTTCCCGCAGCGCGTCCGCGGCCGCAGCGTAGAAGGCGCGCGGCACGAACGCGCGGCGAATCGCCGTGCACTTCTGGCCGGCCTTGGTCGTCATCTCGCGCACGACCTCACGCACGAACAGATCGAACTCGGGCGTCCCCGGAGCCGCGTCGGGCCCCAGAACCGCGGCATTGAGCGAATCGCGTTCTGCGACGAAGCGCACGGCCTTCTCCGCCACCACCGGGTGATCGCGCAGCTTCAGCGAGGTCTCGAGCGAGCCCGTGAACGAGAGCACATCCTGACCCTCGAGGTGATCGAGCAAATCGCCGGCGCCGCCGACGACGAGTTGCACGGCGCCCTCGGGCAAGATGCCAGATTCCACGATCGCGGCGAAGACTGCGTGCGTCACGTAGGCCGTCGCCGTCGCGGGCTTGACGATGCACGGAACGCCGGCTACGAAGGCGGGCGCGAGCTTTTCGAGCATCCCCCAACACGGGAAGTTGTAAGCATTGATGAAAACCGCGACGCCCTGCAGCGGCGACATGATGTGGCGCGCTACGAACGTGCCCTTCTTTCCGACCAGTTCGATATCGCCGTCGAGCACGAATCGCTCGTCGGGCAGTTCCTTCTTCGCGCGCGAAGCATAGGCGAACAGCGTAGCGATACCGCCGTCGATATCGAAGGCGTGATCGCGCTTGGTCGCGCCCGTGTCGTACGAGAGGTCGTAGAACGCGGCCTTGCGATCGTTGAGGTACGTCGCCAGCGTCTTGAGCATGGCGGCGCGCTCGTGAAAGGTCAGCGCCCGAAGCTTGGGGCCGCCCACGGCCCGCGCGTAGCGCGTCATCGCGCCGAAATCGAGTCCTGCGCTCGAGGCTTGCGCGACCACGCGACCGTCGACGGCGCCGCGAATGTCGGTCCAGCCGCCCTTGGCCTCGTACCAGCGACCGCACGCATAGCTCGGCAATTTCACTTCGGCTTCTCCAACCAAACCTACCAAACGGTAGAACCTCGTAAGCGTACCGTCCGGCACGGTTCGCGTCAAGGCTTTACCGGTTGCCAATAACCGTGTTAGATAAGCGCTGCTCCACATCTGCCTCGCGGGTCTTCGCGGACCTTCGCTCGAGAAAAGGAAACGTTGATGCTGTTCGCTCCCTACCACGCGATCGTACGCACCGTCCTGCGGCGGGCCATGGCCGATCTCAGTGCTGGAAAAACCGAGACCGCGGCGCGGCAGTTTCGCGACGACGCGACGCTGTGCTTCTCCGGCCACCACGCCCTGGGCGGCGAACTGCACGGCCGCGATGAGATCGGCGCCTGGTTCGCTCGCCTGCGCCGGCTCTTCCCGAACCTCAAGCTGACGCCGCTCCAGATCGTGGTGAACGGCGGCCCCTGGGCGACCACGGTCGCCACGCGCTTTCGCGTGAACGCGACCTTACCGGGCGGCGACGCCTACGAAAACGAAGGCATGCAGTTCCTGCGCTTGCGCTGGGCCGCGATCGCCGAAGACCGCCTCTACGAGGATACCGAACGGCTTTGCGCCGCGTTGCGATCGATCGCGGATGCGGGCAACGCCGAGGCGCTCGCCGCGCCGCTGCGGGGCTGATAATTCGCTGGCCGCGGTGCTACAATGCGGCGTAAGATCAGCGTCCGAGTGGAGGTGTACGGTGGCAGATGGCGTTCGCAAAGTTCAGCATTACGGGATTTACGTCGAGGACACGGTCGGTGCCGCAGCGCGCTTGCTCGAGCACTTGGGCGACCTCAACTTCATCGCGATGTGGGGATACACGATGGAGCCGGGCAAAGCGCGGCTCGAGCTGATCCCCGAGGATCCGAGCGCGTTCGCGGCGGCCGCGAAGGCGGCGAGTCTGAACTTCGACGCGCCGACGACGGTCTTCTACTTGACCGGCGACGACCGGCGGGGTGCGATGGCGGCGGCCCTCGGGACGTTGGCTCGCGCCGGCATCTCGGTCGGAGCCGCGCACGGCATCAGCGACGGCCGTGGCGGCTACGGTGCGATATTCTACGTCGCGGCGGACGACGTGCAGAAAACCGCGGCGGCCCTCGGCGCTACCTGACCGGGACGACGCCGCGAAAGATGACGTGCTCGACGGCGGCCGCGACGTCGGCGCTCGTGAGGCGGCCATGCGGGCGGTACCATTCGACAATCGAGTTGCACATGCCGAAGATCAAGCGCACGACGACGGCCGCGTCGAGGGCTGAATCGAACTGACCCGCTAACTGCGCTTGGCGCACGATCGTGGCGACCGTAGTGTCGAAGCCGCGACGCCGCTCGATCGCGTTGCGCTCGGTCTCTGAGTTGCCGCGCACCCGCACGAGTACTGTCAGCTCCGGCATGACTTCGATCGCCAGCTCCGCGACACGCCGCACGATATAGCGCAGCCGATCGATCGGCCGGCCCTGCGCGGCGCCTGGTTCCTCCAACATGGCATACAGCGCTTCGAGTGCGCGCCGCAAGCCGCGTTCCAGCAATTCTTCCTTGCCGCTGACGTGGTGGTAAATCGCGGCCTTCGTAATTCCGGCCGCGCGGGCGACGTCGTCCATCGACGCGCCGTCGAAACCGCGCTGCGCGAAAACCGACAGGGCCACGTCGGTGAGCCGATCGATGTCGTACGGTCGCCGTTGTCCTTCCACGCCGGGCGCGTTCGCCGGTAGGGACTTCGCGCCTCCGCCCGTACGCTAGGGAGCATGCCACTGGGCAGCGTTCGTACCGCAGGAGTCGTCGGCTCGGGCACGATGGGGGTCGGCATCGCGATCAGCCTTGCGAGCGCGGGCATCGGCGTACGCCTCATCGACGCCTCACCGGAAGCCCTGGAACGCGCCGGCGCCACGATCGCCGAGGTGCTCGGCGCGCAGGTCAAGCGCGGCAAACTGTCGCGCGAGGATGCCGATGCGCGCGCCGCCCGAATCGTCCTCGGCAGCGACCTCGCCGGGCTGGCTGAGGTGGACGTTGCGATCGAGGCCGTCTTTGAGGACCTGGCCCTCAAGCGCGACGTTTTCGCACGTTTGGGAGCGATCTGCGCGCCGGACGCTCTGCTCGCGACCAACACCTCGACCCTCGACGTCGACGCGATTTCGAGCGCGGCCGTGCATCCCGAGCGCAGCCTCGGCATGCACTTCTTCAGCCCAGCCCACGTGATGAAACTCCTGGAGATCGTGCGCGGAACGCAGACCCAGGAGGCCGCGATCGCAGCGGCGGTGGCGCTTGGCGAGCGGATCGGCAAGATTCCGGTCGTCGTGGGAAACTGCGACGGCTTCGTCGGCAATCGGATGCTGCTCGGGTACAAGCGCGAAGCCGAGTTCGCAGTGCTAGCCGGCGCATCGCCCGCGCGCGTCGACGCGGCGCTCGAAGCCTTCGGCTTCGCGATGGGGCCGTTCGCCGTTTCCGACCTGGCCGGCATCGACGTGGGCTGGCGCGCGAAGCAGGAGCGCATCAAACGCGGCGCCGCGCCGCCCTTTGCCGTCTCGGATTTGCCCGACGCGATGGTCGCGGCGGGGCGTCTAGGGCAGAAGGCGCAGCGCGGCTACTACCGTTACGAACCGGGCGACCGCACCCGCCGGCCCGATCCCGAGGTCGACGCGATCGTCGCGCGCGAGCGCGAGCGGCTGGCCGTTCCTTCGCGAGAGATCGGCGACGATGAAATCGTGGAGCGCTGCGTGTACGCGCTGGTTCTGGAAGGCGCGCGGATCCTCGACGACGGCATCGCTCGCTCGGCACGCGACATCGACACGATTTGGGTCAACGGTTACGGCTTTCCCAAGGAACGCGGCGGCCCGATGCGTTTTGCCGAAGATCTCGGCGTCGCCAGGGTGCTGGCCCGCGTGTCCGGCTTCGCCGCGACCGATCCCGCGTTCTGGCGGACCTCGGCGGCACTCGAGCGGGCGGCGCGCGAGGGCCGCTTCGACCACTAAGCGGCGACCGGCGCGGGACCTCTTGCGAACATGCCTACGCCAAGTGCTTCGCGAGAAACTCCCGAACCAGCGGCCACACCTCGCGTGCGCCGGGATTCGCGTCGGGGCCGAAGCGGAAGAACCCATGGCCCTCGCTGCGCGCAACGTGGAATGCATAGGACTTGCCACGTGCGTCGAGCGCTTTGCGGATCTTGGCGTGATCGTCCGGCGTGATGTGCTCGTCGTTGGCCCCGAAGGCGAAAAAGATGGGGGCGCGTACTTGGGCTGCGGCGTCGATCATTGGCGGACGTTCGGGAATCGGCGAGCGCGCAATCTGGCCGCCGTAGAACGAAACGGCGCAGCTCACGAAGGGCAAGGTTGCGGACAGAAACGCGACCGAACCACCGAAGCAAAAGCCCCAGGTTCCGATCTTCGCGTAGGCACCGAGCCGCTCGCGCAGATACGCGCCGGCCGAGGTGAGGTCGGCGACGATCTCGGGGAACGTGACGGCGCTCGCAGCGGCCACACCTTTTGCGATTCCCTCGGGGTTGTAGCCGGCCTCGAACTGCGGGTCCGTGCGATGAAAGAGATTCGGTGCGACGGCAAGATAACCGAGCGATGCGACGAGGTCCGCGAGGCTGCGAATGGTGGCGTTGACGCCGAAGATCTCCTCGATGACGATCACGCCGGCGGCCGGTGCCCCGTCCGGTTCGCTGACGTACAACGGCATGGTCGAGCCCGTTACGTCGCGTTCGATCCAATGCGATTTCATCTGGCCAGCTACTCGTCGCTGGGAGCGCTCACCCCTAGCGGCGAGCCGCTTAGGTACGAAAGTATCACGTGCGCCGGTGCGCGGAACGGGCAGCGCTCGGCGTGGCGGTTCTTTGTCAACGCGCGCACGGACGTCCTATTGCACGAACTCGGGCCGGCTGCGACGCGCGTGGCACGCACGATCGAGCGATTATTCGCCTATGCGCCGGCCGGCGCCGACGGTGTATTCGCGAGCGTGGGACCTACGGCTTCGCCCACGAGCCTTCGCTCCCGTATGCCGAACTCGACGCGCTGTTCGGCCCGGCTCCCGCGCCGGAGGCCCCCAGTGCCGGCGGCCTCTAAGCGAGTTCGACCGGCGTAGTCGGCCAAGCCCCCAGCGCAGTCGGCACCCCCAAGCACAAAAAAGGGACTAACGGCCCAGAGTCTTGGGACTGCAGTTCGGGTAAGCTTGCAACTAATGTTCGCGTCGTACGCGCTCGAAACGGAAGGCTTGGCCGCGCTCCTGGCGGCGGGCCTCATACTCGCTGCAGGCCGCGTGCTGTGGCGCGCCCGGCGCGCGCCGCGGCATCGCTACGACGTCCGCGCCTACATCGTGTCGATGGCCGATTACCGGGCCCTGCGGCTGCGGCGTGGGAAGTCGCGCAACGCAAACCTGCATTTACGCAGTGCGGCCGCGACGGCGTATGTGCGTCGCGAGCACGCGGGCCAAACGCTCGAGGACCGGCGTCGGGTCATTGCCCGGTAAGGCCGCCTCCAGCGCCAGGTAAGCGTCCGGCCGCACGAGCCGCACGACCGGTTCGGCGGCCTCGTCGGATGAGATCGCGCGGACGGCCCCCGCGTAGTGCTGCGTGAAGCTCTCGAGAGCGGCCGCGACGGCGGCCGGCGCCGAGACGGGGTAGACCAGAGCATAGCGGCCGCCGAGCACGTCGTAGAGCCGCGGTTCCCGGTCGCCCGCGCGCACGCGTTCGTCGAGCGCGCGGCGTCCCTGGCCCTCGACGATCGGGGAGTGCGGGTAGTGCACGCCGAGTTCGGTCAAGCTCGCCACGAAGAATTTCCCAAACGCGGCGTTCTCGCTGACGCGCGGGATCAGGTAGTCGCGCAGACCTTGGGCCAGGGCGTTCGGCGTCGCCATGCTGCGGGTGAGAAGATCGGTCAGGCGGATCGCGCTCTTGGCGACGCCGTGCCGCTCGGCCGTGTAGCTCGACAGCAATTCGCTCGTCCCGAAACCGGCCAGCACGTAATCGAGCTTCCAGGCCAGGTTGGAGGCGTCTTGAAGGCCCGCGTTCATGGCCTGGCCGCCGAATGGGCTATGTACGTGCGATGCGTCGCCGGCAAGAAAGATCGAGCCCTTGTGCATTCCCGGCGTTTGGCGTTGGCGAACCCGGAATGCGCTTCCCCAGTGCAGCTTCGAGGCACCGAGATTCCAAGGCCCGCGCTCGGCGATCAGCTCGTTGGCGAGGTCGAGCGTCACCGCGCCCGTGAAGTCCGGCGCCATTGCGGCGATCAAGCGGCGCCGTTTCGCGTTGATGGGAAGGAACGCCAGCGGACCGGCCGCACTCGGACAGAGCACCAGGTCGTCGGTCGACGCATCGCCGACGACGTCGATGTCGGCGACGACGTAGGCCGCGTCGTACTGGGCGCCTTCGAACTCGTACCCGATCAAGCGGCGCACGGTACTGTCGGCGCCGTCGCAGCCGACGACGAAGCGCGCGCGGCTGCGTTCCTCGCCACGCGCGCTGTGGAGTCGCACGCTAACGCCGTCGGGGGCGTCGACCAGGCCCACCAGTTCCGTACCGTATTCGACGGCCCCGCCCGCCGCGATTAGGCGCTCGCACAGAATGCGCTCGGTGACGTTCTGCGGGATCATCGCGACGTAATCGAAGCGCGTTTCGGCGGGCTCGATCGCCAAGCGGCCAAGCACCCGATATTTGGTCAGCACGCTCGCGCCCCTCACTCGCCACGCCTCGATCTCAAACGGCGCCGAGATCCCGGCCGCGCGGAACGCCTCCATCGTGCGCGGCATGATCGCGAGGGCTTTGGAGTGTTCCGATTGACCGGTGCGTGCCTCGACCAAGCGCACGCCGTGCCCGCGTGCCACGAGCTGCAAAGCCAGGAACAGCCCGACCGGACCCGCGCCGACGATCAGCACTTCGCAGGGTGGCTTCGCGCTCGTGATGTCGGTCATGCTGGTCGCATGCTGCGTTGTCGCCGGCCGGCGGCGCTCCTGCCCGGCGCGGAGACGGCGCGCGAGCGGCCGGAGCGGCGGCCCCCGCCCGCCGCCGGTCAGGTTGCGTTAGGCAGGGTCACGGCATGGCCGGCGCTGCACATCAACGACGACAGCTTGGGTGTGCCGCCGTTGAAGATGTCACGCGGCGCTCGACGGGTCTCGCCGTGCGCTTAAGAATCAGTAGCCGTGCTGAAGGGCTTCGACCACCAGGTAGTTGTCGTCCAGCTGCTCTTCCATCTTGTGCGCCATCGCCATCGCCTTGGCGTTCTTGCCGCATTTCATTTCGATTTTCGACGCCATGGCGGCGTGCATGACCGTCATTTTCATGATGTCGGCGTACGCCTTGTCGGTGTCCTCACTCTTCACCATGGCCATCGCGCTGTCCGACGGCATCATCGCCGACAGCATGTGGTCAGCCGCGGTCGAGCAGTCGACTGCCGAGACGTCCATCGCGGGCATCGGTGCGGGCGACTGCGCGAACGCCCCCAGCGGCGCGGCGCCGAGCGCTAGCGCGAAAGCGAAAAATGCGGAATATCTCATAACCATCAGAATAGGACTCCTGTGTATTGGTGATCTGGGCAAACTCTAGCAGCCGAGGCGAAAGTGCACCGTGAGTGTGCTTACTGCTTTATCCGGACGAGTTTCGAAGCTTCCGCGGAAGGCGCTGAAAAAGCCCGCCGAGACCCGCCGGGAGAAACAGGACGAGCACGATGAACAGGACCCCGAGGACGAAGAGCGGCTCCGAAAGCGGGACCCTGAGTATTGCTGGGAGGTCCTGCACTCCGGACGCGTTTGAAAACTCCAGCAATCGGAAGTCCAAGTACTCGTAGACGATCCCGCCGATAACCGCGCCCCACAGCGTGCCGACCCCGCCGAGGACGACCATGACGAGCAGGACGAGGGTAAAGCTCGCCGTTGTGATCTGCGGATTGGCGCCGCCCTGCAAAAGGAGGTAGGCGACACCGGCGACGCCGGCGAGGAATCCGGAGAGCACGAACGAGGCGAGTTTGTAGACATACGGGTTGAGGCCCAGCACGGCGACTCGTCGCTCGTTTTCACGGATCGCTTGCCAGACACGCCCGGGCGGTGAATGCACCGCCCACCATCCGATCGCGCAGGTCGTCACGAGCACAGCGGCGGCGATCCAATACAGGTGCGCGGTGTTGGCGACGCCGATCAGCCCGGCGGGCAACACGCCGCTGCCCAACGCCAGGCCTTCCTCGCCGCCGGTAAGGCCGAACGGATTCTGCAAGACCAGGATCGAGGCGGCCTCTGCGAAGGCGAGCGTCACCATCGCGAACGGGATGTCGCGGACGCGCAGGCACACCGCTCCGAGCGCGAGCGGCAACAGCAGCGCGACGATTGCCGTTAGCGCGAGCGCTTGCGGCAGCGACCAGTGCCAGCGTACGAGCGCAATGGCCGTGACGTACACACCGACGGCGAAGTACAAGGCATGCCCGAACGAGAGCAGGCCGGTGAAACCAAATACGATGTCGTACGTCAGCGCCAAAGCGCCGAAGACGAAGCACAGCCCGAGCAGGTTCAGCGTTCCGGCGCTGTTGAGGGGACCCTCGAAGAGCCCGGGCACCGTGATCCCAATGAAGGGCAACGCCAGGGCCACGAGCCCAAGCACGGCGATCGCGACGGCCGCCGAACGCGGGCTCACGCGGCCGGACCGCCGAGCAGGCCGCCCGGCCGCAACAGGAGCACGGCGGCCAGCAGCAACACGACCGCGAAATCGCCGACGCCGGCCGCGGCATAGAAATTCAAGAACTGTTGCAAGAGGCCGACCATCACGGCCGCAAGCGCCGAACCGGTGATCGAGCCGAGTCCCCCGATCACGACCACGATGAAGGCTGAGATCAGCATCGTCGTGCCGCGGCTGGGATCGATCGTGCCGTAGTAGGTCGCGCCCAGAACGCCCGCCAAGCCCGCCGCCATGCCGCCGATCGCGAACACCAGCGTAAACGCGCGCTCAACGTCGATTCCGAGCGCCGAGACCATAGCCCGGTTCTCGACGCCGGCCCGCACGATCAGGCCGTAGCGCGTACGCCCAAGAAAAAATAGCAACCCGGCTAGGACGAGCGCGGCCAGCAGCAACACGACGAAGCGCGTGTTGGGGATCGCGGCGCCGAGGATCGTCGTCGTCGCGTTCATCCAATCCGGCAGAGTCACTTGGCGCGGGTCGGAGCCGAAGGCGCCTTCGACGAGGGCCAGCGTCGCGAGCGCCAGGCCGACCGTGACCAGCACCTGACCGACGGGCCGGCGGTACAACGGCCTGATCAAGATGGTCTCCGTCAAGACGGCGAAAACGCCGCCCGTAAGCGTGCCGGCGAGCAGGCCGATAAACCACTGCAGCCAGAGAGATAATCCGGGCAGAGCGGTTGCCGCGAAAAAACCCGCGTAAGCCGCGACGGTGAAGAACGCACCGTGGGCAAAGTTCAGCACCCGCATCAAGCCCCAAATAAGAGACAACCCGGCTGCGACCAGGAAGTACAGCGCCCCGAGGCCGAGCCCCGTGACCAACAGCAGAACGATCGTGCTCATGCCGTCAATGTCCGCTCGCCGAAACGCTGAGCCCGAGATAACGTCGCGCGAGCGCGGGGTCGTCGATCAGCGCGGCGACCTCGCCCGCGAACACGACGCTGCCTTGATCGAGCACGACGACGTCCCGAACGAGATGGCGCGCGACGGCGAGATTCTGCTCGACCAGTAGAATCGTCGCGACTTCAGCAGCCCGTTGGAGGGCGCTCGCGACGCGTTTGACCATGAGTGGAGACAGGCCCTTGGTCGGCTCGTCGATCAGCAGGATCCGATTGGATGCGTTTAAGAACCCGCGCGCGAGCGCGACCATCTGCTGCTGACCGCCCGAAAGCGTGCCGGCGCGCTGCCCGGCACGCTCGCGCAATTCCGGAAAGAGTTCGTAGATCAGTTCGTAGCGGTGTTCCGAATCGGCGCGCTCGGCCAAGCGCAAGTTCTCTTCGACGGTAAGGCCAGCGAAGACGTCGCGGTCTTCGGGCACGTAGCCGACGCCGCAGCGGACGACCGCGTGGACCGGCAACGCCGTCAGCTCTTCCCCGGCCAGCGTCACGCTGCCGGTGCGCGGTACGAGCCCGAGGATGCCGCGCAACGTCGTCGTCTTGCCGACGCCGTTGCGCCCCAGCAGCCCCGTAATTCCGCCCTCGCGAACCTGGAACGAAACGCCGCCCAGGATCTGCGATTCGCCGATCGCGACGCGCAGGCCGGCTACTTGCAACAGCGCGGCCGCGCTCACAGCGGATCTCCGAGGTACGCCGACTGCACGGTTTCGTTCGCCACGATCCGTTCGGGCGTATCGATTGCGAGCAACGCGCCGTGGTGCATAACCGCCATCCGATCCGCCAGGCTCAGCACCAGATCCATGCGGTGCTCGACCATCAGGACGGTCTTGGCCTGCTCGCGATGGATGCTCGCAATCAAGCGCACCATGTCGGGCACGTCTTCGACCGCCATGCCGGCCGTCGGTTCGTCCAACAGCACGACCGCCGGTTCGGTGCAGAGCAGGATTCCCAGATCCAGTTTTCGCTTCTCGCCATGCGAGAGCAACGCCGCCTGGACGCGCTCGCGGTCGCCCAACCCGACGTCGGCCAGCGCTCGGCGCGCGCGCTCGAGCGGGGCCGCTTCGCGGTCCGCCAGATGCCAGGCGCAGGCACTCGTTCCAAGCGCGGCGCTCGCCGCCAGCCGCACGTTCTCGAGGGTCGAGAGCCCGGCGAAGACCGTCGAGGTCTGGAACGTGCGGCCGAGGCCGAGCCGCGCGCGAACGTAGGGCGGCGCGTGCGTAATGTCGCGACCCCCGAGCGTGATGCGGCCCGCAGTCGGGCGCGCGACGCCCGATAGCAGGTTGAACAGGGTCGTCTTCCCGGCGCCGTTGGGACCGATGATGACGAGAAACTCGCCCTGTGCGACCTCGAACGATACGTCCTCGACGATCGAAACGCCGCCGATGCGCAGTCCGAGGCCCTGAACTGCCAGCGCCGGCGGCGCCCCGGTCACGGGATTACTTGAAGGCCGAAACCGGCGGCGCGACGGCCGCTGCGTCGAGCGTCCGGATCAGTTGCGGCTCGGCGCCGCTCAACTTCGTGATGTACATCGGCTGCAACATCGCGTGATCGTCGGCCCGGATCGTCTCGGTGCCCTTGGGTGCATCGAAGGTCCAGCCGGCGAGCCCCGCGATCATCTGATCGACGTTCGCGCCGTCGCTCTTCTCGATCGCGCGCACGATCATCTCGGCCGCGACGAACCCGTCGGGATCGAACAGGTCCGGAACCTTGTTCTGCTTCTTGAGCGCGTCGATCAGGTACTCGTTCGCCTTCGTCTTCGGCGCTTGGTAGAAGTAGTAGGACAGGAACGTGAGCTTCGATTCGACCGGCTGGAAACTTGGATAGGACGCGCGGTCTCCCAATCCCGTCACCACTTTCGTGGTTTCGAAAATGCCTTGATCGTCGAGCGTCTTGAAGAGCGCGGCGCCGGTCGCCCCGGCCCACGCCACGAATAGGAGATCCGGTTTCGCGTCTTTGATCTTCTGGGCGAAGGGAGAAAAATCGGCGGCCGAGACCGGCACGAACAGGCTCGAGACGTGGGCTCCCTTTTCGGTGCCGAGCACCGCTTCGACCGCCTTGAAGTTGGCCTGGCCGAACGCCATGTCTTGGGCTAGCACCAGAACGCTCTTGCCATGAACGTCGCCGACGACGGAGGCCGATGTCGCCACGTCCTGGTAGGTTTGGCGCCCGGAGCGAAAGGTATACTTGTTGTTCCCGGTCACCGCGTCAGCAGCGGCCGGACCCGAGATGAACAGGACTTGGTTGTCGTGGGCGAGCGAAGCCATCTGCAGTGCGACGCCCGACGACGTAGAGCCGGCGAGGATCTTGAAGCCCTGGCCGATTAGGTCTTTGCCCGCCGCAACCGCTTTGGCCGGATCGCCGCCGTCATCGCGCTCGGTGACGACGATCTTGTGGCCCGCGGCCATGCCGGTACCGTGGGTCGCGTAGTCGAGGCCGGCGGCGAACCCGTCCGCATACTCCGCGCCGTAACCGCCAAGCAAACCGGTCTTCGAGTAGATCAACCCGACGTTGACCGCAGCCGGCGCGTCCGCACGCGCGACCGGGGGCACGAGGCCCCCGGTCGACACGAGTGCGGCTGCTAGCGGCGCGGCAACGAGCCACGCGGGAACGGAGCGATGTTTCATGCTTCCCTTTGCTACAGCTCTGCTACGGGATCGCCCGTTACAGACCCGTCTTGATGTCGAGCTTTACGAGCAGTTGCGCGAAACGGACGTTGTCCGGCGGAGGAACCGTGTCCGAGCAACGGCATTCGGCGAAGTTCAGGTTGACGATGCTCAGCGCCAGGTTCTTGTTGATGACCTTGACGATGCCGAAGTTCGTGACGTTGAAAACCTCCGGCGTTGCTTCCGCCCGCCACAGTACCGCGGCGCGCTCGTATCCGACGAACGGGATCACGGTCGGCGACGGGAAGATGGGCAGCTTGGCCGTGATCGAGTACGGCAGTATGAATTGGCTGCCGGTGTAGTGCCCGAGGCCTTGGCACGTTCCGCACGGGACCAGCGGGACGGACGGACGCGGCACGTACTTGGCGTCGATGCCGGCGCTGAAGACCGGCCCGATGCGGGTCTTGGGCCCGAAGTTGTAGGTCGCTCCGACGGCGTAGCCGTGGAAGTCGATCGTCGACGGGTTGTAGACGTTCGTGCCGCCGGGCCCGATCGCGCAGTTATTCTGGTTGAGGCAAAGCCCGGTCACGTCCATGCGGCTTTGGTTGTAGTAGTAGATGCGCCCCACAAAGCCGTGGGTGAAGTCGTGGTTGATGCCGGCCACGTCGGTGCGGTCCGAAATCAGCCCCGAGACCAGCGACAAGCCCGGCGCGATCGTTAGGATACGTCCGATCGCAAACTGCAAGTTGGAGTGGGAATAGTACAGGTGGGTATGCTTGTCGATTTTGAAGTCGAGCCCGTAATCCAATTGCAGCGTGCTCGGAACCGGGTGATCGTTCGTGTAGCCGGTCCCGACGTTGCCCGGCGGCGGTGCGGCGTTCGCGTCGCCGGTAGTGGAGGCTTGGTAATTGGGAGCGATATCGATCGTAAAACGCTGGCCGAAATCATCGGCGAACGCCGGGATCGCGGCAGTCGCGAATAACCCTGCGGCAAAACCGATTGCTGCCAATCGGTGGGTTAAGAAATGGGGCATGGACAAGTCTCCTCATTTGCGGTCCGGACCTCGCAGCCCGGTGCTGTTGATTTTGCAGAATGCACATAGCTGCAAACTGCGAGAATTCACCGCGCAAAACACCAGGAAGCAACGCCCTCGACAGGTCCGAGGCTTCGGGGCATGAGCAGCGCCCGTTTTTCGTTAGTTCACGTAAGTATGGACCAAACGGTATGATACGGTTACCCCCAAAAGGATAGTAACACCTACAAGAAACCAAATTCTCGTGCACGCGCGATCGCCTCGACCCGGTTGCGCGCCCCCAGCTTGGACATCACGTTGCGTAAGTAGGTCTTTACCGTGTTGCAGCTGAGGCTCATGGCGTGGGCGATCTCGGAGTTCGTCTCGCCGGTCGCAACGCGCCGCAGCACGTCGTACTCGCGCCTTGCGATCGGGCTCGGCTGGGAACCCCGGCGCCGGTCTTGCACGGGGTGCCCCGGATCCGGGCGCGGGAGGTGCGAGGCAACGCCCCCAGACGCGAGCGGATCGTTCGACCCAAGCAACGCGCGCAGCGAATCGCGCAGCGTATTCGCGGCTTCGTCCGCAAGGCGGTCGAGCGCTTGGAGGGGCCTTGCGACCTCCTCGTCGACGTCCACATTCTCGCCGATCGCTCTCGCGCTGGACGAGATGGCGAAGAGCATCGCGCCAACCGTGTCGTGGAGGATGATCGCGGTCCGCTGCCGGTCCTCGTAGACGGCAGCAGCGGCCGCCGCGCGCGCACGCTCGGCGATCGACAAGGCCCGGGCGCAGCGCTCCGCAACGGCTTCAAGGATGGCCGCGGCCCGGTCGCCGCAGGTGCCGGGGTCACGATGACCGCCGAGCAGGACGCCGAAGCTCCGATCGTCGCCGATCAACGGCGCCGCCACCATGCGCTGGACCTGTTCGGCGGCGACCGGCTTGTCGTAGTCGTGCGTGATCTCGGGCGACGTTAGGTAGTCGTCAACCCACTGCAGGCGCCCACTCGCAAAGACCTTGCCGCCAAGTCCCAGACCGCCGCGCAGCAAGATGCCGTGGAAGCGATCCGTGCGGTTGCCCGAAGCATACCGAATGACGGCGCCGTCTGCGGACGATTCGGCGATCCAGCTCATGTGGAATCCGTATTCGTCCGTCAGGAGCCTCGTTATCCGGCGCATGATTTCGTCGCTGTCGAGCAAGCCGACGATGCCGGCGCACTGGCGGCCGAGAACCACGAAATCGCGGTCTTCTAGGACTGCTCTAGCAAGTGTGCGCGATTCGAGCGGCAATGGCGTTACCCGCTGACTTACAAGCGCCACCTGGTGCGGCGCAGCGTTATCCGCTTTATTGGAGGAAAAAGGAACGGCGTCCTCCGTGGCGACGGCCCCCCGCGTGGCGGGCGGCAGGGGCGGGGCGCGTCGCTTAGGCCAGCGCTAAGCTCTTGCGGTCGACGTCGAACTGGTCGTCGCGCAGGGCCATCGTGCTCGAGCCGCCGTGCTGGATTTCGTGGGCCAGCGCGGCCGTCTTCGGCAGCACGTGTTCGGCGTAGTAGCGAGCTGTCACGAGCTTGGCGGCATAAAACTCGTCGTCCGATTTCTTATCTGCCACGAGCGCGGCTTTGCCCATCATCCAGCCGCCGGCGGTGTAACCCCACAGCATCAGGTAGGGGACCGAACCGGCGAACATCCCCTTCACGTCGCCCTTGCCCGAGAGCGCGAGCATCCCTTGGCCGCCGAACCATTGCGAGGACGCGGCTAGCGCCGCCACCGCGGCGCCGAGCTGTTTGCCGATCGCCTTCAGTTCGTCGCTCTGGGAAGCCTCGAGTTCCTTGACGGTGTCCTGGATCCGGCCGATCACTTTGAGCGCGGTCTTGCCGTTGTCTTTGAGGAACTTGCGGCCGAGCAGGTCGTTGGACTGAATTCCGGTCGTGCCTTCGTAGATCTGGCAGATGCGAATGTCGCGATAGTATTGTGCGACGCCTGTCTCCTCGACGTAGCCCATCCCGCCGAACACTTGCAGCGCTTCCGAAGCGAGGCCCGTCGAAACCTCCGTCGACCACGCCTTCACGAGCGGCGTGAACAGCTCGACGAGCGATTGCGCTTCCTCCTTGGCGGCACGATCGGGGTTCGCGTGCGCGTGGTCGAGCATCGCGGCCGTGTAAAAACCGAGCGAACGCATCGCTTCGATCTGGCTCTTCTGGTTCATCAGCATGCGACGTACGTCGGGATGCTCGATGATCCGAACCGGCGTCCACTCCTTGGCCGCAATGTCCTTCGACTGCACGCGGTCGCGCGCATAGGAAAGCGCCGCCTGGAAAGCGCGGTCGGCGATCGAGTAACCTTGCACGCCGACGGAAAACCGGGCGGCGTTCATCATGATGAACATGTACTTGAGGCCTTCGTTTTCATTGCCGATCAAGTAGCCGACCGCGCCGCCTTTTTCGCCGTAATTCATCGTGCAGGTCGGCGACGCGTGGATGCCCATCTTGTGTTCGATGCCGGCGCAAACGATGTCGTTGCGCTCGCCGAGCGAGCCGTCCGCGTTCACGATGCGCTTGGGCACGATGAACAGCGAGATGCCCTTGACCCCCTCCGGCGCCGTTGGGGTCCGCGCGAGGACCAAATGCACGATGTTGTCCGTATAGTCGTGCTCGCCATAGGTGATAAAGATCTTCTGGCCGCTGATCAAATAGTGGTCGCCCTGCGGAACCGCCTTGGTCTTGACCTGGGCCAGATCCGAACCGGCTTGCGGCTCGGTGAGATCCATCGTCCCCGACCACTCGCCGCTCACGAGCTTGGGAACGTAGCGCTGTTTCTGCTCGTCCGTACCGCAGAGCAGAATCGCCTCGATCGCTCCCTGGTTGAGCAGGGGCCCGTTCGAGAAGGCCATGTTTGCGGACTGCCACATCTCGAGCACGCCGGTGCTCAGCGTCATCGGCAGTCCCATGCCGCCGTATTGCGTCGGCATCGGGAGCCCGATCCAGCCGTCCGCGGCGAACTGCTTGAAAGCGGCCTTAAAGCCCTTGGGAAGCGTGACC
>Ga0302325_10009692_pt1 | contig 20996 bp, 15 predicted proteins | sample Palsa_T0_2_FD_201948 | JGI IMG/M metagenome (GOLD analysis project Ga0302325, IMG submission 201948) | Peat permafrost microbial communities from Stordalen Mire near Abisko, Sweden - Palsa_T0_2 | ecosystem: Environmental > Terrestrial > Soil > Palsa > Peat permafrost | place: Sweden: Abisko...
CGCTTAACCCACTTTTCCGATGATCAACGACTGCTTTTGCTCGCTCTCGCAGTCTGGCCCTGGTCGCTTTACAAGGCTGGAGGAACTAAAGCGGCGGCCCAGAGCTTGAAGTGAGATTCGGGCCGGCTTCTCTTCGGCATGGTCATGTCAACTGCTAAAGTTCAACATTGCCATTGGCGGTCCTCTCGTAAATCGTAGCCTGGAAATCGCTAATCAGGATGCGTCGTTCACTTTGGATTTGTCTGGCCCTGGCGGCCTTCACGGTGGCCCTTTACGCGCCGGCGCTGCGCTGCCAATTCCTGACCATGGACGACCCGGATTACGTGTCGGAAAACCGGCACGTGCAGGCCGGGTTGACTCTCGATAGCGTCGCCTGGGCCTTCCGCGTCAACATGGTCGGCAACTGGCATCCGTTGACAGTGCTTTCCCATATTCTGGATAGCCAGATTTACGGAATGCGGCCGTGGGGCCATCATTTGACCAATGTTCTCCTGCACGCGGCCAACAGCGTGCTGCTGTTTCTAGTGTTGATGCGCATGACGGGAGCGGTCTGGCGGAGCGCCTGCGTGGCCGCGCTGTTTGCCGCCCATCCGGCGCACGTCGAATCGGTGGCGTGGGTGGCGGAACGCAAGGATGTGCTCAGTTCGTTTTTTTGTCTGCTGGCGATTTGGGCCTACGTTCGCTACGCGGGGGAGTTCAAGGTTCAAAGTTCAAGGTTCAAAATTCAAAATTCAAAGTTCAAGGGTCAAGGTTCAAAGTTCAAAGATTTCTACGTTCTTTGCATTTTGTTTTTTGCGCTGGCTTTGATGGCCAAACCGATGGCGGTGACGTTGCCGTTCGTGCTCTTGCTGTTGGATTTCTGGCCGCTGGACCGCGTGCGGGGACTGGATTGGCCCTCGTGGCGGCGTCTGGCGGCGGAGAAATGGCCGTTGTTTGCGTTGAGCGCGCTTTGGTGCGGCATCGCCGTCTGGGCGCAACGGGTGGGCCATGCCGTTTCTTCGACGGCGGAGTTGTCGGTTTCGGAGCGGATCCTGCACGTGCCGATGGCTTATCTGGATTACCTTCGCGTCCTGGTGTTTCCGTGGCACTTGTCGGCGTTTTACCCTTACCAACATCATGAGCCGGTGGTTTGGGGCGCGGAGGCGGGCGCGGCCCTGGCGCTGATGACCTGGCTGGCGCTGGCCGGGGCGCGGCGGCGGCCTTATCTGGCCACGGGCTGGCTGTGGTTTCTGGGGATGCTGGTGCCCGTGATCGGCTTGGTGCAAGTGGGCGGGCAGGGATGGGCCGATCGCTACGTCTATCTGCCTTCCATCGGTTTTTTTGTCATTGTGATTTGGGCGGGAGCGGAATGGGCGGAGCGCCTTCCCGCTGTCAAACTATTGGTTCCCTTGGCGGGCGCGGGGCTGGTGGCCATGACTTGGACGGAAATCCAGTATTGGAAGGACACGCGCACTCTTTTTGGGCGGGCCATGGAAGTTACGGCCAACAACTACGTGGCCATGACGCTGGTCGGGACCGCGGACGAGGCCGACGGCGAACCGGATGAGGCCATCCGGCTTTATCGCCAGGCGCTGGCCTGCAAACCCAAGTACCTGGAAGCGCATTTCTTTCTTGGCCGCGCCCTGCAAGCGAAGGGACGGACGGGGGAAGCGATGTCCGAATACCGCGAGGCGCTGCGGCTGCAATCGGATTTTGCCCCGGCGCACATTATGTTGGGATTGCTGCTGGCCAGGGAGAAGAAATTTGACGATGCCATTTCGCATTATCAAGCCGCCCTCCAGACCGATCCTGAGTCGGCTGCGGCCCAAAGCGATTGGGCGATGGCGCTCATGCAGCAGGGGCGCTGGCAGGAGTGCATCGCGCATTACGAGCAAGCCTTGCGCCTGGACGCGTCTCTGGCGGAGGCGCGCGGCAACCTGGGCGTCGCTTATTTGCAGTCGGGCCGGCTGGCTGAAGGAACCACGGAGCTTCGGGCGGCGCTCAAACTTGAGCCAGGCGACTCCGAGACGCAGTTCAATCTGGGCCAAGCCCTCAACCAGCAACAACAGTGGCCGGAAGCGGCGGAACTATTGAAGCCGCTGGCGTCGAGCCAGCCGGCAAATGCCAACGTGCAATTCCAATATGGACTGGACTTGGAGCATCTGGGCCAGACCGGCGACGCCATGAGCCATTACGCGGCGGCCTTGCGGCAAAACCCGGATTTCCCCGATGCCTTGCAGCACTGCGCCTGGATCGCCGCGACCGACGCCCGGCCGGAGTTGCGCAATGGAACCCAAGCCGTGGAAATGGCCGCCCGCGCCTGCGAGTTGACAGGACAAAAGCGTCCGACCATGCTTCTCACGCTGGCGGCGGCTTATGCGGAAGCAGGGCGGTTTAGCGACGCGCTGGCGGCTGTTGGAAGGGCCGAAGAACAGGCCAGGACTCAAGGGCAAAAGGAACTTGAAGCGGAAGCCGTGCGTCTGCGCGCTGAATTCGCGGCAGGCCGGCCATTCCATGGCCAATCGAAATGAACCATCGCCCGCGCGGGATCAGGGCGGACGCATCTGAACTGTTGTAACTCATTGAAAGTCAACAATACCTCATTTTAGGTGACTGAGATTTCTTCCTCCGGGGAGCGCACGCGCCCCCGCGCGCAGCGGGTCGCGCCTCGCGGCCCGCATCATAAACGTCTGGCAATTTAGATGCGTCTGCCATGCGCGGTAGTGTCCTAATTTGAAATTATCACCGTTCCAGTCCGCCCCTCATAAACCATCGTATAATTCTTGAGAAAGTTTCGCCCGATAAGTGCCCCATGAATCTGGCCTCCAGCAAAGAGATGAACCCCAGCAATTGCTCCATAAATAACAAAGTTCAACGAGGGAACATGAACTTGAGCCAGATGAATGTTCACCTCTTGCGGCCCATGAACACCCGAAATCGCACGACGATCAACAATTGGCAAATTGAGCTGCGCCGCAAGCGAACTATCAATACAACTTTGCCCGGCTCCAGTATCAACCAGGGCATTTACATTAGTGATACCAGGAACGGGAGTGGCCAAAGGGATGATGCCGAGCTGTCCTGGTGGCGTTTGAAAATTGGGGTCAAATCCAATATTAACGAGTAAGGTAGGCCCATGAGCCATGAGCAAAACTGAACCAGAGGCGCCGCCAGGAATATCATCGAATCCGCATCTTGTCTGTGGCATAACCCTGAATAATTTACCCACTCATTTGATACATCACAGATGCCGGCAAAATCATTGGCGGCGCACCTACTTGTCGGATTAGATATGGGCCTCGACCATAAAGCCGGACCGCATTCTGGGCTGCTGTTTCAAACGACTCATATAGATCAATCAGCTTACGATCTTTCAACAGCACCCATTTCCCTGTGTGGTTGGCTTCCAAATCTTGCTTCAAGGCTTCGTAAGCCTCGATTTCTGACTCCAACCCACTTTCTGGAATGGTCGCCGTTTTCATAAAACCTTATATTTCAATGCTTTCCGCATATTCTGTACGTACTACAATACGAGCATTCTGGCCTTTCCGCAAGGCCAGAAAGTGTATGTATCGGCGTCCCCAGAGTAAACTTAAATGCAGCCAATAATGCAAGCATATTGCGTGAAAATCAATCACTTTCGCGCGGGATTTGACAGACTGGGAGTTTCTGTGCGACAAAGTGCCATGAAAAAATATTTCTTGCGCCTGCTGGCCTCCGCCGGCATGGCGTTCCTGGCCGGCTTGGCCTCGGCCCAGGACACCTCCGTCACTTTGTCCGTGGACGGAAAACCTGTGCTGACTCTCCAAGCTCCGCCGGCGGCCAAGGTCACTTCGTCCAACGGTTACGTTAACATTCGGACCACCAACATGTCGCTCCACGTTTGGGCCGTCCCCAAAGCCAGGACCGCCAAAGCCGCGTTGCCGCGCGCGGCCGAACTTATCAAGAGCGAGTTCATCAAGTTCGCACCCACCACCAACATGGACATGGTCATCGCGGGCGCGCCGGCCAAGCATGTCCTCGGTTCGGGCAACGAGGCCGATGACGGCGACCCGGGCCACGCGGAAGTGGTTCTCTTCGTGGTCGGGAGCCATGTCTTCGCCGGGTGTGTGCATGGGGAATTTGACGATGCTTCGCGCGCGCGAGCGCCGATGATGGCCGTGTTGCAGACGGCGCACGCCCCGCCCTGAGGATGCATCCAATCAAAATCCGACGCCTCCGCTACGGTTCGATGACGCGAAAGAAGCCGCCGGACACGTTGGTGGCGGGGATGGCCAGTTGCAAGGGCTGACCGTCGCCCGAGAAGTTGGTATAGAGAAACCAGTTGGCCGTGGCGACGTTGGTGTTTTCCTGGATGGTATAGCTCTGGCCGATGGTTGTCGGGAAGCTCAAGATCAAGCTGCCGCCGGAAAGCAGGGGAGGCCCGATGGAGACCGGAGGAACAACCGCGGCGGGTATGAGAATTTGGAACACGCCGCCATTGCCGTTGGCCCCGCCCACTGCGGTTGTTCCGTAGAGAAAACCATCGAAAAGCACAAGGCCGCCGGCAGGATCACCTCCGTCAGCGCCGCCGCTGAAGGAATAAAGCACCGTGAATCCGCCTTTAGGCGTGATTTGGAACACCGTGCCAAAACCGTCCAACCCGCCCGAAGGCGTGGTTCCATAAAGATCGCCGTTGCCGGCCTGGATCAGGCTGCCGGTGGGATAGCTTCCATCATACACACCCGAGAACGAATAGAGTGTAGTTAACCCTCCGTTGGTGGAGATTTGAAAAATTGTGCCGTCGCCGTTAGCTCCGCCGCCTTCCGTTGTCCCGTAAAGATAGCCGTTGCTCGCCTGGACGAGGGCGGCTTCCGGAGAAGCGCCGTCATCGCCGCTAAACGTGTAAAGCCTAGTGAACGCTCCGTTGGTAGTGACCTTAAAGATGGTGCCGTCGCCGTCGTTTCCGCCGCTTTCCGTTGTTCCGTAGAGAAGACCGTCGCTGGCCTGAATGAGGGCGGCCGCCGGATAAGCGCCGCTCGTGCCGTTAAACGAATGAAGCAATTTGAACCCTCCGTTGGTGGAGGTTTGAAAGAACGTGCCATCGCCGTCCGTTCCGCCTTGACTAGTCGTTCCGTAAAGGTAGCCGTCGCTGGCCTGGACGAGGGCGGCCGCCGGATAAGCGCCGTAGGCGTAGTTGCTGATGTCATAAAGTACAGTGAATGTTCCGTTGGTGGACACCTGAAAGATCGTGCCGTAGCCATCGGCTCCGCCTTGCTCCGTTGTTCCGTAGAAAAGGCCGTCACTGGCTTGGATGAGACCCGACTCCGGATTATCGCCGGTGCTGGCAGAAAAGGAATAGAGTGTGGTGATGGCGCCGTTGGTGCCGGCCTCAAAAATGGAGCCTGCGCCATTGGTTCCTCCGTATTGGGTTATTCCGTAGAAATTGCCGCCGCTGATTTGCAGCGCTCCCAAAGGGGAATCATGCGTGGAGCCAAGAAACGCATGCAGCAGGGAAAATGTGCCGTTGGTCGTGATCTGGAAAACCGTGCCGTAGCCGATGGCCCCACCCGACGAAGCCGTGCCATAGAGAGAGCCATCGCCGGCCTGGATCAGGCTGGCAAACGAATTGCCTCCGTCACTTCCGCCGCTGAATGAATAAAGCAAAGTGAACTCGCCGTTGGTGCTGATCCGAAAAATCGTGCCTTCACCGTTCGTTTCGCCGTCGGTGGTTCCGTAGAGAGAGCCGTCGCTGGCCTGGAACAGGCTCGCGCTGGGAGATGAGCCGTCGGGAAAGTAGTCAATGTAATACTCATAATAATATCCGTACTCAAGCTCGGGTACCACCGGAAAAAGATAAAGGGAGTTGAATGTTCCGTTCGTGGAGATTCGAAATACTGTGCCACCGACGGTCCGGTCCGTCCCGGAGGCAGTTGTTCCGTAGAGATAGCCGTCCACCCCCTGAACAAGGCCCCCTGCCGGAGTTGCGCCATCTGTATCGTTGAACGAAAAGAATGAATCGAAGTCGCCGCTAAGGCTGACGCGAAAAACCGTGCCCAGGCCATTGATCCCGCCGGCGGAGGCCGTTCCGTAGAGATTACCATCGCGGGCCTGAATAAGCGGAGCTTCCGGATAAGCGCCGTCGTTCGCGCCGCTGAACGAATAAAGGGCAGTGAACGCGCCGTTGGTAGTGATGCGGAAGAGGGCGCCAAAGAGATTTCCCCCGGAGGCTGTGCCGTAGAGATTGCCGTCGCTGGCTTGCATCAGGCTGGCCGTGGAATTCCCTCCGTCCATTCCGCCGGTGAACGAATAAAGTGTGGTCAGAGAGCCATTGGTGGTGATCTGAAAGACCGTGCCAAAGCCGTAGGTTCCGCCAAATTCCGTTGTGCCGTAGAGTTGGCCGTCGCTGGCCTGAATCAGCCCGGCGGCAGGATTGGTCTCGATCACGCCGGAAGAGGAATTGCCGCCATCATTGCCGCCGGTGAACGAATAAAGTGTGGCGATCAAGCCATTGGTGCTGATCCGAAAAACAGTGCCTTCGCCGTAACCGCCGCCGTTGACGGTTGTTCCGTAGAGGTTGCCGTCGCCGGCCTGAAGGAGGGGGGAATGGGGATTTTCGCCGTCACCGGCGGCGAACGAAGCCAAAGTGGCAAGGAGCACTTGGATGTTGACTTGGACGGTTTCGCCAAAGCCATCGCTCAAATTGGTGAAGTTAAGCGCAATGGGATAAAATCCAGGCGTCAAGCTGGCGATGGCGGGTGTGAAATTCAGAGCCAGAGGCGCGGAAGCGCCTGGGGCCAAAGCGCCGGTGGTGGCCGCAACGTTAAGCAAGGAAGAACTGTAGGTCAGAGTCCAGTTCAAGGCGTTGGTTCCGGCATCAATCAACGTGAGGCTCAGGTTTGTGCTGGGGATGGGGCTTCCATAGGTGAAGGAGAACGTCAAGATGGAGGGCGCAACCTGGAACGCATCCCGTGAGTATTGAAGGTTGTCAATATAATGGCCCCAGCCAGATTGCGGATTGACGATTTGGATCTGGCCCACGTCTGTGTCGGGAATCGTCTCAAGGTACCACTCCCCGTCCTCAGTCGCATTGGGGTCCGAAAAGCTGTCCACCAGCGCGCCCGAGGTGTTGTAAATGTTAAAGACCGTCCCTGGGCCTAAAGGACCCGCAGGATTATATTCGAGGGTGATGCCACTGGCCGCGCTTGTGAAGTCAATGACCATGATGTGGGCGCGATTCTCATCATCATCCTCGTAAAAGTTGGACAAGGCGTTCGGAGGCGAGAATGCGTTCACATCATCGAACAAGGTGTTATTGGCGGCTTCGATATTGACCACATCTCCCTCATCAGTCATTCCGTAAAAGGTCACGCCATCGGAGACGTACTGAGTGGTCACATCGGTCAACGCGAGAATTCCAGATTCGTCAAAGTTGACGAGTGTTTGAGCATGAGCGGCGCCCATGGCCAGGACAGCAGCCAGACTCGCCACGCAGAATGTTTTACTTGTATGCATAGGTTATTTGGGGTTCTTTGCTATCGGTTTTGAGGTTATTCTTTTGGGTGATTCATTGATTTGCACCGGAGGTCACGGGGCCGTGGTTTGGGTTCCGAACGAGACCAGCGTCGTTAGCGCGCCGGCGGGGGTCATTTGAAAGACCGTGCCAGCGCCACCCGCGCCGCCATACTCTGTTGTGCCGTAAAAATTGCCGTCGTTGCCTTGCACCAGCCCGGCCACCGGACCGTTGCCATTGGCGCCGTTGAAGGCGACCAGCGTCGTAAGTGCGCCGGCAGGGGTCGTTTGAAACACCGTGCCACCGCCGCCCGATCCGCCGCCTGCGGTTGTGCCATAGAAATTGCCATCGCTGCCTAGCGCCAGTCCGCCAACGCAATAGCTGCCATTGGTGCTGTTGAAATTGACCAGCGTCTTTGACCCGCCGCCTGATATAATTAGGAATACCGTGCCGAAGCCTTCGCCGTCGTTGAGATTAGTATCTCCACCGTATGCTGTCGTTCCGAAAAAATTGCCATTGGTGCCTTGCAGCAGCGCGCCAGACGGATTGTAGCCGTTCGCGCCACTGAAGGACACCAGCGTCGTCAATACCCCGGCAGATGTCATTTTGAACACAGTACCTTCGCCATTGCCGCTAGGGAGACTAAGATCTCCACCTCCAGACGTTGTGCCGTAGAAATCGCCATCCGTGCCTTGCGCCAACGGCGCAAAGGGACGGCTGCCATTGGCGCCGTTGAAGGAAACCAGTGTCGTCAACGCCCCGGCGGAGGTCATTACAAACACGGTGCCAAGCCCATTGGCGCCACCAAGGATGGTTGTGCCATAAAAATTGCCATCAGCGCCTTGCGCCAAGCCAGCGAACGCATAACTGCCGTTCGTGCCGTTGAAGGAAACCAGCGTCGTTAGTATCCCAGCGGGGGTTATCTGAAACACCGTGCCGTTGTTTCCGTTGGTCCCGCCGAATTCTGTCGTGCCGTAGAAGTTGCCATTGCTGCCTTGCACCAACCCGGCGAATGGATGGTTTCCATTTGTGCCGTTGAACGAGACCAGGGTCATTAAAGTCCCGTTGGTCGTCACTTGGAAGACTGTTCCGTCGCCGCTCGCACCGCCATAAGCTGTCGTGCCGTAGAAACTGCCATTGGAGCCTTGCACCAGAGTGGCAGATGGATATTCAGGCGGGGCAGAAAAATTGGACGTACTTAAGAATTGTATAACTTCGGGGTAGGCCTCCGAAGGTCCATCCAGCAACTGATCGTCTTGACCTTTCAAGAACTTGTTGAAAAAGGAAAGCAAGTAGGCCCGTACAATCTGGCTGGCTCTTCCCTGAGGCAGAAGCTGGTCACTCATTGGGGTGCCAAAATTGGCCTCCAGCGCTGCCGTATCAATTATTAGGTCCAGATCCCCAAAGTTGCCGTGAACGGTGGAGACGAGCTTCACCCAATAGGCATTAGTCACAAAGTCATTATAAACCTCCAAACAATAATCGGGAAAACCGTTAAACACACCGGGCGCAGGGTCTGGCCCATGATCGGATCGAAAATAGAGAAAAGGAACGCTCAAGGGTTGCGTCAGCAAGTTGGTTTCCCAAAAAGGCCCGTCCAAGCCGGCGCCAGCCTTGCAGCGAGAGTCGCGAAGGCACAGTTGGGCCGAGGTTGATCCACCCAATGACCATCCAAACGCCCCAATCTCACTCAAATCCAACCGCCCGCCAAGGCGCGGATCATCGGCGTTCAGGTTTTCTAGTACATCCAACACGAACTCCTCGTCCAGCAGCCGGCCTTCGATGGCCGCGTCCAACCCCGCAATTCCGTCCACCGTTTGGCCGTACACCACTGTCCCGTTGGGAAACACGCTGACGAGTGAGTCGCTCGTGTCGATTCCTACCACCACATAGCCCCAACTGGCCAATTCTTCTGTCTTGTCCGTATTCTCGCGGCGATGCCCCCCGTATCCTGGGTCATAAAGCACGACCGGACAATTGGACAGGTTGATGGCAAATGGCGCGTTTGAGAGCGAGTGTGAGTAAAACGCCGCAGCTTGGCTGTCCCAGTTCCCAAAAGGTGTCCAATTGTACTCCTCGTAATTATAACCTCCAGCGTTGGAAGCGACTTGTGGGTCCACATATATAGCGGGAAGCGCGACTTGAGCCACCGCAGGATACCAGAAAGTGACCATGAACTTTGCGTTACCACGGTTCGTGTTGGTGAGCAGCAGCGAGAAGGTCCCAACAGGGTAAGGTCCGGTCGGCTTGGGGTCAGGCGTGGGCAATTGATTGGTTGGCGTGCGGTAGAAGCGCAGATTAAAGTCCGGCGCGTTGGTGTCCAGGAAACTTAGAGCGCCCAGCGCCGCGTTCGTGTATTGCAACATTGCCAGCGGCGCCCAATCCACCAGATTTGACGAAGTTTCCAGCGGATACATGTCGTAGTACGGCGCGAAAAGCGCACTCGTCGCGCCCGCGAAGGCCAAACTCATGGAGCCGCTGGATTCGGCTTGAATGCCAACCAAGTTGTGCGGCGCGGCCACAAAGACTTTAAGCTCCGCCACTTGGCTCGTGACGGACCCGGAGGCATTGGAAACGATGACAGAGTAGTAACCCCACTGGGCGGGCAGAGGAGCGGCCAAAGCGAGCGAACTGTTAGTGGCCCCGGCCGTCGCCGTCCCGTCGAACAGCCATTGGTAACTAAGCGGCGCCACACCTGTTGCCGAAACAGAAAAATGGGCGTTCGCTCCGGACCCAAGGAATTCATTTGCCGGCTGAGTGGTAATGACCGGCTGGGCCAAGGCCAACGAGGGGACCACGCATCCAAGACAGACGCTCACCACGATGCTGCCGAACCGTTTTATGTTCATAATTTGCCGTTCTGTTCTCCAAAGCGATGTTTCGGATTGTTTTGGGCAAAAAAACTTCTGGCTGATCCTATTGTGTTTCTCTTTCGTCCTCACGGGCTTTGTATGTTGCTCTCATCCTCTCAGTGCGATTGGCGACCGCAAACCCCGCCAACATTTTTCCGTTTTTGGTCATCATGATCCTTCGGCGCGCAGCAGTTCAGCTTCCAGGAACGAAATCGCCAGAATGGGTGGCCCTTGGCGGATAAACCAAGGATACTGGCGAGGTTTTTCTACCGCGGCATCCGGGCTAAAGCAAGGGAAAAACGACGAGTGAACCCGCCAACGGGCGCATCTCACTTTTTAGAAGCGCCGTAGGCGCAACCTATTTGTAGATCACCGTCTCCTCTAAAGAGCAAAGCCTCGTAGAGGCGACATCTGCCCTGGCTCGGCCCGGGATATGCCGCTCCTACGGAGCTAATTTTCCATTGGATGTGGTTGATCTACAGAGATTTCGCTCCTAGCGGAGCTGCGAATAAGAGCGCCCTGTCCAAAAATCGAGATGCGCCGACCCGCCGCATGGCCGGTTTTTGCCGCTTGACAGCCTGCTTGGAGGCTTGGTTAATCACGACTCGTGAACTCGGCCACCTCAAAGAATCCGGCTGCCAGGCTTGAAGTGGCTGTGGCCGCCGTGTTGACCCTGTGGGTGGTCATCCTGCACTTGATGTTTTTGACCCATGCGGGCGCCCTTTGGCGCGACGAGGCCGAGGTCATCGGATTCGCTTCCATGCCCACGCTGGCCGATACGCTTCAGAGTTTGCACTACGGCAATTTCCCGCCCCTCTTTGCCACCGTGGCTCGGTGCTGGATGCTGGCGGGGCTGGGCACCGACACCGGTTACCGCATCCTGGGCTGCCTGATTGGCCTGGGAACGCTGGGGGCATTGTGGTTCGGGGCGCGCGCGTTCGGCGCGAGGGCGCCGTTGCTGGTTTTGGCCATCTTTGCCGCCAATCCGGTGGCCGTCCGCATCGGCGATTCGATGAGGTCATACGGGTTGGGGATTACGTTTCTGGTATTGACGCAGGCGCTGGTCTGGAAGTACGTGCAATCGCCGCGGCGATCCTCCTGGGCCGCCGCCGCCGTGGCCGCCATTTTGAGCGTGCAATGTCTCTATCAAAGCGCCTGGTTCATCGTGGCGTTTTGCGCGGGCGCGTGGGCCGTGACACTGGCGCAAAAGCAATGGAAGACCGCCCTGGGCGTCGGCATGATCGGCGCCGCAGCCGCCCTTTCGTTGCTGCCGGACCTGGGCAATCTCATTCGGAGCCGCGAATGGTTTGACGTCACACAGGCTGTCGTCACATTCGATTGGGTCTTGGATGCGTTGCTGGAAACATGCCGGGCCAGCGGGCCGTGGATGGCCGGCCTTTGGTCCGCCCTCTTCGTGATGGCGGCGGCGGCAGCGCTGGCCATTGGGTGGCGCACGCGGGCCTGGAATATGGTTTATGCCGGTGTGGGGTTGGTGGCGGGAACGATTCTGTTCCTGGGATTCCTGCTCTACCTCTCATGCGCGCCGCGCTTCTGGTATTTTCCCGTTTTCCTGGCCCCGTCCGCTCTGGCCATCGAGACGGTGCTGGCGGCGATTCCGCTGACGGCTGTGCAATGGGCGCGTCCAGCCTTGGCGGCGCTGGTCGTGTTGATGAGCATTCCGTTGAGCCGCGAAGGAGTCATGCTGCGTCAAACCAACGTGGACCTGGTCGCGCTCAAGTTGAAAGCGTCCGCGCAACCGGGCGATCTCATTGTCATCTCGCCGTGGTATTTTGGAGTCTCCCTGCGACGCTATTTGGATGAGAAGAGGTGGACATCGGTGCCGCCCATCGCGGACTATCGGGTCCATCGTTATGACCTGCTCAAAGAGCGCATGGTCTCGGCCCATCCTATCGCGGGACTGGAGGAGCAAATCCGCCAGACGCTCCGGGGCGGCCACGCGCTTTGGGTGGCCGGGATGTATCGCCTGCCGCCGCCGGGCCAAGGGCCGCCAAAAGTATATCCGCCGTATCATGGCGGGATGGATTTGGCGGACGCAAGCTACTGTAATTCCTGGGTCTGTCAGATCGCGGACATGATTCGGACCAACGGAAGCGACATCAACCCTGTGCCTATTCGCGTGCCGGGCGCTACGCCCGTTAATCCCGTCGAAGATATTTCCCTGCGGGTCATTCGCGGCTGGCATGGCGAATAATTATGCCCGCTGCCACACATGATCAGGCGAACGTCCCGACCGGCGGCCGGCGAGGCTTTGTCCTTGGAGGCGCGGTGGTCGCGCTATGTTTCGCCATTCTCGCCGTGCAGACCTGGCGCAAATGGGGCGACGTGCTGGTGGATTTCGGCGTTCAACTGTATTTGCCATGGAAACTTTCCACCGGCGCGGTGCTGTATCAGGACGTCGCGTATTTGACAGGCGGCCCGTTGTCGCAGTACTATCACGCGTGTTTGTTTCGGATTTTCGGCGTTTCGCTCCTGACGATTGTTGTCTCCAACCTGGTGATACTGGCTTTGCTGGTCGCGGCGATTTACGCGGGCTTTTATCGGATTTCCGACGCCTGGACGGCCACCGTGGCGGGCCTGGCCCTGGTGCTGGTGTTCGCCTTTGAGCATTATACCGCCTACGGTATTTTCAATTATGTGTCGCCTTACTCGCACGAACTGGTCCACGGCCTGGTATTGTCCATCGTGGTTTTGTGGCTGCTCTCGCGCTGGCTGCTGGAGGAGAGAATTGCGCCAGCCCTGCTGGCCGGGATTGGCGGCGGGCTGGTTTTGTTGACCAAGCCGGAGGTTTCTCTCGCGCTGGCGCTGGCGCAACTGGCCGCGCTGGCCCTGTTCTGGCAGTCGAAACACAAACCGGCGTTGCTGGCGCGTTCGGTATTGGCCATGGCGGGCGGAGCGGTCTTGCCGCCGGCCGCGTTCCTCGTCTATTTCATGCGGCACGAAGGTTTTCCGCAAAGTCTCCGCTCGGTCCTGTGGGCCTGGACGGCTGTGCTGACCCATGCCGCGCCCAACAACAAATTTTACCGCTGGTGCCTGGGGCTGAATACGCCTGGCTTCCATATCAAAATGATGCTGGTGGAGTCCGCGGGATTGGCCGCGATTTTGGGAGGTTATGCCGCGCTGTTTCGAATGAAGCTCAACGGCTTGGCAGGCCAGGCTCTTTTCGTAATAGCGGCCATTGCGGCCGGTGGTTTGTCACTGGCCTTCAACTGGCTCAACTGCGGTTACGTCTTGCCGGCCTTGTGCCTGGCGTCCCTGTGCCTGCTCCTGTGGCAAGCCAGGAAAAAAGGGTGGGGAAGCGTGCCGCCGCTCCCGTTGCTCTGGAGTGTTTTCAGCGTGGCCTTGCTCGCCAAGCTCGGCGTGTTTCCGCGGGTGTGGCATTATGGATTCGTCCTGGCCATGCCTGCCTTTCTCAACGCGGTTTATTTTTTGCTCTGGCAATTGCCGTCCCTTCTCGAACAGCGCGGCGTTCGGGCGGACTACTTTCGAGGCGCGGTTTCGCTGGGATTGCTCATCGGATTTGTGCAACTTTGGCAGGATTCCCAATTTGCCTACGGAGACCGCACCGCGCTCGTGGGCCAGGGTGCGGACCGGATGTTGGTCTTCAAGGCGGCATTACACCCCAGCGGCGTGACCCTGGGCCGGGTGGCCGATTGGATAAATGCCAACACGCCAACCCACAGCACGCTGGCAGTTTTGCCGGATGGCGCGATGTTGAACTACCTCTCGCGCCGCGACAACCCCACCGGCTACCTTCGTTGGAACGGGACGGAGCTAACCCTCTTCGGACAGGACAACATGAACCGCGCCTTCATGCGGACACAGCCCGATTATATTATCCTGATTGACTTCAACATCGAGGAATTTGAGATGAAACCTTTCGGGCAAGACCCGCGCAACGGCTTGGAATTGAAGCAATGGATTGACGCCCATTACCGGCCGGTCTATGAAACCGGCCCGCCGAAAGTCACCGTTTACCAGCGAAATAGCTTGGCGGGGCTATAGGCCGGCCGCAAGGTAGTGGGTGAGCAGATTGTTGCCGCCCTCGGAAAATGACCGAAACGACCTGTTTGCGCCAGTGTCCTGAAAATGGATGTGAAGAAATTCGACTTAACAGAGGGCCACACCACTCAACCGTGACGCATTGAATTGCAACGAGGTCTGGCGAGGCGAAAAGTCGAACGCCTGAGCGTATGCTTTTCGTCGGCCTATAGTCTTGGGGCCGCTTTCGTATGCCGAAAGGAGAAGGGTGGTTAATGACACCTCCAGAAGTTCTTTGTCCCGTTCTTTGAATCCAACTTCCGCACCCGCCCAACCAAATTTGTGGCTCATGGCTGCAATGCCTTTAATTTGAAATCCAATTGGCTTTTCAGAGATTACCGAGACGTAAATCGTAAGAATGTCGTCAATGCGCTCCGCGACGGTCGCTTCATCCGTTGTTTGATAAATGATGCAGTCGCCGTCAGGATTCCACCACGGCTTGTGTTCACTGTCCCTCGGTACCGACACCAAATCTTTTAAGAAATGCTCTTCCATATCAATGCAGAGTAACGGTCTTCCCACTCGCAAGGGCTAAACTCGTCGTCTGATGCGACGTGTTCAGCTCTCGCTTCATAAACATATAGGCGCGGATTCAAATAAACCGCAAACACTAAATCCTTTGGAAACGGCGCTCGCACGTTTTCCCGAATATACCACATGTCCGGCCGACCTGTAAAGCACCATCCTCCATCATTAAACCGGCGGACGCCGGCAAAAATTCGCTTGGTGTTTTCAAGCACATGTTTGACAGCCCAAAAATTCTGAAACCTCACAATGTCGTATTTGTAGTACGCCTCGATTAAACCACTGGGAATGATAGCCGTCACCTTAGAATTTGCCGGGTCAGAAGGATTTCTAATTTCGATATTATAATGTGGCATACTTAATCGCTCCAAATCATTGGCCCGTCCCGGTCACTCCTGAAACGTTAATTCTGTTGCGGGAATGCCGTGCCGTCCTCGGATTGATAATAGATCACGCCGGCATGCTTTCCCGCTTCTTTTACGAGCGTAACGACCTTATCATTGGAACAAAGGATTTCCGCATCTCGGAAATTATCCGTTGACTTCTTTTCGTTGCTGGCTAATTAAGCCAGTAGTGATACAAAACATCAAAAACTTTCTGATCGGATACGGCTCGATCATTTTGGCCCCCATGAACCATTTGGCCTACCCTGATCTCAGAATCACTTTGCCGCCAGAGAGCGCACTGCAAGGCATTGCCCATGATTTTTCTGCGGTCGCCCGCAATTTGCGTCACTCCATTTCTAAAGTCCAGGACGAAAGGCAGTTAGAGTTAAATCTTAACATTCCAGCAACAATCCCTTGACACACTACCGGGGGCAAGCAACTGTCGGATTATCTTACATATTAGGGTGCATGGCGTCTTGCGTTGGAGGCGAACAATTCCATTCCGTTGCGGCGCAACGATTAACGGCGGATTTGGCGGCTCGAAAAGCATGTCGCATCTCTATAACGAGGCTGTTTCGTCGGATTTCTTGTCACTTCGACCCTGCGCGCCCCAATCGCTCTTAAAAAATAATCTATTGTGAATAAACAGTTTACGAACGGCGCAAGGAAAAAAATCTGTCATGGCACGAATCTCGCTTTATGAGGAGCATCAATGTGGAACGGTGCGGAGTGGAGCACAAAGCTCTTGCGGTTATGTATTTTGTCGGTAGCGGTGGCTTTGCCCCCCCGGCGGGCTAATCGCCCTTAAAAACCATCGGACGCCTGCGCAAGCAGGCGTCTTTTTTTTGAGAGTCCGTTTTTCGGCGCTTGACGCCGCCCCAATCCTTGGTCTAATAGGACTTTCGAGGTCAAAGCGGTGAATGTTACATTTCTGATTTTCCCACCCTGCATCTGGCTCATGGCCGGATTTTGCTGCGCCTCGGCTCGCGCGCAGTCTGCCCCTGTCCGCAGTTCTTCGGGTCAATTCATCGCCTGGCAACTCCGGCGGCCGGCGGCGTCGCCTGCCTCGGCGCGTCCGATGCTCAGGCCCGTGGCCGGCCATTGGGCTTATTTATTTTCATCCAGCGCGGCTCCGGCCTTGAGCAACGCGGAGGAAGTGACCTTGCATCCGGCGCTGCTGGCGGCTCAATGCGAACGGTTCAAGAGCATGCTGCTGGCGGAACTTGGAGAGCCTGATCAATGGCGGGGACGGATTGATTTAATTATTGACCCGTCGTTGGCGGAGGACCAGGGTCCTCAATTGGAGGCCGATCACGATCCGCAAGGATGGAATTACAAGCTGGCCTTGCCCGGCAGGGTCAAACAGGAAATCCTGCTGCGGAGGTTGTTTCAAACCCTGTTTCTCGAAATGGCCAACCGCCACGCCGGAACGCAATCGGCTGAAATTCCGCTCTGGCTGGTGGAAGGCATGTGCGCCCGCGTGCAGGCCAACAACCTGGCCACCTTTGTGCTTGAGCCGGGCCAGGCCGTATCCGCCAACATCCTCTGGGACAAGGGATCGCGAACGATGCCGGTGGAATTGCGCCAGCACGCGCCGCTGGCCTTCCAGCAATTAAGCTGGCCCCAGGAGTCCGACGTGACAACGGAGGGATTGCCGTTGTATCGCAGTTGCGCGCAACTTTTCCTGGAGGAATTGCTTCGGTTCGGCGACGGCCGGGCCTGCCTGCGCTCCATGATCGCGCAATTGCCGGAACATTGGAATTGGCAGACGGCCTTCCTGCTGGCCTTCCATTCCCATTTCGACCAACTCCTGGACGTGGAGAAGTGGTGGAGCGTGAGCTATGTTGATTTCCTCGGCGGTTTCACGGCGCAAACGTGGTCTGCCGCGGACTGCCGGAAAACACTGCAAAATTGCCTGGATGTTCCGGTGGAAGTGCATTTTGACGCGGGCGACATGCCCGTGGCCGCCAAAATCACACTCCAGGAAGTCATCAGGAAATGGCAGCCCGGGGATGCCTTTAACGCGCTGCAACGCGCCGTCAGCGGCCTGAAGTTCCTGGAGCCGCGGGCCACGCCGGAGTGGCGCCCGCTGGTGCAACTGTATCTCAAGACCCTTCTCGAATATCTCAAAGACAGCCAGGAGGCGGCGCGCGCGCCGATGCTGGGCAGGCACGCTCCTTCCCTTTTGAACGGAGTCAAATCGGAAACGATCAAGCAATTGGACGCGCTGGACCTGCAACGCGAGGCCTTATGGAGCAACGCCGTTACCGCCAATCTCCCGCAACTGAGCGCCTCCGAAGACCCCGCGGCAAAGTCCGCCGCCAGCCACTAAGCCGTTCAGTAAAAGCGTTAGAATTTCAACGCAAAGCAGCAACAAGACGAGGATGGACAGGACAGAAGGGTTGGCAGGGCGCGTGGCAGAGGAATGATCGGCAGAGGAATAATCCTGAAAGCCTTTCTTCACATTCCTCTGCCAAACATTCCCCTGCCAAATTTTCCCGAATTGGGTTGCGGCTGGCTGCTCTTCGTTTCCGCGTCTTGGCGTTGAATCCTTAATGCTTGGATGCGCTAAGCCGGAACGAGGCAGTTAAAGAACTGAATTCTGACAGGATTAACAGGATTAACAGGATGGAAAAGAGGATGTGGCATCAGTAATAATCCCTCACCGTTTGGGGAGACCTCCGTGTGCTGTGCTTCATCCTGTTAATCCTGTTAATCCTGTCTCAAACTCTTCCTGTCGTGTTCTTCGACTGCATGGATGCGCTAAGGCTGAGGCTGGGCCGGTTGCGTCGCAGGCGCGGGCGCGGACGGAGCGATGCGCAAGGGCGGGGGAGGCGGCGCTGATCCGTCGGCGGGCTGCGGCTTCTTTTGCGTTGAGGGCTGCGGCATGGAAGACTTCATGATGGCCTCCAATTCCTGCAGGGCCTTGTCACATGCTTCAATGGCGGAATCCTTGTGCCCGCCGTAGTCGTCCGGAGAACGCTGCAACTGCGCTCTCACCATTCGCAAATCGTTCATGGTGCGAAGGAAGATCGGGCGCGGCTGGTTAGGCCGGGGTGGTGGAAACTTCTGGACCGGTGGCGGAGCGGGGCCTACCGGGGCGGGCGCCGGCTGGGATACGTTGGTGGTCTGCGCCTGGGAGTTGCTCAGGCAGAAAGCCAGAACCAAACTGATTCCGGCTGCGATCAAAGTCATTCTTTTCATATCAATTCTACTATTGGACCTTTTGGATTCTTAGAACTCCCACAAGCTAACTCATCGTGCCTTGCTGGTAAAGCCGGAAAATCTACCATGCCAGAGCCACGCCCTGCACGCGCGGATCGGCCGCGCCGAGAAAGTCCCGTCCATCGGCCGTCAAACCGACGGCTTGGGCCGCGCCCAAAAACTTGACTTCGCGCACATTGTTGCCGCGTTGCGCCAGAGCCGCCACTAATGCGGGGTCCATTTTCCTTTCTACCTTCAATTCGTCCGGCTTCCATTGGTCGTGGAATTTCGGCTGCGCGATGGCCGCCTGCGCATCCATCCCAAAATCCACCACCGCGATGATGTTCAAAAGCGTCTGGCTGATGATGGTCGGGCCGCCCGCCGCGCCGACGGCCAGGATGGGCCGCCCGTCCTTGAGCACGATGGCCGGACTCATGCTCGAAAGCGGCCGTTTGCCCGGCGCGATGGCATTGGCCTCCGCGCCAATCAGGCCGAAATGATTGGCCACGCCGGGTTGCGCGGAAAAATCGTCCATCTGGTTGTTCATCACCACGCCCGTGCCGGGGATGACGACCTTGGAACCAAAAGTGGTGTTGATCGTCGCCGTCATCGCCACCCAATTCCCCTCGGCATCGGCGGTGGAGAGGTGCGTGGTGTGTTTCGAGAAAACATCGCTGGCCGCGTCCGGCGGCTGGCCCGCGCCGGCCACGGTGGAAGCGCGCGTCAAATCAATTTTCGCGGCCAGCGCGCGGGCGTAATCCTTGCGGATCAGGCCGCGCGGGACCTTGGCAAAATCCGAATCGCCCAGCCAATAGGCGCGATCGGCGAAGGCCAGCTTCATCGCTTCGACGGTGAAATGGTCCCGGTCTGCTTCAGTGAAATGCGGGTCGGAAAAATCGCGCGTTTCCAGCATGTTCAGAATTTCCAGCAAATGCACGCCGCCGGAACTGGGCGGTGGAAAGGAGACCACCGTGCAGCCGCGATACGTCGTCGAAATGGGTTCGCGCAGAACGGCGTGATAGCCCGCAAAATCGGCGACGGTCAAGAGACCTTGATTTTCTTTCATCCATTGCTCCGCCGCTTGCGCGAAGGGTCCGCCATAAAACCAGCCCACTCCGTTCTCCGCGATGGCGCGATAAGTCCGCGCCAGATCCGGCTGCCGGAGAATCTCCCCCTCCTCGCGCGGCGCGCCGTCCGGCTTGAGAAAAACGGCGCGGGAAGCGGGAAACCTCGCCAGCACGGACGCCTGATCGCGCAGGGCGGCGGCATATCGGCCGTCAATACGAAATCCTTCTTCGGCGATTTGCGCTGCGGCCAGAAGATGCTCTTTGAGGGAAAGTTTTCCGTAAGTTTTCAACGCCAGAGCGCAGGCGGCCAGTTCGCCGGGCGTCCCGCTGGCCAGCGCGCCCGTTTCGCTCAAGCCGGGGACCACCGCGCCGTTGCGGACGTACATATCGGGCGTGGCCGCGGCCGGCGCAGTCTCCCGGCCATCAATGCACGCCAACTCGCCTTTGGCGCTGCGGATGAGAATGAAACAGCCGCCGCCGAGGCCGGAATTGTAACTATTGACAACACCGAGCGTGAGCGCCGCCGCGACGGCGGCATCCACCGCGTTGCCGCCCTTCTTCATAGCCTCGATGCCGGCCTGGCTTGCGATGCGGTCCACCGTCGCCACCGCGCCATGCCGCCCAATGGCGGATTGCGACAGCGCCGGAGTGGCCCGAATAACCATGAGAACCGCCAGCAGAACCGAGAGCTTGCGCATGGACTCTTGTTTAATGGGCGCAGGCAACGCCGTCGAGGATAATGCGCGGAAGGGCAGGAATCCAGCCAGAGACATGTGAATGTTGATCATGCGAGCCTCCCGGCCCTTATGGCTTTCGATTTCTCCGCGTACTCTGCGGTGCAAACTCAAAAGATCATTCATTTTCGGAAAAGAATTGACAGGATTAACAGGATGAACAGGATGCGGAAATGGAAGAGCAGGAATTAACCGAAAAAATCATTGGTTGCGCGATGAGGGTTCATTCTGTGCTGGGCCCGGGCTTTTTGGAGTCGGTTTACGCAAAGGCGCTGGCGCATGAGTTGCGCAAAGCCGGGCTTAAGGTCGAATGCGAAAAACTGATCACAGTCAAATATGACAACGTGGTGGTAGGCGAGTTTTCGGCTGACAAGCTGGTGGCGGAGAAAGTCATGGTGGAAGAAAAAGCCGTCCAAGCTCTCGCTCCGGCCCATGAAGTCCAATTGGTGAATTACCTGACGGCGACCGGCATTGAGATCGGCCTGCTGCTGAACTTCGGCGCCCAACGTTTGGAATACAAACGCAAAAGCCGGACCTATCGCGAGAGGCAACTTCCTAAAGATTTTATCCTGTAAATCCTGTTCATCCTGTCCGAATACCTTTCGGGAAAGAATTGACAGGATCAACAGGATGAACAGGATGCGGAAATGGAAGAACAAAATTGACTAAGAAAATCATTCGTTGCGCGATGAAGGGTC
>Ga0302325_10009693_pt1 | contig 20995 bp, 5 predicted proteins | sample Palsa_T0_2_FD_201948 | JGI IMG/M metagenome (GOLD analysis project Ga0302325, IMG submission 201948) | Peat permafrost microbial communities from Stordalen Mire near Abisko, Sweden - Palsa_T0_2 | ecosystem: Environmental > Terrestrial > Soil > Palsa > Peat permafrost | place: Sweden: Abisko...
AAACACTCCGACCACAAGGCAGTTCGTGGTATGACGCGGGTAGGCATCACCGATTACTAGCTCGGCTCAATTCTCATACTGAGGCTACCGCAGCCGGGGGCGCCAGAGATATTAGTTGATGTCTTGTCCGGTGTCCTCGTTCATTGCCTCCGGCGAATGCTGATGGTTAGCTGCAGGTGGCAGCTTATCGGCCGGACCGGCATTTAACCCCAACGCGAGAGGTGCCTCATGAGCAGCGCGATAGAAGATGAGATCTATCAGGTCGTCCGGAATGGCGAAGAGCAGTATTCAATTTGGCGGGCTAATCGCACCCTGCCGCAAGGGTGGTATGCGGCCGAATTCACCGGAAGCAAGGATGAGTGCCTCGCGCACATCGACGAAGTCTGGACCGACATGCGGCCACTGAGCCTGCGCCGCGCACTGGCCGCTGCCGAGTCGGCCCCGCCGTCTACATCGGCCGATGCGGACCAGCCGCGCGTACCGGGGCCAACGCTGGTGCAGCGGCTCCAGACGGGCGACCACCCGGTCGAGGTGGTGATCCGGCCGGAGCCGTCCGCGGAGCGGTTCCGCCGCGCACTCGACGAACGGTACATCCACGTGCGGTTCACCGACACCATCGGCGGCACAGAGCTCGGGATCGATTTGTCTGGTGACGGAGCGGTGGATACGTCGGAGTGCGACCTGGCCGCGGGCATCGGCACCGTAGCCCTACTCGGCGATCTCACGCTGGACTTCCAGCCGGTCCGCTGTCGCGTGCGAATCGAGCTGCCCGGACTCACCGGCTCTGGTTGCCTCAACGCGAAGTGACGTGACCTCCTGACCGAGCAGAGCATCGATGTCAGCGGCGAAACTGGCCAGCCGGTCCTCCTCGAAGATGAGGCGGACCGGCAACGCCACGTCCAGGGAATCCGCCAGCTCGCGAACCATCCGGGCCGCCAGCAGCGAGTCGCCGCCGATGTCAAAGAAGCGGTCATTCGCGCTCACGTCGGGGACACCGAGCACGGCTGTCCATGCGTCCGCCACCGCTCGTTCGGTCCGCGTCCGGGGCGGCGCCGTGACGTCCGCAGCCCGGCTGACGGCCATCAGGGCCGTGGCCTGCTCCGCAAGAGCCCTGCGATCGATCTTGCCTGACTTCGTGTAGGGCATCGCATCGACCCGGACCACACCAGCCGGGATCATGTAGGACGGCAGCCGTCGCCGGAGCGAGGCGAGGAACGCGACCGGATCCCACTCGTCCGTTTCGCCGCGCAGCCGGACAAACGCGGTGACCGCCGTGCTGTCCTCGCGCGCGGTGGGGATGGCCGCCGCCGCGGCCACCTGCCCGATCGCCTCGAGTGCGCTTTCGATCTCGCCCAGCTCCACCCGGTGCCCGCGGATCTTCACCTGGGTGTCCAGGCGGCCGTGCACCTCCATGCCGTAGGGCGTCCATCGGCCGCGATCGCCGGTGTGGTAACGGCGGCTGCCGGGTGCTCCCGCCGGGTCAGGGCGGAATGCCGCCGCGGTGAGCGCGGGCCGTCCGAGGTAACCGCGTGAGACGCCGACGCCGCTTGACACCAGCTCGCCGGGGACGCCGGGAGGCAAACGCTGGCCGTCAGCGTCGACGACTCCGGCGTGAGATCCGGGCAGCGGGTAGCCCACGGTGATGACGCCGATCTCCGGCGGCAGTTCGGCCGCGATCGAGCAGATGCCCTCTTCCGTGGTGCCGAAGATGTTCAGCAGCCGCTCGACGCCGGCCTCGCGCAACCGCAGGGCCAGCGGAGCGTGCAGTGGCTCGCCGCCGAGCCCCATCGTCAGGAGAGACCGAGGGAGGGATCCAGGTTCCAGCGCCGCCGCGGCGGCGGACGGAACCGTTATCAGCATGGTGACTCGCTCGCGCTCGGCCAAGGTCGCCAGCTCGAGGATGTCCTCCGCCAGTACCACCGTGCCGCCCGAGGACAGCGGCATGAAGATCTCCAGGACGGAGATGTCGAACCCAAGCGGCGTAGCGGCGAGCATGCCCGAGCGCTCAGCGTCGGCGAAGGTGAGCTGTGCCCAGGCCAGCCGCGGCGTCACGTTCTGGTGACTTACCGCCACGCCCTTCGGCCGGCCAGTCGATCCTGACGTATAGAGGACATAGGCGAGTTGCCCGGGGTCGATGAGCCGCGGCGCGTACCGGTCGCCACCGCGAGCTAGCGAGATGACGTCCCTGAGGGTCGCAGCGGGGACGCCCCACCCGTCGAGCCAGCTGACGGTCTCCTCGTCGCACAGCACCAGCCTCGCCCCCGCGTCGCGCATCATGTCAGCCCGCCGCTCCGGCGGGTCAGCCTTCCGGATGGGCAGGTAGGCGCCGCCGGCCGCGAGGACGCCGAGCACGGCCACGATCATGTCCGGCGATCGGTCATGGCAGATGGCCACCCGGTCCTCGACCCGGATACCGGACGCGATCAGCCCGGCGGCGAGCCGCTCGGCGCGGTCGATCAGCGCGGCGTAAGAGAGGGACCCGCGTGCTGAGGCGATCGCGATGCGATCCGGCGTCAGCCTTGCCTGGGCTGCCACCAGCCCGTAGAGCCAGTCCGACGGCAGGCCGGGGACCGGACCGCTATCGTCCCACGCGTCAAGCAATTGGCTGTCCTGCGGTGAGTTCAGGTCCACCGCAGCCAGCGGTGCGTCGGGGTCGCTGGCCGCTGTGGCCGCCAGCCGGGTAAACCGATCGGCCAGTGCGTCGATCGTCGCAGCGTCGAATAGCCACGCGTCGTACTCGAAGATAACCGTCATTTCGCTGCCCGGCGCCGGCACGATCATGATGCTTAGGTCGCACCTGGCACTGCCGGCGGGCAGCGGCGTCAGCTCTGCGGAGAGGCCTTCCATCGCGATTGACGTCAGGGCCGGCTGCGCGGACAGCATCACCCTCGTGTGGACGTCCGCCCGCCCCCTGAACGCCGCTCCGGCGACTTCGATGAGCGGGGTCTCCTGGTGCGCGAGCGCGCTCGCGGTCTCTGCCCGGACTTTACCGACCAGACCGCGGAAGCCCGGCCTGCCGGTCAGATCAGCGCGCGTGACCACGGCGTTGACCACACAACCGAAAAGGTCATCAGCATCGGCGCGGTTAGACACAGAGATGGCGAGCCCGAACCGCTCACTTCCGCTCTGCGCCGCCAGAGCGGCCCAGACGAGCGCGGTCGCGGCCATGAACGTCGTTGCCGATTCCTGGCGCGCGACCTCGGCCAGCGGCCCGCAGATACCCCGGGGCAGGGTCCGCTGTACCGAGGCACTGGGCCGGGCTCCCTTTTCCAGCCGCGGGTGATCGGTCAGCAGCCGCAACTCCGGAAGTCCCGTGAGGCGCTCGGCCCACCAGGCAAGCTCCGCCTCTCTGACCTTCGCCCACCGGTCGCGGCGGGCCGCGGCCCAGCGCACGTAGGAACGAGCGGGCGTTCCAGGCACCGCATCTTGAGAGTAGGTCTCGCCCAGCTCCTTGGCCAGCAGTTCGATTGAGTCGCCATCGCAGATGGCATGGTGGGCGACGAATACCAGGCGGTGGTCCTGCGCGGTGACACGCAGTAGCGAGACGCGCCACGGCGGCGTGGCCGACAGGTCGAACGGCTGATCCGCCATCACGGCCGCAATTCGCCCGGCTGACTGGTCATCGGGGGCGGCCGTGACCGGCAGTTCCACCTCTGTCGGTGGCAGTACAACCTGCTGCGGCACACCGTCCTCCGACCGGATGATGGTCCGCAGGCTGTCGTGCCTCGCGGCAACGGCGTTCATCGCCCGGCGCAACCGTGGTACATCGAGATCTCCGCGCAGCCGCACGACGGCGGCCACGTGATAGGCCGAGCTGGTTGGCTCCAGCGACTGCAGCAGGAAAAACATCTCTTGGGACGAGCCCAGCGGATGGGGGCCGTATGTTGCGTGGCGCGGCGCCGCGCCGGGCAGCTCGGCGCGCGGCCGGCGGCCGGGGTCGGCTGCCTCCCCTCGGTCCTCAGGCGCTGCGGCGGTGGTGAGCGGCAGGCCGGTCTCCCGCACCGCGCGCGCCAGGCCCGCGATGGTCGGCTCGATGAAGAACCGGTCGATTTGGACGGGCACGCCGACGCGGCTCTCCAGCGATCCGAGCACGCGCAGCGCGGTGATCGAGTGGCCGCCGGCCAGGAAGAAGTTCTCTTCCCGATCCGGTGCGCCGACGCCGAGCACCGTTGCCCAAATCTGGGCGATCTCTTGTTCCAGGCTGTCTTGCGGTCCGGCCGGCCTGGGGCGCGCACCCGCAGGCACAGGGGCTTGCAAGGCCATCCGGTCCAGCTTGCCGCTCGGCAGCCGAGGAAGCGCGTCGAGCGAAACATAGTGCTGTGGTACCTCCGCGGGCCCCAGCAACGCACTGGCATGCGCACGCAATTCGACCGCTGTCGCGTCGCCGACTACGTAGGCCACGAGGAAGGCGTCCAGCTCGCCGGGTTGGTGCAGCTGGACCGCCACCTCACGCACCGCAAGGTGAGAGCTCAGTACTGCCTCGATCCCGTTCAGGTCCATGCGCACACCGCGCAGCTTCACCTGACGGTCGGACCGGCCGACGTAGATAAGTTCGCCGTCAGCCCGGTGCCGAACGATGTCGAGCGTCCGAAAGGCGCGCGCGCCGCCTGCGATGGGGACAAAGCGGTCAGCCGTCAGGCCTGGATTGCCGATGTAGCCGCGGGCCAGCTTGATGCCGCTTACCAGCAGTTCGCCCGGTACTCCGAAGCCGACCGGGTTGCCGAGCCGGTCGACCACCACAGACGCGGAACCGTGCGCCGGTCGGCCGATGCTGGGCAGTCGCCGCTGCGCCGGGTCGAGACGTGCGCTTGTGGAGAAGACAGTGTCCTCGGTTGGGCCGTACAGATTTATGATCATGGCTTGCGGGACGGCCTTGAGGTCGCTCATCAGCTCAACCGACACGGCTTCGCCGCCGGTATTGACCGCGCGCACGCTTGGCGGCAGGCCGTGTCGCAGCAGCTCATGCAGCACCGATGGGACCGTGTTAATGAGCGTTATGTGATCCCGCTCCGCGATCCGCGGCAGTTCCAAGGCGTGGCCCGCGATGACCATGGTGCCGCCGACGGCGAGCGTCACCAGCAGTTCGAAGACCGACATGTCGAAAGTCAGGGCGGTTCCGGCCAGGACTGATGCGACGTCCTCCGGCTGGTAGGTAGCTGCGGCCCAGTCGGCGAGCGCACCAATTCCTCGACGGCTCACGCTGACGCCTTTGGGTTCGCCCGTTGATCCCGATGTGAAGAGCAGGTAGCCGAGTTGGTCGGGATGCACTAGCCCGTCGCCGATGTCCGGAGTTGCCTGCAGGTTTTCCAGAGAGCTGACCCCAAGGTCAGCCAGGCCAAGTACCGGCGCTCTGACATCGCCAGGGGTGCTGCCGTCAGCGGTGATGACCAGCACCGGGTCGATCTTTTCCACGATCGCGCTGAGCCGTGCGGTCGGCAACCGTGGGTCGAGCGGGCAGTAACTCGCGCCCGCCCGCAGCACCGCGAGCAGGATCATGGGCAATTCGACGGTCCGCGGTAGGGACACGGCGACGCACGTCTCAGGGCCGACACCGAGCTCGGCCAGGCGTGCCGCCAGCCTGCCGCTGGTCGTGAACAGGCCGCCGTAGCTGATCGAGGCTGATCCCTGCCGCACGGCTACCGAGTCAGGCGTGGCAGCCGCCTGGCTGCGGATTCGCGCCACGATGTCGTCATCGGCGCTGCGCGGTCCCTGCTGGCTTCCGAAGGAGCCGCGGGCGGGGACCAGCTGGCTGCACCGCTGACTGGGGTCGGCGGTGGCATCCCGCAGCACGCTGCAGAGCAGGCCGAGGAGCGTACGGGCAGTTGCCTGCTCGAAGATCTCGGCTGAGTACCGCAGGCGGAGGTACGTGCACTCGTCAGCCTCGGCGATCTCCACCGTCAGATCGAAGATTGAATCGGGGTTGATCGCATGGTCGACATCGAGCCGTAGATCTCCGAGCGTCAGCGACGCGTTCGCCACCCCGAGGGCGACCGCAGGGAAGGCAGGCGGGGTACCAGGCGGGCGCTGATGCACCTGGAACAGCACCGGGAACAACGGGTTGAGCCCGTTGGCCAGAACGGCAACCTTGTTTCTGGCCATCTCCGCGAATGGCAAGCCGTCGTGATCCAGCGCGGCGGCCACAGTCTGGTTGACACGCCGCGTCAGCTCGAGGAAGGTCGGGTCGCCGCCGGTGTCGATACGGGCCGGCAGCGGTCGGGCCTGATACCCGACCAGATCGCGGGCCGCCGGACTGGTGCGCCCGCTTGCCATGAACCCGATCGTTACCTGGGGCCCGTCGCTATAGGACGACAGCACGGTGGACAGGGCGGCGAGCAGGACCGCGGTCCTGCTCGCCTGAGCGGCGACCGCTACGGCGCTGAGTTCCGAGATCCCTGTACCCGCCAGTTCGGCGTCGACCGATTCCGTCCTCAGCGTCGGGGGAGACTGCCGAGGCAGGTCAACCGGAAGGGCAAGCGCCTCCGGGCCGCCCGCTGCCTCAGTGGCCCACCACGCTCTAAGCTCTTCCGCCCGCTCCGCGGCCGTCGGCTGGTAACCCCGCGAAGCCACTACGGCGGGCAGGATCGGGGCGTGCCCCGCCGCCAAGGCCTGGTAAGCCGAGTCAATCTCGCGCATCAGGATGGCCAGGGTCCACAGGTCTACGGCCGCGTGATGCGCGACCACGACCAGGAGGTACTCACCCTGTCGGGGAATGATGACCGTGCGCAGCGGCTGGTCGGTGGTCAGGTCGAACGGGCGCGTCATGATGACCTGGGCGCGGTCCCTTGCTTCGGCCTCCGTATAGCCGGCGCTGTCGATGACTTCGAGCCCGATCACCACCGTGCCCGGCGTGATCAGGACCCGGCCGCCCTGCGCGGTGAACCGGGATCGGAGTGCCGCATGCCGTTGCACGATCAGCCGCACCGCGGCATCGAGCGCCGTTAGGTCGACCGGGCCGGAAACCCGGAAAGTCCTCGCCACATGATGCATTGTGGTCCCGGGGTAGCGCTGCTCGAGGAACCATACCGCTGCCTGCTGCGGCGTGGCTTCGGCGCTGCCCAGCGCCGCGGGAGCGCTCGGCTCCTGGCCTGCTTCGGGCAACGGCGGGGTGCGCGGCGCGGCGGCGCAGGACTCGGCGAGCGCGGCTATGGACTCGGCGCTGTAAAGCTCGCTGAGAGAGACGGTTATGCCAAGGTGAGCCGACAGGTCGGCCTGCAACTGGGCGAGGCCCAGCGAGTCGAGGCCGGCGCCGATCAGTGGCCTATCGGTCGTAATGCGATCAGTGCCGACGCCGAGCGATCGCGCGCACCACGATCGCAGCCATGACTCCAGGATCGGGGTGAACTCCGCCTCCCCGACCGGCTTGTCGGCGATTGCCGCCACCGGACCGCCCGCTTCGGCAGCCGGGTCGGGCAGGCGGCTCTCGGCAAGGATGTCGAGCCGGCTTTCCAGGTAGCTCTCCCTCGCCAGCTGGCGGCGGAGCTTCCCGCTCGTTGTTCTGGGCAGCTTGCCGCGGCGGACGATTGCGACCACGCCCGGTTGCACCCCGCACGCACGGAAAACGGCTGTGCGGGCATCGGCGGCCAGCTCGCCGGCCTCGTCTGCCGCCATCGCCCGACCCGGCAGCTCGACGACGACCGTCAGCTGCTCCGTGCCGTTCTCCTCGGCGCCGAAGGCGGCGACCGAGCACCCGGCGAGTGCGGGATGGGCCGCGGCGACCGCGCCTTCGACATCTTCGGGAAAGACATTCCGGCCGCGGATGATGACCATGTTCTTGGCGCGGCCGGAAATGAAGAGCGAGCCGTCGGCCAGGTAACCGACGTCGCCCGTGCGCAGCCAGCCGTCCGACCCGAAAGCCAGGGCCGCGGCGCACGGGTTGCGCCAGTATCCGCTCGCTACGCTCGGCCCCCTGACGACGATCTCGCCGACGGCCCCCTCCGCTGCGGGCAGCCCGGAAGGCTCCACTACCGCGACCTCGCCGTCGCCCACCGGAGCACCAAGGCCGACTAGCGCAGGTGCCATCGCCGTTCCGTCCGGCGACTGACGGCCGGCTGCGATGACGGGGCCGGCCCCGCGACGGCCACCGGTAACCATCAGGGTCGATTCAGCCAGGCCGTAGCACGGGTAGAAGGAAGCGGGGCGAAAGCCTGCGACGGCGAACGCGTCGGCGAACCGGCGCAGGGTCTGCGCCCGCACCGGCTCCGCGCCCAGGAAAGCCACGTCCCAGGACGAGAGGTCGAGCGCGGCGCGCTGCTCGGGGGTGCTGCGCTTGACGCACGCGTCATAGGCGAAATTCGGGCCGCCGGAAAGGGTCGCGCGCTCCGTGCTGATGGCCCGCAGCCAGGCCAGCGGATCGCGGGCGAAGGCCATCGGCGACATGAGGCTGACGGGGAACCCGCTCCACAGCGGCACGACGATTCCTCCGATGAGGCCCATATCGTGGAAGGGGGGCAGCCAGATGAGGCCGCTGTCGCTGGTAGAGACGGACATCGCCCTGGATATGGCGGCTGCGTTATGCGCCAGGTTGTCATGCGTGACCATGATGCCCTTGGGGGATCCAGTAGAGCCCGAGGTGTACTGCAGCATGGCAATCTCGCCGTCTGCCGCCGGGTCCTGGTTACTGCCTGCAGGCAAGCGGGTGACGCCGTGACGATCAAGGAGAAGCACCGCCCCTGAGTCGCGCACGAGCGGATCATCGGACATCTCGGTCCCGCCCTTGCCGCTCGGATGCGGCTGCAAGGGGACGCCGATAGTCCCCGCGCCGATGCAGCCGAGAAAGCCGATTGCGAAATCAACCCCCGCGGGCAACGACAAAGCCACCCGCTGGCCTGGCCGGGCGAGCGACCTGATTCGCTGTGCGGTCGATTCCACCTGCCGGCTCAGTTCGCCGTAGGTGATCTCGCGCGGCGGCGCCCCATCAGCCAACTCGCGGAATCCCACTTGATTCGGGCGCTCGGCCGCCCAGGTGGTCAATCTGGCAAGCAATAGGGATCGCTCGGCTTTAGAGGACAACGTAGGCTCGCCTTCGTTGAGGATCCAGCTTATCATTTGGCGCTGGTGTTATCCCGTCCCCGCTGAAAGCGCAACGGTTACACCAGGCGCAGCCCACGATAGGAGCGGATCTCGGCCGACCGCTACCCGGTGCAGGCTAATCCGGCTGAATTGACGCACCGGAAATTCTCCAGTTAATTTTTACGAAGTTAACTGCGGCTGGGTGTCCCGCCGGCGGGACACCTATGAATCAGCGAATTGGAGCCTGCCTTTATGCGATGGCACGCCGAGTGCTCAGACGCGGTATTCACCGCGCCAGCTTCGCTCGCGCAGGAGCGCTTCTGGTTCATCGAGCAGCTCCAGCCGGGCACCGCTGTCCACAACCTGGCCTGCCGCGTCGATATGGTCGGTCGGCTCGACGCATCAGCACTCGAGCGCTCCCTCGCGGAGATCATGCGTCGGCACGACATCCTGCGTATGCGCCTGAGCTCAGCTGACGGCTCGCCATGCCAGGTCTTCGGTCCAGCCGGACGGTGGCGCCTAGAGGTCGAAGAGACCGACCCGCGCTCCGCCGACCTGCGGGTCGCCCGCATGTGCGAGCAGCCGTTCGATCTGCGCGGTGACCTGTTCCGGTCCGTACTGCTGCGGCTGTCGCCGACCGAGCACCGGCTGGTACTCGTGGGGCACCACGCCATTCTGGACGGATGGTCAGTCGCCGTGCTGCTCACCGAGTTGAGTGAGCTCTACCGGCAGGCGCTGGCCGGAGAGCGGCTCGCGCTGCCCCCGCTTGCCATGCAGTTTGGCGATTACGCGATGACCGAGCGCCAGGCACTCGCATCAGGCGCGTGGGACGACCAGACCGGTTACTGGACCAAGGCACTGCGCGGCAGCGCACCGCTGGATTTCCCCACCGACTACCCGCGGCCGGACGTGCCGCGTTTCCTTGGCGGTTCCTGCCACTTCGTGCTGGCGCCGGATCTGGTCCGGCGCATCCGCGACCTGGCCGCGCAGGAATCGGCCACGGTCTACATGGTCTGCCTCGCGCTCTTTCAGGTGCTGCTGTTCCGGCACACGGGGCAGACCGCGATTAACGTCGGTTCCCCCGCCGCCAACCGGTCGCACGCGAGGCTCGAGCGGATGATCGGGCCGTTCATCAACATCCTGGTGCACCGTTGCGACCTGTCCGGCGCGCCGACGTTCCGCGAGTTCATCGCCCGGGTCCGGCGAACGGCGAACGGCGCGGCGGAACACGCCGACGTCCCGCTCCAGCTCGTGGCCGACCGTATCGCCGCCGACGGCGGTGTTCGCACGGCGCTCTTCGATGTCGCACTGGCGTTCCAGAATCTACCGGTGGCAGCGCTTGAATTCGGCGACGATTTGACCGCCGCCGTCGTGCCGGTCGACGTGCCCACCGCTCAGAACGACTTCACTCTGGTCCTTACCCCGCGCGGCGACAGGCTGGACGCCCTGCTGCAATACAACCGTGAGCTGTTCCGGCATGAGTCCGTCGAACGGCTCGGGGCCGACCTGCTGACCTTGGCCGGGCGTCTGTGCCGAGACCCGGATTTGCCGATTGACCGGCTCCTGATTGATCCGCCGGGTCCGACCGTCCGCGCTTCACGAGACGAGCAATTCCCGCCCCTGGCCGCCGAGGCGCGGCGTGCGGCACTCGAAGCGACATCACTGGTTATCGATGGGCTGGGTCTGCTGAATGCCGAGGCACTGAAATCTAGCCTGCGCGGGCTGGTGGCACGGCACGAGGCGCTGCGCACCGCAGCTGTGCCGATGGCGGGAGAGCCCCGACGGATCGTGGAGCCGTCATGGGAACTTGCCCTGAGGCAGATTGACGCTCGTGGCTGCACGCCCCAGCGACAGGCGGCGCTGGTGGCTGAGGCGTCGGATTCGACGGGTCTCGCGCCGTCCCGGCCGATCGCGGCGACCGCGATCGCCTGCGCTGACGACCTGACTACCCTGGTCCTTGTCATTGCTCCAGGCGTCGCGGACGACGCGTCGCGCGAGATCCTGGTTCGACACCTAGCAGCCGGGTACCGACAGGCCAGTGGCGCAGTCGGCGGCGAGCCGCCGGTTCCCGCGGTGCAGCCAGCCGATGAGGCGCTATGGCAGCAGCGCTGGGCGAGCGGGGCCCGTCGGCAGGCTCTCGCCTCCCACTGGCGCGCGCGGCTTGATGGGGTACCGGCCATCGATTTGCCAAGGCCGTCAGGCGCGACCGAGAACGAGGGGCCGTCCTGGGCGCCGTTCGCTGTCGGGACTGCGGAGGCGGCCTCGATCCGCGCGCTCAGCGAAGATCTCGGCGTGCCGTTGCCCGTCATCATGCTCGCCGGGCTCGGCATCCTCATTGCGCGTCACTGCGACCAGGACGACATGCTCATCGCCGTTTCGGCGCCGCGCCATTTCCGGCCGGAACTGTCCGACACGGTCGGGTGCCTGACCACGCTGATCCCGGTTCGCCTGCGGGTGCCGGGTGAGATGTCCTTCAGGGACTTCGTCCGTGGCCTGAGCGCTCAAGCCGCGGCAGACCAGGAGCGGTACCTGGTGCCAGCGGACGAGCTGGCGCGGATCACCGGAGAGAGCTCGTGGCCTCAGATCGAGCTGTCGGTGGCGTCCGCACCCGGCTGGCACGATGGCGGAGATGTCGCCATGCGCCTGCGGCCAGGCCCGCCAGTCCCGGGGAGCTCGCTGCTGCGGGTGGCCGTGAGCACTGATCCCACGCATTTGGAAGGTACCTTCGCCTGGCAGGCCGGACGGCTGGACGCTGCCCGCGCGGGTGCGATGGCGGAGCGGTTCGGCGGCTTGATCGCTCGCCTGTGCGCGGCACCTGACCAGGCGGTCTCGGCTGCCGGGCTGTTGACGGAAGCGGAGGAAGCGCGGATCCTTCGCGCTCTCAACCGCACCGGCGGGAGCGAACCGGGCGAAACGCTGCACGGGCAGTTCGAAGCCCAGGCGGCGCTGCGGCCTGATATGGTCGCGGTCGTCTGCGGGGACTTGTCCGTCAGCTACGCGGAACTGAACACGCGCGCCAACAAGATCGCCCACGGCCTAATCTCGGTCGGCGTTCGCCCTGGACAGCGCATCGCGGTTGTGCTGCAGCCCGGTCTGAGCGCGGTGACGGCACTGCTCGGCGTGCTGAAGGCCGGCGCATGCTTCAGCGCGCTTGACCCTGCCGCCCCGGCCGAGCACACAGACCGGACACTCGCGGAAATCGATCCGGTCGCGATAATCACCGAGGCCAGCGAATACCGGCTGGCCGAATCCTGGCCTGCGGTGAGCATCGCCCGCTTCGATGACCAGCCAGAGAGTGATCCGTCGGTGGATGTCAGCCCGGGCGATCTTGCCTACCTGGCCTTCACATCCGGTTCCACCGGGGTACCCAAGGGCATACCGCATGCGCATCAAGATCTCGCCCAATTCGTCCGCTGGCAGGCCCGCGCGCTCGTCATAGGCCCGGGCAGCCGGGTAGCGCAGTGCGCAGCGATGTCCTTCGACGTCGCTTACTGCGAGATCTTCGGTGCGCTGTCGGCCGGTGCCACCCTGTGCATTCAGCCATCTAGTGCCCGGGCCGATCCAGCTGGCCTGGCCAGGTGGCTGTCGGAAGCGCGGATCAACGTCCTGCAGATGATCCCGAGACTGTTCGCCGAGGTGCTGCGGGCAGCCATGCTGACCGGGGATTCGCGGGGCCCGCTGGCCGATCTAGGCACGCTGGCCTTTGTGGGGGAGCCGCTGCCGCCCGCCGTCGTCGCCTCGGCCCGGCAGGCGGTCGGCCCGAGACTCCGTATCCTCAACCTCTACGGTCCGACCGAAGTCGTGGCGGCTACCTTTCACGTGGTCGGGGACGTCGATGGGAACCTCGGCACAGTCCCGATCGGGCGGCCGATCGACGGCCGTCAGATCTACCTGCTTGACGGTGACGGCCGGGTATGCGCACCCGGGATCGTCGGCGAAGTCTGGATCCGCAGCCCTTACCTGTCGAACGGATACTTCCACCACATCGAGGAGACACGACGTCATTTCGTTCCCGACCCCGTGGCCCGCGACGGGCAGATCGTCTACCGTACCGGTGACCTGGCAAGGCTGCGTGACAGCGGGGATCTGGAGTTCGTCGGCCGGGCGGATGGCCAGGTAAAGCTGCGAGGTGTCCGACTGGAGCTCGGGGCGGTTGAAGCGGCGGTGAGTCGCGCTCCCGGCGTCCGGGAGTGCGTAGCCGTGGTAGCCGCCCCCGGCGCCGTCGACGAGCGGCTTGTCGTCTACGCGGTGCTCGAAGCGGGTGCCGAAGTCGCCGAGATCCTCGATCACCAGCGCGGCTCGGTGCCCGCGCACATGGTCCCGGCCATGATCATCGCGCTGGCTGCCCTGCCGCGTACGGCCAGCGGAAAGGTCGACCGCGCCGCCCTGCCAGATCAGCCGAACGGGCGCGATGCCGCAATCAGGCATATACCGCCGCGTACTCCGCTGGAGCGGGAGCTGGCCGGCCTGGTGCAGTCGATTCTGCTCGTGGACCGGGTCGGCTTGGAAGACGACTTCTTCCGTTTGGGCGGCAACTCGCTCCAGGCCGCGCGCCTGATCAACCTGATCAGGGAAGTATGCGGCGTCGAGATCCCGGTGCGCGCCCTACTCGCGGAACCGACCTTGGCCGCGCTGGTGGCGGCGGCTGAGGGAGCACGCCGAGCGGCCGGGTACGACCGGCGTCTAGACGAGATCGAGGAGCAGCTGGCGGAGCTCTCTGACGATCAGATCCAAGCCCTGCTTTTCGAACACCAGGCAGCATCCGCTAGATATGCGCAAGAGAGGGATACAGATGATGCTGGAAACAGCGGTAGAACGACAGACCATTGACATCACCCCGGACCGCTTCACCGTGGAGGACCTGTGCTCCATTGCCGACGCCAAGCCCGTTCTTCGCCTCGCTCCTGATGTGATCGAGAAGATTTCCCTGGCGAGTAGGTACGTTGCGGAGATAGCGAAGCAGGACCGCCACATATACGGCGTCAACACCGGGTTCGGCTCACTGTGCGAGACGCGCATATCCCCCGATGACATGTCCGAGTTGCAGCACCGGCACCTGCTGTCTCATGCGTGCGGTATCGGTGACCCCGTCCCCGAGCGGACCTCCCGCATGACCATGCTGGTCAAGTTGCTGACCTTCCGCGCTGGCCGCTCCGGGATCACGCCGGAACTTGTCCAGCGGCTGATCGACTTCTGGAACGCGGATGTCATTCCCGTGATACCCGAGAAGGGCACGGTCGGTGCCAGCGGTGACTTGGCGCCGCTGGCGCACATGAGCCTGCCGCTTGTGGGGCTCGGGCAGGTCCACTTTCGCGGGGAAATCGTCGATACCCGGGTCGCCATGGAAGCCCTCGGCTGGGAAGCAGCACGGCTGGGACCGAAGGAGGGACTGGCGCTGACCAACGGCGTGCAGTACGTGAACGCTCGCGCTGCCGAAGAGGTCGTGCGCTGCGCGCAACTGGTTAAGTGCGCGGACCTCATCGCCGCCCTCAGCATTCAGGCATTCAGCTGCGCGTCCACGTTCTACCAGCGCAGCCTGCACGCGACGTCGTTGCACGAGGACCGCAGCCTGGTTGCGGGCAACCTGCTGCGGCTGACCCAGGGAAGCAACCACGACTCGCTCCCCGGTTCCAATGTCGCCGGGGAAGATCCCTACTCCTTTCGCTGCACGCCTCAGGTCCACGCGGCCGTCCGGCAGACGGTCCGGCACGCAAGCGGCGTCATCGAAGACGAGTGCAATAGCGTCTCGGACAACCCGCTGTTCTTTCCCGAGCACGACCAGGTGCTGCTCGGCGGGAACCTGCACGGTGAGTCCACCGCGTTCGCCATGGACTTCCTGGCGATCGCCATGAGTGAACTGGCCTACCTGGCCGAGCGGCGTACTTACCAGCTGCTGTCCGGGCAGCACGGGCTGCCGAGCTTCCTGGTGGCCAATCCCGGTCTCGACTCCGGGCTGATGATCGTGCAGTACACCTCGGCCGCGCTCGTGAACCAGAACAAGGTCCTCGCGACACCCGCGAGCATTGACACCATCCCGACCTGTCAGCTGCAGGAGGACCACGTCAGCATGGCGGGCACCAGCGCCTACAAGCTCGCGCAGATCATCGATAACTGTGAGTACATCATGGCGATCGAGTTGCTGGCGGCGGCGCAGGCGGTTGATCTCAACCCGCATCTGCAGCTGTCGCCGCAGATAGAGCCCCTGATGCGGGACTTCCGCGCCCGTATCCCCAGTCTTGAGCACGACCGGCTCCAGTCGGTTGATATCGAGTTGGCGCGGGAGTTCCTTAACTCGCACCGTGCCCGCTGGGCCGCAGAACTCGACTGAGCAGGGCTAGGAAGGGCTGAGCATGGATCGCGGGAATTCGGACCGGCGCGTACTGGCGGAGCTGCTGCTGCGCCGTGAACTGAATACCGCCAGGGAACGGGACGTGGTCAGGCCACGCCCGGACCCGCTTCTCCCCGCGCCGCTGGCGGTTGCGCAGTGGCGAATCTGGTTCTTGACCCGGCTCCATCCGGAGTCGGCGGTCTACAACGAGGTGACCGCCCTGCGGGTGCGGGGCAGCATTGACCGGGACGCGCTGTTGCGCAGCGTGGCGGAAGTGGTGGCACGCCACGAGATCCTCAGGACCAGGTTCATCATGGCGGACGGAGAACCCGCGCAGGTTGTCGGCCCAGCCGATCCGGTGCGCCTGCAGACGGCGTCGTTCGGTGCGTTGCCCAGGTCAAGCCGCGAGGAGGCCGCGCTGCGGCACATCAGGGCAGCGGCTGCCGAGCCGTTCCGCATTGACTGCCCGCCATTGCTGCGCTTGGACCTGGCAGATCTAGGCGACGACGAGGCGATTATCGCGATAACGCTGCATCATCTGGTCTCCGACGGCTGGTCCGTCCGGTTGCTGCTCGGCGAGGTCATGGCGCGCTATGCGGCGACGCTCGCCGGGCGGACGCTGCACCTCCCGCCGCTGCCTATCCAGTACGCGGACTACGCGCAGTGGCAGCGTGCGGGGTTCGCCGCCGACGGGGCGATGGGCCAGCAGATCGCGTATTGGCGGCGTCAGCTCGCGGGCGTTCCGCACCACCTCCCGCTGCCGGCCGACCGCCCGCGTCCCGCCGCGCAGACCTACGCGGGGGCCGAACTGGCCTTCCACGTTGAGGCTGCCCTGGTGCGACGGTTGCGGTCACTCGGCCAGGCGGAAGGCGCCACCCTGTTCATGACGCTGCTCACCGCCTTCCACGTGCTCCTCGCGCGCCTTTGCGGGAGCACGGACATCGTGGTGGGCACTCCAGTGGCCAACCGGCCGCGGGCCGAGCTTGAAAACGTGATCGGCTGCTTCATCAACACCATCGCGCTTCGTGCGCAGATGCCCGGCCAGATCACCTTCCGTGAGCTACTGGCCCAGGTAAAAGAGACGGTAATCGAGGGTTTCGCCAATCAGGAAGTGCCGTTTGACCGGGTAGTCGAGGCCACAGACCCACCGCGTGACCCAAGCCGCAGCCCGCTGTTCCAGGTCATGCTGGTGCTGCACAACCAGCCGGAGGTCGTGCCCGACATCCCGGGTCTGCGCATTAGCGGCGTCGCCGGCCTCAAGCAGACCGCCAAGTTCGACCTGACGCTAGCGTTCAGCGAGTCGCCCGACGGGCTGGCGGGGTGGTTGGAGTACAACACCGACCTCTTCGAATCGGACACGGCCGCACGATGGGCAGGTCTTCTGCAGCGGTTGCTCACCGCCGTAGCCGACGATCCGGACCAGCCGGTCGGCGCGTTGCCGCTGACCGACGAGGCGGAGAGTGAGGCCGCGCGGATGCGCTGGCAGGCTCCGCTGTCCGGGGACGCCCGCGACTGCATCCACCATGCCTTCAAGCGGCAGGCGGACCAGACGCCCGATGCCGTGGCCGTGACGAGCGGCGACCACCAGGTCAGCTACCGGCAGCTGGACGAAGCCGCCGCGAAACTCGCGGCCAGGCTGACGGAGTATGACGTGGGACCGGGGCACTTCATCGCGCTGTGCCTGGACCGGTCGCTAGAGCTGGTCGTCTCGGTGCTCGCGGTACTCAAGACAGGTGCCGCCTACGTCCCGCTTGACCCGGCTGAGCCGCCTGAGCGGCTGTCGTTCATCCTGGCCGATGCCGCGCCTCGCGTGCTGCTTACCCAGCCGCACCTCGCGACCAAGATGCCCGCCGGGTCGGTGCCTGTGCTGATCGTGGGCGCCGATGCCGCCGATGCCGCCGATGCGCGAACCGACAGCTCGCGCCCAGAAGAGCAGACGCGACGCATCGATGCCGAACCGCGAGCCGCCCGGCCTCCGGTTCAGCCCGGCGACCTGGCTTACATGATCTACACGTCCGGGACCACCGGCCGACCCAAGGGCGTTCTCGTTGAGCATCGGCAGGTCATGTGGTTGCACGCGGCCATGTCACAGCGGGCCGAGCTGGGTGCGAACGATGTATGGACGCTGCTGCACTCATACTGCTTCGACGTGTCGGTGTTCGAGATCTGGGGCGCTCTGTTGCATGGCGGGCGGCTGGTCATCGTCCCGCGCGCGGTCAGCCGATCACCGGGTGAGCTGCGCAGGCTGGCAGCGGCCGAGCAGGTCACGGTCATGTGCCAGACGCCCACCGTCTTCTCGGGCTACGTCGAGGCCGACCGGAACCAGCCCGACTCAGGTCAGGCGCAGCGCCTGATCCTCCTGGCGGGCGAGCGACTGGAGCCGGCCCGGCTTGGCGCCTGGTACGCCGGGCATCCCGATGATGCCCCGCGCGTCGTCAACGCGTTCGGTCCGACCGAGACCACCGTCTACGCCACCTTCCGTCCGATGATGGAGGCGGACAGCCATTCGCCCGGCAGCTACATCGGGCGCGAGTTGCCGGATGCCCGCCTCCTGGTCGTCGACCAGGCACTCGCGCCGGTGCCCGTCGGCATCGTCGGGGAGCTGCTCATCGCCGGGGCGGGGGTAGCGCGCGGATACCACAAGAGGGCCGGCCTGACTGCGCGGCGGTTTGTTCCGGATCCCTTCGGTGATGGTCGCCGCTGCTACCGAACGGGTGACCTGGTGCGGCTGTCATCCGACGGGGACATCGAGTACCTTCGGCGTGCTGACAATCAGGTCAAGGTTCGCGGGCACCGGGTTGAGCTTGGCGAGGTTGAAGCCGCGCTGCGAGCCCATCCTGGGGTGGCCGACGCGGTGGCTGCCGTTGCCTCCGATCCACGCTCAGGTGGGCGGCTTGTCGCCTATGCCGTCGACGGTCCTGCGGCTCCGGCCATCCGCGAGCTGCGTGCGTTCCTCGCTGCGCGGCTGCCCGAGCACATGGTCCCCTCGGCGGTGACCTACCTGCCGGCCTTGCCGCTCACCGTGAACGGAAAGGTGGACCGTGCTGCGCTGCCTCCGATTGAGGTCGAGCAGAGCACGCTGGGGGAGCCTTACGCCGCGCCGCGCACGCAGATGGAGCGGACGCTGGCCGCGGTATGGAAGGAGCTGCTCGGCGTCGACCGAGTCGGGATCGATGACAACTTTTTCGATCTCGGCGGTCATTCCGTACTCGCCGTACAGCTCCAGGAGCGGCTGCGTGACAGGCAGATCGAACTGGATGTGCTGGACATCTTCGCCTGCCCGACCGTGCGCCGGCAGGCCGAACGGTCGACATCGGGCGAACACGTTGAGCCCTGGCGAGACGAGGTCAGTGAGCGGGCCGCCCGGAGACGCGCTGTCCGGCGCGTCCAGGCAACGACCAGTGGCACAAGCGAGGGGAAGTAGTGACATGGACGACGAGGCCGCTGCGGCATCCGTAGCCATCATTGGCATGGCAGCCAGGCTCCCGGGCGCGACTGACCTGGACGCCTTGTGGCAGAACCTCGCCGCGGGCCGCGAGTCGATATCGTTCTTCTCCCGTGCCGAGCTATCCGCCGCGGGTGTTCCCGATCACCTCCTCGACCGGCCAGAATACGTTCCCGCCCGCGGCGTCCTTGACGGCGCTGAGGAATTCGACGCGGCATTCTTCGGCTACGGCCCCCGTGACGCCGAGATCATGGATCCCCAGCAGCGCATATTCCTGGAGTGCGCATGGGAGGCTCTGGAAGACGCCGGTTATGACACCTCCCGTTACCAGGGGCACATCGGCACCTTCGGCGGGACCAGCATGAGCACATACCTGCTGAACCTGATGGGCAACCGGCACATCGCGGAATCGGTCGGCGGGTACCGGCTGATGCTGGCCAATGACAAGGACCACCTCACCATGCGGGTGGCCCACAAGCTGGATCTTCGCGGGCCCGCGGTGACAGTGCAGACCGCGTGCTCAACTTCTCTGGTCGCGGTCCACGTCGCGGCGCAGGCCCTGCTCGACCAGCAGTGCGACATGGCGCTGGCCGGCGGGGTCACGATCGGCTTCCCCCAGTTGAACGGCTACCTGTTTGAGGAGGGCGGAATCTTCTCGCCGGACGGTCACTGCCGGGCCTTCGACGCCGCCGCCAGGGGGACGGTGCCCGGCAGCGGAGTCGGCCTGGTCGTACTGAAACGGCTGACCGATGCAATCGCTGACCGCGACACGATCCATGCCGTCGTCCGCGGCTCGGCGATCAACAACGACGGCGCCCTCAAGAGCGGCTACACCGCGCCGAGCAGCAGTGGCCAGGCCGCCGTGATCGCAGAGGCGCTCAGCGTGGCGGGAGTGCACCCGGACACCATCTCCTACGTGGAGGCTCACGGCACCGGGACTGCGCTGGGAGACCCCATCGAGATCACGGCGCTGGCGCGGGCACTCAACCGCTCGGCTGACGCCGAGCCGTGCACCATCGGTGCCATCAAGACAAACGTAGGCCACCTGGACGCCGCATCGGGCATCGCCGGGCTCGTCAAGACGGTGCTCGCCCTACGCCATCAGGCGATACCACCGACGCTCCACTTCGCCAGCGCCAACGAGCGGACCCGGATGGCCGAGTCCGGCTTCCAGGTCAACACCGCGTTGCTGCCCTGGCCGGTCGCGTCCCTTCCCCGCAGAGCGGGCGTCAGCTCGTTCGGCATGGGAGGGAGCAACGCGCACGTCATTCTGGAGGAGGCGCCGCCCAGCCCGCCCAGGCCGCCCGGGCGATCCGGGCGTGAACCGCACCTGCTCGTCTTGTCGGCGGCGAGCGAGTCAGCCCTTGAGACGGCCACCAGCCGTCTAGTCAGCCATCTTGCCGCGGGCACCGAGGGCGGCATCGCTGACGCCGCGTACACGCTTCAGGTGGGCCGTCGGGTCATGCCGCATCGCCGGGTGGTGCTCGGCCGAACCGAGGCGGAGGCGGCCGAGGCCGTACGCAGCCGTGACTCGGCGCGCTTCCTGGAAGGCGTCTGCACCGACACCGGGCAGGCTGTCGTGTTCATGTTCCCTGGCCAAGGGGCGCAGCGGGTTGGCATGGGCCGCGCGTTGTACGAGTCGGAAAGCGTGTTCCGCGAGGTTGTGGACCAGTGCGCCGACATCGTGGGCTCGGTGCTCGATGCTGACCTGCGCGAACTGATCTACCCTCGGGCCGGCGACCTCGATATCCAGGAACGACGGCTTCAGGACACGGCCGTCACTCAGCCGGCCCTGTTCGCCGTGGAGTACGCGCTCGCCCAGACCTGGATCTCGTGGGGCGTGACTCCTGCCGCCATGATCGGACACAGCCTGGGGGAGTATGTCGCGGCGTGCCTCGCGGGTGTCATGTCCCTGGCCGATGCCCTGCGACTGGTCGTGGGCCGCGGCCAGCTGATCGCCAAGAGCCCGCCGGGCGCCATGCTGAGCGTGGCGGTGCCGCCGACGGCACTGGGCGACCTGATCGGCGATGAAGTCGCAGTCGCGGCGGTGAACGCGCCAGGGCTGACCGTGCTGGCGGGCACAGAAGCGGCCATTGACCTGTGCGCTGCCGAGCTCGCCAGGCGGCAGGTTGGCACGCAGCGGCTGCGGACCTCGCACGCCTTCCACTCGCCGATGATGGAGCCGCTGGCCGCCCCGCTCCGTGAGCTGTTCG
>Ga0302325_10009695_pt1 | contig 20995 bp, 18 predicted proteins | sample Palsa_T0_2_FD_201948 | JGI IMG/M metagenome (GOLD analysis project Ga0302325, IMG submission 201948) | Peat permafrost microbial communities from Stordalen Mire near Abisko, Sweden - Palsa_T0_2 | ecosystem: Environmental > Terrestrial > Soil > Palsa > Peat permafrost | place: Sweden: Abisko...
CGACAAACGGTGTGCTCGAAACCGCGTCGCGCATCTTGCGACAGATATCGAGCGCTCGGTCAATGGCCGTCTCCGGAAAGACCACCGCGAATTCATCCCCGCCTACGCGTGCCATCCAATCCGAACCTCGGTGCAAGCACTGCTGCATCCGCTGCGCACATTCCCGCAGGATCATATCTCCGGCGGCATGGCCGTACTCGTCGTTGGCGCGCTTGAAGTGATCTATGTCACACATCGCGACCGAAACGGGATGTCCATAGCGCGCCGCGCGAGAAATCTCTCGCGGATAGTGTTTCGCGTAGAACCGACGGTTGGCGACTCCTGTTAATTGGTCCGTCGTCGCCAGACGGTGGCCGACAATGAAGGTAGCGCGCAGCGCGGACTCCAGGTCACTCATTCGCCGCGCCGCCGAGAATCGCGCCTGAAGGAGCGTGTCAGGCGCTTCGCCGTTAAGGCACTCATCTGCGCCGCAGCTGAGCGCCGCTTCGAGTTCTCCGTCGAGACCGCTGGTGATCTGAATAATCTGCAACACCCGCGATGTTCCGAGTGCGCGCAAGCTCCGTACGAACTCAAGATGATCAGTTACCGCCAAAGTGTGGTGGTGAGAGGCCAGGGCGTCGATAGCTCGATCCTTGGTAGGTGCGATCGTAACCTCAAAGCCTGCCTCTTGGAGCGCAAGCCGGAGTCTTTCACAGAGCTCTGCGCCAACCATTAATAGGGCCTTTGAAGGGGGCTGCACGCGGAGCATGACCGACACGTTCGCCGCGATGTCTTCCTCGCCGCTGGCTGGTTGGGAGACAGGGTCACGGTGTCTCAAAATCTGCCGCACGAGCTGCGTCGGCGATTCACCACCGCCGGTGTCGCAGCTTACGTCGCGTGACTCCAACGCTCTTTGCCTAGTAGAAGTCATCTCGCACCTTGTAGGCCTCACGGCAAGTCCGCCGAAAACAGGGTTCTCAATGCTCGCGCGGCGGTTGTATTTGCAGCGTGAGTGACAACGCGCTCTTTGAGTCTTCTATGAGACATACGTCACAAAGTCGTGGTCCGGAGGTCGTCGAGTTTTAGGATTTGGAGTTGACCCGCCTTCGTGGACACCTCAACGTAAGGTACGGAAAAGCGAACAGGGCTTGGTGCTTGCGCTCGGCGTCGATAATCTCCAGTCGGTGAGCGACGTCAATTAAAAAAAACCCGTGGGCGCGGATAAATGCGCCAACGGGTCGAATGCTGAATCCGCCGAACAGTTTCTCAGGGAGTGAGTAATGCTCGTTAGGGAGGTCTGGACTCAGACAGTAGACATTACCTACCAAGGCAAGCTTATTCTGTGCGGCATCGAACATGCCGAGCCTTTGAAAGCCAAGGATAACGGCTGCGCGAGCCGCGCTAGCGCGTCAACGCGCGCGCCGGGATCCGGCTTCTCAACGATAGTCGTCGCGGCATTCATTGTGCGAATGTTCTGCTCGTGGCGCGGCTCTTCAAGCCGGGATTCCTCGCCGATCTAACTTCACGCACAGTGTTGGCTGTAAATCTCACCGATGCCGCGGTAAGCTCGCGCTACTCAATCGTGCATGCGCGGGAACTCTTACAGGATTTGCCGCAACACTCTAGCTCCGGTGCCAAGAGCTGCTTGGCTAGGATGGAACCCAAATAGAGCCGCCTAAATGGTTGGCGCATGCGGTGCAGCTTGCCTTCGGTCATGGGGGTGTTGGCGCACCGACTGGCTGATCTCATCCTGTTTTACTGATGACTCATAATCCTTAGTAAGGAGCCAAAGGAAAACACGGATCTACTCCTTGTCGTAATTGTGTTGCTTCTGCTGTTTGGAGGTGGTGGCGGTTTGTATTGGGGCACGGCGACGGGCTGGGGAATTGGTCCGATCGGATTGATTATTGCCGTTCTTGTGATTGCCTTCCTGGTATATGGGTATCACGGTGGAACAGGCCCCATACTTTAGGAATGAGGCAGATTCTCGGCAGCGAGTCGACCAATAGCGCTCTGGCATCGAGCGTGCTCGGTGAGCGGGCTTTGCTGGCGGCAATGAAGGATCGGCGAAACTTGGGAGCTCCATGCGCCGTTAACAAAAGCGGCGCATGGATGCTCAGACAGTTCGATAGAGTGTCGATTGGCGACGAGGTTCGCCGCCGGAATTATGCACTAGCGCCGAGCACCCGCCTTTGAATCTTTGAGTTCATGTTTGACGTCGCCAGACTTTTCCTCGAGGTGGCCCAGATGGCTCTTTAAGTTGCCTTTAGCCTCCTGGTTTTTGTCGCCGACTACCTTTCCAGCGACCTCCTGGATCTTGCCTTCCGCTTCGTTGACGCGGCCCTTAACTTGATCATTGTTCATAGTCATGATTGGCTCCTGAAAACAACGCCGGAAAACGGCCGGCACGGCAGTGCTGAACTCTGTAACGGCCAATGCGATAGGCCTGCAATCCACGAATCCGTCGCCATGGACCGGTGATTCAGTTCATGCATTCTTTAGAGCCGCACTGTCGCTTCGAGTTCGTAATGTATGTCAAAAATCTACTCCATCCAGCAGGCTGCGTCTGTTGGCCGTCGCACGGATCTGCGTATGGCGGTTTTACAGACGGGTTCGAACCATTGTTGAAAAAAATCCGACCGACGCGGCATGCGAGCACCGGCCTACATGACTTCCAACCACCCGCGCGCGCAGCTGAGCGGCACGGGCCGAACAGTGCACCATAATAGTGGGTGCGGCAACGCACCGATCCATCTCGCGATAGCGCGTAGCGTTAGTGGGCCGCAGTCGAGCACGGCCCAGCTATGGAGTTCGGCCGCCGCGGCCGGTGATTGACAGAGCGATGCAAGCTTATAGAGCCGTCTCAGCTCGATGCCATCCAAGGAGAAATCCGTATGTTGCGCAGCATGAAGGATCTGGAGAATTACGCGATTCGCGCAACCGAGGGAAGGATCGGTCACGTAAAGGATTGTTATTTCGATGACAAGACATGGGTCGTCCGCTATCTCGTCGTCGAGACCGGCAGCTGGCTGTCGAGCCGAAGAGTGTTAGTTTCGCCCATTGCCGTCGGCGCCTCAGACTGGGCTGAAAGGGTACTGTCCGTCTCGATCACAAAGGAGCAAGTGAAGACCAGCCCCGACATTGACACCGACAAGCCAGTGTCGCGGCAGCATGAAATGCAGTATCTGGAGCACTACGGCTACCCCTATTATTGGGGCGGCGCCGGACTCTGGGGTCTTGGCGCCTACCCCGGCATGATGTTAACGAATGTCGGCTATGGTGGATGCTATGCCGACTACGCTCAAGCGCAGGCGGACCATACTCGGGCGGATGTTGAAGCCGGACGTGCCGAGGAGGGGGATCCCAACCTACGCAGCTGGAAGGCAATAATGAAGTATCACATCCAAGCAACCGATGGCGGCATCGGTCACGTGCAGGGGCTGCTCATCGATGAGGAAACCTGGGCGGTTCGATACATGATTGTGGATACCAGCAGCTGGTGGCTCGGGCACCAAGTGCTCGTCGCGCCGCAATGGATCGAGGAGGTGCGCTGGCCGGACGAGGCGATCGTTGTCACTGTGAGTCGACAAGCCGTAAGAGACGCCCCATCGTACGACGCAGCGGTACCGCTCAATCGCGACCAGGAAACGCGCCTCTACCGACATCATGGCCGTCCAGGGTATTGGGCGGACCAAGTGAACCTTGAGAATCCGCCTGGAAGGACACGTATGCGCGTCGAAATCAGCCATCCGGCTACGCTTAAGTAAGCCGCCAATTCATGACACTGCGCGCAGACTCCTCTGAGTGAGCATATGAAGCCGCTGCTCACAATCGACGTATGGGAGCACGCCTATTATTTCGACTTTCAGATCAGGCACGGACTACGTAAGCAAGGTGATCGATAACCTCATCAACTGGGAGTTTGTGTCCGAGAATCGCGGCACAGATTAGTACAGACATGTTTGCCGGTCGTAGGCAGTCATCTCTTGCGCGGCGCGCCGCAATGCGCATCTGCCATGTAGCCGCTACAGCGAACGGCTGACGGAATATCCGACGAGAAGGGGAAAACCTGCGCCCTTCATGTTGGAACGGCCCTGGCGGCGCAAGAGCGCCTCGCTAAACTATCTGTTGGCCTCGGTACGTGTGGCAGCAGAATCACAACGCCTTCACGGACCAGGATCCCGCGTTCCTCGACCATGTCATCAACAAAAAGGCCGACAGCGTGCGGCTTTACCTGCTGCCAGACACTTTCGCACCTCAGGGCGTGGCGCGCCTTCGGTCTACGCCCGAGATTAGTGCCGACGCATTAGCCGGCGCTACTGACTGTAATATCGCTATGGACATCCTTGACGTGATCGGTCTCTCGCGCAATGGACACGGCTTTGTCCGCCGCTCGCTGAGTGCTAGCGGTGCCGGACAGCCATACGACGCCATCCCTGTCGGTGTCGACATGAATGCGCTCCAGGCTGGTTATATGATCTGCAGCCAGTTTGGTCTTGACCTCGGTTGTAATGGCGGAATCCTTCACATAGACCACTGCGTGTGAGGTGTCGGAACTCGAATCGTCCGCTGCCACGGCCACAGCGGATCCGATTAACGTACTGCAAGCCACACAAGTTATTGCAAATTTGGTGTTCATGATCTGTATCTTCCATATTGATGATTGGCGGTAACTATGCTGCGCAGTCTATTTCTCGTCCGTTCGTTGACGTACACACGCACACACAACGCCCGCGTCAATGGCCGGCCGCAAAAGCGGCGACCAAGCATAAGCGCAGAAGATTAAGGTGCGGCGAATGCCACATTAAAATCCCGTCGACAAAGGACACCTTGCAGACGTACTAGCCTCCGGGCATAGAGTGGCGATTGAGATTGTAGAAACGCTCGTGCAGGCGCGGTCTCCCGTTAGCGTTGGGGCCGCCACCCTGTCACAGCGCACCGGATGTACAGCATACATTACCCGCTCACTCTCAATAATCACTCACTTTTATTGTCAAGGCAGCCTGCCACCGTATCGGCCAACGCAGGCAGCCTTTCGTGACACTTGGTCACTGCCAAAGGCTGCCTTTCTTCGCGCGAGATGGAGCTTGATTCAATGGTGGCAGTTGGCGTATTCCTGCCGGCTCAGCTGGCCGTCATGATCTGTATCGCATTTGGCGAAGTTTGTACTGAGCCACTTGTTGCCCTTGACATCATCTGCAGTCAGGGAGCCGTGCTTTTTGGTGTCCAGGGTGTCAAAGGCCGGACGCGTTGCCATGGCTTGCTGCATGCCGCTTTTATTCGGGCTCACCAGATCGTTGCCGTCAGCCTTATTTTCGCCGTCGGACCGGGGGTTATCCGTTGGATTTTGCGGAACGGCCTGCGAAGTATCCACCAAATCGTTGCCGTTGGTCGTGCCCGCCTGAGTGGGCGTGGACGCGGCACCCGCGGTCGATGTGGGCGAGGTCTGTGCATTAGCAATGGCGAATCCGAAGAGCAATGCGGCGCATGCTACCGGAGCCATGTAGTTTGATTTCATGATGAGTCTCCTAACAATTTGATTGCGGATCGGGCGACGAGCACCCAGCATTAGGTCGCGATTTCACTTGTTGCCTCGTTATATCCGTGCCAGGGGGTCGATGGACGAGCCGAACGACTATGCGATGCAAGCTGCATTAGAAAGGGTGCGCGCTACCAAATTGGATGTCTGTACGGTGGCACGCGCAACAGGTGGGCGTTCTCACACCCGATACAATGATAGTCTTCAGTGTCAGTGTGCCCGAGGCGCTTCACGTACTTGCGCGCGGAAGCCGTATCAGTCAGTCAAAAATCGCTAACCGTCTCAATAGATCGAAAGTCAGGTGCTGCCCGGTGAGGATGGCGTTTCAAGAGGCACGTGATAGGCCTTTAAGATTGTGTCGATTGCCGGCTTCTCTCGCTCCAGGACGGCGTTGACTTGTTCAATGAGCGCACGATCGCTGCGACGTAGGCCCATGGATATGTCGTAGACCATTGGCCATCGCGAGTCGGCCGCCGGAGTAACGGCATCGATGCGCAGCGGTATCGCCGAACGATGAGCGAAATAGCCGGCGACGGGGCCCCACACCAGCGCGACATCGATCTCTTTATTTGCGACGGCGGTGACGATCGTGGCTGCAGGATTGGGGCGCCTATAGTCACCGTAAAGCATGTATCCGTGAACGTTATCGATTATTCCCCGACTCGCGATAGCATGAGCCGGCGGAGTGTTCATCGCGTTGTTGCCAATCATCTGTACGCCGATCGAGACGCTTTTCAGCCGGGAGTCATCGAGAGTCAAATGATCCAGAGGCGTATCGGCTCGAGTGACGAAAACGTAGGTTGATCGGTAATACGGCCGAGTGGTTGCCACCATGCCGATGGCAGTAGCAACGCCCGGCCATATGTCACACTTTGCCTCGTTGAGTGTACTGCGCACATAGCCGCGTCGCTGGGCCCACCACACATAGCTGATCCGGGCCCCGAGATCTTTGGCCACGAGATCGATGATCTTATTCTCAAAGCCCTGCTGTTCGTGGTTGGAGAAGGGCAGATTGTTGGGATCGGCACAAACGACCAAGCGACGCGGCAACCCATCGGCAGACGCGGCGCCGACAGAAAAAAGGAGCGCGGCGAGGAGCAGTCTCAATCGACCCCCGGCGTGGTGGTCGTGTAGTCGTTGGTGGTGGCCTGCGGAGGCGACCATCCCGCGTCTTGGTCCGCCTCGGGTGGAACCGGGGCTGGGGTCTGTGACGGCGTGTTGTCCGTTTGTGCCGCCAGCGTTTGCGGCAGCGACATCGATCGGACATAGACGGCCAATTGCCAAAGTTGCTGATCAGGTACCTTATTGCCCCAGGAGGGCATGCCGTTGGGTCGCCCCTCGACCAGGGTTTGATGGATCTGCTCCAAGCGACTGCCGTAAATCCATACATCGTCCATCAAGTCTGGACCCATGCCGCCGCCGCCATTGGAGTGGCAACCTGAGCAATTGTATTGTTGGAACAAGCGTTTACCGCTATTCACGGCGTCGGCGTTATTGTAATAGGCGGTCGCTCGCGGATCGGTGGTGACTAAGCTGTGTTCGACGCCAGGATCCAGCGCCGAATCGATGACAACCGAGCGGCCCGGCTGGTCCGCCGGAAGAGCCGGTTGTGCACCCCTGTTGCAGCCAGCCAGCAAGAGCGCAAACAATACGACAACGCTAATGGGGGAGCGAGAATACATAGAGCGTCCCTCCGGCCGTTGTATATTTCGGAAGATCAGACATCACGTTCACCATGCCGAGCGCTGCGGATCCATCACGCGGATCAATGGGTCCCGACACCACGGCGCCCGACCAGCCACCGACCCCTGAAAGGACCGCAATGTATTGATGGCTATCGGGTCCGCGATAGCTGATCGGCTGACTAATGATTCCGCTATCGACTTTGTAGCGCCACAACAGCTCTCCGGTGCGCGCGTTGACGGCTTTGAACCACCCGTCCAGGGTCCCGTAGAACACGATGTCACCGGCGGTTACGACGGTGCCTGACCAGATCGGAAAATTCTCTTTGACGGCCCAGACCGGACGCCGCTGAACCGGATCCCACGCGGTCAGCTCGCCGCGATTTCCGCCGGGCCCTGGTTTCATATGAACCAGGGCGCCCACGTAAGGTGTGCCGGCGATGTAGTTGACCTCCGCGCTCATCCAGTCCATGCACATATTCTCATGGGGAATGTAAAGCAAGCCGGTTTTCGGACTGAAGCTGCTCGGGTTCCAATCCTTGGCTCCCGATGCCGTCGGACAAATGTTTCGCACGGTTTCGCCGAGCTTGGTCTGTTTCGCCGGATTGACGATCAGGCGACCGGTCTGTAGATCCACACCCTTCGAGGAATTGACCGGCCCGAATGGATCCGCCGACAAAACGGTTCCGGTGTTGCGCTCAATGACATACACGTAGCCATTGCGATCGATATGGATGAGAACCTTCTGCATTTTGCCTGCAAACGGCATGTCGAGGAGGATTTGTTCGTTGACGCCGTCGTAATCGTGCTCATCGTGTGGGGAGTATTGGTAGTACCATCGCGCCGCGCCGGTTGCCGGGTCTCGTGCAAAGATCCCCGCCGTCCATTTATTGTCCCCCGGTCGTTGTTCATTATTCCACGGGCCCGGGTTGCCGACCCCTTGATAAAGCATGTTGAGCTCAGGGTCATAGGTGACCCAGCCCCACGAGGCGCCGCCGCCGATCTTCCAGGCCTGCGGTGGCCACGACTGCACGCCCAGATCCTTGCCTTGATCGGCCACATAGTGCGGTTTGAACTCAGAACCGATCAGGACATCGGCATCCGGACCGGTGCTGTATCCTCGCCAGAGCAACTTCCCGGTGTTTTCATCGAGTGCGACTATCCAGCCGCGAACACCCATTTCTCCGCCCGAATCTCCAACATAGACGCGACCCTTGGCAACCGTCGGCGCCATGGTAATCGTCTCGCCCCTATTGATGTTGCCCAACAGGGTTCGCCACACGGCGCGTCCCGTCTTCACGTCGACGGCGATGGTCTGGCCATCGAGCGTATTGAAGATATATTTTCCGTTGCTGACTGTGCCGCCGCGATTAACCACGTCGCAGCACGCAAGGCCTTGGCTTGCCGGTGCGGGTTTTGGTGCGAAGATCCACTTCAGCGGCGCACCCGGCTTGGTCAAATCCAAAGCATAGACAATATTTGGATACGCCGTCACGACGTACATGGTGTTGTCGACGACGATCGGCGCGGCCTCCTGACCCTTGTTGATGGCAAGGGAAAAGCTGAAATCGGGTTTCAAAGTCCGGACATTAGCCGGTGTGATCTCGCTCAGCGCCGAAAAACGGGTGGATGCGTAATTCTTCGATGGCATACTCCACTGCCCATCGTCCTCAGGTGCATTGGCCGTGCTGGGTGCGGTATGCCCCGCTTCCGGCGTCGGCGCCGCCAACGCGTGCCCAATCTCCTCGCGTGTAAAGACTTCGCTCTCTGGCACCGGCGCAGGTATGGTCTGGGACAAGGCCACGATCGGAGCCGCCGTCAAGGTAAGCATCAAGGCAACGGTTCTCATGAGCGCTATTCCATCGTGTAGAGGTAGTCGACGATTGTCAGGGCCTGTTCGTGCGATAACCCCATCTCAGGCATCGCATTGCCGGGCAGCAGTTGCTGCGGATGTTCGATCCACTGGGTCAGTGCGCCGGGATTATTCGAAAAATATCCGGCGATCATTTGTTGATCACGAATATGTGCCAATGATGGACCGACCCGGCCGGTTGCAACGGCGACGCCAGGCACCTGATGGCATGCCGCGCAGTGGTTTGCAATGAGCGCTTTGGCGTACTGTGCGTGAGCTCGTTCGGCATCGCTGCTGCACGATGCAACAAGCCAGAGGGCAAGTAATACAGTTAGCCGGCGCATCGGGGTACAGTAACAAATGCGACGGCGGTAATCGCCGCGGCCAACGCAAATCCACTGCCGAGGAGCATGCCCCAGAGTGCCAAGAAGCGCGTGCGTCCAGCACTCACCTCCATCAATTGATGAGCGTCGCCGCCAGCTTCCTGTCGAGTTCGCTTGAATGTACGCCATGAGACGAGCAGCGACATAAGCGCGATCGCGACAGCCGCCGTCATCAACAAAATCATCGCCGGCCACGTCCAGTGTAAGCTCGGCGGCGGCGCTAATGATCGGTGCCCGCTACGAAAGCAGGGCTCGCTCGCCAATGCGTAACCGCCGCACAGCTGCAGATACCACGCGATGGGGCCGCCGAGCAGACCGAACAAGCTCTCGTGCGCCTTGACGTGCTGCGCCTGCGGCGCGGAATCTTGGCGCAAATTGGATGGCGTTGCCGTCATCGACCAAACCCCAAATAGGGTGTGAGGTAGTACGTGGAAAAGACCATCAGCCAGACGATGTCGACGAAGTGCCAGTAAAGCACTCCAGCCGAAACCACAATCCGGCGTCTGGGACTGAAGAAATCCAGCGCCGTCCAGCTGAAGAGCGCCAGGAGGATCACCAGTCCGACGATGACGTGCGCGATGTGAAAGCCTGTGGTGACGAAATACAACGATGCGTAGCTCGAAGTGCCGAGGCTATACGTCTTCGAGCGCCACTCCAGCCATTGTATGGCGACGAAAGCTGCCCCCATGAGAAACACCATGCCGAACCCCAACAGCGCCTGCGGACGTCTCCGCCTCAGTATTCCCTGCTCTGCCCACCACGCGACCAGGCTCGAGAGGAGCAGCAGGATCGTATTCGGGAGAGCTAGCTTCAGCCTGGGGGCTGTCTCCAAGAGCCACCCGGCCGGCGCCGTCGCGCCGGTGTAGTAGTATGCGAACAAGAGATAGCCGAATAGGGCCGCTTCGGTAACGATAAGCGTGCCGACGCCCCACCAGCCGACGCCGTCCCGCCCCGTAGGGCCCACCGGCAGGTTTTCCGGCTTCGACAGCGCTGCCTCAACCACGAGCGGGCTCCCGTTCGCGCAATTCGCTGCGTGGCCAAAACCAAGCAAGCATGGCGAGCGCGGCAATTGCACCGCCAATACCGACAGTGAGCCATGCTTTGAGCAGCAGGCCGACGAACAGCACCGCAAGACCGAGCGTCAACAACACCGGCGCAAAACTATCCTCGGGCATTTCAAGCACCATGTCGGGCACCGCGTCCAAGCCCGAAGTGGCAATCGTTTCCTTGCCCTCATCGAGCAACATCCCGCGATCAATGGATGACGTGGCGCCTCCCTGGTCGAGGTGCTCCTCCCACAAGGGATGGCGGGAGGCCACTGTTGGAATCACGGCGAAATTGTAGGGCGGCGGGGGCGATGAAACGGCCCATTCCAGCGTTGGGGCATCCCACGGATTCTTCCCCGCCACGGCGCCGGCTCTCAGGCTCTTCAGCACGTTGACGAAGAACAGCAGCACGCCAATAGCAAGTACGAACGCACCGATCGACGTGATGAGATTGAGCGCGTGCCAACCGGCATAATCGTTATAGGTGTATACACGACGCGGCATTCCGAGGAGGCCAGTGAGGTGCATTGGTAGAAAGGCAAGATTGAACCCCAGAAACATCGTCCAGAAGTTCCAGCGCCCCAATCGTTCGTTGAGCATCCGGCCGGTCATCTTGGGAAACCAAAAGTACGTCGCCCCGACGACCGGAAAGAGATTGATTCCGATTAATACATAGTGCAGGTGAGCGACCACGAAGTAAGTGTCCGTCAGCTGCCAGTCCACCGGCACGCTCGCCGTCATGAAACCGGATACTCCACCAATTACAAAAAGTAATATCATCGACGAAAAGAACAGGAACGCGGTGGTGATGACGGGGCGCCCGAGCCTTATCGTGGCGAGCCACGCAAACACCGCGACCGCGGACGGCAACGTAATGACGATGGAGGCGCCGGAAAACAACGACAGGCCTAAGCCCGGCAAACCGGTTGCAAACATGTGGTGCACCCACACCCCGAATCCTAGAATCATCGTCGCGACCGTCGAAAGCGCGACCAGCGAATAGCCGACCAGCGGCCGGCGGCAGAACACCGGAAGTCCATCCGATACCATTCCCATCGCCGGCAGCACAATGGCATAGACCCAAGGATGGCCGAATATCCAGAACAGGTGCTGCCACAACAACGGCTGGCCGCCGCCGGCGGGGTTAAAGAATTGAGTGCCAAACTGACGATCCATCCACAGCAAAAAAAACGCAAGGCTGACAGCCGGCACGACGATCAAGTTGGCGACGCTGGCGGTCAAGGTGCCCCACACCAGGATAGGAAGACGATTGATGGACATACCGGGTGCACGCGTGCGAAACGCAGTGACGACAAAGTTCGCCGCGCCCACCGTTGTGGAGATGCCAAGGAATACCATGCCGAGAGCATAGAAATCCTCATTGAGTCCCGGGTTGTAATCACGAGAGGCATAGGGCACATAATTGAACCAGCCGTCATTGGGTCCATTGCCGGTGAGGAAGCCGGCATAGAGGAATAGGCCGCTCGCGAGGTAAATCCAATAACCGAGTGCGTTCAAGCGCGGAAACGCCATATCGCGGCTACCGAGCAATAGAGGCCACAGATAGTTGGAGAAGCCAGATAAGACGGGGGCGGCATACAAGAAAATCATCGTCATGCCATGTGTCGAAAACAGCTGGTTGTACTGGGCGGGTGTAAGCAAGGACAGATTAGGTCCAGCCAGCTGCAGGCGCATGACCAGCGCTTCGATCCCACCGAGCGCAAGGAAAATGAAGGCGGTGATGATGTAACGGATACCGATCTGCTTATGGTCGACGCTCGTTAAGAATCCTTTTAATCCGGGCGATGTTTCCCACAGACGCAGCAAGCGCGCTTCGTGATCGACGCTATCGATGCCGACGAGAGGCGTGCGCAAATCAAGCTGCCTCACTTAAGTGACTCCAGATATGCCAACGCATCGGATAATTGTTGTGCGGAAAGATATTGATTGGGCATTAGATTACCCGGCTTGATATTTTGCGGATTCTGGATCCAGCCGACCAGGTTTCCCGCATTGTTGATCAGCGTGCCAGCTGCCAAAGTCCGGCGACTCATGATGTGGGTCAGATCCGGGGCGCTAATTGCACCTGCCTCGGTGCCGCGCACGGAATGGCACAGCCCACAGCGGTACTCGATCAGGGCTAAACCCTGCGTCTGCTCCCGCGTTACCGGCGGCGCAGCCTGTTGGCGCTGCAGAGATTGCCAATTGTCGAAATCCTCTTGCGATTCCGCGACAACTTCAAATTGCATGTGGGCATGTTGGAGCCCACAATACTCGGAACATTGCCCCAGGTAGCGACCCGGTCGATCGGCCTGCATCCAACTGAGATTGGTCTGACCGGGGATGACATCCGTTTTACCGGAGAGTTTTGGCACCCAGAAACTGTGGATCACGTCAATACCGTGGAGCCGCACGAGCACCGGTACTCCGACGGGAATATGAATCTCATTGGCGGTGGTGAAATCCTCTGGAGGGTGAGGTGAACTGTATTGAACCTCCCACCACCACTGACGGGCCGTGACATCCAGGATCAGTCCGGGGTGGGCGGGCGGCCCGGCGATGGCGGCAAGCGTCACCATGGTCCAAACCAGCGTGGCCGCTAAAGGCACCGCCGAGATTATCAGCCCAATGCTGATCCACCGAACTCCGTTGCCGCCGCGCTCCAACGGAATGGCACGCATCTCAAGCAAGTTGTCTTGCGGCCGAGCCCGCCGTACTGCCACCCAGAGCACGATAGCGATAATCACGCAAACGGCAATGGAGATGACTAACGTGAACCAGGTCAACGGCCAAATTTGTTGCGCGCGTAGTCCCGCCGCGCCGCCGATATAGTCGAGAGGCGAAGGCTTCATGCGGGCCGTTCTCGTTCGATTGACCGCCATGCTCGGACGATGGAGCGAATGGCGGTCCATAGAAATAGCACGATGCCGGGCACCCACATAAGCGTGCCGCCGAGCTGTTGATCCTGCAGTGGCGTCAGTCCCCAGGCGGTCGTAGTAAGGAAATGCCATTGGAACATCGGTCTCTGGGCGAAGGTCAGGACGACGCCGAGCAGACCCATGTGCACAAACGTCAGCGTTCCGGCAGCAAGAACTTGCGCAGTTCGTCGCGGCGAGTGATAGAGCAATTCCCGCCATAGCAGGATGCTGGTACCAAATAAGGTGATGTGCATGATCCAATACACGTTTACGGATGTGAACGTGGCGTCGTATGGGCGTGGCATGTGCCAAAACCACAGCGCCAGGAAGAATATTGCAGTCGTTCCCCAAAGCGGCCAAGACCTGGGTGATACCTGTGCTCGCGGCAGTCCCACTGCGATTAACGGAGCCGCGGCCAGAATCAGGATCATGTGTTGGGCGAGGCGGGCTGAGAACAGCGCGACGGACAACGCGCAGAGCGGCGATAACAGCGCGGCCGACGCAACCAGCCATCCGCCGACTGCATATACTCGGTAGTGACCGTCGCCATCCGTCTGATGCTTACGCAAGGCGATAAGCTGACACACGCATAGCACGCCAAGCGCAAGGATAAGTAGCGGATCGAGATTGAAACGCGTGAGAAGTTCGCCCGGTAGTGGCGCGGCTCCGCAATACGGTACCTGTCGGATCACTGCCCTTCTCCCTTCCGCTCGAGACCAATAGTGCTTCGCCTCGAATGCGCTAAAGATCAGCGGGTCGTGGAACCAACGACTTGCCTGCAGACATTGAATCGAAAAAGGACATGCCCTCCTTTTCGATAACATCTCATATGCAGCTATGCGTGGTGGTACACCACAACTCGTTTCTACCTTCTCGAGGCAAGGACACCCTTATGCGTATCAATGAACTGCGTCGAGCAGTGTGCGCCTTTCTGTGCGCTATCGCACGGAAAAAATTTGACTAGCTGCGATGCTTGTGGGACGACGACCGCAACACCAGTTCAGGTTTCAACCGATGGCGTCGCTCACGTGCGGTTATCCATATGGGCGGGTCAACACGGGTTTGAAATGCTCTACGGCGGAATCCGTCGCCGTCGTCCTCTGGCACGTAACGCAGGCAGCGAACTCGTGATTTATTGAAGCTGTGAGTTGCCTGACTCTTCGCGTGCGGGAGCGGCGCTTGAAGCTCAAATGTGCCGTGGACTTTGGAATCAGTTCGTATGGGGTTGATTATTTGGGTATGTCCAACATGTCCTGTCTGTGCAACATTAAATATAAAGCGGGTGTTTAGAAAATTGATGCGGGACCATCGCTGGTACGTTCCATTGGCGCGTTGCAGCACACCCCAAGCGCCGCTAACTCCTCGACAGCTATCGGTTCATACATCTGTCTAAACTCGACTATCCATATGACACACACCGCGGGTCATGCGGTACCGTACTTCCTGCGATGCAGGTCCGCACGGGATTAGCTGATCTCAAACCTCCTATGACACCACGTTAAGATTAATGTGAGATTAACGAATCATTAAAATATGCACCGGAAGAGATCTGTCGGTGCAATTGCACCAGTTCTAATTACGTGCCGATGCGCGCGCTATCGCCGCACCGCTATTGGTTCAGCGCTCGAGACTTCCGCAGCCAATTCCCGATATTGTAGCCTGCGATCCAAAAGTCGTGCACGCTTCCGGTCATCCTGGAACTGCCTGCGTGCCTGCCGGACGGATCAGGACAGTGGCGAGTGATACTTCTGTGTTTTCGGCTTCATGGAAATCCCCTGATGGCGGAACTTCACAATCCAGAAGAAAATCACGTGTTGGCTCGATTGTCACAAATCGCGCGCAACCGCCTCTCTGCGCACTTGGAGTTTGTGGCCATGCCGCTCGGCAAGGTCTTGTATGAATCTGGCGATGTTTTGCGCCACGTGTATTTCCCAACGAACTCCATCATCTCGCTCCTGTACGTCATGGAAGACGGCGCGTCAGCGGAAATCGCGGTGGTCGGAAACGAGGGCCTCGTTGGTGTCGCGCTGTTCATGGGCGGAGAGACGACACCGAGTCGAGCGGTAGTACAAAGCGCCGGTTACGCCTACCGGCTGATCGGTCAGGAGCTCAAGGACGAGTTTCATCGCAATGGTGAGATGCAGATACTGCTGCTGCGCTACACACAGGCGCTGATCACGCAGATGGCCCAGACCGCAGTGTGCAACCGACACCACTCGGTAGACCAGCAACTGTGCCGCTGGTTGCTGCTGTCCCTTGACCGTCTGTCGTCGACAAGATTAACAATGACGCACGAACTCATTGCCAACATGCTTGGCGTGCGTCGTGAAGGGGTTACAGACGCTGCGGGGAAGTTGCAGAAGCTCGGTGTCATCCGCTACAGCCGCGGACAGATTACGGTACTGGACCGGCCTAAGCTGGAAGCGCTGTGCTGTGAGTGTTATGCCGTGGTCAAGAAGGAAACCGATCGCCTGCTGCCGGAGCGCCCGATGTCTTAGGCCAGCGAGGAATGACTCGGGCCGATAGGGTTCGCCGGGAAGCTTCGTGCGGAAACCTGCCCTATCTTGCGGCGATCGGGAAGGACAGTCTGCGGTCGCCTTAGACATGACCTTCTTTCCTTTTCCCGGCGGCGAATGCAATGTGGCTAATGCCACAGGAGCCAGGTAGGTTGCCTTCACGAAGTGTCGCCTAATAATTTGATCGTGGGTCGCGACGATTGCAGCCTTAGGCCACCAGTTGATTTGGCGTATCGGTACGTACGAACCGGGGCTGCCAATGCAAGAGCCGAACGCACATGCGATGCATGCTGCATTAGAAATACCTAAATGGTGCCGCGAATGACGGCTGTATGGCGGTACTCGCAACGACTTGGATCAGCCAAAGTGGCGATTGTGCGGGGCGTTTATCGAAACGTAGCACGGTGTCTGAGCTGTTGCTGCTTATCGATTCCCCCACGCCTCGGCTTAAAGTGCGCGGACTCGCACGAAGGTCGAGGACTCACCACCAGATTTCAATACCAGTTCGTTCTCCTTGAACGCCGCAATCGTGCTTGAGGTCATCCTGTTCGTCAAAAGCTCATTTTCCGCAGCTTTTATTTTCAATGTCAAGATGTCGCCGATGATGTTCCAGGTTCCACTGATCTTACCTGGCACAACTTGAGAAAGCGTATTAGCAATGAATCCTCTAGGGTACAACTGGCAGACGTAGGTGCCGTCGCCGTTGATTGCCATGTCCTCCTTCAAATCCCCGACGGTACCTTGCCAGTGCCCAAGGATCTTAGTCGAATACTCCGTCGCCGGGACAGGGGATGAATTGTTTGCACAGGATGCCAGACAAGATATCAGGACACCTGCAGCGATTGCTCTTACCCAAGGTGCGCAACCAGTTTTCATGAGAGCGACTCCTTTCATCTGTTTCATTTGAGATCTGTTGTCGAGGAACTCGCTGGAGCAGCACTGGCGGCGATGGCGGTGCTGCCCACGTTAATGGAAAGGCGCAAGGCTCGATGCGGCTCGATGCGGTTCGTTGTGGCAGCACACGGCCGAGGGCGCTCGAAGCCCTGATGCGTGGCCGTGCCCCACATTGGAAGCCATACTACCCTCTCTGATCACCGCGTAAGTAGGTGAGATTAAGGTGCAATGAATGCAACATTAAAATCCGATTAAAAAAACAATTACCAAGTTACGTTGCTCGACCACAAGACGGTAGTTGAGCGCGCGATCATCTGCGGTGCGGCAGCGCACCGATCTCTTTGGCAGCCGCGGGTACTCTTCGAGCACCGCCACTGAGCAATACAGAACACTTTAGTCCGGGCGTCGCAGCGGCTGAGCGACTCCGACGCGCTCAAAAGGAGATTGATATGTTACGCAGCATGAAGGATCTGGAGAATTGCGCAATTCGCGCGACCGACGGAATGATCGGTAACGTGAAGGATTTCTGCTTCGATGACGGGACATGGGTCGTCCGCTATCTCGTCGTCGAGAGCGGCAGCTGGTTGTCGAGCCGACGAGTGTTAATTTCACCTATTGCCGTCGCCGCTTCAGACTGGAGTGGAAGGGTACTGTCGGTCTCGATCACAAAAGAGCAAGTGAAGAGCAGTCCCGACATTGACACCGACAAACCGGTTTCCCGTCAGCAAGAGATGGGCTTTCTCGGGTACTACAGCTATCCCTACTACTGGGGGGGCGAGAGCCTTTGGGGCGACGGACTATACCCTGGATTGATGCTGTCCGGGCAAGGAGACGGCGGGATGCCTTCCGTCCGCCGTGAAGCGCATGTGCAAAGTACTCGTGGGGACTTCGAAGCCGACCGAAGTATGCATCAACACGGCGATCCGCGTCTGCGAAGTAGCAACGCGGTAATACAGTATTACGTGCATGCAAGCGATGGCGACATCGGTCACGTACAGGACCTGCTGGTCGATGAAAGTTCCTGGGCTATTCGCTACATCATTGTGAATACGAGCAACTGGTGGATGGGTCATCAGGTGATCATCGCGCCAGAGTGGATTGATGATGTCAACTGGCTCGATTCGAAGGTTTCCGTTGATCTTACGCGGCAAGCGGTGAAAGACTCACCGCAATATGATGCCTCTAAAGCACTCATTCGAGAGCGGGAAGTGGAAACCTACGCGCATTACGGTCGTGATGGCTACTGGCGTCGTGAAGCTAAGCACGACGAAGTCGCTTTCCGATGACATTGTAGATTCAGAGTGATATACACATCGCACTGTATAAGTTTTGGTATTTCCAAACGTCAGTTGTGGCAAGGAAAATGAGGCCACCCGATGTTGTCACGGTCTATAAGGTCAACTCGCGCGGAATTTACGATAGGGCTCTTTTAGGATCTGGAAAAACCCGTAGCAAATCAATCCCGCCGCGACCGCGCCGAGCAGCCAGTGACCGTATTCCTGTCGCTTTAGCGCACTGAGCGCTCCGGCGATACCGGTCGCGTTTGCGGAATCGTGGCGCCGCGCGGCGTCGATCAGAAACGCGCCGATTAATCCGAACAGGACGCTGCGAGCCAGAAATCCGAATATGCCGAGAGCGATGATGACGCCGCGCAGTCTGGTATGCGTCAAGTCGACCCGTTCGATCTTGTTTCGCGATGCGGCGCGGTACAATTGGAATAACCCGAAGAGCACGATGCCCGCACCGGTGGCGGCGGTCATCCAGCGACCGAGCGGCAGCGCCATCGCCCGGCCCGTCCAAACGGCCTGCGAATGCCCCTCGTCTGCGGCTCCGCCGATCCCAAACAGACGCCACACCGATTCGCCGACGAGTACACCGTGCAACGCTCCGTTCAACAGATACCCCAGACGCACCGCGCGCCGCTTGATCGTCCGCCGATCGCGCCGATGCTCCGGGTCGCGTACTCCCAGCACTGCCTGCCACAGCACGAAAGCCGCGAGTCCCATCGCCAACAATGCGAGCATCGCGTCGCCAAACGGCGCAGCAGCGAGTTTGGCCAATGCACCCTTGTATCCGTTCGGTTTCTGCGAAGGTTCGAGCGCCGCCACCAGCGCGAAGGCGCCGATAAGCACGTAGAGGACGCCCTCTGCAACGTACCCGCTATGCCCGACCCATCGCAGCCACGGGGTCACGGCGGTCGGGGCGTCTTGGCGTGCGCTCATCGTTACGTCGGCCTCGATCGCACGGTCGCTGAAAGCTGAAACCGGATGGAAATAAGAACGATCTGCGCTACCTTCTTCTGCCAAGCTCGGCTTTGCCAATGGGGGTAGTTACGAATTCTGACCAAAGGTAACGGTATCCTATTGATAACTTTTCGAAAGAAATGCCGAATCAGTCCTTTACCCAAGCTGACAATATTGCGCTCAGCGACAGAAGACTCCAAAAACACGTCTTTTGAGCTGACGCCGTGGCTTGGGGTGCTCCCAGCCGAATCGCCGGCCGCGATCAGCGTTCGGGACTGGTGGGATACCGCCCAGCGCGCAATAGGAGTGTCCTTATGGCGCTCCCGAATTTGGGATAATGCTATCGATCGCTAGTGGCGTAATATTCATACTCGCATTATGCGTTTCGGAGATACCTGTTTTCAGCTGCATGCGGTAAATCTTAGGACTACCTTAGAACAGGCGAGGGGCGGATACGATCGGCATCAGCGGTATCGTCTCCGGGGCCGTTGGGAAGGCTCAGCAGCTCACATCTCGCGGAGCGAGGTTTGCGCGACAACAAACATGCTTCGTCTATTCCGATGTTGCCTGACGGAATGAGTTCCTTGTGGGCGTCGGATAGGTGCAACTGAATCGAGAGACTCCTTGTCACATCTAGGACCTTTAAGAGGAGCGGGAAGCGACTGAAACGTCGAGAGTGTCCCGAGAAATCGCTTCGGAGATTGTTGCAACGATTCGCGGATAGTCCTTCTTCTCCGAGGTCCATCAGCGAGCACGCTGGGATGTTCTCCCGCAGTGTCAGTGTTACAGAGACAACTTACGCGCAACGCGCGCACCGTGTCATTCTCCTCCGCTCCGCCGACCATCGCGATAATAATGTCGAATCCTGCCCGGCATCATCGACGCATTGGCGAAATGCAACCACTATAGATAGTCGGCATAGTCGGGACTGTCCGCCGTGACGGCGAGGTGACCGCCTCCATGCTTAGCGATGACATACTCGATGATCGCGTCGGACTCGGCTAACACCAGATCGCCGTCCGTGATGACGGGCGCGGTCCCGAACGGATGGAGCGCCTTAAAGGGGTGACCTCAAGAAAGGGGCCATTGCGTACGTTAAGGCGCGGGGACCGTGAATTCCATTGATCGAATTCGTCGCAGGGGGATGAAGCCCGCCACGGCTCCTAAGAAAATCAGGCGCTCGACCAGGCGCGCGGCGCGGCCAAGTTCGAGCTGCTTCGGCAGCAAGACGACACTGGCGAACCCCGGCCAGCCGCGCCGCAACACTCAGCCCACCGTGAAGTCGCCCTTCGGCCGCTCGCACAACCATGTCGGCACTCGATGGACGGACATCGTTTTTACGCCTTTCTGAACAACACCTCAGCTTCGCGCCAACCTATCCTAAACCGCAAGACGCTCTCACGCCGGCCAGGACGCCAGCGCTTGTTTCACCGTGCGGTGAAGATCACTCCGGCTTGCCCCGGACTGCGCTTCCACCGCCATGCCCCATGCGACCGTCAAGACGTACCGTGCAAGGGCGTCGGGATCGGCATTGGCAGGGAGCGCGCCGCTGGAGCGAATCTGGCGAACAAACGCGGCGCCCGCCGCGTATTCATCTCAGAACTGCTCCGTCCACGGGCGGAGATCGACATCGAACGACCAAGCGCTTCGTGGTTGTGACAGCACGTCAATGTACGTTTGAGCAATCGCATCCGGGTCCAGTGTGCCGTCCGGTTGGTCGGGACGATCCGGGCGGCTGGCGGAACGCACACCTCCATCGATGGTGAAATGGGCCACGTGAATGCCTTTCGGCCCCAGCTCCCTTGCCGCGCTTTGAGCAAGGCCTCGTAACGCGAACTTACCCATGGCAAAGGGGGCCGACTTAGCAAACCCCTTCACGCCGGCCGTCGCGCCCGTGAATAGAATCGCACCGTGTCCCCGCGGCTCCATCCGCTTTGCCGCCT
>Ga0302325_10009696_pt1 | contig 20994 bp, 21 predicted proteins | sample Palsa_T0_2_FD_201948 | JGI IMG/M metagenome (GOLD analysis project Ga0302325, IMG submission 201948) | Peat permafrost microbial communities from Stordalen Mire near Abisko, Sweden - Palsa_T0_2 | ecosystem: Environmental > Terrestrial > Soil > Palsa > Peat permafrost | place: Sweden: Abisko...
CAGTTTCATCTGCCCGGAGCACTCGCCCAAGCGGACGTCCATGGCCACAGTCAGCATATTGGTATGGCCAGGCGCGGTCTGCAAATAGCGCCCGCTGGACTCGCAACCCAGCAAGGAAGCCTTCAAAGTTTTGACCGAAGCCCAATTATTGCACCATTCCTCCAATATGATTTGGACGATCTGGTCCAGTAACGCCTTTTCAATTTCGCTAACCTCACGAGTCATGGGCTCGACGCGGCCTGGCCCGCCCATGAGGCGATCCACAATGGTCAAACCAAGATTCAAGGGAATCTCCAGAACAGCCACACCTCGCAGCGGTTCCGCTTTGAAAAGAACCAAATGCGTCGGCCCCGCCCAACCTTCGGTCAATTTCTGGTAGCTCGTGATCTCGATGCCGGCCAGTTTGACCGGAAATTCCGTCCGCAGAAACAGCCCCACGCGAGCTTCCACCGCGTTGAGAAACTGCGTCTCGTGCGCGCGCAGCTTCCGTAGCTGGTGTGGAGACAAAAGGGAGGATTGCCGGAAATCGTGCGGCTGAGCGACAGGCGCGTGCGGCGTCTCGGCCGCGCTTTCTGTCGTCGGGGGAGCGATCGCGGCCGGTTCCGGATTGGGTGCGTCGCTCATTGAATGGCCAATTCCGTAATGTAAATCTCCTTGATGAAAGGACCGCCCAGAGCGTTGTTGAAGACGGTCATCAACTCGGCGCGGATCACGTTGCGCGAACCGGGCTTTTCCAGATCGGAGATGGTCTTGGTCGAAAGCGATCCCGTCGCCAGATCGAGCAACTGATCCTTATTCTGTTCGATTTTAGCCCGCAGACTCTCGTCCGTGCCGACCAATGTGACGCTGGTCATCAAGTAGCGCGTGCCCATCGTGCCGGCAACGTTGACCAGGATTTTTGTCAACGGCACAGTCACTTTGGCTTTGCCCTCGGCTGAGCCGGCGCTGGCTTCCGAGTTGGTGCCGCGGGTGGCTTCGGCCGCCGGCGCGGCGCCGCCTGGCGCGGCCAGAGCTTTCTTCATCTGCGGCACCAGCACAAACCGGGTGGTGGCGAAAGCCAGGGCGGGCATGAGGACCACGGTGACAATCAAAGGCAGCCAGGTCTTGAGCGGGCTGGAAGGCTTGGCCTCAGCCGCGGCGGGAGTTTCCTCAGCCGCCGCCTCTTCCTCTGAGCGTCCGTTGCGTGTTTCCGTGGTTCTATCCGCCATAACGAGAATCGTTTAATGTTTCATGTTCACGACATCTTCCAACACTTCGTCGCTGGTCGTGATCATCTTGGAATTGGCTTCAAAAGCGCGTTGAGCGACGATCAAATCAGCCATTTGGGCGGAAAGATCGACATTGGAAAGTTCCAGGGCGCCCGCTTGAATCGTGCCCAGACTGCCCGAACCGGGCGTACCCGCTGTCGTCAACGGGCCGGCATTAGCCATATTGGAGTAAAGATTGTTGCCCACGCTGGTCAAAGCCTGGGGATCGGTGAAGTTCTGCAACACCAACTGCCCAACGTTGGAGGTTGTGCCGTCTGAAAGTGAGACCTGAACCTGGCCCGATGAGCTAAACGAGTAGCTGAGGACGGATGCGGTCGAACCAGTGGGCGGGGCGATGACAATGGGAGCCAGCGAAGTGCCGCCGGCAGTGGTGCCCATGACATAATCGCCTGTGGCGGTGATCAAATTTCCCGAGGAATTGACCGAGAAGGTGCCGTCCTGAGTCACATATTGGGCATTGCTGACTGGGTCTTCCACAATAAAGAATCCATTGCCGTTGATGGCGAGGTTGCTGGCTATGCCGGTGGGGTTGATCACGCCATTCGACCAATCGTTGGTGGTGGAAGTCGTCAAAACTCCCGTGCCAATTGTAATGCCATCATCGGTGCTGGTGGCGGCTTGCAGTGTGTCGCTGAATGAGTCCGCGAGATTGCCGGTGACCGACTTGAAGCCGGTGGTGTTAAGGTTGGCAATGTTGTTGCCAATGATATCCATTTGTTCCTGGTAGTTATCCAGGCCGCTGACGGCAGAGCTGAGTGCTGTAAACATAATTTTATTCCTAGTTTTGAGTTGGGCTTGGGTGCGTGGGGACATTCGGGGGCGATGTTGAGCTGGGTGGCGTTGGGTTGGTCGGATTCGTCGGATTTGTTGGGTTAGTCGGATTAGTCGGATTAGTCGTGGCGGATGTGGGCACGATACCGGCCAATTGGCTGATGGTATAGGCTTGACCATTGACAATGATTTCCGGCGTGCCGGAGGCAATCTGCACAGCGCTGACCACACCACTGATCAGGCTTCCGCCGGTCGAAGGTGTCACATAGACAGTTTGGCCGAGCAGGCCGGTGGCTTGCATCGTTTGCAGGTTTCCGCCCATGGTTTGGGTGGCCTGCAAGGAACTGAATTGGGCCAGTTGCGCGGCAAAAGCTGTATCGCTCTGCGGATTCAACGGGTCCTGCGAACTCATTTGCGTGACCAATAATTTCAAAAAGTCGGCCTGGCTAAGCGTTTGCGAGTTTAAAGCGTTGGAGGATGAAGCTGCGGACATATTTTTTGGATTTCAGGTTAAGCCCATGATTCCCAATTTCTGCTGGGGCGTTTCTGCTCTTTTTGTTTGCGCGGCTGGGCCGGTGGTACCGCAGTGCCGGGAAGAGCCAATTCTTCACGCCCGGGAGGTTGCTGGCGCGAACGCTCGTCGGAGGGTTGCTTAAAATTCAGGTTGGCGCCGGCCGACATTGGCTGCAAAGTCACATTTTGCTTCGCCAGGGCTTGCTGCAATTGCGCCCACTGCGCGTCTTCCGGCGCGAAACTGCCGCGTTCGCATCGCACAGAGGCCTGCACGGAACCGTTGTGGTTTGTCAACTGCAAGTAAAGTTGCGTATTGGAATCCAACTTGAGCGAGACGCCCAGCGTTTGGGCGCCGGTTTGCCGGATAATGAGCGATTCATGGGCAATCATGCTTTCCAAGCGTTGCAAGGACGTCGCGCTACTGGAACTGGCCGGGGCATCCGCTGTAGTTGTCAGCAGAGGGGATGTGGCCTCGCCAACTTTGGCCGAAAGATCGGTAATCATTAATGGCTCAGGCGGGGTATCGTGCCAGGCAAAAGAAAGAGTAGATTTTGCCCCCCCGTCCGAGGACGGCCCGCCCGTATCCACGCTGGCCACGGCGGAAACCGCATCTGGCGGCAGTTTTTGCTCTGTCCGCCCGGCAATTTCGTTTCTTTCCGCGTTTAAACTCATTCGTTGACTTGTATTAGCAGCGGGTGTGCCAACCGATTCCATGGCTTTGATCTGTCCTTCCTTGGCATGCCCTGATGCAGTCGCCAGGAGTGGGGATTTCTCGCGAGCCAGGAGCGTCCCAAGGGCCGATGCCTCCTTGGCGTCTGCCTCTTTTTGTTGCTCGATCTGGTCTGCCTCGGGTGAGGTTTTTGGGGCGTCGCTTCCCTTGGCGGCCTTTGTTTGCGAATTGCTTATGGGCCCGGAAGCCTGGCCCTCAGGAGCGAGGGTAACGTCAGGAGAAGTGCGGGAGGCCGCTTTCTTCGCCAAGACCTGCGTCAAATGCGGCAGAGGCGGAGCCAACAAGGCCAGCAAGAGGCTGGCGGCGATAGTGTCAAGACCATTGGCAACCGTGGAAACCGGCCTTTTCGGATCTTTGGCGGGCTGTCCAGAAGTTGCGTCATCGGTCGAACCCGATTGCGAGGTCACAGCCTGGGAAATTACGTCTGAGAAATTTTCCCCGGGCGTCTGTTGCGCCTGGGGTTGGGATGGCTCAGAGGAAAAGGAAGCCAGCAGCGCGGAGACGCTGCCGGCTTGGGGGGCGGGAGTATGAGCGGTCATTTGGTTGTTGTTGAGTGTGCTGAGAGACGAATCTGTTCGGAGATTTGGGCGGTCCGCCGCGCTTCGGCGTCGCCTTTCTTGGACATCGCTTCCAAAATGGCGGCCGTTTCGCCGTCTTTCAAATAAATCATGATCTTGACCACGGCCTCGTTGTCCAATTTTTCCAAAACAGTCGCGGCCGACTCCGGCGACATGGCGCCATAGACTTTGGCCAGCTTCTTCAAATTGCCCACTTCGTCGTCTTTGACATGCATGACGGCTTTGTCGAATTCGCCTTGCAGTTGCCGCACGGATTGAATGACCTGGCTCAATTCGGCCCGTTCGGTATTCAAGCGGGCCGCCAAATCGTCCAACTGTTGCTGGCGCTCATCGACGGTTTTTTTCTCGCTCTTCAATTCGGAGATCAATTGATCCGCTTCCGGATTGTTGAAGTCCCAGGAGGGGCCAATGGCTTGGACCATGGCAGCGATTTTCCCTGGCGTTGGCAGGGCCGGTTTTTGCCAAAAGAGAACTGTGGCGACGAGGTAAATGACCGCCCCGATGGGCGCAAAAATCCATTGGTTGGAAAGTAATTTAGTCATAATGTTGAGCCGAGGAGGAATGGAGCGAAGTCACCCGGCGACTGGCGAATTCATCCAGGGTTTTTTGTTCCTCACGCATTTGCAGTCGTTGATGCGTAACTTGCTGTTTTTCACGAAAGACATCCACGGTCTCCCGCTTTTGGCGCGCCGCGAGCATGGCTTGGGAAGCAGCATTGAGCCGGCGTTCGGCCTGTCCCAAGGCAGCCACGCATTCCTCGCGCTTCTTCTCCAGCGCCGCGTGGAAATTCTGGGCTTGCGCCGCTTGCGCGGCGGTGCAGGGTCCGGCCAGCAATTTGCGCATCTGCGTAAAATCGCGGCCAATGCGTTGATCGATATCGGTCAGCGCAGCCAGCACTTGTTGCCGGGCCAGCAAGGCGCGGGCGTAGTGTTCGAGCGCTTCCTGTTCCTGGCGTTGGCGGAGGGTTCGGACTGCTTCCAAGGTAAAGCGAAAGGTCTTCATGGGCGTTTGGTGGGAACGGTCATGGACAGGGTTTGGGTTAAATCGGCCCAGCTTTGTTCGGTGCTGAACCCTTGGCGGATGCCCTGGCAGAGAAACTTTTTCATCGGCTCATGCAGATGAATGCTCAGGTCGATGGCCGGATTGGTGCCGGCGGGATAAGCGCCAATATTGATGAGGTCCTGGTTTTTGCGGTAGTTGGCCAATGCTTCCCGCCCGCGGCCCGTTAACTCTTGTTGGGCGGGCGTGGTCAAATCGCGTGTCAAGCGACTGACGCTTTCCAACACGTCGATGGCGGGGTAGTGGTTTTGCGTTGCCAATTCCCGCGTCAACACCACGTGGCCGTCCAGAATAGATCGCACCGCGTCGGCAATCGGATCGTTCATATCGTCCGCCTCCACCAGGACGGTGAAAAGGCCGGTGATGGAACCGACTTCACCGGAACCGGCCCGTTCCAGCAGTTGCGGCATCAAGGAAAAAACGGAGGGCGTGTAACCGCGCGTCGCCGGCGGTTCTCCCACCGCCAGACCAATCTCGCGCTGGGCCATGGCAAAGCGGGTGACGGAATCCATCATAAGCAACACGTTCTTGCCCTTATCGCGAAAATACTCCGCCACCGACATGGCGACAAAGGCGCCCTTCAAACGGGCGATGGCCGGTTGGTTGGAGGTTGCTACTATCACCACTGATTTTTTCCGCCCGACTTCATCCAAATCTTTTTCCAAAAATTCGCGCACTTCGCGGCCTCGTTCGCCGATCAGCGCAATGACGTTGACATCGGCCTCCGCCTGGCTGGCAATCATGCCCAGCAAGGTCGATTTGCCCACGCCGCTGCCCGCGAAAATTCCAAGACGCTGCCCGCGCCCGCAGGGAATGAAGGTATCGATAGCTTTGACGCCGGTGCGGAAGCATTGGGAAATGCGCTGGCGCTTGAGGGGATGCGGCGGCGGCAAATTCAAACTGACATCATCCGCGGCCTGGATCGGCCCAAGGTCGTCCAACGGCTGTCCTAGACCGTCAATGACTCGCCCCAACAACTCATCGCCCACCGGCACGCGCAAAGTGGAACCGAGCGCAATGACTTCACTACCCGGGTGAATGCCGTGCAGTTCCCCTAAGGGCATGAGGAGGACATGATGATTGCGAAAGCCTACCACCTCCGCCAGCGTGGAACCGTCATGACCCGCTGATTCGATCCGGCAAATCTCTCCCACAGAAGCCAGCGGCCCCTCGGATTCGATGACCAGCCCAATCAACTGCACCACGCGACCGTGATTGCGGACGACTTCGGTCTCCTGCACTCGGCGGGCCAAATTCTCCAGGCGATTTGAGGAACATAAGGGAGTTCGCGTCATCATGCTGTTAAGGTCCTTTGCAAAAGATCAAATTTGATTTCACGCGTGGCATCAACGGTGCCGAACTGGGTCTGCACCAGACAGCCGCCGCGTGTGACTTCAGGCGAGGAAAGAAAGCGAAATTCTTTGGCTCCGTCACCGTCCAGGAGAAGAGGGGAGTCGCATTTTTGCAGCAATTCCAAATCAGCAGGATGCAGGCGAACCGTAAAGTGCGCCGTGCCTTCAACCTGGGCCAGGGCATCGCGCACCACCATTTCCACCATGGCCGTGGAGATAGGCATGCCGCCGACCAGTTTCTGCGCCACGGAAAGAGAAAGAGCAATCATGGCGTTCTCGGTTTCGCGCACGACTTGAGGCACAGCCTGACGCAGGGCATTGACGACGCCGCACATCAAATCGTGAATCTCCGCGCGTTGCTGGAACAATTGCTGGCTCATGGCTTGTTCGGCCTCGCGCCGGCCGCGTTCGTAGCTGGCGCGCACATCTTCGTCGATGCGCGCATCCGCCTCGCCATCCGCCCCGCTCCGCTTAAGGCGAACGTTGCGCAACGGCTTGGGCAAAGTGATGGTTTCAAGCCAGGGCTTCATTGGGTACAGCGCCTTTGGTGCGGACGATTTCGATTTCTCCTTCACTCTCCAGTCTGCGGACACTTTCCACGACGCGCTGTTGCGAGGCTTCGATGTCCTTTTTCTTGACCGAGCCAAGGAAGGAGATTTCTTCCTTCACGGTCTCGGCGGCGCGTTTGGAAATGCAACCCAGGAGTGCGCTGCTCAACTTTGCGCTGGCGCCCTTGAGGGCCACGGCCAGGTCGCGCATATCCACTTCCCGCATGACTTTTTGCAGCGCGGCGTTGTCCAGGGTGAGGAGGTCCTCGAAGGTAAACATTTTCTGGCGAATAGCCTGGCCCAAATCCGGATTGCGCCGATCGATTTCGCTGAGGAGAGGATCACTGAAATTCCGGTCCATCGCGTTGAGCACTTCGGCCGCGTTCTTAAGGCCGCCGGTTTGGTTCATGGCGCGGGACGATTTGACATTGGTTTTTTGGCCAAGCACCTGAACGATTGTATCCACCACTTCGACGGGCGTCGGGCCCAGAGTGGCCAGTCGCTCGATAATCTGGTCGCGCGTTGCGTCGGAAAACATGGTCAATAATTGGGACGTTTTTTCGGCGGAAAGGTAACTCGCGATGAGGGCGACGGTCTGGGGTTGTTCCTCCTTCAGCAAATTGAATAACTGACGGAGGTCCATATCGACAATTTGGCGCATGGACCCGACCGGGACGCGGGCGGGCGAAACACGGCCGATAATGTCCGAGGCGCGGAAGAGGCCCACGGATTTTTCCAGGACGGATTGCGTGTAAGCTGCTCCACCGAGGGCGGCTGAACTGGCTTGCACGGCCATTTCGCTAAATTCGCGCAGAATCTCCTGACGCATCTCCTGCGTAATGAGTGTCAACTTTGACATTTCCGTCGAGATGAGCTCCACTTCCGCTTCATCGAGAGTTTTGAGAATTTGCACCGCGCTTTCGGAACCCAAAACGACCAGCAGCGCGGCCAGCTTCTGGTGGCGCGTCATTTTCGAAATTTGAAACGCAGCGATATCAGCTTCCATCTTTATTCCTGGGGTTTGCTGCGCGCGAGCCAGCCGCGCACGGCTTGGGTCATGTTGGCGGGATTCTCGCGAATCAATTGGTTGAGGACGTCCACCGTCACCACCCCTTGCGCGGGCTTCCGGTGGCCATGGCCGTTGCCGTTGCCATTCCCATTGGTCGCTGGAATGGCAATGGGTATTTCATCTTTGGACGTTTTCTGCCACAGCCGCCAAAAGAGGAACAAAGCCCCAATCACCAGCGCCGGATAAATGCCTTTCTGGGCCATATCCAGCCAAAGTTGATGCTTTTCCTGTTGCACTAATTCTTGTGTCAACTCAACGGCTGGTTGATCGTTGAACGGCATTTCCTCCAAGGTGATGGCGTCTTTGCGCTCGGCGTCGGTTCCATCGACCACGCCAAGGGCGCTCTGGACAATCTTGCGAATTTTGTCCAATTCCTCCTGGGTCCGAGGCACCGCTTTTCGATCCTTGCCCATGCCGGCAAATCGTTGGGCGACGAAGACAGCGGCGGTGAGGTGTTTGATGCCTCCAGCCGCCTGCGTAATCTCGCTGGTCACCTGGTTGACGTCGTAAAGGTTACTGGTCACCTTTTTGGTCGTCTTGCTTCGGTTCAGGGGCATGGAAGCGACCACATTGGTGTTGGTTTCAGACGAATTGGCGGCAGCGCCGGGCGGCGTTCCTCCGCTCAAATTGGCCGTTTCCATGTTTTCGTCGTTGATGGTGGTGCTGGTGGCGACTTGGCCGTCCGGGTCAAATTTAATTTCTTTGCTCGTCTTGGTGTCCCAATTCAAATCGGCTGAAACCCGGACGACGGCCTGCCCTGCGCCGAGAACCTGTTCGAGCATGCCTTGGGTCTTTTTGGTCAGGTATTGCTCGAAATTGCGGCGGGCCGAGAGTTGGTTGTTAGATAAACCGGCGATGGAATCGCTGTCGTCATTTTCCGAAAGGACGTTGCCGAGGTTGTCCACCACCGAAACATTGTTGGCTTGCAATCCTTCCACGCTGTTGGCCACGAGGAAGCGGATGGAATTGACCGAAGCGGAGGGCAATTGCGAATTGCCGCGCACTTTGACGAAGACCGAGGCCGTCGGCTTGCGTCCGTTATCGAGCACCAGCCGGGTCTCCGGCATGACGATCATCACGCGGGCGGACTCCACCTGATCCAATTGGCCGATAGTGCGGGACAATTCGCCTTGCACGGCGCGAGTGTAATTGGCGCGCTGCACAAAATCGGAAATGCCGAAGTTAGCCTTGTCAAATATCTCAAAGCCGACTCCTTCTCCCCGGGGAATGCCCTTGCCGGCCATTTGCATGCGGACCTGGTAAACTTTGTCGGAGGGAACGTAGATGGCACCGGAGCGGACTTGGTAAGGAATTTTGGATTCGTCCAGCGCGGCAATGATCTTGGAGGCCTCGCCATCGTCGAGTTTGCCGTAAAGCAAAGCGTAATCGGGCCGGCTGGACCAAAGGGCCACCGTGCCGAGGCCGATGAACACGACGGCCGTGGCCAGAACGATGCTGATCCGCTGGTTAAGGCCAAGTTGCTTCCAGATGGCCAGGAGTTGCTGGCCTAGTTGACTAAGGTTTTTATTCATTGCAATTTATCAAATTTGCATGCGCATCAATTCCTGGTAGGAGTCAAGCAAACGGTTGCGCACTTCCACCATCATTTGGAAGGAAACGTTGGCTTCCTCCATGGAAATCATCGCCTGATGCAGCGAAACATTTTGGCCGCTGAGCAAACCGGTGACCGCGCTGCCCGCCGCCGCTTGCTTTTGGGCGACGTCGCTGATCAGGCCGCCGAGCATGTTCTCGAAATGGCTTCCACCCGTGGACGACACGGAAGAAGAGGGGAAAGGGGTATCCGAGTTGATCGAACCGAGTTGCTGCAATTCAGCTTGTGGAATGGAATTGGTCACCGATGCCGCCACATTAGCTGCGGATTTAGGCGTTAACCCTCCGACTTGCGGGGCGGTTACGATTTTCAATGCGGAAAGTGCGTCCATTTAAAACGGGCTATTAATGCTTGCCGATGGAAAGGGCCTGCATGGCCATGGTGCGGGCGTTTTTAACCACGGCCAGATTGGCCTCGTAAGATCGGGAAGAGGCAATCATATCGACCATCTCCTGGTGGATATTTATATTAGGCATCGCGACCATCCCCTTGGCGTCCGCGTCGGGATGCCCGGGGTTATAGACCATTCGAGCCGGACGCGAATCTCTTTGCACGCGGGCGATTTGCACGGTTCTCGATCCAGCGTCCGGGGAATCCATTTCCTGTTGGGCGCGCAGCACCGATTCAAAAACAACCTCCTGGCGCTGATAGGGCTTGCCATCCACGTCTTTGGTCACGTTGGCGTTGGCGATGTTTTGGGAGATGACATCCATGCGAATCCGTTCGGCGTCCAGGGCCGAAGAAGTGCTGTCAATACCGGTAAGAAGATTAATCATAAATCAAATCAGCCTTTGCCTGTGATAGCCAGACGGAGCTGGGCCAGAGCGCCGCTGACCAATTGGGTTTCCAAAGTGTTTTCCACCACGTTTTGGTTCAACTTGAGCATTTCCGTTTCGAGTTGAACGGTGTTTCCGTCGGACCGGCCGGAAATGGCGTTTGTATCCACGCTCAACGAAGGCTGCATGGCGGCGATTTCGTCGGCATTTTTACCGGCCACAGCCATGCGCAATTGGGATTCAAAAGAGGAGGAAACATCCAACCGCTTGTAATTGGGCGTTTCCACATTAGCCAGGTTGCTGGCGATGGCTTGGTGGCGCAGAAGACTCACATCAAGCATCTTCTTCGCCGCCACGTAATCCGAACTGCTGAACAAACCGTCAATCATTTTATCACAATGTCTCCGGTTGATTAGCAGCAGACGTGCCAGACGGCAAAAAGGGCCATTTCAAGGCAAACGGGCTTGGGATGAGCCTAAAACTGGCAATTATTGCCAATGGGCGGGAATCAGCAGGGCAAGAAAGTCCTTCTTGTGTGGTTCTGAGGTTCTTCTATGAATCGCTCCATGATTCTGGGTTTCAACCATGGAGTCGCTTATCCCTTGCCTCTAAGGCACTTGTCCTTATATCGGCATTTCCAAGGAAACCTCAAGTTCCATCGGGGATTCACCGATAGTTTGCATGATCTGAATGATCTATGCTCGTGACGTTTAACCAGCAGCCTTTGGCCCGGACCGGCGGAATACCAGTTCCCCCCTTCCCTGTTCACGATTTATGACGGCCACCGAACTCATCAATCAGGTTAAGGATTTGCCAACCGTTTCCGAGACGGCCCGGAAGTTAACACGATTACTCAGCGAGACGGATGCTCATCGAGACGAATTGATTCGAACCATTCGCTGCGACAATGTTATCACGGCCAAACTCTTGCGCGCCTGCAATTCCGCCGCCAGCGGCTTGGGCAACTCGGTGGGGTCGGTGGATCAAGCCGTTTTGCTGCTGGGCGACAATGCCATCTACCGCATGGTCGTCACGATCGGTTTTGGTGCGGCCATGGGCTTCACACTGCCCGGCCAGGCCGTCGAGGCGAACGGACTTTGGGGGCATTCCTTGAGCACCGGCATGGGCGCTGAATATTTGACTGAAGGTGAAGATTATGGGGATTTTCAACCCTCCATAGCGTTCACCGCCGGTTTATTGCACGACATTGGCAAACTGATCCTGAACCAGGTTCTCACCCCAAAATGGCGCGCGGAAATTCGCGCGCATATTTCTGAAGACGGCTGCACTCGGGTCGAGGCGGAAAAGAAGGTGCTGGGAGCGGATCATGCCGAGGTCGGCGCGTGCTTGTTGCAGAAGTGGCTCTTGCCGGAAGTCATCATCGAAGCCGTGGCCAATCATCATACGCCAGTCATTCACCCGGTGGTTCAACTCTCTGCCGTGGTCTATCTCGCCAATAACGCCGCCCATCTGGCCGGCCCGAGTCCGGGTGGCTGCGACGCCTTCGTGCTCCGGCCTGGTCCGAGCGTGGCCGAATTGCTGGGCCTTAAGCAAGAGCGCATCGAGCAGATGGTCGCCAACGCGCATGGAGCGATGAAAGCGGCCAACCAATTCCTATCGCTAGTGTGACCGGTGTCTGCCGTCTGTTGGGTCGAACTTGAGCGAAATTTTCCCTTTTACCGCAGGGCTTTTGCCGTTAACTTCTGCTTCATGGCTAAACCCGTTTTAGGGCGCGGACTCAGCGCCTTGCTCGGTGGCGCCGGTTCACCAACTCGGCCTGCCGAGAATGTGTTCCAAGCGCCGCCGACCTCCGTCGTCGAAAGCGGGGAGCAAGTCCGGCGCGCGCCCGTGGCCAGGGTTCGTCCTTGCCCTTGGCAACCGCGCAAAGACTTTTCCCCGGCGTCCTTGCAGGAATTGGCTGATTCAATCAAGGAACAAGGAATCCTCCAGCCGCTCATAGTCCGTCCCCAGGGAGAGAATTACGAAATTATTGCCGGCGAACGGCGTTGGCGGGCCGCGCAACTCGCGGGGCTGACGGAAGTGCCGGTCATCGTGCGTCAGGTGGATGATCGCGCCGTTCTGGAAATGGCGCTGATTGAGAACTTGCAGCGGGAGAATCTCAACGCCATTGAAGAAGCTCAGGGTTACTCGCAATTGATCGGGCAATTTCAACTCACCCAAGAACAGGCCGCCGTCAAAGTTGGCAAAAGCCGCGTCGTGGTGGCGAATGCCTTGCGGCTTTTGAAATTGACGCCCACCTTGCAGACCTATGTCCGGGACGGACGGCTTTCGGTGGGTCATGCCAAGGCTATTTTGGGTTTGGGTTCGCCGGAGGAACAGGAACTCGCCGCCGATCGCGTCCTGAAAAAGTTTCTCACTGTCCGGCAAACCGAGGAACTGGCCAGTGCGCTGCAAAAAAATCAAGGCGGGCCAAATGGCGCTTCAACCCGTTCCGCTTTGACCCAGGATGCCCATTTGGCCGCGGTGCAAAACAAAATCCAGGAACGATTCGGCACCAAGGTGGTCCTCCGATATCATAAGGGCCAGGGGGCTGTGGAAATCAAATTTTTTAACGACGACGATCTGGAACGAATTTTGAAGGTGGCAGGAATTGAGATGGATTGATTCCGGTGTTGAAGGAGGATTTTTTTTCGCAAAACAAAAATGAATATTCAAGAAGCACGCGCGCAATGCGCAAAGACACTTTTGGCCCAACAGGGTCGCGCCGCCACAATGACCGCTTTTGTCGGCCTGGACGGTTTCGTTGATGAAATTTTGCATGTGGTGGACAAGCGCGAAAACGCTGAAGTTTATCAACGCCTGCCCACTATCGCGCAATTGGGCGCTCGCTTATCGGCCGCCGCCGGCAAAAGCGCCAATGTCGAGTTGGTGAACCAAATCACCAAATTGGGCGGCAACGGGCCGATCATGGCCAATGCCCTGGCCAGTTTCGGCTTGAAGGTGACTTATCTCGGCGTGCTCGGATACCCCAGTCTGCACCCTGTCTTCCACGATTTCGCCAAGCGGGCCGAGGTGCATAGCATCGCCGACCCCGGCACCACGGACGCCTTGGAGTTCGAGGATGGGAAAATTATGATTGGCAAACATGGCACTCTCAAACAAGTCACTTGGGAAAACATTCAGGCCCGCTTTGGGCGCGACCGCTTTTTTGAAAAATTCGGCGGCTCGAACCTGGTTGGCTTTGTCAACTGGACGATGCTTCCCTACATGAGCGATTTGTGGGAATCGATCCTCAAGGAAATTTGCCCGATGATGAAAGGACCGCGCCGGATTCTCTTCTTCGATTTGGCCGATCCGGAAAAGCGCACGCGCGAGGATATTTTGCGCGCGCTGGAGCTGATTGGGAAATTTGAACAATACTTCGATGTGATTTTGGGTTTGAACGAAAAGGAAGCTCACGAGGTCGGCGAAGTCTTCGGGCTTAAGGCGGCCGCGGCGACGCCGGAGGCATTGGCGGAATTAGGATTAAGCATAGCCGGACGCCTCAAGGCTGGCACCGTCGTTATTCATCCGGTCGCGTACGCATTGGCCATTAACCAGGGGAAGGTCTCGATGGTGGAGGGGCCGTTTACGCCCAAACCCCTGATCACGACCGGCGCCGGCGATCATTTCAATTCCGGCTTTTGCCTGGGCCGCCTGCTGGGATTGGACAACTGGATGAGCGTCTTGACCGGCGTCACCACCAGCGGGTATTATGTGCGCACCGCCCAAAGCCCCACCATGGCCCAATTGGCGGCCATGATGATGGAGCCGGCGCAGAAGACATGATTTTGGAAGTTGTCAAGTACGGCCATCCGGCCTTGCGGCAGAAAGGGGCGCGGGTGGAGAAAATCACGCCCGAGATCAAAAAGCTGATCGCGGATATGTTTGACACCATGCACGCCAACAAAGGTGTGGGCCTGGCCGCGCAACAAGTCGGGCACGCTTTGCAGCTCACGGTGCTGGACGTGAGCGGGGCCGAGCGTCCCTCCACGCTGGAATTGGCCGCCAAGGAAGCAGACGTGCTCTCCTTCATGCCGCTGGTCTTGATTAATCCCGAAGTCAAAGCCGTGGGCGACCCGGTAACGGCTTCGGAAGGCTGTTTGAGTTTCCCGGAAATTTACGCGGAGATTAAGCGGCCCGGTTTCGCGGAGGTCAAAGCCACCAATGAGAAAGGAGCGGTCGTTGAATTTCGTTGCGGCGGTCTTTTGGCGCGCGCTATTCAACATGAGCTCGACCATCTCAACGGCGTTTTATTCATTGATCGCATGACGCGGGCCGACAAGGACGAACTCAAACCGCAATTGGAAGAACTTCAGGAAGCTACAAAAGCCGCGGCCAAAGCTAAGAAATGAGCCGATGTCATGCACAGGATTCTCGCACTGCTGGCCCTTCTCCTGCCTGGGATACTTAGTCTTGACGCACGGGCTGAACCGCCTCTGCGAACCTGGACGGATTACCGAACGATCATGTGGATTGGCGATAGCGCCGGCCGGCAACCGGAAAAGTTCCCGCTCTTCTGTCAACGCTTGCGCGAAATGGGCGTCAACACGGCGATGGTTTCCGGCGATGCCGATCCTGCGCCTCTCTGGCAAAATCATTTTCCCTACTATGTGGAGAATATGGTTAATCGCGGCCTTTGCTTGAAATGGAATTCGAGCGTGACGAACTGGGAAGCTTTGCTCTCCGAATGGAACAAAGGAGGGCGCTCGAAATCCAAGTTCGTTCGCGACTATTGCCTCGACGATCCGCAATGGCGTCAATCAGCGCAGAAGCAAATTGCGGCCATCGTGGCCCGTAACGCGCCGCATCAACCGCTGGCTTACAATTTGCGCGATGAACTCTCCGTGACTTATTCGGCCAATCCATTTGACTACGATTTCAATCCGGTAACCCTGGCCAGCTTTCGCCAATGGCTTAAAACGCAATACTCCAATTTGAGCGCCTTGAATTCCGAATGGGAAACGAGCTTTGCGAAATGGGAGGACGTCACTCCCTTTACCACTGACGAAATCAAGAACCGGATGTCAAGCGGCCAACCGTTGCTGCGGGGCAATCCCGACTGGCAAGCTTTGGAGGCGTTGAAATTTGACCCCGGTAACGCCCGGTCATCCGCCACGCGCTGGAATTTTTCGCCGTGGGCCGATTTTCGCACTTACATGGATATTTCTCTCGCCGCGGCGCTCGATGACTTTCGCCAGGCAGCCCACCGTCTCGATCCACAAACCCCGGTCGGCATTGAGGGCACGCAAATGCCAAGCGCGTTCGGTGGATATGATTTGTGGCGATTGTCGCGCGCGCTGGATTGGGTTGAAGCTTACGACATAGGGAACGCGCGCGAGATTTTTGGCTCGTTCATGCCGGGACGTCCCATCCTGACGACGGTTTTTGAGAGCGATACTGACCACGCGCGGCGGCGCCTTTGGCATTTGTTGCTCGAAGGAGATCGCGGTTGCATCGTGTGGTGGAGCGAAGATTGCATTGATTTTAAGAGTCCCGATTATGCCTTGACGCCCAAAGCCAAGGCTCTCGCGCCCGTGCTCAAGGAAATGACCTCTCCGCTCGCGCAACTTTTTCTGCGCGCGGACCGCGCGGTTCATCCCATCTTTATTTATTACTCACAACCCAGCATTCAGGTGGATTGGTTGCTTGAATCGACAGTGGACGGTTCGACCTGGCCGCGGCGATTCTCCAGTTTTGAAGCCGCCCATAATCACGCCGCACAAGCGCGCGACGGATGGCTCAAAGCACTGCAAGATTTGGGCTACAGCCCGCTTTTCATTTCGTCCGAGCAGCTTGCAGGCGGACAGAAGCGCATGGATACCAATGCCTATGTCGTTCTTTCTTCCGCTTACGCGTTGTCGGAGAATGAGGTGCGGCAATTGCTGCAATGGGTTCCTGTCGATCATATTTTCTTCGACGAATTACCGGCAACCTTCGATGAACATGGCAAATTGAGAAAGACTCCGACCAATATGTTTGACCGGGCGCAACGGTTCAAAGGCGACCCTGCGTTCTACGCGACCGAGCGGCTAAAACAGAATGTGCCCGCCAACTCAAGCGATCTTGCCCATTGGCTGGATCCAAAGCTGCAAGCGGCACGCATTACTACTTCCATGCCGCCGGATGCGAGGGTCCGTTTTTACAATTTTCCGGTCCCGAGGCTGGACGCTCAACTTCTGGCTTTTGAGCGCAACGTCGAATATGCTATGAGCGAATCGCTGCAACAAGCTGGCGGCAATGAAGCTTTGGAAAAGCCGGTCCAGGTTCAGGTGACCTTACCTATAGCTCTGCCGGTTTATGATTTAAATGCTCAAACTTACCTGGGTCGTATCCAGCATTTGCAATTCACCTTGGACCCGTGGCATCCGTCGCTCTTTGCTGTGACTACAAACGAAATTCTTGCCGACTCCGTCATCGCGACCCTGACTGAACAAAAGTAGGGCTGGCTTTCTTGACCACGAAGAGCGCGAAGGACACGAAGATTTGAAAGTTTTGAAAGACCGAAACTTCAATCAAGCCCTTTTCTTCGTGCTCTTCGTGGTGAAATTTCTTCTCTACTTCCTGTTGGGTAGGGCAAACGCAACCCAGGCGTCGCCGCGCGGCGTGCCAAGATGACCGACTCCCGTCGCGGGAATGACAACATATTGGCGACCGGCCATTTCATAAGTCGCCGGGGGAGCGCTGCCGGCCCAAGGAAGTTCAGCCGACCATAACTCCTGCCCGTTGGTTTTGTCGAAGGCGCGGATTTTATTGTCGCGCGTGCCCGAGACAAAAAGCAGGCCGCTGGCCGTCACAATGGCGCCACCGTAATTCTCCGTGCCGGTGATCGGCACGCCTTTGGCTTTGAGCGCCGCATATTCCCCCAGTGGAACTTTCCATTCGAGCTTGCCGGTATTGAGGTTGATGCAGTTAAGCGTGCCCCAAGGCGGTTTGTTGGCCGGGTAACCTTCCTGATCATAGAAACGCGGGTAGCCGGCAAAACTGTAAATCGGGCGTTCGGTTTTGGGAGTTTCACTGGGAATGGAGCGGTCTCGCAGCAATAAATAATCGACCAATGCTTTGAGGTCTTGCTCCCTCATGAGCGGATTAGCGGGCATGGCATTTTTGCCGTCGCGGATTTGCTTGGTAATATCCTCTTCACTCATGTGATGCCGCAATCCCCGCAAAGGTGGAGAAATGCCGACGCCCAGCCGGTCGCGCCCATGGCAGACGGCGCATGTCTTTTCGAAGACTAGCCGGCCAGCCGTCTTCGGGGCGTTATCATCGTCGGGCGGATCATCATCGCGAAACATCGTTATGGCCCAGCCGATATGGTTGGCCGTGACGTAGAGGTGGCCTTCGGGATCGATGCACGCACCGGTCCATTCGGCTCCACCGTCCACATTAAAGTAGAGCGTCGGCTTGCCGTCGGCACAAGGCATGAAGCGGCCCGTCCGCATTCCTTTGAAACGGGAAAGAGCGAATTCGGCCGCCTCTTCAGTGCGGTCCGTCAAGTCGTCTTTAGTGAATTCCAGTTTCACAAACGGTTCGGGCAATTCGAGGTCTGGTTGATAAGGCCAGGTCTGCTCGCCAGGCACATCGCTGGTCGGGGCGCGCCGCAAGCGGAAGGGAAAAATCGGCTTGCCGCTTACGCGATCCAGCAAGAGGGTATTGCCCATTTTGCTGACGGCGGTCACGACATCCACGCGCTTGCCGTCGCGTGTGATCGTGGCCAGGTTAGGCGGAGCGGAAATATCCAGATCCCAAATATCGTGGCGAATTTCCTGAAAATGCCAAAGGCGCTTGCCTGTCTTGGCATCCAGGGCAATGACACAGTTGGCGAAAAGATTTTGCCCGCGGTGCCGCATGCCAATGTAATTGGGCTTCGGCGAGGCGGTCGTCACATAGGCGATGCCACGCCCTTCGTCCAGGCACATTCCCGCCCAGGCGTTGGCCGCGTAGTCTTCCGTCTTGTCCCAGGTGTCGTAGCCGAATTCTCCGTCGTGCGGCACGGTGTGAAAGGTCCAAAGCTGGCGTCCGGTGGCAACATCAAAACCCCAAACATCTTTCATATAGCCGGGGACAATAATGATCTCCTTATAAATCGTCGGAGCCGCGCTCGATGCTCCATAGCCCTCGCGGACAACGCCTGGCAGGGTAATTTTCCCATGCTCGCCAAAACCTTCGATGAGCTGTCCGGTTTTCGGATCAAGCGCATAAAGGAGCGCGCCCGAGGTAAAAAGAATGCGCTCATTCGCCCCGCTTCGGCCGGGCCAGTAAATTAATCCGCGAAAGGCGGGCCGACCCTCGGGTTTGAAACGCCACAACTCGACGCCGTTGGTTGCATTGACGGCGACGACGTTATTTCCCGGCGTCGGCGTGAACATAGTGTCGCGCGCAATAATGGGGTTGCATTCCAATGGTATGTCGGAATCGTGGGAGTGATAGGTCCAAGCGGGAGCCAACTCCGCGACGTTTTGCCGGTTGATTTGGGTGAGAGCGGAATAGCGCATCCCGCCGTTATCGCCATGAGAACGCTCCCATTTCAGAAAAGTGCCCGGCGCTGGCAGTCCGTTGGCGGGCGTCAGTTCGTCTGGGCGGGCAGCAGGAATATTGGTGTAAAGCGGAAGTTTTTCGCGAGCCGCGCGATCTTCCACCGCCCAATAGTCGTTGGTCTTGACGGTAGGATCATCCGTGCGCGCAGTCGCTGCCGTCACAATGAACATCAAAAAGGTTGGGATTCGTTGGAGAATATAATTGGATTTCATTGAATCCGAATCCATTACGACGGATGCGTCGAAAAATCCAGCATGATAAAGCTGATCGATCATTTGACGCGGGCTAAATGGCGCATTGTCTCTTGCGATTTGGCCTTGGCAAGACTAGCTTGCTCGCATGAGTTATCGAACGATCGAGGTCGAAATTGATCATGGACGCGTGGTGACCAAAGACCCTGAATCGTTGCCAGAAAAGGGTTCTGGTCTGCTTACTATTCTGAATCCTACTCCACAGTCTCATCCGCGGCCAATCGGCTTGGCCAAGGGACTATTTACCGTTCCGGACGATTTTAATACGCCTCTGCCTGAAAGCGTGTTGCGATCATTCGAAGGAAAATGAGAATCTTGCTCTTCGAGAAGCTTAACGAAGGTCTTTTCTTACCCGATCAATAAACCTTGCGCAAGTTGGAGGGAAGAATGTTCAACTCGGCGCGATATTTGGCCACCGTGCGCCGGGCAATAACGATCCCTTTTTCTTTGAGCATTTTCACGATTTCCTGATCGGACAGCGGTTTGCTGGAGTTTTCGCCCTTGAACATCTCGGCCACCATGTCTTTGACGCTGGTGTTGGAAACTCCGGCGCCGTTGTCAGTGGCGATGCCGGAAGTGAAAAAATACTTCATTTCAAAAATGCCCTGAGGCGTTTCGATGTATTTGTTCGACACCGCCCGGCTGACGGTCGTTTCGTGGACACCGACTACTTCGGCCACCTGCACCATCGTCATCGGTTTAAGGAAGGCGACCCCTTTCTCCATGAACTCGCTCTGACGCTTGACGATCTCATTGCCAATGTTCATGATGGTTTGCTGGCGCTGCTGGAGGCTCTTAATCAAAAATTTTCCGGCGCGGATCTTGTCGCGGATGTAATCGCGCACCTCGCTGGAAGTGCCGGATTGCGACATCCAATCCTTATAGGTGTTGCTGATGCGCAAGTGGGGGATCTGTTCGTTATTGGTCGTCACGACGTAATCGTCGCCCACTTTCTGCACGAACACCTCCGGGGAGATGTAGCGGTCGTTATCCGGCAAATAATCGCGGCCCGGATGCGGTTCAAGGTGTTTGATGCGTTCCATGGCGGTCTGCACCTGCTCGACGGTCACACTCAAACCGCGGGCAATTTCCGGCAGCTTTCTCTTGAAGAGCGCCTCCATGTAATCGCGGATGATGCGAAATTCGAGCGTTTTTTCGCGGCCGGAACGTTGCAATTGCAGCAGCAGACACTCCTGCAAATTGCGCGCCGCTACGCCAGGCGGATGGAATTCCTGGATAATCTTGAGAACATCCACGATTTTTTCCGGGGCGATGTTGGTGGAGAAGGCCAATTCATCCACCGTCGCTTTGAGGTAGCCGCGATCGTCCACATTGCCGATAATCATTTCGGCGATCGGCTTTTGCTCCTCCGTCATTTCGGAGAAGCGCATTTGCTCCAAAAGGTTTTCCTGCAAGGAAGTGCCGGCCACCAGGGAATCGAACATGAATTGACGCTTTTCCTCGGTTTCCTGGCTTTGGCGCGTGGGCAGATTGGTCTGGGAAAAATGGTCGCGCCATTCCTGGTCGAACTGGGCCAATTTCTCGAACTCGGCTTGAAAATCATCCACCGGCGCGCTCGTCGGCTGTTCCGTGGCGGGATCGAATTTCACGTCCTGCGGCGGTTCGGCAAGGTCGGGGGCTTCGCTGTCACTGGGTCCGTCCAATTTGATGCGCTCGCTCAATTCCACTTCGGCGGCGGGAATTTCTTCGAGGATGGGATTCTGCTGCAATTCCTGCTCGACCAAAGCCTTGAGTTCAAGGGTGGGGGCTTGCAGCAAGGCCAGCGACTGCTGCAACTGAGGTGCCAGCACCTGCGACAAGGACATTCTTTGCGATAAATGCAAGCCCTGAGACATCGCCGCATTATAACTCCGAATCAGCTTAGCTCAAGAGAAGAAGTCATATTTTCAGAAAAAGATTGCTGGCCCT
>Ga0302325_10009697_pt1 | contig 20994 bp, 20 predicted proteins | sample Palsa_T0_2_FD_201948 | JGI IMG/M metagenome (GOLD analysis project Ga0302325, IMG submission 201948) | Peat permafrost microbial communities from Stordalen Mire near Abisko, Sweden - Palsa_T0_2 | ecosystem: Environmental > Terrestrial > Soil > Palsa > Peat permafrost | place: Sweden: Abisko...
GATGCCTGTCGCTGTGGGCACACCGCTTTTTGCTTCAACCCCTGTCCCTGTCCCTGACCAGATACAGACTCCTGCTGCCGTTGCCGCATCTCCTGAACCCGCTGCTGCCATTTTTTTTGCAGAACCCCATCGCCAGCGGCACATATCTTCGACCAGTTCTTTTTACCCGACGAAGAACTCGTTCAGTATCAAATGGCCGCCGAGGCAGGTGCTCACGCCACACTGCAAATTGCGGCCGAGGCCTTCCCGCAAATGCCAGCACCTGCTGCAGCCACATCGCCGTTTCATTTTCTTGACTTTTTGAATGGCAACGACCAAATGGATGTGTTGAACGGCAACAACCAAATGGATGTGTTGAACGGCAACAACCAAATGGATGTGTTGAACGGCAACGAGGACCTTCCGCCTCAACCTCAAATGGAACACCCTCACCCAGATCCGGCAGTTGACGTCGCGCCAACAGACGAACTCTTCCCTACTTTTCCATTCTGGAACGAGCTCGACCAGTTTCAATTTTCTAACCCCCCCGCTGCTGACTTCCCGGGTTGGGGTATCTATCCCCCACCTCTTCTTGTATAACGGTAGCCAACAACGACCCCTTCGCCAACTTCGGGGATCCCACTGCTGGCACAAGTCAACAAACTCCGGCGGCGTTGCAATACCCTGAGGGCGCCCACGAACCTCAGGCCCATGCCGCCTCCACTCGAGATCCATGGTGATTATAATCCATATGCTCAGCCATTCGAGTACTACACGGGGGCAAGTTCTTCTGGGTTCTTGTCCTAGATTTTCAAGTCATCATGGTGGCTTTTACGATTCTCAGCATTCATTTTTCTTTGGGATACTAGTAGTACTACTACGATTTGAAAGTTGGAGCATCAGTATGGATAGCGATAGTATGTTCTTTACAGGGATAATTTAATAAACTTTTTGGGGGTATAACTTGTTTGATGACTTGTGAGCGTCGTATCGAGGACTTGAAGACCAGCCCGTAGTCGTGGTTGGGCGCGTGCACCCGCGGTTTGCCGGTTTAAAGATAAGAACCACAGCAAGACACGGAAACAGATGCTGCTCTTTCAAGATCGCCCTATTTCCCTACTGACGGTTACGCCAGATGGTCGCATCGGCGAAGTGAAAAAAGCATTCAGCCCCGCGAGTCAAGGGAACAATATCAACCCCCGAACGACGAGGGACAAAGGAAGCAGCATCAGCGACCTTCTCCGAGCCGGCAACATCTGGCAGCGACTTTTGCACCACAACCTACGGACGAACAAACATCACCGACGACCGGAAAATATTACCGCAGTTGCGGCCGGATTAATGAAAGCAGATGCAAAGCCTGGTCTAAGTCCGGTGTGGGTGCAAAAAAATCGTTTGAGATTTGGATCCATGCCGGATCTTGCATCGGAGAATAATTGGCTGCTTTCATCTGGCTGCGGCATCATCGAGCGGCAGCTGTAACGGGCGCCGTGGTCTGCGAGAACCACGCAAGCTTGAGCATGAACTTAGAAAGCCCGCGGGAAACTGTCATGTCGAGCAACTGTGTGATCCCCGGCGTGATTGCAGTTGACCAGGCGGCAAGCCAGCCGCGGTGGAGCCGGGCGACGACCGGATCACGTTGTCAAGTGCATGATCCGGGCTAGACAAAACCGTCGGGTGCTTGGGATGGCGTACGATTTCAACCGAGCTGACGTCGGACAGAGCAAATATGCGTCTCCGACCTGCGGGGAAGCCTTTATTCCTATGACATCCTGGATATCCGAAGCCGTGTACGTTACGAGCAGAGTGCCTTTGCTGGTATGCTCCCGCCGCCACATGTTCCGTCCGGCACTGCCTCCACAGCACCACGGGCTCCATCCGTTCTTAGCTTCTGGCACCGGCGAGCCTCCTTCCGCCTCCAGCCTCTTTCCGCCCCCAGTGCCTCCACCGGGAATGAAGGTCTCGCCCCTCAGTCCGTAACAAATGTGCTAAAATGCGGAGCTTGAGGAACGTGAAAAGCAAGAATTCGACCTCGCCCAGAAGCATGAACTACAGTACTTCGGATATTGACCGATTCCAGCGAAGTCAAATCGCTCGGTCGGGTACACCTCGACCGGTCTCCTTACGCGGCTGAGAGTAATGTGATCGGAGTGACGGTTAGACCCCTGGCAGGCTTTTTTACTGGTATTCAGGACGTGAAATTCTGGAGCAACAGCCGCGGGAAGCACAAATCCTGGTGGCCCTGGAGGAACCAATTTATGATTCGATCCGCCAGCTTGAGGAAAGTCTACCAGTGACCTAGAGCGCGCAGGGTCCCAGCCGACACAGCCGGCGTTTTAGTACAGAAATCACCGAGGCTCAGAGCCACGAGTATCAACCGAGGTATTATCAGCTCGAACATCAATATTGCAGATGAAGCGGCCGTTCCGGAGTCTATAATGATCGGCAATTCCACCAAGGCCTGATGAATGGTAAAGCTTTAATGAACCATCATATCAAAACGAATTTAAAACAAGTCGTCGGATTGAGATTTATCCCCAGCATACAAGCAGAACGGTTCTCAATTGCCGATTTATCCAACAAGCAACACCCTTGTGCACAGGAACTCATTCTACGTCCTATCAACGCTGCAACTAAGCTCACATCCGTGTCGAAGTTTGTCGCCATCCTATAATACCAACCTAATTCATTCGATGGACTTTCACATTCTACCGGTCGTTATACTCCACGTATACTCCGAGATCCCTTTCTTGAGCTGCAAGAACGACAGCTGGCACATGTGCTGCATCCTGTCTGCGCTGATTGGAACTCGGAGGAAACATGGGCCGGTAAATTATTTCTGTACGGAGCACCCAGAAACGGCTGAAGTTTCTTCCCGAATCTACCCAAACTTACGTGTATACATCCACAACTGAACAGGAGTTATCAGCGCACTTTCTTTGGCCCGACATTCTCCCTCCGATCACCGGATTGCGTTCTTTGCGTCGGTAGAAAATAATACCTCGATTTTTTCGGGTCGGCGAGATCAACCAAACCGAGACCAACCGCAAGCTCAACGTCCACAGGTTCCGCAAAGAGCAGCGGATGAGTATTCTTGAATACCGAATTGCGGTTCTCGTGGTTGCACTGTTGATGGGTCGACTCTCGAAGCCACTCAGATGAGTGTGATCGCAGCCATGGTCATGCGAGGATACAACCCGTCCCTCACAAACCGCCCCAGCCCGTCGCCAGATACCATTGATACGAGCACAGACCGTGTCTTCGCTCAGGTATCTCGCGTCCCAAATCTCACTCATAATCCACGAACACAGGGAAAACGACGTTATGACAGGAAACAAAGCGGATACGGTGGTCAGACCAAACCCATGTTCCACAAGAAGAGTCCACTCAGTCTTCGGCAACTTCGCTGGTGTGTATGTATGTGCATTAGTGAAGCTATTGTGGTAACGGTAATGGTTGCTGGATGGCTGGGAAGGCTTTGTTGGAACGCACAGCGGAGTTGACTGGGTTCATGGATGCATCCTAACCCCCGGGAATCATTCTTGCATGCACCCCGGCGAGACGGCATTACTTCCATTTTGCGCCGCCAACTCTCCTTACCCTCGGTTTCTCTCGTCGTAGCCAATGTGTCCCGTGGTGGTGCAGATTTCCCAAGCGACATTGCGGATGAACCAGTCTCGGGCGTGCAACTCCCCTAACCCTTTCCGGCCCCATAGCCAACGGCCAAAAGAAGAAATCCATAGAAGGTACAGTCACAACGCGGATTAGATAAGCTGATATATAGATCGGTCGGTTTGTCCATCGGTTAGAGTTGGGCACGGCGTTTATTAGACGTAAGTTGCCGATCGTGGTGCTCGCACCACCGACTTAGCTCAGACAAAGCGTAAATTATACTCTGGCGAAATCTCAGAAATGGTTTTTTTGGTTTTTCGCCACCGCTAAATTTGGTGAAGTGACGACGGCGTGGGAGAAAGGTCCGATGAAGTGTGCGAGCCGTAGCCGAGATAGAGCGGTGCGATGGCATTATCTGCCCGACGTCTAGACGGTTCTCGAAGCTTTCTAGCTGAGACCAGGGGGACAAACATGCCAATTCTTTCTGGCCGAGCACCGGGTCTGTCGCCTCCGCCGCGCGAGATCCCGTCCAGTCTCCCACGCCTAGCCCAACCCCAAGGTCAATCGATGCAAGGGGAGTGAAGGGGAAAGCGCCAAGGTGGGAGAACCCGTGAATTTATTGGCCGGCTGAGCATGTATCTTTCTCAAGTGTGGTAGCGCACCACAGAGTGGTATCGCACCGGAGTGCATCGCATCTCATCGCAGTGTGGCGTGACATTGCAGTTTGATTGAGAAGCCTATTATATTGGCACAATGGGAGCAATGCACTGGGACCCGCTCATGTGAACTATCCCTTGGACACTTGAGAAAGCTCCCATGGACATGGAATTGGGTCGTTTGTACATCGTGCGAAAAGGAGTGACTTCGATTTGGGAAAAGAGTGTCTGTAAGAAGTTTTGTTTTGAAAGAGCGAGAGGGAAACGATGTGTCCGTTTCACGTGTGTGACTTCTGCAAAAAGGCGCTTATCTGTCCATCCACTTCTATGGCCTCGTTTCAGGGGCACGTTCAGGGCGCTGCTCGACGGACGTGTGTGTGTTAATCGGGCCCCGGGGGTGTGGGGACCCCTCTATCGGCCTGTATCGGCCTCCCTGCGTCTATGACAGGAAATTACTGTGTGCATGTACTGCATCCGTCATCCGCTCCGCTAATTTGAATCATACATAACGAGGGCACACCCCCACACGGGCCTGAGCGCCGGTATTCATGACTTCATTTTACAGTCGTTTACATCGCCGTTTTGGGTCCAGTGAAGCCAGCACCCTCCACACGTATATCCCACGACTGAGGGTGCTGGCTCCACGTCTTAATGTGGTCCGCCAAGACCTTATCCCGCCACACCCTCGCCAAGAGTTTGTGTGGGCCCCGCCGCTGTTTTTGTGTGCAGGCGGACTTTGGTTTTTCTGCGCTAAGTAGAGTCTCTGCCGCTCCTGTCTCTGCCTGCTACTTCTGCCGCTGTCTGTCTTATGCACCGCTGCAGGCTCGAACAGACAAACGCCTACCTCCTCATCATGTCTCACCTCCTCATCATGTCTCACCTCCTACGCCGTCCAACGTCGTCCATCCCTCCACCGTCCAATGTCCACAGACATTCAAAGGTACCTCCCTCTCTGCCTGCCATCGTCTAACCGTAGTTCCCTCCCCTCACAATCACGATGCCGGTCTCATCACACACACGCGGCTGTTGTTGCGGCCGGTCTCGGACTCACCAACAGCGAAGTTGTCTGGACGCGTCTTAACCGCCTCGATTATTGTTGTACGAGATGTCGCCATTGACGGCACTCGAAATTCCACAGCCAAGGATCCTCATGACCCCCCATCAGTTCATTCAGTGAACCATCATTGGATAAACCAACACAACGAGTCCCATCATCGCGCGCAGCAAGCTTATCCCGCGTTCCCTCCAATTCATCATGCTAGCATACTAGCTCCCGCACGAAATACAATTGGCAATCCCAATTCTACTATCTCTTCGCTGGCGCACCAGATCCAGATCGAGATACACGCTGCGTTTCTCTGCAATTCCAATTCGAGTTCTTCGTACTCACGCACCAGTTCCTGCGCGAGACCCAATTCCCGGTTCCTCTGGAAATCCAACTCGCCAGCGTACCAGCTCCAGCTCGAGATACAATTCGCGTTTCCCTCCAATTCCAATTCTAGTTCTTCACCGGTTCCATCTCGAGAAATGTCAGACCCGCAGGGTCGCGGGGTGATGCTAGTATTCCTCTGACGGATGCGCTCATGGCTCGGGGGTAGACTCCCGCATCTTCTGCGAGAACCCAGGCTCGTGGATTGCACGCCGTGCGCTCTCATACAAATCCCCTGCGCACACGAAATCGAACGTGCCTCATTTGAACTTATCAAAGACGCATTGTGTTCTCCGAATCTCTGGAACCATCACGATCATGAAGTGCCTAAGGTATTTTTGTCCGTCTTTGGGAGGAGTTGGCGACACCAAGGGCCATCAGAGGAATATCCGTGATCATGACGGGAGGCCGATGAAGCAAACGTTCACAGCAAATTATTGTCCTTCTGCGAGTACTCCTTCGCCCTCGTTCAATGCTGCTTTTGTTGAAAACCTGTCGGGCCATCTTCGGAAATTATTCGGGCAGACAGCCCAATGAAGACATAACTGACTGTCAAACGGGCGTATAGTACGCATCCTCTGCTCCATAATGCGCAATGTCAATGCTTGCAAATGCTCCCTACGAGCCGCCAGTGATGTTCGACGATGACGGCGAGGGATCGAGCGATGGCGATATCAATAGCGAGTCTGACGACGAGACGAGTTTGAGGGCGACACGGCTGGCATTCACCGCTCACCGCCTTATCATCCCTCCGAGACCAAGGCCGAAGCAAAGGCCAGAACGGAGCGATTGTGCCGACTCCTGGGGACTATTATTATTCCAACAAGTCCGCACGCTGTCTCCGATGAATATTGTGCGACGAACGGTGCAACGGTTATTATCTCCGATCGGAAGCAGAACCCAGTGGTTGGTCGAATAGCGGAATGATTGCGGCGAGGCATTGGACTGGTTTTCTTTTGGAGTAACGAAAGAAAAGGTCGCCTCGCTTGGCGTGCAGAAACCGAACAAAAAGTACTACCCTTCTACGCAGCCTGTCCAGCACCCGCAGCGCAAAGTCTCCCGCCAGTGCTCTCTAGCCTTTCATGCTCCATTTTGGAAGCCGGAGTTCTGGCTCGCCCCCCTTACTTCAATGTCCACCGGCGTTTGAATTTCGCACGCATCGTACACATCATCTCAGCACAGATTCCTTGAATATTCCCTCTTCGACTTTCTTTGGATTTTTTAGTTTTTGATGTGCCATTGGCGCCCCCAGACGGTTTACCAGAGGTTCTTTGAACCACAAGGTACCATCAGCTTCCTACGACTGGAGTCTGGACAGCGACCACGCAAACGACATCGCGTCGTAGGCGACTTCTTCGTCTCCGAGTCATCTACGCGGCCTTCCACCCATCCTACGACAAGGTACCACCAGCTACTTCATACTTCTTCTCCGTCTTCTACCGCCGAGTCATCACATCAAATTCTGCCTACTCCGTCCTCATCCGATACTTCATCTCGTCAATCTCACAGCTCCTACCTTATTATCTCGCCAACTTTCTACTGCTCCCGTCTTATCCCAGCTCCGAGTCTACGAGCCATCTTCCTCTTCATCCCACGATTACATGACAATGGCAACTCTTTCACAAGGCGATATTGAAACTATCCTCGATGCTCTGGTTAGCTTTCGCACATCGATCCTCCAAGCGTTGAATCGATGACTTACAGGTGTTTTGGGCGGAGCTAGAGGAGGATGTATTCGAGAGGTTAATTTTAAGCATGCCGGCGCGAGTTAAAGTATTGTATGAGGCAAAGGGGTGGTACACACGATATTAAGCCTGGAGTCGCTAGCCAATGGAACATTATATTACCTCCTCTGAGCCCGTTAGAATCCGTCCATTTGTCATGGAGTTATTTGCGGTAAAGTGGTGGTGGGTCGGAGTGGAAAATCGCGATCGCCGGAGACTTTTGGTAGGTGTCTTTATGTACCAAACACCACTTACAGTGGAACGAAATCCCAGCAATCAGGCATGTGCACAAGCTGTATTTGAGCCAAAGCTCGTCGTCGATGAATGTCATCCTGCTGGCGATGCCTTTACATCCCCGTCGACGCTTTTTCTCAACCTGCCGAGGGTTTTGATGAGCTCTCGTGGATCAAGCATCCTCATCCCTGTCAACATGCCAGGGACGTGCTCATTGTCGATGAGTGTACTCCTGCTGGAGATTTCTCAGGAATCCAAGCATCCTAGTCATCCTGCTGGAAATGTCTTTACATCCGTCGACGCGGGTCCAGCGAAAGCTTTATGTCTACCATCTCCGCTACAACTTCAAGCGTAGCAAACGACCCCCCCGTCGTTGTACCAAAACTGGCACCACCACCCTTACCGCTGAGCTTGCCGCCGCCGTCGTCGCCGACCCTATTACACTTGTGTCCGCCGTCATCGACTTCGACCCCCCATCACACATCAATCCCGCCATCCTCTTTCATCCCTCAGCCTTAGCTTTTGACGGCCCCGCCATTTTTTGCCAGTGGGTCCGTTCCAAGATCCGCCTGCTGCAGAGTCCGCTGTTGCCGTACATGGTCCCCCCCCCCTGCCGCCGTGTTCTAATTATCAGACACCACTACCCTCACCGCTGCCGCGCCGACTCCTGCTGCCGCAACGATGTCTTCCCCTCCTTCTTCGGACCTTTCCTCCGATGATTTGGGAGTGCCAGAAGTGGCTCAACGACAACTACAGATTAATACCCCCGTGGCTCCGAAAACGCTCTCAGACTCTGGCTCTGGTACAGATGATCTGTACCAAACGGGTTGAGTGAGGTGGGTGCTTGGAGTCGTTATTTACTTTACCTTAATTTATTTCTTTGCTTGTCACTTCACAAAACGTTTGTTCAATTTGGTGCGCCCACTTCGATCGCTCATCACCGGCGAAGAACTCTTTGATCGATATCCTTCCAGAACTGCCCTCCTGTGCTATTCATCGCGTGAGACTTGCAGGATCGGAAGAGGTCTTATAAAAGTCGACAATCGCCAGTGACTCTTAACATTGGCGGATGAGAGCCCAATGCAACTACAATCGAGAGACCATCTCGGCAAAGTAGCTCTCGGCAGATATCTTCCTCGAATGAGCGCCATAACGTTATGTATCTTCAAACGTCGCAAGCGCTTCAACGCAAGCGAGGCACATTGCAGAAGGAATGACTCCATTTCGCTATCTATCCCTGCATTTTCTCTCGCCGTCATCGTCGCTAGGTGTCGCCTGGTCGACTCATCTCACTATCGCTTTCATCATCGCTAGCTATCGCCATCGCCGTTGCTGATTTTCTCACTAGGTTGCACGTGCACGCAGGCGGTCTGTCGAGAAAGAGTCACTGGCAAAGAATGTGGTTCAATTGCTGCTTGACAAGGGTGCAGACGTCAATGCGCAGGGAGAATTTGGCACTGCTTTACATACGCAGGCGAACAGCCATACGATTTGAATTCGTGGATGGATTTGGGGCGCTCTCTGCATGGTTCAGTTACATTCGAACTCTTTCCGGTGTCGTCAGCGCCGGGCCCAGCGGCATCACCGATGTCTGAGGTGTATAAACTCGTTCCGTGTGGGCCAATTTGGGAAGATTTTGAGCCAGGAGAGCCGTTGCAATCAGTCGCGCCGTGACACCCTCGAGAAAATCCGAGAACCACACTTTCACCTATACCAACTACACCCATAGCTGCTGCAAAAATCTCAAAAAAAACGATTTAATACTACTTGACGTGCTGAATGTTTTGGTACCACCCCCATGTCCATAGCTTGCCTGTGTGTGGATCCGTGGCTGCTTAAACTCCCCTTCTCTACTTAAAATCGCGATCCTCCTTCTAGCGGGCTACTTTGGGGCACCCCAATTTCTTGCGGAAAATTCATGTTAAGAAGTATTTGATACAACTTGATGTGCTGAACGTTTTTGTACCACTCCCGTGTCCATATCATCTATGTGGATGTATCTGTGGCTGCTTGAAGTTGCCTTCCGTCCTTGCAATTTTACTAAGCTTATAGAGTCACGTTACATGCAAATCGTCAGAACCCTCCAAAATTCCTGACGATTTGCACGTAACGTGACCCTATAAGCATAGTCTGGAGTAAAATAATGCTATCTCAGCACCCCACGAGCCACCCATTGCCCCCAGTGACCCCACCACTTAGTAATATGCTTATGGATATTGTAACATTCGTTGGCCATGAAACCCCCTAGATCTGACTCCATATGGGGGGGATATGTTTCCCTCGGGCTGGTACATGATTTTGGAGGGTGAGTTCACTGCAATTAGAAAGCCGCAGTCAAATCAATGGCGAACCTGGATAATTGCGGGGACAGATAACCTCGACTCTGCATCAGAACCTCCAAATATCAGAAAATGCTACGCCAAGTACACCTACGTGGGATACGGCGACCATTGATTCAGTCGGAGCGGGCGAAGGATTGTTCGAGGGGGTTGTGCTCGGCTGCGAGGAATTTCCAGTCGTTCTTATGACTGCCAAGGCGTATTACGACCGGCGCGCTCAATTCACGGCGTATGTGTCCGTTTAATGAGATCAATCACTGATATGTTCCCCGGGTGGGACTCTGCAGCAGTAGGTTATACTCCAATGCAACGATGCATACGCCGTCGGGTACGTTCTTTTGGTCGGGAAGTAACCTGCAAAAGCTGCAAGCGTGACGGAAAGTTGTTGTCGATGCTGCTGAATCTCTCCGAGGCAGGCGAGATGAAGTTGTTGCGCTGCATGCTCATCCCGAATTGCCTGTCGTTCCAGGATGTGTTCCGAAGTTTTGGGATAAAGCACGGATCCTGCCGGTGACGTTGATTCCGATGACATTATCCTCCAAACAAAGGCTGCGGACGGTCGACTCCTTGTGAAGTACAGAGGTAAAGGTAGCCCTTCTTGTTCCTTTCCACGACGAGCCTGACTTCAATGATCCGGAATTCCCGACTAATCAACTCCCTCACAAAATCAGGGCGTTATGCGGAAATTCTGTGCGATGGACTCTTGGAACGGCGGTCGTACATCGATCCCCCGAATCATCATATCTTTATCTGCCGGCTTCCCTTACATTGGTAGCCCCGGACGGAATACCAGAGGTTCTTTGAACCACAAGGTACCACCAGCTACCTACTCCACCATCGACTGGTGTCTGGACCATTATCTTCCATCCTACGGCCTCGTCATCCTCCATCCTACGACCTTGTCATCCTCTTACTATCTCTGGTGTCATCCTGTTGGTACATCCATCCATCTCCACCATCGACTGGAGTCTGGACAGCAACGACGCCATTGACCTCGTTATCTGAATTATCGACTATCATCCTCTGAATCATTATCATAATCTCGCATCCTCCAAGTCATCATCATTCAATAGCGAAAGCTCCCGCGACTCCTGCTTCCTCATCTTCGCGCGCACGTCAACCGAACGCCCCAAGAGCAACACTGTCCTCTCGACCGAGATCCTCTGGCCAAATAGCATCCCTTCTCTTCGGACTTTCATTCGCACCACATTCTACGCAACCTTCCTCTCATCCTACGAATACATACGAGGCGTCTTCCTTCTTCATCCCACAAATGGCAACTCTCTCGCAAGTCGACATTGAAGCTATCCTCTGAAACACAGTCCAGGACCACAAGGCACAGGCGCCAACAACTCCGGGTCCAACTTATCGATACACGCTGGCGCATGGAGGAAATTGGATTATTTGAACACGATCTTGCCGTTGACGACAGAAATCCGGTCATTAGTGTCGGCAAAGATTATTTATAGGAACGTCGATGCTTTTCGCCAGAGGATCAAGGACGCCATCAGCAATCTTCAATTCTGTATGCGCGAGGCGACAAGACATTGCTGGACCTACGAACTCTCGGAAATCCATACTCAACGACAACTCGCCTGGACTTCTCCAATGGACAGTTCGCTTGCGCGTCGAACACAGTTCCAGGGCCTGTCCTGCCGAACTTGTCTTTACAGCCGTCCGCGCCTTTTGTCAACGTGCCAAAGACGTTTCAGATCTCATTGTCGATGAGTCTTATCCTGCTGGCGAGCCTGGACCAATGGTCGCTCGGGGGTAGTAGACAGTTTGAGCGTGCTTCCCGCCATTCTGATCTGCACGTCAAGCCAAGTGATAGGAATTTATACCGGAGTCACAGTTCGCTAGCAGTCCTGGAGGGGGGAGCAATCGGCGCAGATTGCGGGTGTGGAAGCACTTTCGACATTCGCTAATCCAATTGTTGTGCAGGGATTACACAGCCTCGCCCTTATACCTGAGATCCGGTAGCGCGCGCCACGCACTATTCTTCTCCCCCCACTGTCACACATCGATCCAAGGCTCCTCTACATCGATCCCTCCTTGCCAAACCCCACAGACGCACAGCTTTGGGATCAGTACATGCACCCCATCGACTCGGGGGACGCCACTCAGACGGAATTAATACCCCCACACCCTATGGGACATTGAATCGTCTCAGATACAGGTCTGAGTTGGTGCTGGATAGTAGTAACTTTTTTAATTTAGTTCTAGTGCCGGATAGTAGTTTTTTAATCACAGTTACCCTAACCCTTCCATGACCCGTGAATACCATCGCCAACGGCTTCTTCGTAGATTATCTGACGTCCCCTAATGCATTCGTACTATCTCACAGGGATCTCAACCTGGTGCGAGACTGGCTCATCATCTTAACGATGGCGGACGATTACACTCTCGTTAATCATCCTTTCTCGTGCAGTGACAGTTCGAAGCGGTGTCTTTCTCGGCCAGCGAATATGCCCCCAGAGACCGTCTGACCGTGAATCGGAGGTCAACACGAACGAACGATCTCAGATCATGCCTTTGCATTTTCCACATCCCCGAGACGTGGTGGTTATTTCGACGTCCCGAATAACATCGTCCGCCGATATCTGACGTACTGGCGTGATTAAGTTACGTCGTTTCGGAACTGTAACGCGAGCAGCCGCAGGGAGATTCTCTGAATTTGGGGACCCGCGTACGATATAAAGTATGAACGGATACATCAGATACTAGTTCGTTTGCTCATCCGTAGGCACACGACCACACTTCGAAGCGGTGCTGTTAATTCTCCCCGGGCCGTCTCTCCCCTGGCCAGGACGCCAATCTTTGATATCTCCATGGAAGTCTTCCGTCGTGGTGCCTCAAGGCCGGTCGCGTAACAACGTCGGCGAAACGTCCCCGATAGAAGTCTCGGTTTTGACATAGTAGCCCCGGGCGCATTGGATTGAGCTCGGCGTTGGTCCTGCACGTCGTTTAAACATCCGGTTCAAAGTCCGCTCTTGTTCCAAGTTTCGCAGCTCGAATTCTAATTCATTTGATCCGCCAACTCGTGGTTAAATCGAATCCCCAACAAGTAGCTGATTATCGGAAGACGAAGCGATTGTGTTCCAACGGTCGTGTCTTGAGGAGAGGTAGCAGGAACTACGACGTTCAATAAGTCCTTGACGTCTTTGCGCTCAAGTGCCTTGGCGAAGAGTTGACTCGAGTTCAGATAGGCTAGTACTTCGCTGCCGGCGGCCTTTGTTAGAGTGGGGAGCTACTCGGAAGTTAATGGCGAGCCCAACAGCCACGACAGATAGGAACGGATAAAGTAAAGATTGGCAAGCGCAGACATTGTTCAACTGTGGCTGATCTGAACGATCGGATGTCGAGTCCAGCGTATGACCCTGGTAAATAAGAAGTGACAGAAACATCCAATATTAATTCGGGAAGTGCGACCCTCGATTCGCGAGAGCATATACGCACGCTCGTATCCATGTCTTTTGTCATCCGTAGGCACATTGTGATTGTTCGAAGCGGCGCCGTTAATCTTCCTCGGGCCGCATTCTCGACAGGGACCGTGTTCCCAGAGACCGTCTGACACCTGGCCGAAGGTCAACAATCAAGCGTGAAATTGTCCGAACGACCGATCCCAGATCCTGTCTTCCACGTTGCCGGGACGGAGTGGCGTGCCGGTGTGCGTAAGTTATGTCGTTCCGTATAGTTATCCGCTCCGAAAAGTCGTATCGTAAGAGGGCGCAGAGAGATTCCTTCAATTTGGGGAGTATAGAACCGCGTACGATATAGAATACGAATTGGTAAAGAAGTTCGTTTAGCTGTAATACATCTTGCTTCGATGCAAGCGAAGGACCACGGGAGCGGACACCACCACGGTTGCAAGGCATTCATGCGAGATCCAAGAGAAAAATAATGATATTGTTACAAGACTAATTAAATGCTTGTGTACTACATGATTAGAAACTAGTACGTCAATGATACAAGACTAACCGCGACTCAAGCTATAATAAATATGAAATAGCGAGCGCTCGGCTTACTCGGCGGCACTCCTTTCAGCAGACCTAACAGCGGTCTCCAAATCCAAATGAAAGAACGGATAATTCGTCGACACGACAGGGACGTCTGAACTCGAAGCATCGGACCAGGCCTTACTCGCTGTCTTCTCGGGGATAGGTTCGATTTCGAGATGTGCTTCGATGTCCTTTGCCGCTTTCGATTCCTGGCGACGACGTTGGAATTCCTCTTCGCCGTGGTGGGATGGGTCCTCGGCATCGGTGATGGGGACCATGGAGGCGATTTCAACGAGACGATGAGCGGGCTTGCCGACGCCGAAGCCGCCTGCTACGAGACCGCGTTTGGTCCATGGATCGAGGATGGAGGCGAAATGGTATTCGACTTCTCTGTCTGCGTAACGATCGAGTTGGCCGCGGGTATCGATGAGGCTTTGAATGGATGTGGTATCGATGGCGGAAACGGCGCTGAAGTCGTAGATAACTGCCTTGAGAAGGGGACGGGGATCGTTCTCGTTCTGGTGGAGAATGGCGTCCATGCTGCGGGGGACGAATCCCTCGTTCCATGGCCGGTCGCCGAGTTTCTTGTACTGCACCGCGCGCCCACGTCGGGTTTTTTGCTTGGCATAGTCCACGATGCGATCATTAATCAGACTGGAATTCGGGAACGTGAAACTCTCCTCGAAGCGATAAATCAGGATCCCCGGGGGCGCATCCTCGACATGGATATTGGGGTTGAGATTCTTTCTGCGGAGCGGGACATAGGTTTCGTGGTAGACTACATTGGCGCGGGAGGGGTCGTCGCCTTCGATGACTTTGACGCGGGTGCGGCCCAGGAATTCGCCTCCGGGACGGGCGACGCGGTAGAGCAGGATGGCCATGGAGATGCCGAAGGAGACGTAGATTCCGATTTCGAGGGTTGTGAAGATTGTGACGATGACGGAGGCGAGGAAGATGCACAGGTCGAAGGGGGCGATTAACCAGAATCGGTAGGAGGCTCTGGGGGATACAATGAGGTCGCCGACCGCATGGATGATGACTATCAAATTAGTAATATCCTGAGTAGTACGAGGGAGGCGGGTGAGGGGAGGTACTTGCGGCGAGACCGGCGTTGGGGATCCAATAGAACGCGCCGGTGAGAGCGTACAGGGCCAGAATGACGACGAGACCGGTGTATATTCCCGCGAGCGGAGTGCGTACGCCGGCCATAGACTTGATTGCCGTACGAGAGAAAGACCCGGTTGCAGGATACGCATTGAAGAATGTTCCGATCAAGTTTGTTACGCCGATGGCCGTGAGTTCCTGCCCCGGGACGATCTTGTAATCATTGACCCTGCCGAACGATTTCGAGATAGCGATATGTTCGAGGAGGAGAACGATTGTTGAGATCCAGATTTGCGATAAGAGCGCACTGGCTAAAGAGCTATTGATTTTGAGTGCGCCGACGTTTTGGAAGCCCTTGGGGACGGTTTTGAGGATCGAGATTGGGGGGTTATTGGGGTTGGAACGACAGACGACCCAGCTGATGATTGTGATGAAGATGATGACGAGACCTTGACGGAGAACGAGTGCGAAGAAGAAGTGGCGTTTGTAGTGGGGGTATTTCTTGGAGAGCCATTTGAATAGGGAACGGTAGCCGTAGAGGAAGAACAAGCATGGGAAACCGAAAGCGGCGTCGAGTTTGGATTGCGGGAGGTACTTGAGGGTGTTAATGACGACGAGATAACATGCCGCGCGAGTATTGAATAAAGCGCTCGTTCCAAGCAAGGAGGGGACTTGTCCGACGGCAATGGTGATGGCCGACCCGGTCATGAACCCCGCGATCGTAGGATAAGGAATGAACTCGATGAGCCAGCCTAAGCGAAGAATGCCGATTCCAAGGGTGATGATGCCGCAGAAAAAGGCGAGCGTTGTAGCGATCAACTCCGGGGTGAATTGGCCGGGATAGGCCGCTTGAACCGAGGCGATGACATTGGCTGTTTGCAGGGACATGACGGCAACGGGACCAATTGTGACGTCCTTTGAGGTGGCGAAGAAGCAGTAGATGAAGACGCCGACGAAAGAGGAGTAGAGGCCGTATTGGACGGGGAGGGTAGCGATTTTGGCATACGACATACTCTGCGGGACAACGACAATGCCAACGGTGATTCCAGCGATAAGATCTAAAGTCAGCACAGCGCACTAAAACGAGGGAAAGGGACGGTACCGCCAAGGGCCCATGTCGGGTTGTAGCGATAAATCCAGCTGAGAATAGGGAAGAGTTGGATGAAGTAGCGCTTGACTTTCCCAAGGGGATCATTGAAGACTTTCGCGACCCAGTCGTCGGCAGTGACAAGGGGCGGCTCGTATGCGTAATCGCCGTTCAAGGCTTTGTTCTCGGAGGTGGCCATCGTGGTACAAGTCGGAAGCAGTGGAAGCAGCGGCTGTTGTTGCACGCGGGTATTTGAGGTGGGCTGCGGGCAGACAGCGAGGGAAAAAGACTTAGGCCGAGTAGGAAAAAGTCTTAGCGGTGTGGGTGTGGGCGGGTGTTAAGCGACGACTATGGCCTAAGGCCTAAGGCCTGGGACGTGCGATGGCGTGCTGTTCCGCGCTGTGTGTGGGGTGTCGCTCACTGCGTCGGTTAATTTGTCCCGCCACACAGCGCAAAACTCGCTCTCCGATCACGTGAAATGTCGTACTCAGATACCAACTCCACGTCTGGCCAAACTGCACGCGGGATGTCCAGTGAATACGACGGCAAAGCCGCTGGCCAGCTCGTATTCAGCCGCGGATGCGGAAGCGCTGGCTGTGGTTGCCCGGGCGGTTTGGCTGCGGGTCGATTGTGATTGGCTGGAGATTCCGCTGGCGGGGCACGTGAAATCACGCACTCGTGGGGGGCCCTGTGTGTCCTCGCGGTGTGATTGGGTATGGCGTGCTTTCATTCCGAATAAAGTTTTTTCGAGCACGCAATAAAGTTTATTTGTTCCGGCGTCCGGGTGGCGGACTGGGCAATTCAGGCGACCTCTCCCGCCACCACTATTGGCCCGCCACTGTATTGTGTGTCCCGGCATTTGTGTTGGTCACTCGAATGGCGGCGGTTGGACACTCGGTTAGGATCCCACGCGCGGGTCGTACGTTTGAATGGAAAGAACGGTAATAAGGTTTTTTATATGGGGCGAGACCCTGCGCTGATCGTTGCCACCACACAATAAATATCTCCCGACGTACGGGACGGGGCGTGGGGAGACGACACTGGCCTCGCTTGCGCCCATTGAAGCCCGGGCCCATAAACCGACCTGTGGGCCTCGATCGTTGAACCCGCCCCACGGGCGTGGACAGTCAGTCTGCCACACTTCCGTTTTATCTTATCTATTATTATTATACCGGAGGCGGCGACGAACGCCGGTACCGGTACACACACGTGGTGACCGTTTTAAGGTTAATGCGCTCTCCGGACTCTCTGTGTCCATTCATTTGTTCCCGTGGGTGGGTCAGTCGGTCTGGGGATATATATTCCATTTATCCCCCACACACACACGCTCGCGGGACGGAACTCTATGATATCGGGAGCAGCCTATGGATCGTTCGTTCATTAGCGCCAGCCCCCGGGTTTCCTCATCCTGACTCCTGCGATTGATGATGATTCTGCTGCGAGCGATGAGGAATTCCGCCTGCTGGTCATTGAGTTACAAGGTAATAATAACCCCGCTGGGTGAGTTTGACTGACTCGTAGTAGGCCCTGTCACAGCGGGAAGGGAGTCTACTTATCTGTATCTTCCTCCGCACACAGACAGACAGAGACTCGCAATTCCCCTTTCTTTATCACGACTCTACATTTCGTCACCGGCGTGAACTGGCGCTCTGGGTCTAGCCTTCGTCGATTCGTATCCGAAGATTACCTTCGCCCGGCGTCTAACGAGGCACCTTTTCATTCCTGTCTTCCTCCCTGCGAGTGTGCACCTTCACTCCGTGCACTTTCCCTCCATCGTGCGTCAGTCTGTCTTTTTTTCCGTCAAAGCAAGACAAGACAAGGTAAATACCACTCCACTAGGCACTAATGATAGATCAATTGTCCTCGTCGGAGGAACTATGAAATCTCGGAGTCGACTCAACGATCACTTGGCCGTCGGCCGCGTGACGGAAGATGTATGTATGTATGTGTGTATTTCGAGGGTAGAACCATGTCATCAACGACGATGGAGGAGGACGAGGAGGGAGGTGGAGGGGAGGTGGAATATGGTATGGGTTCCGACCTGACACGGGAGGGTGTTGAGTACTAGGTGGTTCGTGAGCAGGGCGTGGATAAATTGACTGATGGATAGACCGATTTGGTTGGACTTGGATGGACGGACAAAAGAACACAACGATCCTGAACGCAGTGGGTAGGTTTTTCGATGATAAACGGCGTTCACTTTCCCACACGGTCCCTCCCATATCCCCCGTCGCACGTCACTTCGGTATACCAGCGCAGCATGAAGTGGACTTCGACACAGTCCTTCATTCACAGACTTGTATGTATGTGATGACGGTATACTTCCTGACGGACGGGGTTATTCACGGGTCTGATTCGTAGGATACACATGGATACTTACGGATATTATATCTCTGTTTCTGTCCCTGGGTGGATGAGTAACTGAGCGACGATAACTTGGAGGACGGACGATGGGACGATGGGACGGACGGTTGGACGGATGGACGGATGGATACCGAGGACTACAGCGACGATTGATAGTCTGACGACACAAGGGAATGGACAACGGACAACGGCCACAACGGAAAATGAACAACAGTTTTACCGCCGCTTGCCATTGCCATTGCCATTGTCATGAATGGCTGGGTGAAAACGCATCGCCACCGCGAGGATTCTTGCAAACTCGGAAGTCTAAGTATCTCACGCTATTGTCCAACCTTTCCTTTCTCTCGCTCGCCCGCGTACAATGGGGATCCACACTCTCCCATTGGCGTCCATTGGCCAAAAGTTGAGTCCGCCCGCGGTGGTCCGATCCCCTTCAATTCATTCATTCCCCCCCCCAGGCGAGACCGTTCGGTGTCAAAACTCTCTTTCCTTTATTCCCAATTCACTTACAAGCATCAGCCAGGAGCCTCGGGAGCAAATACCGTAGATCGGGCTCATACAGGAAGGAAGGACATGACTCGGAGCACGGATGTTTACACGGATGACGGACGAGTATGCATGCTTGGTTGGTTCCGAACAGGTCATTTCGACGGAGGATTGAGCGTGACGACGTCAATCTCGCGGGACAAGGTCCACCCTCGCCGGACCGAACCCTCGTCCGAAACTGGCTTGGGGTGGGTACAGTTTGGGATGGATACAGTGTTCAAGCTGCCGCTGTCATACGCGAAGGAGGCGGTTGTGTATGGGGACAATGTGAATCAGGCGGTGAGTGGTGTACCCTCGATTCAACTGACGGGGTGGCGCTTGTCCTACGAAATTGACGTGGTCAGCGTCAATGTGCATGGTAGAGTTGTACTACTGTTATACCTGAACTCATGGCGGGGCGGTGCCAACCCCCAGCGACGATGTTGAGCTCCGAAAGTCCAACGCCGGCGACAGCGGAGTGGGTGGAGTGGGCGGAATGTACCAGGTCGTTGGTTGAGACAGGACCTCGAGGTGGGGGGTTCAAGAATGGAAGTTTTGGAGGCCTTCTGGATGGAGAATGAAGGAAATTGAAGGATGGTATGAATATTGAGCTTGCCCGGGCCGTGATATACTGGGAACGGGATACCATGTACGATGTACGATGGTATGGTATGCCGGACTGATGTCGACGGGGATTGGGTTTTTTATCTGTGCGTGGTGTCTCGGGGTTCATTGGTGTTCGCCGGCGTTTATGCGCGATGGGGGTTGCGATAACCGTCCGTATCCTTCCTTTCCTTCCTTCCTCCCTCCCTCCATTACTTGTTATATCCATGCCCATGGTGACGGTCTCACTAATAGTACTACCAACCAACTCTATCCGTCCATCGAAGACTAATCCATGACCCCCCGAATTGCAGCCCGCGGAGTCCTTTGAAGCCGTTTCTCCGACCCCCGACCCTCAACGACTGACGGACCGCAGGCAGAGACTTCCGCGGAAGGAAGACTCATGGGCGGACAGCATAACTGGTCTCTCGCGGGATCTTTGTCTTTGTCCATGTCATCTCGTCGGACGGCGTTTACCTGGGAATCACGGAGACCGGTGCCTCGTCGGAGTGAGTGGAAACATCTTTTCTATTTCTTTCGGGGTTGGGAGATGTTCCTCGGACGGACGGACGGGGGTCATTTGATTCTGTGCACTGGTCATCGGCGGTGATGGCATGGGATACGATTGCTAGGATGGAAGACGGGATACGGCAAGGCAATTCCAATTAACTTGGACTCTTCGGAAGCACCAAATCAGTTCACCTGTGCGTGGTGTCTCGGGTTTCGTCGGGAACTGCAGTGTAGTCACAGTACGACGACCGGCCTACTTCACGATGCTATTTTTTAAAGACACTTGTTTTCACGTCAATACAGAACTATTTGAGGGGTCCCTGACTTGAAGGAATCCTTCAAACAGTTCTGTATTGACTTGTAGACAAGTGTCTTTAAGAATAGAAGTCATCGCGTTGCGGTATTTCTCATGGATCCCACCACGGGGGTTGTTCCACCATCGACACCGATAATTACTTGTCAGAGTAGTAGTAGTAGACACTCTTTTCCTTCGTAATTACTTTGTATATACTTTGTCTGTCGTTGGTGCAGAAAAATTGATGTCGCCCGTCAAAGGGGGATCTGCGCCGTGAAAAGTTTATTAACTGAGAGATAACTCGGACCGTTCTTTTCTGTATGATGCGATACGGATCCGAGACGTTTTTGTATTCTTTCCTTCCTGTCCTGTACTAGAACATACCTTCTCCCTCTCTCTCTCTCGGGAAGGTCCCGCAATAGTATTAGCCGGCGAGTCCAATCATCCCATACGTTTACCTTCCCATCGTCCCAATCAATTAATTAGTGAATTCAAGGGCGCCGAATTTATACGAAAGAATGACCTTCTTTGACTC
>Ga0302325_10009698_pt1 | contig 20993 bp, 21 predicted proteins | sample Palsa_T0_2_FD_201948 | JGI IMG/M metagenome (GOLD analysis project Ga0302325, IMG submission 201948) | Peat permafrost microbial communities from Stordalen Mire near Abisko, Sweden - Palsa_T0_2 | ecosystem: Environmental > Terrestrial > Soil > Palsa > Peat permafrost | place: Sweden: Abisko...
CCCCCGTCGTTCGGGAGCGCACCGGCAAACATGCTTCACGCGCCCGCACTTCCGTCCGCTCCAACCTGGGGTCAGCCGCAAGCATTCGCTTGATACCAATCCGTTCGCTTCCCACCAAGATTCCGGCGAGCAGCCTCACTTAACGTCGAGGCCAGACTTCATTCGAGGAAGCGACATGACAACACATGCCTTGCGGCAATACGGGCCGGTTGCCGCCATCGCCTGCGCGCTGGGATTTGCGTCTCAGGCCGAAGCCGCTTCGAGTGTTGGCTGGGTGTGGGCGGACGAGGCCAATGCGGTGGGCGCGTATACGCCGCCCGCCGCCTCCAGCTTCAATTCGAGGGGCGGTGCGATCACCGTCACGCCACTTGGCGTCGGCCAATATGAAGTCTCCTTCGCCAAACTCTACGACGGCGCATCGAGCAACGTTCAGGTCAGCGGCTTTCAAACATCCGGCTATTGCACCGCCGCGGGGTGGTCGCCGTCCGGCAAGACGCTGAACGCCTATGTCGACTGCTTCGATGCGAACGGCGCGCCGGCGAACGCCACCTTCACGCTGCTCTACCAGTCGCGCAATGCAGTGTCCGCCGACTACAATAGAGGCCTCGCATTCGTCTGGGACAATTGCCCCACGATTTGCGGGATTTACACGCCGGATGCGTCGTTCAGCTACAATTCGAGCGGCGGCCCGAACACGATCACGCGCAACGTTCTCGGCAACTACACGGTCGTGATACCGGGCATCAGCAAATATGACGGCGACGTGCAGGTGACGGCCTATGGCAGCAGCGCGGCGCGCTGCACTCTCGACGGATACGGACCCGAGGGCGGCTTCAGCACGCAAGCCACCGTGCAATGTTACGACGGCACGGGCGCGCCCGCCGACGAATCGTTCAGCCTCGCTTTCTCCCGCGGCGAGTCGTTCGGCCTCACCACCGCCAAAAATTCGCTGGGTGTTTACGCCCTCGCCGACAACAGCACGACATCCAAGGCCTATACGCCGCTCAAGGCCGCCCAATATAACGGCTTCGGTACCGGCGATCTCACGGCGCAAAAGACGAGCACAGGCAACTACACCCTCACGACGCCGGGAGATCCCCAATACCTCACATCCAATGTGCTCGTGACCGCCTCTATCGTAGGCCCGGCGACGAACAACTATTGCAACATCACCGGCTGGGGCGGAGCTGCACTCTACATATCCTGCTACGCGCCCGGCGGCAGCTTCGTGGACGCCCAGTTCGACGTCGCATTCCAAGGGACCCCACTGGCGGAGTGAACCTGTCCCCTTTCGCACCGGCGCAGACACGCGCTAGACTGGCCGCATGCACCACACAAAATTCGGCCGTACCGGCTTGCGCGTTTCCCGGCTCTGCCTCGGGACGATGAATTTCGGGCTTCAATGCACGGAGCAGGAAAGCATTCCCATCCTCGACGCCGCCACCGAAGGCGGCATCGACTTTCTCGATACGGCGGATGTCTATCCCTTGGGGGGAGACCGCACGACAGCCGGCCGGACCGAGGAGATTCTAGGCCGCTGGCTCAAGGGCAAGCGCGCGAGCTACGTGCTCGCCACGAAATGCGTGGGCCAGATGGGTCCCAAGCCCTGGGACCAGGGTATGTCGCGCAAGCACATTCTCGATGCGATCGATGCATCATTGAAACGGCTTCAGACGGACTATGTCGATCTTTATCAACTGCACGGTTTCGATCCGGCCACGCCGATCGATGAGGCGCTGGAGGCGCTCGATCGGATCGTGAAATCCGGAAGAGCGCGTTATGTTGGCGTTTCGAACTGGATGGCGCATCGCGTGGCGCGCGCGCTCGGCCGCAGCGAAGTGAAGAATCTGGTGCGAATCGATTCCGTGCAGCCGCGCTACAATCTGCTCTTTCGCAGCTTCGAGCGCGATCTGCTGCCGCTCTGCGAAGAAGAAGGCGTAGCCGTCATTCCCTACAATCCGCTTGCCGGAGGCCTCCTCACCGGAAAGCACAATCGCACTGCCCCGCCGGAGCAGGGGACGCGCTTCACCGTCGGCCGCGCCGGCGCGATGTATCAAACGCGTTATTGGCACGAGCGCGAATTCGACGCGATCGAAGAGCTGCGCGCTGTCGCCAAAGAGTCCGACATGAGCCTCACCACGCTTGCCGTTCGCTGGGTGATTTCGAACAAGGCAATCACCGCGCCCATCATCGGCGCCAGCCGCCCCGAACAGCTGGCAGACAATCTTGAGGCAGGCGAAAAGGGTGCGTTGGCCTCCGACCTCAAGGCGAAGCTCGACGAAATGACGATTGCCTGGCGCGCGGTCGACGCCGAGCGGTAAGCGCCGCCCTACTCTCGGCGGGGTTTCAGAATCCGCACCACCGAGCGTATCGTGTTCCAGCTGCGCGTTGTCGCCGGCGCACCAAATATCCTGTCGATCTGGCCGAGACAGCCGATCGTTTTCATGCGGCGGCGATACACGCCGTATACGAGACGATTCTTCGAGCCCGTGATTCGCACCAGCCACTCGCCACCTTCGGGAAGAGCAACCGGAAGAGAAACTTTGCGGCGCGCAGCCTTCGACAGGATGCTGACAAATTGAACGACATCTGCGGGCGGCGGCTTCGTTCCAAACGGATTGTCCTTCTCCAGTCGAATCAGATCGCTGCCGTTGCACACTGCGATCGTTGCTTCAAACGGCAGCTTCCCGCGCAATTCGGCTAGGAATTTTGCCTGCGGCCCCGGCTTGCGAACGACAAGCGTGCCTGCGGCGCCCACGTTCACGGTATCGTAGTTGCCCAGCTCTTTGGCGAGCACGCTCGGACGAAAAGCCCTGTGCCCTCCAACATTGATACCCCGAAAGAAAACAATCAAAGCCATGCTGCGACCGTCAATACATAGCGCGCGCTTTTTCCGTTTCGCCCCTTCAGCAGCTTACGACGAATGGGCGATAACGGAACCCGGACGCTTCGGATTGTACCACTACCAGCGTTCTGTCTTCCTTGCTAAGCAGGGATGCGATCCGCGGGGGTGAGCGATGGAAATCCACAAGCCGAAGCCGGTCCATCATTGGCGCGAGTTTCTCAAGGAAGTGGGCATCATCGTTCTGGGCGTGCTGATCGCGCTGGGCGCCGAGCAGGCGGTCGAGTGGCTCCATTGGCGCTACGAGGCCAATCAGGCGGAGCATCATTTGCGCAAGGACGCGGCCTCGATCCTGAAATACATGCAGGAGCGGCTGGAGATCCAGAAGTGCCAGGACCGCCGCCTGACACTGATCCGCGACCGGCTGCTGGCGTCCGGCCCCGACTGGACGGCCATGGCGCCTTTTTACACCTCCGGTCCTCCCGCAGGATCGACCTACGCCCATCCCATGCGGAACTGGCCCACCGTTTCATGGTCGAACGCCGTCGCCAGCACCGCGGCAGAGCATCTGCCGGACGAACAGTTGAACCACTATGCGGAGATTTTCGCGGCGGCGGCGCGCGAAGCCAACGATCAGGCGACCGAGCACGAAGAGTCTTCCGAGCTGAACGTGTTGGGCTCGCCCTTGACCCTGACGGCCGACCAGAAAGTGATCTTCCTGCGGATCATCGAGGCGGAGCGCGCCCGCAACCGGGTGATGGCGTATGAGGCCGAGAACACGCTGCCACAGTTCGCGGCGCTCGGCATGGATCTGGAGCAGGCGCGAATCGCCGTCCGGCACTCGCTCGCCTACCAAACCTGCGTCGCCAACCGGTTGAACTAGCGGCCGGTTATTGTGGCACCGCATCGTCATCATTGCGTCGTTTTCGCCGAACGGATTGTCCTAGTTTGCAGGCATGCGTACCTGATAGGAGCGGTCTGCACTGGGATCGGTCCCAAGAACCAAGAAACCGACGGGTCTTCGCGCCTGCGCCATGCGACCCTTGCACATGTCGTGCTCGGGAAGGAACCCAACAATGAAGATCGTCCACATTGCCGTATTCGCACTGGGTCTGGGATTTGCGAACGCAGCGCAAGCCGACACCTGCGGACCGCACGATGCCAGCGGTTTGTATGAAGGCCAAGCCAAAGCGTCCGACGGCACGGTGCTGGACGTGACTCTGAATGTGCGTTGCGACGCGAGCGCCTATCGCGTGCAGTTTTTCACCTCCGCCGGCGATTTCGACTCGACGAGCGCAAACTTTACGGATTCGCATCTCAAGCTCGCCTTCGACACGGGTTCGGCGAACGGCACGGCCGATCTCGTGCAGAACGGCAACACGCTCGCGGGAGCATTCGGCTTCGCCGACGACACCGGCACGATCAGCCTCGACCGAAAAGGAAATGCGCTTGCGTCCGACGGAATGAAACCTCATCTCGACCTGACGACCGCGCAATGGCGCGAGGATCTGCAATTCTTTGCGCCGAGCCTTCCCAAGCATCATGCCAACGCATTTTTCTCGCTTTCGAAAGAGGAATATGCGGCCGAGATTGCCGCGCTCGATGCGCGGCTCGATCGTCTGAACAACGACGAGATACTGGTCGGGTTCGAACAGATCATCAATTCCATCGGCGACGGCCACTCCTACATCCGATATCCCGCAGAGCAATATGCCCTGCCGATTGAAATCGGGAAGTTCGGAAACGATTTCCGCATCTCCGCCACAGGTCCCGGCCTGGAACGTGCGCTTGGCGCGCGCATTCTCAAAATCGAATCGACGCCGATCGCCGAGGCCTATCGCAAGGCGCTGACACTCACGCCGCGCGGCGAACTGGACGAATTGCGGGAAGGCCGGGCTGTGATTTTTCTCACGCGTGGAATCCTGTTGCACGGACTCGACATTTCGCCGGCGCGCGACCACGCCGTCTTCGCGCTCGAGGACGATGCCGGACATGACTTCACGATGGACTTCAAGGGTCTTCCGCCCGGCTCCGACATCAAGCTGTCTTCCGGGCCCAAGCCCCTGTCGCAGCAACACGCGGATGAGCCGTTCCGGTGCGAAAATCTTGCGCAAGCCAAAGCGGTCTATTGCGCATTCCGGGCGTATGAAAACCTGGCCGACAAGGCGAAGGCGATGTTCGCGCTCGTCGATCGGGTTCATCCCGACAAGCTCATCGTGGATATGCGTGACAACGGCGGCGGCGACAACAGCGTCGGCTACGCCGAACTGATCAAGCCGATCGAGGGCCGCGCCGATCTCAACCGCAAGGGGCATCTTTTTGTTCTGATCGGACCGCTCACATTTTCAGCCGCCATGAACAACGCCGCGCAATTCGCGGACGAAACAAATGCGACGCTCGTCGGCCAGACGATCGGCGAACGGCCGAATTCCTATCAGGAGCCACGGCAATTCCGGTTGCCCAATTCGCATCTCGTCGTGCGTGCGTCGACCGTCTATTACGAATTCCGCAAGCACGGAGAAAACGCGGTTCGTCCCGACAAGGAAATCATTCCGACATGGGACGACATGAAAGCGGGTCGCGACCCGGTGATGGATTGGGTGCTGGCGCAGAAGGTGGAGTGATCCGTCACCCACGCCTGATTCCGCAATTCGGCATCGGAACGCCGTCAAGCCGTTGCCGCAGCCAGCCGGAGATGCGCGCGAAGACCTCGGGCAGGTGGGACACGCTCCCATCCGGGCGCTTGACCGGCGGCAAGGAAGCGGAGGCGAAGTCCGACATTGCAAGCGCAGACAGCGTTATGGAAATTCCGATACGCCAAATCCGCATGGGAATGCTCCGATATCGAATATCAATCCCGGCCCATCGAGAAGATCGGTGCGAAGCAGCCCAGGATCAGGCGCTTCGCATCGAATGGCGGCTCGCCGGCATTATCCATGCGCTCGTCCTCGTGCATCTTCGCTTCTGCGGTCTCGAAGCTCGCCTTGTCGGGCCAGACTTGCCAAGTGAAGACGATCTTCTCGCCGGGCTTGGCCGCCACCGCGCGGCGAAAATCGGTCTGCTTACCGGCGGGAACGTTATCCTCCCAACACTCGACGATCTCCAGACAGCCATAGTCCTTGAAGAATTGCGCCCCGTTCTCGGCCCATTTGCGATAGGCCTCCATCTTATCCTCGGGCACAGGTATGACGAGACCGCAGATATACATGGTTCGAGCCCCTTCATTCGCACATCGCGGCGCGATTATATGCCTACAGCATTGAGATTGCAGGAGCGCCTTCGTGCAGGAATGCGCGGATTTCTGCAATCGCTGCCGCGAGCCCGCACCGCTTGACCGGGGTTTCCGTCGGAAAGGCCGAGAGCAGCCGCGAAGGCGTGGCGGGCTCAAGAATCACGAAACAGCCCTTGTCGGTCTGGCTGCGGATCAGGCGGCCGAAGGCCTGCTTCAGCCGCAGCCGCGTGAGCAGGTCGTCATAGGATTTTCCGAAGCGGGCGCGGCGGGCTTTGTGCAGGATCGTGGGCTTGGGCCACGGCACCTTGTCGAACACGACAAGGCGCAAGGATCGGCCCGGCACATCGACTCCGTCACGCAGCGCATCGGTGCCCAGCAGGCAGGCGTTTTCTTCGGCACGAAACAGATCGACCAGCGCGCCCGTATCGAGGCGGTCGACATGCTGGGCATAGAGCGTGAGGCCTGCATCGGCGAGCGGGCCGGCGATACGTTCCTCGACCGCGCGCAGCGCGCGCACGGCCGTGAACAATCCCAGCGCGCCGCCCCCTGCGGCCAGAAACAGTTCGCGATAGGCGGCCGCCTGTGCGCCGGGATCGCGGCGCTCTACATCGCGCACGATGAAGATGCGCGCCTGCTCGGCATAGTCGAACGGCGAACCGAAGCTGGCGCGCCGGGCCGGCTCAGGCAGGTGGGCCGCGCCCGTCCGCACTTCGGCCGATTGCCAATCGTCGCCGCCGGATTCCGCATCGCGCAACGTCGCCGACGTGATCAGCGCGCCATGCGCAGGCGCCAGCACTTCGCCTGACAGGGGAATCGTGGGATCGATCCAGTGCCGCCACAGCCCGACATCGAAGTCGCGGCCGTCTTCCCGCTCGATCTCGAACCAGTCGACGAATTCCTCGCGCCGCTCGCCCGTCTCCAGTGCATCGAGCATCGCGATCCACGCCGGCAGGATCAGCTTCGCGCGCCGCTCGAGCCCGCGGGCTGCCGCCTCGATGCGGCCGCGGCTGTAGCTTTCGAGATCTTCGGATTTGTCTGCGATCTGCGCCCGCAGGGATTTCGCGAGCCGCGCCAGCGGCGCGGCAATGCGTTTCATGCTGGCGCCCAGCGAACGCGCCGCCGCGATCGTGTCGTCGCCAAGCGGCTCGGTGTCCGCTTCCAGCGAATAGAACGCGTCGCGATCCTCGGTGCGGGCGCGGACATGCTGGTAGGCGGCGCTCAGAAAAATTTCGCCGGGGCCGCGCGGACCGCCGCCCGCGATCCGGCCCATCCAGCCTTCGCCCGCCAGCGCGCCCGACGCCGCCAGCGTTTCTTCCAGCGCGGATTGCGCGACATCGTCGTCGGCAATGAGGTCCTTCAGCCGTTCCTGCAGACCGCGCATGCGGCTGCGCGCGCGTCCCTCGGCGCCCCGGATCCAGCGCCGCAGATCGGCCATCTCCGCGCCCGAAATGAGTGCCGCGAATCCGGAATCGGCGGCGTCGAACAGATGATGGCCTTCGTCGAACACATAACGCACGCGCCGCTCGGGGGGCGTGTCCGTCGTCTCGTCCACCGCGAGCCAGTCCTGCGACGCCTGCGCGATGACCAGCGCATGGTTGGCGACGACGATCGATGCGTGGCGCGAGCGCCTTATCGCGCGTTCGATGAAACAGCTGCGATAATGCGGACACGCGGCATAGATGCATTCGCCGCGCCGGTCGGTGATTTCGCGCACCGGGAAAGATGCCGCGAGAAACGCCGGAAATCCCGCACCCGAAATATCGCCGTCGGATGTCGCTGCGATCCAGCGCGCGATCAGGCCGAGCGCCACGGTGCGCTGGCCGGGTGCGAGCGCGCTGCGCTTGGCGGCGTCCTCGAAATTGAGCAGGCACAGATAATTCTCGCGGCCCTTGCGGACGACCATCTTCTCTTCGCGTTCGGCCGGATCGGGATAAAGCCGCGCCAGCTCCTGCACGATCTGGCGCTGCAGATTGCGGGTGTAGGTCGAAATCCACAGGCCCGGGCCGTTCTTCTCCGCCCACAGGCTGGCGGGCGCGAGATAGCCCAGCGTCTTGCCGATGCCCGTTCCGGCTTCAAGAAGCGCCACCTTGGGAGCGCCCGCGGCGTCGCGCGGTCCGAACGCATAGGCCGCCGCTTCGGCATAGTCCCCCTGCTCGGGGCGCGCCTCGCCCGCATCGCCCACCAATTGCGCGAGACGCGCGCGCGTTTCGCCGACCGCCACGGGAAGCGAGCCCGGCTTGGCGGGCGGCGCGGCGTCTTCCCATTGGGGAAGCGTGCGCCACACTTCGAGGCCTGCAATCGGCGACGACGATTTTTCCGGTTCGCCCGTCGTACGAAGTACTGATGCGCCCCAGCGCCAACCCGATCGTGCGAGCAGCCCCGCCAATGCGCGCGCGGCCAGGCGAAACGCTTCGGGCTGCGCGCGCAGTTCTTCCAGCAGAATCTTGGCGGCCTTGCGCAATATCTGCGCCTGCTCCTCTGCACTACGGGGAATTTCCAGGCCCAGTGCGCGCGCGAGCCCCACAGGACTCGGCACGAAGGGGACACCGGGCCGGACAAACGCGAACAGTTCAAGCAGATCGAACAACGGCCCTTGCGGCGCCGTCTTGAGGCGACCTGCCACGAACGCACCATGCGCCACCAGCACTTCGCCGGCGCGAAACAGCGCGCGCGCTTCGTCGAGCGCGACCATCCGGCAGGAGCCATCGGCGGCTTCGACAATGCCGCCGCCAGGCGCCGGCACAAGGGCAGGGATTTCGAATAATTCGCTCAACGACGCATCCGAAGGAGATCGAATGCAATCATGCACGAATGCGGCAGGGAAAGTCGCGCGTGCTAGTCGTACAAGCGCTTCTTTGGTGCGGTATTGGATTGCGATGGAATCGGCCGGCCCCCCTTCCGTCACGCGGCTCGCGCCGCGCGACACCTTCCCCCGCGAGGGGGAAGGCTAGAAAAAAGGGCAAGGCGCGATTCTTTTTGGCCTTCCCCCCCGGTTCGCGGCAGAAGGCGGACGGATGGGGGCCGCCCAAGACCAATCCGTCTTACCCCGGAGGCAGGGGCTGCGGATTTAGGCGATGTATCCCCGACGGCTGACCGTGCGGAATAGCGACCGTCGCGACCGGCATGTGGCGCGGCGGCAAAGGCTGCGGGTTGAGGGCACTGGCAGCTTCATATCCCGCCAGAGTGAAAAGAACGGCCAGGGCAATCATCGAAAGCTTCGTGTTCATGGCGGTCTCCTCTTTCTGCGGTCGCACTGAAATTCGACCGGTGCGAACCAATGCCGCTAACATGGATCAAGCTCGCTGAACCAACTCTGGCGCGCGCGTTCATCCGGCGTTCATCGGCAGGGATTCACGCCGCGAGTTCGGGATAGAGGTTCGCGAGGGAGCGGGACACTCGCGCATGTTCGGCAGCGATACTCCGCGCGGCATCGCGCAAATCGGAGCCCGTGTCGCCTTCGCGTGCGCGTTGGGTGAAGCCGCGCGCGGCCGTGGTGAGAGCCGCAAGGCCGAGACCGCCGGCAGCGCCGGCAATATCCTGCGCGATCCTCGCTGCGTCGTCCCAGTTTTCGTTCTCGCTCGCCTGCTCGAGCTTTGCACAAAGCTCTTCGGCCGTTTTCATATAGGACTGCAGGATTTCGATCAGCGTGCGAAGGCCCAGAGATTTCTCCAGCGCCGCGAATGCGGGCGCATCGATGGCCGCCGTCGCCTGTTGGGCAGGATCCGGCCTCATGCCGCTGGAATCGGCGCCCCGTCCGAGAAGCTCGCGCAACGCGCCATAAAGCGCGCCGGCCGGAGCGGGCCAGCGCAGCATTTCGCTTGCAGCCGCCGGCGTGCGCATGCCGCCCGATACCAGCGCCAGCAACGGCGCTTTGACTCCGGGAGCCGCCGCCATGGAATCGGCATCCGGTGCGCCGACGATGATGCCGTCGAAAAACTCCCGGCCTGCCATCCCGATCGCTTCGGCCGCGCTTTCGGCGAACACAAGCCGGTTGCCGAAAGGCTCGAGCATGTTTGCGATCTGTTTGCGCATGCCGTCGTCGGAAATTCGCACGAGCAGCGCCAGTCCCCAGGGCGGCGAAGCGTCTGCAGGGCTTGCCGCCGACGCTTCCTCTGCGGATTGAGCTGCGCCGATGGCAGGCACCGTGAACCAGAATGTCGAACCTTGCCCCGGTTCGCTCTCGAAGCCGATTTCTCCGCCCAGAGTCTCGATCACGCGCTTGGCAACTGCGAGACCGAGACCTGCGCCGTCGTTGCGACGGGCGTAGGAATTGTCGCCCGAAGAGAAAGGCTCGAACACGTTGACTGCCATCTCGGGCGGTATTCCCAGGCCTGTATCGATGACCGAAAAACGCAGGCGCCGGCCGCCGTCGTCCAGATCCTCGGCTTCGACCCGAATCTCGATGGCACCGCGCGGCGTGAACTTGATGGCATTGTCGGCGAGTTTCAGCAGGACCTGACGCACGCGACGCGGATCGGCCGCGACGCGCGGCAGATTCGAGGCGGCGCTGACGCCCAGCCGCAACTGCTTTTCCCAGGCGCGCGGCTGCAGCAATCGCGCGACCGTTCGCGCCGTCTGCGCGGCATCGCAATCTTCGTCGGCGACGTGCCGGTCCTCGCCTTCGTCGCGCGACAGCGCGATCACGTCGTCGAGCAGGGTCTTCAGTCCGCGCCCGGCTTCGAGCAGCACTTTGACATGGCTCTTTTGCGCGCGGTCGAGTTCGCTGCGCTCGAGAAGCTGGGCCATGCCGAGCAGCGCATTGAGCGGCGTACGGATTTCATGGCTGATATTGGCGACAAAGGCGGATTTGGCGCGCGTGCTCGCCTCGGCCAGATCCCGCGAAATCTCGGCATCGCCTTTCTCGCGCGACAGCAGATCGACAAGATCGGCGTTTTCGCGGCGCAGGCGGAAGCTCTCGTCGAGCATCCCGGCAATACCTTCGCAATAGGAATAGAGCACGCCGCCGAAAAAGAGCACGAGCAGGCTCGACATGCTGGCATAGACGTTGCCGGCCAGCAGCAGCATCACGGCGAGCGGCCCGAGAGACAGAGCCGCATGCGCGAGATACGCCGGACGATAGCTGCAGCGCGCGATGAATTCGGTCGCGGTCATGCCAAGCATGGCGAGCGTCAGGAACGCTTGTGCCGGGAAAAAGTCCGGCGAGAACCAGACGATTGCGCCAATGCCCCAGGCCGCGCCGGAAACGCCGGATGCAAATGTGAAGCGCCGCGCCCAGAGTATGGGCGGATCGGTGGGATCGCGGCGGCGATAGGCTTCCGCCAATTGTCCCGTGAAAACCGTCGCCGCGATCTGCAGCAGAAACGGCAGCACGGCGACCCAGATCGGAACGATCTGCAGGTACAACACGCCCGCGATGCACAACGCGGAAAAAGGCAGGAACAGATGATGACGCCCGATGCGATAGAGGATGTCGACACGATCGGCGCAGACAGACGCTTCGCGCGGCGCTGCGGGTTCAGGGACGTCTTCGATCTTCGGTTGCATCGCGTCAGGCCCGGTCATTGACGGCCTCCCCTTCGCGAGCCTAGCTTTCCGCCCTTTCAAAACGCTTAAGGTTAAGTAATTCCAATGACTTCCGTGTCGCCTTCGCAGGAAATCGCCCGCGCCGCACATGCCTGGCCGTTCGAAGAGGCCCGAAAGGTGCTGGCCCGCGTGGAAAAACGCGGAAGCGCCGGAAAGTCCAAGGATTATGTGCTGTTTGAGACAGGTTACGGACCGTCCGGCTTGCCCCATATCGGAACATTCGGGGAAGTTGCGCGCACAACCTGGGTGCGGCGCGCCTTCGAAGCGATGTCGGACGTCAAGACGCGGCTGATTTCATTCTCAGATGATATGGACGGTCTCAGGAAAGTTCCGGGCAATGTTCCCAACCAGGACATGCTGCGCGCCCATCTGGGCCAGCCCCTGACGGCCGTCCCCGATCCGTTCGGCACGCATGAAAGCTATGGCGCGCACAACAATGCGCGGCTGCGGGCTTTTCTCGATCGCTTCGGCTTCGACTACGAATTCCTCAGTTCGACGGACTGCTACAAAAGCGGGCGGTTCGATGCGGCGCTCCTCAACGTGCTCCAGAACTACGAGAAAGTGCGCGACATCGTGTTGCCGACGCTTGGGCCCGAACGCCGCGCGACCTATTCGCCGTTCCTGCCGCTGTCGCCGCGCACGGGCGCCGTGCTTCAGGTGCCCGTTCTCGAATGGCACAAAGAGCGCGGCACGATCGTTTACGACGAAGACGGCAAGAAGACGGAAGTTCCGGTGACAGGCGGCCATTGCAAACTGCAATGGAAGGCCGATTGGGCCATGCGCTGGGAGGCGCTCGGCGTCGACTACGAAATGGCAGGCAAGGATTTGATCTCTTCGATCGAACTGTCGTCCAAAATCCAGAGCGCGCTGGGCGGCCTGCCGCCGGACGGCTTCAACTACGAATTGTTCCTCGACGAGAACGGCGAGCGCATCTCCAAGTCGCGGGGCAACGGCCTCACCGTCGACGAATGGCTCGACTACGGACCAGAAGAAAGCATCGCGCTGTTCATGTTCCAAAAGCCCCGCGCGGCGAAGCGGCTCTATTTCGACGTGATCCCCAAGGCGGTCGACGATTACATCGATCTCCTGAAGCAGTACCGCTCGAACGAAATGGGCGAAGCGCAGCGCCTCGAAAGTCCGATCTGGCATATCCATCACGGCCATCCGCCGCCAGAGTCTTATCCGGTGAGCTTTGCGCTGCTGCTCAACCTCGTCAGCGCCTCCAATGCGAGCGACCGCGAAATTTTGTGGGGTTTCATCCGCGCTTATGCGCCGGATGCCAATGCAAAGGACAATCCGGGGCTCGACCGCCTCGTGGGCCATGCGCTCAAATATTACGACGATTTCGTGAAGCCGCAGAAGCGCTATCGGCCCGCGACCGAAAAAGAGCGCGCTGCCCTCGAAGATCTCGCGACGACGCTCGACGCAATGTCCGGCGAGCGCAACGCGGAGATCGTCCAGAATGCGGTCTATGCCATCGGCAAGAAATACGAATTCGAACCGCTGCGCGATTGGTTCAAGGCGCTGTACGAGGTTCTGTTCGGACAGACGCAGGGACCGCGCTTCGGCTCCTTCGCAGCCTTGTTCGGTTGCGCGGAAACCGCTTCATTGATCCGTCGCGCTTTGGCCGGCGAGTTTGCGAGCGATGCATGACTCGGATCGCGTATCTGATCGCGGTGACGGCTTTTCTCTGGGCGCCCGGCGCGCTGGCCGCCGACGATGGCGCGCTCGCGCTCTTCATCGTGGGCAAATATGCGCAAGCCGAGAAGGCAGGCGTCGCGGAGGGAGATGCGCCAGGCTACGCCATCGCCGCCCGCTCCGTGCTCGCCCATGAATTGATGCACCCGCCCTGCCTCGAATGCCTCGAGCGCGCGGAAGGCTATGCGCGCAAGGCCATCGCGGCCGATCCGAAATATCCCGAAGGTCACATCTATCTCGCCGTGACCTTCGGCTTCGAGGCGCGCATCATCGGCGTCATCGAGGCGCGCTTTAAGGGATATGCCGAGCAAGCTCGGGAAAACCTCGACGATGTCATTGCCGTCGAACCGAACAATCCCTGGGCCCTGGCAGGACTTGGCGGCTGGAATATCGAAATCGTGCGCAGCGCAGGCGAGACGCTCGCCAGATGGACGTATGGCGCCAGCCTCAAAACGGGTCACGAATATTTCGCCAAAGCGTTTGCGGCAGACCCGAACAACCTTGTGCTGCGCTATCAATATGCACTCGTGCTCGGTGCCTACGATCCGGACCTCTACCGCAAGGACATCGAAGACGCGCTTGCCCGTGCCGTGGCCGGCACGCCCCACAGCGAATACGACAAATTCGCGCAAGGCCGGGCGCACGCGCTGCTGGATGCGATCAAATCGGGCGATGTCACGGGCTTTTCGCAAATGGTCCGCCACGACCAGGGCTATCCTTGATCGCGCGCATCCTCACACCCGGGGGGCGCTAAAGTGGTTTGGGAGAATCAGGCGAGTCGAACCGCATGCTGATGGACGCCGGCGCGGCACTGCTCCGCTGCCTGCCGCCGGAAACGGCACACCGGGCGACGCTCAAGCTGATGCGACTGTCGGCGCCCTTTCTTCCCGCAGCTTCGCAGGACGATCCGCGACTTGCCGTGACGGCCTTCGGCCTCGATTTTCCCAATCCGATCGGCCTCGCCGCGGGTTTCGACAAGGACGTCGAGGTGCCGGACGCGATGCTGAAGCTCGGTTTCGGCTTTGTCGAATGCGGCTCGATCACGCCGCGGCCTCAAACCGGGAATCCCCGGCCGCGGCTTTTTCGCCTCGCGAGCGACCAGGCCGTCATCAACCGGATGGGATTCAACAACCGGGGAATGGATCGTGCGGCGCAACGCCTCTCTGCGCGCGCGCGCCGCGGCGTCCTCGGCATCAATATCGGCGCCAACAAGGACAGCACCGACCGGATTGCCGATTACCGCACGGCGTTCGAACGCCTCGCGCCGTTTGCCGATTACGTTGCGATCAATGTGTCGTCGCCCAACACGCCCGGGCTGCGAGGGCTTCAGAACAGGGACGAACTCGCGCTGCTGCTGGGCCTTCTGACGGAAGCGCGCGCGACAATCGGACAGAATTTGCCGCTGCTGCTCAAGATCGCACCCGACATCGACGACGCGGCGATGGACGACATTGCCAATGCGGCGCTGAGCTTCGGCATCGAGGGGTTGATCGTCGGCAACACGACCGTCTCACGGCCGGCGACGTTGACGTCCGCTCGTGTCGAAGAAACTGGCGGGCTTTCGGGCGCGCCCCTGTTCGAGCTTTCGACGAAAGTGCTGCGCGAGATGCGCGCCCGCGCAGGTTCGAAACTTGTGTTGGTTGGCGTGGGCGGCGTGAGCTCGGGCAGGCAGGCCTACGCAAAAATTCGGGCGGGCGCATCGCTGGTTCAACTCTATACCGCGCTGGCCTATCGCGGCCCCGGCTTGATCGCACGCATCAAGAAAGATCTTTTGTCTTTGCTGGCATCCGACGGCTTCGCCGCCATAACCGAGGCCGTGGGCGCCGACATTCGCCGAGATGGTTAGCGTTCGGTGCCGGCTTCCGACATGAAATATGATCCACGATGGTGAATTAGGGTCTGCAAGCAGCCTCGCCCGCTCGCAGAGCAGAACTGATTGCGCTACGATGCCTTTAACAAAAGATAGTTGGGGCGTTTCATGGACGAGGATTTCGGCAAACTTGTCGTGCGACTGACGGTCGGCGTGCTGATGCTGTTTCACGGCGTGCACAAGGTTCTGACCGGAATCGATCCCATCAAGCACATGATAGCGGCCCAGGGTCTTCCGGACTGGCTTTCCTACGGCGTCTATCTGGGTGAAGTGGTCGGGCCCGTCCTTGTGGTTGTCGGGCTCCTGTCGCGGATCGGCGGCCTGCTGATCGCCATCAACATGATCGTGGCGGTTGCTCTCGTCGTGCTGAACAAGGAAACGGGGCTTGTCGGCCTGGACTCTTTCGGCGGCTACAAGCTCGAATTGGAAGCGTTTTTCCTGTTCTCCGGCCTCGCGGTTGTTTTTCTGGGCGCCGGCCGATTCAGCGTCGCGGGGCCGAACGGGCGGTGGAACTGACCGGCTTCAGGCGTTGGCGTCGATCAGGAAGTGGCCCCGGAGCGCTGCGATCGGCTTTGTTTCATCTTCCTGCCACAGCTCGGCGTGGACGTTGACCACGCGCCGGCCCTGACGCGCGATGCGCGCGCGGGCATAGGTTTCGATCGGCCTGCCCGTGCGCAGGTAATCGACGGTGATGTCGACGGGCTTCGGCATTTTCGCCGCGCGCGTTTCCCACACCACCTGCACGATGGCGGCAGTCTCGAGCAGTGAGCCGATGACGCCGCCGTGGAGGGCAGGCAGCATCGGATTGCCCACCAGATGCTCGGCGAACGGCATGACAAGGCTGACCGCGCCACCCTTCACGACCGCGCGGACGCCCAGATAGCGGCAATAGGGAATGGCCGCGATCAGTGCGTCGGGATCGGGATCGCGCCCTTCGGCGATGGCACGCGCGAGCAATTCCATCGCCCTACTCCGCTGCGGGCGGCAGGGAATAACCGCCGCGGATGAGCATGAAAGCCCCGGTGCAAAGCGCGATGGGTTCGTCGCGCGAGCCCTGATGGGCGAGGCCGCGGACGAACGCGATATCGTGGCCCACCTTTACGCATTCGGCCTCCGCGAAAATATCCTGCCCCGGCACCGCCGGCTTCATGTAATCGATGCGCAAATCGAGCGTCGCAATGGGCATGGGCGTTCTGAGCGCCCCGGTCACGGACATGCCGCAGGTATGATCGAGCATCCCGGTGATGACTCCGCCATGCACGACACCCGTGTCGGGATCGCCGACAAGATCCGGGCCATAGGGCATCCGCATGCGCGCTCGCCCTTCCGACGTGATCTCCAGCACCTCGCCCTTGAGGCCCGCAATATAGGCCGTCTGGCCCATGTGGCGGCCGATGTCCTTGAGCCTGTCGAACCAATTGTCGGTCATGAGTCCGGTTGAAGGCGATGCGGCCGGCGCTGTCAATTCCGGCGGTTTTGGCCGAAAGTTGACGGCATGTCACGATCCTTTAGAATTGGCCCCGACAACTCGGGGACCTTCCGTTGGATATCGAATTGATCAAACCTGTAGTTCGCCCTGCGCCCAAACCCGCCGGCAAACGCGAGCAGACAAAGGCGCAAAACCGCCAGACGATCCTCGCGGCGGCACGCGAGGTTTTCGCCGAACTTGGCTATGGGGCGACGACCGTGCGCGACATCATCCGCGCCACGCCTCTCGCGTCCGGCACCTTCTACAACTACTTCCAGTCCAAGGAGGAAGTGTTCCAGGCCATCCAGGACGAGAGCGCGCTGCGCATCCGCCCACGGCTGCATGAGGAGCGCGCCAAGGCCACGACGGTCGAGGAGTTCATTTCGGGCACCTTCCGCACCTTTTTCGAATTCGTGGCGGGCGACCATTCGAACTTCCGCACCTTGCGCATGAACACCGACACCTTGCGCGTGCGCATGGACACCCCGGAAACCATCGCCGGATTCGAGGAATTGCGCGAAGACCTGGTTGGCGCCATCGCCAAGGGCATGTTTCCGCCGGTCGACGCGGATTTCCTGATGGCGGCCATCGTGGGCGTGGCGTTCGAACTCGCCGAGCGGATGTCCCGGCGCGAGATCCGGGATCCTGCGGTCGCGACCGCCTTTGCGACGGCGTTGTTTCTCGGCGGCATCCGCGCCTTGCCCATGACGCCACAGGCGAACGGAAACGGCGCCCCATGAAGGCGCTTGTCTGTCGAAGCAATGCCGAAAATCTGGACGCGTTGCGCTTCGAGGACATGATCCTGCCACCCATTGCGCCGGACCAGGTGCGCCTGCGCGTGCGGGCGGCATCGGTGAACTTCCCGGACATCCTGATGGCGCAAGGCAAATACCAGCACCGGCCGGAATTGCCGTTTGTCGTGGGCGGCGAAATGGCGGGCGAAGTGATGGCAGTCGGCGAGAACGTCACGCAATTCAAGACAGGCGACCGTGTCGTGGGCGGCGGGTTCTCGGGCGCGTTCGCCGAAGAGGCGCAGATGCCGGCGTCGTCCTTGCGCAGGATTCCCGAAGGTGCGGATTTTGCGACCGCGGCCTCCTACACCACCGCCTATTTGACCGCCTATGTCGCGTTGATCCGTCGCGGCGAACTGGCAAAAGGCGAATGGCTGCTCGTCCATGGCGCGGCGGGCGGCGTGGGGCTGGCGGCTGTCGATTTGGGCCGCGTGTTCGGCGCCCATGTCATCGCGACCGCGTCGAGCGAAGAGAAGCATGTTTTCCTGAAAGCCTATGGAGCCGAATACACATTGCCGCCTTTCGGCTTCCGCGAGACCGTCAAGGAACTGACCCAGGGGCGCGGCGCCGACGTGGTCTACGATCCCGTGGGCGGAGACGTGTTCGACGAATCCGTGCGCTGCATCGCGTTCAACGGGCGCCTGCTCGTGGTGGGATTCACCAGCGGCCGCATTCCCTCCATCGCCGCCAACATGCCGCTAATCAAGGGCTTCTCGGTCGTGGGCGTCCGCGCGGGAGAATATGGCCGCAAATTTCCCGAGAAAGGCCGCGAGAACATCGCAACCATCGACCGCCTGCTCGCGGAGAAAAAGATTCGCCCACATATCGGCGCCCGCTTCCCGCTCGCGCACGCGCTCGACGCAATGCGCCTGCTCCAGGACCGCAAGATCATCGGCAAGGCCGTAATCGAGCCGTGATTCAACGCTCACCCTCCCGCAAGGGGAGGGTTGGAAAAGGAGCCGCGATCACCGCGCCAGATGCGCGATCAGTTGTGGGTGCAGTTGTTGCCACACTTTCGTTTCCCACGCGCGTTCGCCGACACTTTGGTAATGGATTCCTTCGGGATCGCCGCGCAGCAACAGGGCTCTGTCGCTGAGCGGATTGCTGTCGATGAAGATGCAGCCTTTGCTCGCGACCACGCGGCCGACATCGGCGACGAATTGCTCGTAATCTTTCACGGGCTTGGTCTCGAGCGCCGCCTGGGGCGGGCCGATCCATACGCAGCGGCTGTTGGCGCGGGCAATGTCGTCGACGAGGCGTCCGACATCATCGAGATAGGCCGAATAGGAAGCGCGGAAGGTCGACGCGCGGTTCGTCAGCATGTTCGAGCCGAGAGACACGATGGTGACGCGCGGGCTCACGCGCGCGAGATATTCGCGCAGCGACGAATAACGGATGCGTCCGGGTCGATCGAGCGGGCCGTGATCGCGCGCGCAATCGCCCGCGCCGTTGCAGGTGCGGATGCCGCAATAGGATGTGCCGCCGCGCTCCCATGTCGTCGCATCTGAGCCGCAGGTCCACAGGCTCCAGACCTTGAGCGGCTTGCGCGATATGGGATCGGGCTCGCTGGACAGCGAGCGATAAAGCTGCGCGCCGAAATAGCCGAGGCTTTCGGAATCGCCGACCAGCAGCACATCCGCATGCTGCACCCACGCGCCATCTATGACGTCGGGCGCAGCGGTGTCGTCGGGTTTATCGGCTGCGTCGCTCGCGCCCAACACCAATGCGCAAGCTAAAAGCGCGGCAATGCGCGGCCAAATCCCCCGCATAGATCCCCCACCCTGATACCACCCTCCCCTTGCGGGAGGGTCGAAGGCTTTCTTCGAGCGTCAGCGAAAAGAAAACTTCGCGGAGGGGTTAGTCGGCGAAAGTTGTGTGCTTGCCCCTCCCCGAAAAATTCTTCGAATTTTTCGACCCTCCCGCAAGGGGAGGCTAAAAATATCCTCTACCCCGCGCCCAGCGCATCCAGCGCCTTCAGCACCGCGCTTGCCATTTCCTGCGTGCCGACTTTGGTCATGCCGGGCTGCATGACGTCGGCGGTGCGATAGCCTTCCGACAGCACGCGCTCCACTGCGCGCTCGAGCAGCCTTGCATCGTCGATGCGGCCGAAGGAATAGCGCAGGCACATCGCGAGCGAGAGGATGCACGCGATGGGATTGGCGAGGCCTGCGCCCGCGATATCCGGTGCGCTGCCGTGGATCGGCTCGTAAAGCGCGGGCTGGCGGCCCGTCTTCGCCTCTTTGGCGCCCAGCGACGCCGAGGGCAGCATGCCGATGGAGCCCGTGAGCTGGGCTGCCTCGTCCGACAACACGTCGCCGAACAGATTGTCGGTGACGATCACGTCGAACTGCTTGGGATTGCGCACCAATTGCATCGCGAGATTGTCGGCCAGGATGTGCGAAAGAGCGACATCGGAAAATTCGGACCTGTGCACGCGTGTCACCACTTCGCGCCACAGCACGCCCGTCACCATCACATTCGATTTTTCGGCCGAGACGACGCGCCTGTCACGCAGGCGCGCAAGCTCGAAAGCCACGCGGGCGATGCGCTCGATCTCGCTTGTCGTGTAGACCTGCGTGTCGACGGCCCGCTTCTCGCCGTTCGGCAGCACGGTGGTTTCCTTGGGCTCGCCGAAATAGACCCCACCCGTCAATTCGCGCACGATGAGGATATCGAGGCCCGACACGATCTCGGGCTTCAAAGTCGACGCATCCTTGAGCGCGTCGAAGCACAAAGCGGGGCGCAGATTGGCGAACAATGCGAGGTCTTTGCGCAACCGCAATAGCCCGCGTTCGGGCTTCTTCTCGAAGGGCAGCGGGTCCCATTTGGGTCCGCCGACGGCGCCGAACAGGATCGCATCCGCCGCCAGCGCCTTCGCCATCATCGTGTCGGTGGCGGGCGTACCATAGGTTTCGTAGGACACGCCGCCCACCAGATCCTCGTCGATCTCGAACGACATGTTGCGATTCTGCGCGAACCAGGCCAGCACACGACGCGTCTCCGCAATCACTTCGGGTCCGATGCCGTCGCCGGGAAGCAGAAGAATGCGGCTCATTTTCGCATGCGCTTCAGGCGTTCGGCCATTTCGGGGCCGCGGCCTTCGCTGCGGTGAAGTTCGTGCGCGAGCGCGGCCTTCAACGTCATGCCTTCGGTGTCGGCGAGCAGCTTCTTGCTGGCGCGATTGCTGCGCCAGGAATTGGCCAGCACTTCATTCGCAAGGGCCTCGACCGCCGCATCGAGCTCGGCATCGGGCACGCAGAAATTGGCGAGACCCATCGCTTCGGCCTGGCGCCCCGAATAGGTGCGCGACGTGAACATCATCTCCATCGCCTTGGCGCGGCCGACCCGGCGCGGCAGGCGCTGGCTCATGCCCCACACGGGCACGAGATCCCATTTGCCGTGCGTGTCCGCGAGTTTCGCTGACTCCGCAACGATCAGGATGTCTCCCCCCAGCGCAAGTTCGAGCCCGCCGGTCAAGCAATGGCCCTGCACGACGCACACGACGGGCATCGGCAACTCGCTCAGCCGTTCGATGGTCTTGCTTTCGA
>Ga0302325_10009700_pt1 | contig 20992 bp, 19 predicted proteins | sample Palsa_T0_2_FD_201948 | JGI IMG/M metagenome (GOLD analysis project Ga0302325, IMG submission 201948) | Peat permafrost microbial communities from Stordalen Mire near Abisko, Sweden - Palsa_T0_2 | ecosystem: Environmental > Terrestrial > Soil > Palsa > Peat permafrost | place: Sweden: Abisko...
CTCCGCGTCGTCGCCGCCCGCCGCGGCCACCTGCAGGCCCTCATGGACCGGGTCCTCGCCGAGTGCGGTGACCACCTTCTCACGCACCGAGGCCAGCGAGCCCGCCGGGATGTGCTCGCCGATCAGGTCGATCGCCGCCACCAGCGCCTTGGCCTCGACGGGCAGCAGTCGAGCCGGCCTGGCGAACGAATCGCCGTACGGCTCCGGATCGACCGAGATCGTGCCGTGTTCGTCGATCTCGGCATACAGGACGTACGTCCCGGCCCCGAAGTTGACCACGTTCAGCACCGAGATGTCCTCGCGCAGCTCCTGGTCTGAGACCTTCAGCGCCTCGCGCAGCTCGTCCGCGTCGAGCCGCCGTCCGGCCCGCCCCGCGTCGATCAGGATGCTCGCCAGGGTGACCAGGCGGGCGAACCGCTCAGGTCGAATCGCGACGTCCGGATGGTGCCCGTTGCCACCATCGCCGTCGCCCTCGCTGCGTCCGGCCTCCGGCGAGCGCGCGCTCGTGCCCGAGCGCCCGTCCGGCGCCGGGATCGCCGGTGGCTCGACGGGCGCGGCGATCTGCGGCTCGCCCGTGTGGCGTTCGATCAGTAACCGAACCCGGTCGCGTAGCTCGCTGACGAGCTCCGGGGGTTCGACGATCCGCGCGTGTTCACCCAGGCCGAGCACCCAGGCGATCAGCTGACGGGCGTTGGCATAGGACGTCGCGAACATCCGATCGCCGAGATCTGCTTCGCCGGCGCTCTCCGGCGCTGCCGCGCCATCCGCGTGCATCTCGCCGTAGCGACCGAAGTGTCGCTCGATCTGCCAGGCGATCCGATGCCCGATCCAGACCTCGGCTGTGCCGAGGGCCTCCCCGAACTGCCAGTCGATTCGGTTGGCGTAGCTGCGCGGGTCGAAGTTCGCCGGACGCTGGAAGTCGTGCTCGGCCTTGGTCGCGTAGCCGACCTTGCCCCGGATGCGCGAGAGGCGGAAGACCCGGATCGCGCTGCGCTCGTGGGAGCGCCCGACAACGTAGAACTGACCGCCCTGGTAGAGGAGCTGGTAGGGGTCGACGCGGCGTGCGCCGACCTCGTCGCGCTCCATCGTGTAGTAGTCAAAGACGACAGTCTTGCGGCGAAAGATCGCCGTTTCGATCTTCGCCAGGCGCTGCGAGACATCATGGCCGCCGGCCGAGCCGGTGATCCCGAGCGCGACCGTATTCTGCTCCGGCGCGCTCAGCGGGCTCGGACGTCCCCACGAGATCTGCTGCAGGGCCAGGCGCAGCGGTTCGGCGTAGGCGAACTCGCCGTCCAGTAACTGCAGCGCGGTGCGCAGCGCGGCGAGCTGTTCGTCGGAGAACTCGATTGGCGGCAGGTGAAAGTTCTCCGGCGGCAGCGAGTAGTTCTCCTGCTCGACGAGTCCATCGACCGGTTTCTCGACCGTGAGCACGATCCCCAGCGCCTCGAGCTCTGAGCGATCGGCGTAGAAGCGCCGCGCGAACGCGTCCTCGTTCATGACGCTGTAGCCCTCGACGTCCCGCCTGATCTCCGGCGCGGTCACCGGACGGCGCTCGGCCATCAGGTAGGAGATCAGCGAGAGCTGGCGGATCAGCTTTTCGGTGTCCTTGGCCATCCTTGGCAACTGTAATCGCGGACCGCCGCGTTGCACCGTGACCCAACCCGTGCCCGTGCGCTATTTGCGCACATTTGGGACACGCCGGGACAGACCCGTCACGGCTCTGGCCGCGGGATCCCCAGTGCGCTAGCGCTGCACTCGCCCAGGCCTAGGCCGCCTCGCGCTGTTCCTCGGCGCGTCCGGCGAAATACGCCCCGCCGCCGATGCCCTTGTCGTACGCCGTCCAGTGCGCGCCGGCAGCGAGCTCCTTCTCCAGCCGGTCGAAGCTACCCAGTCGACCGCCGAGGTTGTCGATCATGTGGACGAGCGTCGCCTCACGCGTGCACGGGATCACGGGGCTGCCGTGCTCGAGCGAGCCATGGTGGCTGAGAATGATGTGCAGGACGGCATGCTCGAGCGCAGGAGGAAAATTCTCCATCCGCTCAATCTCCCGGCGAACGCGGTAGTAGCCCAGCGAAATCTCGCCATACAGGCGACCGTCATCGGACATCGAGATCGCGTCGCCGTGAACCTCGTAGGCCTCGAGCTTGCCGATGTCGTGGAGCAGCGCCCCCGTCACGGCGACGTCGCGGTCGATGCCCGGAAACGTGGCGGAGATGGAGCTGACCGCCTGCGCGACGGTGACCGAGTGCTCGAGCAGGCCGTGTGGGTAGGCCTGGTGGTAGTGCTTAGCCGCCGGCGCGTCGCGAAACCGCGCCCAGGTGGCCGAGCCCTCGCCGAACACGGCCCCCAGCAGGCATCGCAGGTGCACGTTCTGGACAGTTGCGAGCAGCCCCCGCAGATCGGCCTCCATCTGCGCGACGTCACACCCGTCTGCAAATTGCCGTGCTTGCATGGCGCAAACGAAGATAGAGTGACCGTCGGACGTCAGCTTGCTGGCAAAAACTGGCCCGGTTACAGGAGGAACTGGCGCGGTTCTGACCCGCTGGTCGGACTCCAAAACGGTTCTACAGGCCAACCGGATGGCGGACCGCGAACGTGCTCAAGTCGGGCTCATCCGCCGGCGTGTCTGACCAGCGCGAACCGGTCTCGGCGAGCGCGACCGTGTCGAAGCGCAATCCCGCGACGTACATGAAGGTGTGGCCGGCGTTGGCGAACACGGTGATCCACTTGCCCGGACCGGGTTCGCCCCAGTTCTCGAGCTGGCCGGATACCACGATCCGGTTGAGCAGGTGGGCAGCGGCGAAGACGTAACTGATCGAGCCCGAGCAGTCATACGCCGTGTCTTCGTAGGTCAGATGACCCCCGCCGTAGCGGTAGGGAAGACGGGCGATCTCGTTGCCGGCCGTGATCACCGCCTGGACCGCCGGCGGCGCATCGATCGGCGCGACCGCCAGGCCATCGGGGGTGAGCGTGGCCTGGTTGGGGCTGGCGGTCATGCCGCTCTCAGCCAGCTGTTCGCGGATCTGGGCGATCGATGTCGGTTGCGGGAGCGCGCCGCCGGTGCTGGACCCGACGCTGACCTCGGTCGGGCCCGGGGAAGGCGCGGCCGATGGCGCCGCGGCCCCGGCCACCGGCTCGATCGCTTGGGGGTGGGAGTGCAGGCTGGTCACGGTCTGCCCGAGTGAACTCGGGGCATCGTGTCCACTCGGCGACGTGGCGGTTGCCTGCAGTTGGCCGCAGCCTGCACCGAGGAACGGAAGCAGCGCGAGCGCCGCGATGCCACGTGTGCGCACGACCCCGATTATGCCCCGCTCGCATGCCGGGGCAGATCAGGACCGGATGCCGGGGCCGATCAGGACCGCGCGATTGACGCCGGGTCCGCGCGTTCCAGCCTCGTCATCGTCACGCTCGCCTCGAGCTTGGCGCTCGCGCCGCCGCGATAGACACCCTTGATCGGGGCCACGTCGGCGTAATGGCGCCCATGGCCGATCTTGACGTGAGATTCCTGCGCGAGCACCCGGTTGGTCGGATCGGTGCCGACCCACACCGGCTCGCTGCCGCCGGGCACCGGCAGGAGCGCCTCCAGCCACGCATGCGTGTCGACCTCCACCGACTCCTGGCTCTCACCCGAGCCGCCGGCATACAGGTAGCCCGAGACGTAGCGGGCGGCGATGCCATGGTGACGCAGCAGGCACAGTCCGAGGTGGACGAAGTCCTGGCACACGCCCGCGCCGGCCTCGAACAGGTCGACGATCTTGGAGTCGACATACGTGGCCCCCTGGCGGTATTCAAACCGGTCGGCGATCAGCTCGGAGGTCAGCAGCACCGTGGCCAGCGGCGTGGACGCCGCCCGTGTGGTCGCCAGCAGCTCGGCGAGCGCGGGATGGTTGGGGGCGTCGTCGGTCTGCAGCAGGAACTCCCCGCCCGCCTCGCGATAGCCGGGGTCGCGCAGCGCGTCCCAGGTGGCGTATGGGGGGCTCTCAGGATTCTTGGTGCTCACCCGGGCGCGTACGTCGATCGTCAGATGCCGGTGGGGCCGGGAGACCTCGAACTCGACCACCTCGGTGCCGAAGTAGTCGGCGTGGCGGTGCAACCGAACCTCGGGCGTGAGCCGCACGCCGAACTCGTCGCAGCGCTGGTGCCCGTTCGCGGCCGGCCGGACGCGCAGCGCGTTCAGATTGTCGACGACGTCGGCGTCGTACTCGTAGTTGGTCAGGTAGCGGATGGCGAAGTTCATCTCGGACGGCATGGCCCTACCTACAGATGCACCGCTGATAGTGCCGCGATAGCAAAGTAGCGGGTGTCGATGTCGTGATCGACCAGCTCGAGTTCATCCTGTACCCGCTTGAGCGTCTCGGTCAACGCGTCGCCGGCGTCGGGCGCCCGACGCTGAAGCTCGAGATCGGCGATCAGCCGGCCCAGGCGCAACACCGGCGGCGAGGAGCGCGGCTGCGCGTCGGCCGCGAACAGCGCGTTGCGCAGCGACTCGACCGACGATGCCACCGAACTCGGATAGGAGCCGTCGAAGAGCAGGAAACGCACGACGAAACCGACCGTGGGTGGGTAGCGGACCGCCCGACGGTAGGCCTGAAAGCCGCCCACCGCGTGCAGGAGCCCGAGCGCCTCGTTCTCGTAACCGTCATCCAGCGACCCCGTGGGCACGGTCACGCGGAGCATCCTCAAGACCATGTCGGCCTCCTCGATCCGGTCTCCGGCCTCGAGAAACGCCCGGCCCTCATCCCGGAGCATTGTCCGGTCGACCAGCCCCCAGAACAAGGCGCAGCGCTCCTTGACCTCCTGGTAGACCGAATACGGGCCGGTCCGGACCGCCGCGTCGAGGTCGTAGCGGCCGAGCGACAGATAGAAGGAGTTCAGCGCCTCCCACATCTCGGTCGAGATCACGTCGCGTAACGTGCGGCCCCGCTCGCGGGCGCGAGCCACACACGACACGACCGACGCGGGACTGTCGGTGTCAAGGGTCAGCAGCCGCGCGACCTCGCCACGTCCGAGCGGCTCGGGATCAGGCAGGGCCGGTTCCTCCTCGCCCGGGACCGGCGGCTTGGCGCCGATCGTGGCCACGACGCCTTCCCAGCTCAAGGCGATTCCGCGCTCGCCTGAGACCCCGGCGACGTCAGCGTGAAAGGCCCCGTCGAGCATGCGAGCGGTGTGCTCCGCGCGGGTGACGTCGCGGCCGAGCCAGAACAGCTCCTGCGCGATCCGGGCCAGCATCGAGCTAGTGCGCCGCGACGGGGCCGGGGCCGGGGCCCGCTGACTGCTGTCGTTGCTGTTGTTGTTGCTGCTGCTGCTGTTCCTGGCCGTGCCAGCCGCCGTAACGAACGTCCGGCAGCCGGGGCGGACGGTGCGTGGGCAGGGTTCCGGGCGAGAGTTCGCTCTGGGTTTCGTCGTCCAGCACCCAGGTGTCCTTCGATCCGCCGCCCTGGGATGAGTTCACGATCATCGATCCGGCTCGCAGGGCGACGCGCGTGAGTCCTCCGGGGACGATCCGGATCTCATCGCCGAACACCGCGAACGGGCGCAAGTCGACGTGGCGGGGAGCCAGGATGCCGTCGCCCGTCTCCGTCGGCGCAGTGGAAAGGTGAACCAGTTCCTGGGCGATGAACTGGTTCGGTTGGTCCTCGATCAGACGCGCCTGATACTCAAGCTCGGCCAAGCTCGCCTGGGGACCGATGAAGACCCCTTTGCCGCCCGACTCCGAGGTCGGCTTGACCACCAGCTCGGCCAATCGAGCCAGCACCTCCTTGCGGATCAGATCGTCGGAGAGCAGGTAGGTGGGCACGTTGTCGAGAATCGGCTCCTCTGACATGTAGAACCGGATCATCTCCGGCACGTAGTGGTAGATCGCCTTGTCGTCGGCAACCCCGGTTCCGATCGCGTTGGCGATTGCCACCGTGCCCGCTCGGTACGCGCGCACCAGCCCCGGGACGCCGAGCAGTGAGTCGGGCCGGAACTCGAGCGGGTCGATGAAGTCGTCGTCCACCCGTCGGTAGATCGTGTGCACCCGTTGCAGACCGGCGGTCGTGCGCATGTAACAGACCGCGTCGCGCACCACCAGGTCGCTCGCCTCAACCAGCTCGACGCCCATCTGGCGGGCCAGGAACGCGTGCTCGAAGTAGGCCGAGTTCAGCGGTCCCGGGGTCCACACGACCACGGTGGGATGGCCCTCCGCGGCGGGCGCGACGGCGCGCAGCGCGTCGAGCAGCAGCGACGGATAGCCATCGACCGCGCGCACTCGATGACCGGCGAACAGCTCGGGCACCAGTCGAGTCATCGCAACGCGGTTCTCGAGCACGTAGGAGATGCCCGACGGCGTGCGAACGTTGTCCTCCAGCACCCGCCAGCGACCGTCGCCACCCCGGACCAGGTCACACCCGGACACGTGGCAGTAGACGCCGCCGGGCGCGCGCACGCCGTGCACCGGTCGGGCGAAGCTCGGACGGCTGACGATCAGCGACCACGGGACGATCCCCGCGCGCACGATCTCGTGGGCGTGGTACACGTCGTCGACGAACGCGTTCAAGGCCCGGATCCGCTGCGCCAGACCGCGTTTGATCGTGGTCCACTCGGCTGCGGTGAGTACCCGCGGCACGAGATCGAGCGGGAACGGACGGTCGCGGCGCTCGCCGTCGCTGCCGGCAATCTCGAACGTGATCCCCTGCTGCATGAAGATCGTGTCGCGGCGCTGCCCCGCCGCGTGCAGCGCTTCAGGACCGAGCCGCTGCAGGGCCTCGATCAGCGACACGGCGTGAGGCAGCGGGGTCCCGTCGTCGGCCAGCAGCTCGTCGCAGCAGCCGGCCGGAACGTGGTAATTCTCGATCGGCCTCATTTCGATCGCGTCGGGCATCTTGTGAAGGTGTACCTGTTACGCGTGTCCGCTGCCACACGCACCCGGCCAACCCGCACTCTGGTGGCTTTGGCCAAGTGGAGTAGACGCCTCTCCTGCCCGCCCTGCGCCCGGCTCGCCCAGATCGCCCGGCCGAAGTACACGCGCCGCGGCGAGCACCGTCTACCCTTGGCCCCGGATGCGGATCGTCATCACGGGTTCGGCCGGCCTGCTCGGTCAGGAGGTCACCAGCGCAGCGCGAGACGCCGGCCACGACGTGGTCCCGCTGGCCCGTTCTCAGGTCGACGTGACCAGTCCCGACGCGGTCACCGCGGCGCTGGAGAGCGCACGCGCCGAGGTGGTCGTCAACTGCGCGGCCTGGACCGACGTCGACGGTGCTGAGCAGGCTTCCGACGCGGCACACGCGATCAACGGTCCCGGAGCCGGCAACGTCGCGCAGGCGGCTGCGCAGGCCGGGGCCTGGACGATCCACATCTCGAGTGACTACGTCTTTGACGGCCTCAAGCATCAGCCCTACGTCGAATCCGACCCCGTCGGGCCGAGATCGGTCTACGGCAGCTCCAAGCTTCAGGGCGAGCGCGCGGTCGCCCAAGCGGCGCCGGACCGTCACACGATCGTCCGCTCCTCCTGGCTGTTCGGCGCCGGCGGGCCGTGTTTCCCCGCGACGATCCTGCGGCTCGCGGCCGAGCGCGACGAGCTGACCGTGGTCGAGGATCAGATCGGCTGCCCCACCTTCACCGGGCACCTCGCCGGGGCCCTGATCGAGCTCGCCGGAGGCTCCGGCCCCCCTCCCATCGGGGTCGTGCACGTGGCCGGCGGCGGACAGTGCTCGTGGTATGAGTTTGCCCGCGAGATCGTCGCTCGGTCGGGCCAGGACTGCGATGTCAAGCCGGGGCGCACGGCCGACCTGGCCCGTCCGGCGCCCCGCCCCGCCTTCAGCGTGCTCGGCACCGAGCGCGGATCGGAGCTGCCCGGTCTGCCGGATTGGAACGACGGTCTGGCGGAGTTCCTGGCCACCCGGGTGGGCGCGGCATGAAGCTGCTCGTGTGCGGGGGCGCCGGTTTCATCGGCTCGACGTTCGTGCGACTTCGGGTGCGCGAACACGGAGACGAGGTCACCGTGCTCGACAAGCTCACCTACGCGGGGCGGCGAGAGAACCTGCACGACGTGCTGTCCGAGATCCGCTTCGTCCATGGCGCGATCGAGGATCCGGTCGCGGTGGCGGAGGCGATCGGCACCCACTCGCCCTGCGAGGCGATCGTCAACTTCGCCGCCGAGACGCACGTTGACCGTTCGATCGCCGACTCCGAGGGCTTCATCGTCACCAATATGCAGGGCACCCACGTGCTCCTCGAGGCCGCGCGCGAGCGTGGCCTGCGCTACGTGCAGGTCTCCACCGATGAGGTGTACGGCTCGATCGCGACCGGATCGTTCACCGAGGCCTCCCCGCTGCAGCCCTCGAGCCCCTACAGCGCGACCAAGACGGGCGCCGACCTGCTCGTGTCGAGCTACTTCCACACCTACGGGCTGGAAACGGTGATCTGCCGAGGGTCGAACAACTACGGGCCGTATCAGTACCCGGAGAAGCTGATCCCACTGATGATCCTCAACGCGCTGGCGGGGGATCAACTGCCCGTCTACGGTGACGGGCGCAACATCCGCAACTGGCTGTTCGTGGAGGATTTCGGACGCGGGATCGGCCATGCCCTGGCGCACGGGGTCCCCGGCGAGGCCTACAACTGTGGCGGCCCCGACGAATGCGAGAACATGGTCGTGGTGACGCGAATCCTCGAGTTGACGGGCGCGGATCAGTCGCTGATCGAGTACGTCACCGACCGTCCGGGCCACGACCGCCGCTACTCGCTCTCCTCGGCCAAGCTGGGCGCGCTCGGCTGGGAGGCGCAGACGCGGTTTGTGGACGGGTTGGCACGGACGGTCGATTGGTATCGTGACAACGCTTGGTGGTGGGAGACGATCCGCTCCGGCGCCTATCGCGAGTATTACGAGCGCCATTACGGGCGCTCGCTGAAGATCTGAGATGAACGCTCGGCCGCCCGCCGCGAGAGGGCGTCACGCGCCCCCGCCGGAGGTGCGGCTGCCTCTGCAACGCGAACGGCTGCTGCGCGCCTCGGCCCTCGAGTTCGCGCAGCGCGGCTACGCCGGCGCCAGCTCGGAGTCGATCAGCCGGCGGGCGGGGATGTCAAAGGCGACCTTCTACGAGCACTTCGCCAACAAGGAGGAGTGCATGCTCGCGCTGTTCGATCTCGCCACCGAGGTGTTGCAGGAGGCGATGGCCAGCGCCGTCCGTAACGCTCCCACCAATGATGCGGCGGGGCGCACACAGGCGGGGACGCGCGCCTTCCTGACCTCGCTGGCCGAGCACCCCGAGTTCGCCCAGACGCTGCTGGTGGAGATCATCGGTGCCGGGCCTCGGGCGGCCCAGCGGCGCGATCAGATCGTGCAGGCGTTCGCCGAGGTGCTCGACGCCGAGAATGAGGCCGCGGCCCGGCGTGGTCTGATCGGCCGCTTCGAGTCCCCCTTCGACGCGTATGCCATCGTCGGCGCGATCACCGAGCTCGTCTCCCGGCAGGTGCGGCTCGGCGAGCCCGAGAACGTGCTCGACCTCGCGCCCGTGATCGACCGGCTGATCGCGGGGGTGTTGGCGCCGGGAAGCTCATGAGCGCCGACGGCGGCTCCCGCGCCCACGGTCCCGCCGGCCCGAACGCCAGCGCAGGCGATCCGGCGGCCGGGCTCGCCGAGCTCGAGCGCGAGGTCATCACGTGTCGACGTTGCCCCCGCCTCGTAGCCTGGCGCGAGGAGGTCGCTCGGGTCAAGCGAGCCTCCTTCAGCTCCGAGGTGTACTGGGGCCGGCCACTGCCCGGGTTCGGCGACCCCAGCGCCCGCGTGCTCGCGCTCGGGCTGGCCCCGGCCGCCCACGGCGGCAATCGCACCGGCCGCGTGTTCACCGGCGATCGCTCAGGCGACTGGCTGTTCGGCGCGCTGTGGCGGGCGGGCTTCGCCAACCAGCCGCACTCGCTCTCCCGCCAGGACGGCTTGCAACTCCACGACTGCTACATCACCGCCGCGGTTCGCTGCGCGCCACCGGCCAACCGCCCGCTTCCGGCCGAGCGCGACAACTGCCTGCCCTACCTGGTCCGCGAGCTGTCCCTGCTCTCATCGGTGCGCGTGATTGTCTGCCTCGGCGGCTTCGCCTGGGACGCGGCGCTGCGGGTGCTCCGCGAGCTCGGGGCCGCGGCGCCTGCGCCCCGGCCCACATTCGGCCACAACGCCGCGGTCCAGATCGACCGATACACGCTGCTCGGCTGTTACCACCCCAGCCAGCAGAACACGTTCACCGGCCGCCTGACCGAGGAGATGATGGACCAGGTGTTCGCCCGGGCCAAGCAGCTGGCCTGAGGTGGCCGAGCGAGCCGAGCGCCCGCGCCGGGCACCCCCCTCTCAAGCCGTCTAGGCTCACGAAATAGTGCCACTCTCAGCCTTCAGCCCCCGCACGCGCGAATGGTTCCAGGGCGCCTTCGCGCAGCCCACTCCGGCGCAGACCCAGGCCTGGCCGGCGATCGCCTCCGGTCAGCATGTGCTGGTCTCGGCGCCGACCGGGTCGGGCAAGACGCTGGCGGCGTTTCTGTGGGCCATCGACCAACTGGCCGGAAATCCCGAGCCCGCCACGGCGAAGGAGCGGCGCACGAGCCTCGTCTACGTCTCACCGCTCAAGGCGCTGTCCTACGACATCGACCGCAACCTGCGCACGCCGCTGCGGGGCATCGGCGCCGACCTGACGGTGGCGGTCCGCACCGGCGACACGCCCCAGAAGGAGCGTCAGGCGATGCTGCGCCAGCCGCCGGACATCCTCATCACCACCCCCGAGTCCCTGTACCTGATGCTGACCGGCCGCGCCCAAGCCCTGTTTGAGGGCACACGCTGGTGCATCGTCGACGAGATCCACGCGGTCGCCGGCACCAAGCGCGGCGCCCACCTCGCGTTGACGCTCGAGCGCCTGGCCCGAGCGGCCAACCGAGACGTCCAGCGGATCGGTCTGTCGGCCACCCAGAATCCGCTCGAGGAGGTCGGCCGCTTCCTCGTCGGCCCGCGGCGCACGTGCACGATCGTCGACACCGGCATCCGCAAGCCCCTCGACCTCGAGATCCGAGTGCCCGTCGAGTCGATGATCGAACCCGACGACACTCCCGCTGCCGATCTGGATCCGCTGGCGGGCGGCGAGGCCACGCGGCGCTCGATCTGGCCCGCCATCTACCCGGAGTTGCTGGAGTTGATCAGGACACACCGCTCGACGATCGTGTTCGTCAACAATCGCCGCGCCGCCGAGCGTCTGGCCATCCGGCTGAACGACCTGGCCGGCGAGGAGCTGGCTCGTTCGCACCACGGCTCGCTCGCCCGCGAGGAGCGCACAGTCGTTGAGGAAGCGCTCAAGGCCGGCGAGCTCCCCTGCCTGGTGGCGACCTCGAGCCTCGAGCTGGGCATCGACATGGGGGCGGTCGACCTGGTCATTCAGGTGGAGTCGCCCAAGTCGGTCGCGCGCGGGCTGCAAAGGATCGGCCGGGCGGGTCACTCGGTCGGCGACGTCAGCTCGGGACGCATCTTCCCCAAGTTCCGCGGCGACCTGCTCGAGTGCGCCGTGGTGGCCAAGCGGATGCGCGAGGGAGCGATCGAAACCACCGTCGTGCCCCGTAACGCGCTCGACGTGCTGGCCCAGCAGATCGTCGCCATCGCCGCGGCCGCGCCCGACGACCAGCCGGTCCCGGTATCAGACCTCTACGCGCTCATCACCAGCACCTATTCCTATTCTGATCTGCCGCGCAGCCAGCTCGAGAACGTGCTCGACATGCTCGATGGCCGCTACCCCTCCAGCGAGTTCGCCGAGCTGCGCCCGCGCATCGTCTGGGACCGGATCGCCGACACGATCCGGGCGCGGCCGGGCGCGCGCCAGCTCGCGGTCACCAATGCGGGCACCATCCCCGACCGTGGGCTCTACGCGGTCACGCTGCCCGACGGCCGCCGCGTGGGCGAGCTTGACGAGGAGATGGTCTACGAGGCCCGTCCGGGCCAGACGTTCCTGCTCGGCGCCACCACCTGGCGGATCGAGGAGATCGGCCGGGACCGAGTGATCGTCACGCCGGCGCCCGGACTCCCCGGCGCGGTTCCGTTCTGGAAGGGGGACGGGATCGGCCGCCCCAAGGAGCTGGGCGAGGCGATCGGCGCGTTCGCCCGCTGGGCCGTGGACCAGCCCGCCGAGGTGCTGGAGCGCGACTACGATCTCGACCGCCGCGCGGCCAAGAACCTGCTCGAGTTCCTCTCCGAGCAGCAGGCCGCCACCCGCGTGATCCCGTCAGACCGGACGATTGTCGTGGAGCGGTTTCGGGATGAGATTGGCGACTGGCGTCTGTGCGTGCTCAGTCCGTTCGGGGGCCGCGTCCATGCCGCTTGGTCGCTCGCCCTCAGCGCACGTATCCGCGAGGACTTCGGCCTCGAGTCCGACGCGATCTACTCCGACGACGGCATCATCGTCCACCTCCCCGACGCCGAGGACCCCCCGGGCGCCGAGCTGGTGATGATCGAGCCTGACGAGATCGAGGATCGCGTCGTGGCCGAGCTTGGCTCCTCAGCGCTGTTTGGTGCGCGTTTCCGCGAGAACGCCGGACGCGCTTTGCTGATCCCGCGCGCCCGGCCGGGTAAGCGGACCCCACTCTGGCAGCAGCGGCTGAAAGCCCAGTCGCTGCTGGAGGTGGCGAAGAAGTACGGCGAGTTCCCGATCGTGCTCGAGACCTACCGCGAGTGCCTGCGCGACGTGCTCGACGTACCGGGGCTGATCGAGCTGCTGACCCGGCTGCACCGCCGCGAGCTGTCGCTGGTCGAGGTCGAGACTCCGACCGCCTCGCCGTTTGCGTCCTCGCTCCTGTTCGACTACGTCGCGACCTATATGTACGAGGGCGATACGCCGAACGCCGAGCGCCGCGCGGCCGCGCTGTCGCTCGACCGCGATCTGCTGCGCGAGCTGCTCGGCCAGGAGGAGCTGCGCGATCTGATCGACCCCCGCGCGCTGCAACGGGTGGAGGACGACCTTCAGTGCCTCTCCGAGCTCACGCAGGCCGCCAACCGCGAGGGGCTGCTCGACGTGCTGCGCCGCGTCGGGGACCTCACCGTGGCCGAGGCGGGCGACCGCGTGCACCTGGGCCTCGACGCCGGGCGGATGCTGTCCGAGCTGGCGGCTGAGCGTCGCGCGGCTCGGGCGCGGATCGGCGGTGAGGAGCGCTGGATCGACGCCGCCGACGCCGGGCTCTATCGCGACGCGCTCGGCGCCGCGCCCCCCGGCGGGCTGCCGAGCGCGTTCTTGGCGGACGTCCCGGATGCTCTGGCACGACTGCTGCGGCGCTTCGGCGCGACCCACGGGCCGTTCACCACGGCAGCGGTGCGCGAGCGCTACGGCCTCGACGCTTCGGCGGCACTGCGCGAGCTCGAGCGAGACGGCACCCTGGTCCGCGGCGAGCTGCGCCCCGGCGGCAGCGAGCGCGAGTGGTGCGATCCCGAGGTGCTGCGTCGCCTGCGTCGCGCCTCGCTGGCGGCCCTGCGCAAGGAGATCGAGCCCGCCGACCAGCGCGAGCTGGCTCGCTTCCTGCCGGGCTGGCAAGGCGTGGATCGCCACCCGGCCAGCGGCGCGGGCATCGACCGGCTCCGCGAGGCGATCGTGCCGCTGCAGGGCCTCGCCCTCCCCGCGGAGGTGTGGGAGCGGGACGTCCTCCCGCGTCGGGTTGGCGCCTACTCGCCGGCCTGGATGGATCAGCTATGCGCGAGTGGCGAACTCGTGTGGATTGGCGCCGGCGCCCTGGGGCGCAGCTCAGGCCGGGCCGCGCTGTACTTCCGCGAGGATCTCGGACTCCTCGGAGCCCCCCCCTTCAAGGGCGCGGCGCCCGACTCTGCGCATCACAGGGCGGTCCGCAGTCGCCTGGCTACCGGCGCCTGTTTCTTCACCGACCTGCTCGTCGATGTCGATCTGGCGCCCGAGGAACTGCAGGAGGCGCTGTGGGACCTCGCGTGGGCCGGCGAGGCCACCAACGATGCGTTTGCGCCGCTGCGGGCTCCCCGCCTGACGTTGGCCAGGGCCCAGCGCGAGCGCGGTCGGACCGCGCGGCGGGGCCGATTCGCGGCCCGGCGCCGCGGCGGCGCCGCGGCGCAGGTCCAGGGCCGCTGGTCGCTGACCGCGCCACTGTTCCGTGACCCGGTCGATCCGGTCACTCGGCGCCGAGCGCTCGGCGAGCTGCTGCTCGAGCGCTACGGCATCCTGACCCGCGAGCAGGTGCTCGCCGAGGGGCTCCCGGGAGGGTTCTCGGCGATCTACTCCGAGCTTGCGCAGCTCGAGACCCTGGGCGTGGCCCGCCGCGGCTATTTCGTCGAGGGTCTCGGCGGGGCACAGTTCGCGCTGCCCGGCGCTGTCGAGAGGCTCCGAGCCCAGGCTTCAGACGATCAGCTGCCGCTGATGCTCGCGGCCGTCGATCCCGCCCAGCCCTACGGTGCCACGTTGCCGTGGCCCAAGCGCGCGGACAACGAGTCCCGCCGACCTGCGCGCGTCGCCGGCGCATACGTGGTGCTGATCGGCGGCGAGCCGGTCGTCTATCTCGAGCGCGGCGGCCGCGGCCTGCAAACGCTCGTCCCCGCCGACGACCCGAGGCTCGAGGCGGCGCTGTCGGCGCTCGTCGCGCACGTCCATTCCGGCGCGATCAAGCGGCTCGCGCTGGAGAAGGTCGACGGACAGCCCGCGATGAGCTCGCGGCTGGCGCCAGCGCTGCTCGCGCTCGGCTTCCAGGAAGGCCCGCGGCGGCTCACCTTGAGCGCGTGAAATCGACTTCGTCGATTCCATTGGGGAATCGCCCGGGGGGCGATTCCCCGGCCTGGGCTTTCCCCGCGTGGGGGCGATTTACCGCGGTGGGCGCGGGTGGGGCGATTCCCCGGGGTGGGTGTTACGTGCGTGGGGGCGATTACCCGGGGTGGCCGGTGACTGAGGGAGTGGACGGTGCCTGAGGGCGACACGATTGCCTACGCCGCCGCATGCATCCGTCCCGTGCTTGAGGGGCGCGTGCCGGACGAGATCCGCACCCCACACCCGCGCCACTCGCGCTGGCGCTGGCCCGAGCGGTTGGCCGGGCAGACGGTGCGCAGCGTCGACACGCACGGCAAGCACCTGTTCGTGCGCTTCGAGGGTGGCCTCGTGTTCCACTCCCACCTGGGCATGACGGGTGCGTGGCGGGTGTGCGACCGCGCCCGGCGCTGGCCGCGCGCGGCGTCGCGGGCCTGGCTCGTGCTGGGTGTCGACGGCCGAGAAGTGGTGGAGTTCGACGGGCCCCTACTGGAGTTGCTGACCGAGGGCCGCACCCGCTTCGATCAGCGCCTCGCCGCCCTCGGTCCCGACGTGCTGGCCCCCACCTTCGAGGCCGACCGGTTCCTGCACCGACTGCGGGGCGACGACCCGACACGCACGATCGGCGATGCGCTGCTCGACCAAGGCACGGTTGCCGGGATCGGCAACATCTGGAAGGCGGAGGGGTGCTGGGAGGCCGCGATCAACCCCTGGCGACGCATCGCCAGCGTGTCCGATCACGAGGCGGTGGCGATCATCGGCGGGACGCGTCCGCGAATGCTGCGCTCGGCGCAACTCGGCCACCGGGCGATCGAGCCACGCGTATACGGACGCGCGGGGCGACCCTGCCCGCGTTGCGGGACGATCATCTTGGCGCGGGGTCAGGGCGATGCCAATCGCACCACCTACTGGTGCCCGGGCTGTCAGCGATAGCCCGTCCAGAGGGTCGCGGCTAGCCTGTCACGCATGACCGAGCGGCTGCTCAAGCGGGTCGGGCACAAGGGTGCCGGGCTGATCGCGCCCGGCAACACGTACGCCAGCTTCGATGCCGCGCTGGCCGCCGGTGTGGACATGATCGAGTTTGACGTCCTGCCGGCCCAGGTGGGCGAGCGGTTGTTACTCGCCCACGACTACGAGGACGCGGCCTGGCGTTCGCCGCACACGCTTGAGCAGGCCCTGACTTACCTCGCCTCCGACGCGTTTGCCGCGATCGAGCTCGACGTCGACCTTAAGCTGCCCGGCTACGAGTTGCGGGTTCTCAACACGTTGCGTGCACACGGGATGCTCGATCGCGCGCTGATCTCGAGCCAGTACCGCTCCAGCCTGGCGGCGATCCGTGCCGCCGAGCCGAGCGTGCGGCTCGGCTGGTCAGTCCCGAAGCTGCGCCGAGATCCGTTCCGCTCTCGCGCCACGACGTTGGCCGCGCTGGCCGCGGTGCAGGCCGCGCACGCGATCCTCCCGGTCCGCGCGGGGCGGGCGATTCGGGGTCGGGAGTGCGACGCGGTGATGGCTCACTGGCGCTTGGTCACGCCGCGGCTCGTCCGCAGCGTGCGGGCGGCCGGCGGCGAGCTCTACGCCTGGACCGTCGACGATTTGCCCCGGCTCCGCGCCATGGAGACCCTCGGCGTGACCGGGGTGATCAGCAACGACCCGCGGCTGTTCACCGCGCTGGCGACGTAGCGACCGGCGACGTAGCGGCTGTCAGATGGTGCATTGTGCGGCGCTGAAGTGGGGTGGGCTGCCGAAGTCGGCGTCCGGATGGCCCGTGGTCGTCGGGCGCGTCACGTGCGCCAGCACTCTTCCTGCCAGCGACCACTCGAACGTGATCGTCCCGCTCAGGATGCCAGTGTGCGATGGGAACGACCAGTTCGCACCCTCCTGCCGCAGGCCGGATGTCGAACGGAGCTCGATCCTCTGGCGGGCGCCCGGAATCGGCTTGAACCGGTTACCGGCCGAGGGCAAGTAGTCGACCTGGATGTCCATCGACAGTGAGGCCGCGAACCCCAGGCTCGGCATCTGGCCACGGATGCCGAGCCTGTCCGGATAACGCCGGGTGTTGCAGATATTCACTGTCGCCCACAGCGCGCCCGAGCGCCCGGCCCGTTCGACGGCTAATCGGATCTGTGCAGACGTCGGCGGTTGATTCGTTGCCTGCGCAAACGTCGCCGGCGAAGCAGCGGCCAGGACGGTGGCCAAGGCCGCAATGCAGAGGTGAACGCGCACTGCGAGGAACATATCGACCTTGTGACGAATTGGCTCCGGCTTCGTAGTGAGGGTGTGATCGAGACTCAGGCGTCGCCCGCGTCAGCCTCGCCTCAGACAGCGTGGGACCGGTTCGAGGCGTTGTACCGCTCGAGCCGGGACGACGTGTACGCCTACGTCGCGACGCTGCTGAACGACCGTGCCGCGGCAGAGGATGTGACGGCGCTTGCCTTCGAGCGCGCCTACCGACGCCGCCTGTCGTTCGACCGCCGACGCGGCCCGGAGCGTGCGTGGTTGTTCGGGATTGCTCGCAACGCGGCGCTCGATGAGCTACGCCGCCGCCGGCGCGTGGCGACGCTGGTCACCGAGCCGGAGGACGTTTCCGACGCGGCGGTCGACGACGGCGCCGATGTGGCGCTTCGGCGCACCGCGGTGCGGACCGCGATGGCGGCACTGCCCGCTCGAGAGCGTGAGATCGTGGCGTTGAAATTCCACGCCGGACTGAGTAACGCCGAGCTGGCGCGAGTCCTCGGGGTGAGCGAATCGGGTGCCGGAACGCTGCTGTACCGCACCATGGAAAAGCTGAGAAAGGCCTGTGATGAGACGCGTTGACGAGCCCCCGATCGGCCCCGATGTCCGCGCGTCGCTCGAGGCGATCGACGCGACCCTGGCTGGGCAGGCCGTCGATCCCACGCACGCCGAGCTGGCGGAGCTGGCGCTGCTGCTGGCGAGCAACCGGCCCGAGTTTGGCGCCACGGCTGCGGACGCCCTGGACGCCAGGGTCGATCGCCGGTTCGCCCCGCCGCCGGGGCCTCGGTCGCGGCGCCGCTGGGTGTTCGCGCCGGCCGCCATGGTCGCGGTGACTGCCGCGATTGCCGTGGTCGTGGTCTTGTCCACTGGAGGCTCCGGGCGTTTCTCCGGATCATCAACGTCTGCGCTGGCTCCGGCCCCGGGGGTACGTGTGCCCTCGTCGGCCGCCGGAGCTTCGACGTCGGCGGCGCCTCCAACGCCGTCCGCCGTCGGGGCCGGAGCCCGGTCAGCGGGGAGCTCGGCCCCGGCGCCCTCATCGCCTGCCACCGGAGCCACCTCAACGGCGGGCTCGGCCGCGGCGCCCTCATCGGCCGGTGGCGGAGCGTCCTTGCCCCTGCAACCGCCGGCCAACGGTCGCAAGATCATCCAGTCGGCCAATCTCGACCTCTCGGTGTCGCCCAACCAGATCGACAACGTGGCCCAGCAGGTCTTTGACGTGATCGGGGCGCAGAAGGGCATCGTGGAACATTCGACCGTCACCGCCACCGGTGGCTCAGACGGCTACGCCGAATTCCAGCTGAGCGTCCCGAGCTCGGCGTTGACGCAGACGATGACCGAGCTATCCCGGTTGCGGGACGCCAACATCGTCTCGCGCACTGATGCCACGCAGGACATAAACGGGCAGTTTGTCGACACCAGCCACCGCCTCGCCGACGCGAGGGCGTTGCGCACAGCTCTTTTGCAGCAGCTGGCCGCCGCCACCACGACAGCCCAAATCGACAGCCTGACGGCCCAGATTCACGACGCCGAGGCCTCGATCTCAAGTGACCAGGCGACGCTGGCGAGGTTGAATGGGGAGGTCAACTACAGCCAGATCACTCTCACCATCAATGCGACGGTGTTGCCGATATCGAGCGGCGGATCGTTCACGGTTGGCAAGGCAGCCCACGACGCCGGGCGCGTGCTCACGGTCGCCGCCGGCGTCGGTCTGATCGTGCTCGCGGCGTTGGTGCCCATCGGCCTGGTCGGGGCGATCGCCTGGTGGGTGGCCGTGGCGATCCGCCGGCGCCGTCGCGAGCAGGCGCTCGACCTCGCCTAACCAGGGAACCCCAGGGTGCTAGCGAGAACCGCCTTGTGGTATGCCTCGCCGATGGCCACGACGAGCGAAGACACGATCGCCCTGCTTGCGCGCGTCCCGATCTTCTCCACCCTGGTCGAGGACGACCTTGCCCGCGTGGCCGAGGTGGCGGTCCCGAGGCGGTTCGAGGCGGACGAAGTAGTGTTCCGTGAAGGTGACCAAAGCGGCACCTGCTATGTGGTGCGCTCGGGGCAGGCGCGCGCGGTGCGCGACCATCCCGACGGGCGCACGATCACGCTGGCGACCTTCGGGCCCGGGGACATCTTTGGCGAGCTGGCGTTGTTCGACGACGAGCGGCGCTCGGCCACGGTCGAGTCGCTCGGGCAGACTGAATTGATTGCGATCCTCGGCGGTGACATGCGCCGACTGCTGGGCCAGCACCCACAGATTGCGGTCAAGCTCCTGGTTGCCCTCGGGCGACGCCTACGGGAGACCAACGCGCGCCTGGCTCGGCAGTCATTTCAAACCGTCCAGAGTCGCGTCGCCACGGTCCTGGCTCAGCTCGTCGCGTCGGCACGGGCGCAGGGCCAGGCCGACGGTGATGTGCTGATCACCGCGACGCAGACCGATCTCGCTCAGCTCGCCGGCTCCTCGCGCGAATCCGCCAGTCGATTCCTGGCCGTTCTGGAGCGCGCCGGAGTGATCACTCAGGGACGAGGCAAGTTGATCGTGCACGACCCGGCAGCGCTGGAGGGGTACGTCTATTAGCGGTCACGACTTTTCGGCGGGGGGCGTCGTCGTGCGCGACGGCGAGGTCGTGGTGATCGTGCCGGTCAAGCGCGGCCCAGATGGCAACCGTGTGCTCGGGCTTCCCAAGGGCCACCCGGACGGTGATGAGACCCCGGAGCAGGCGGCGCAACGCGAGGTCAAGGAGGAGACGGGGGTGACGGCCGAGCTGATCGAGGAGCTCGGGGACGTGCAATACGTGTACACCCGCGACGGGCGAGCCGTCTCCAAACGGGTCACCTTCTATCTGTTCCAGTATCGGTCGGGCGACCTGGCGGATCATGATCACGAGATCGAAGACGCCCGTTGGATGCCGATGGAGCAGGCCGCGCAAGAGCTGACCTATGCGGGCGAGCGGGAGCTGGTCTCGCGCGCGTTGTCGCGATTGCCGTCGGACCGGTAGGCTGGCGTCGGTGCGCGTCCTGAATTTCTACTCGTCGGTGTTCGCCGACCAGCTCCGCCGAGGTCGCAAGACGGCGACGATCCGCCTCGGCGACAAGTCCCACAAGTACAGCAAGAACGAGTGTGTGCTCGTGACGATCGGCTACCAGCATTCTCCGCGCGAGAGGATCTTCAACGCCGTCATCGATCAAGTGGAGGTTAAGCGGGTGCGCGATCTCTCCCCCCGGGAGATCGAGCACGACAATCCCGAGTTCCGCCGCGTCGACGAGATGGTCCACTTCCTCGAGCAGATCTACGGCCGCAAGGTCTCGATGGACGACACGGTCACGGTCGTCCGGTTCTCCCAGATCATCGAGACCCCCCCAGAGCAGCTGCGCGACCGCATCCACGGCCTCGGCGGCGCCCGGAACTGAGTAATCGGCTGGCGCCGATTACTTTGGGCAAATCGGCTGGCGCCGATTGGCCCGGGCGGGCAGGAAGCCCGGCCGCCGATCCGCATCGCGGGAACCCGACGCCGCCGGCGAATTGGCGCCAGCCAATTCCCCAAGCTCATCCGGCGCCAGCCGGTGAGCCTGGCACTCTTAGGCTGAGAGTGCCAAGTTTGTCTTGAATAGGATTCGCGACAAGCTATAGTGCGAGGCGTTGGCACTCTGCACACACGAGTGCCAAGCGCAAACGGCCTACACACACTCTTTACCCGGAGGTCCAATCAGATGAAGCTAAAGCCCCTCGGCGATCGGTTGATCGTGCGGGCGATTGAGGAAGAGGAGACCACTGCGAGTGGGATCGTGCTTCCCGACACCGCCAAAGAGAAGCCCCAGAAGGGCAAGGTCCTCGCCGTCGGCGACGGCAAGGTCAACGAGGACACCGGTAAGCGCACGCCGCTGGACGTGGCGGAGGGTGACGAGGTCCTCTACAGCAAGTACGGCGGCACGGAGATCAAGGTGGATGGCGAAGAACTGCTTGTCCTCCGCGAGTCCGACGTGCTGGCAAAGGTCCAGTAGAAGCTTTCGCTACCTAGGAG
>Ga0302325_10009701_pt1 | contig 20989 bp, 17 predicted proteins | sample Palsa_T0_2_FD_201948 | JGI IMG/M metagenome (GOLD analysis project Ga0302325, IMG submission 201948) | Peat permafrost microbial communities from Stordalen Mire near Abisko, Sweden - Palsa_T0_2 | ecosystem: Environmental > Terrestrial > Soil > Palsa > Peat permafrost | place: Sweden: Abisko...
TCTCGTAGCCGCATTCCAAGACGACGAGCGGCCGCCGCGCGAGATGACTAGCTGTGCAGCTGAGGAGAAGTGTCGCGAGCGACCATCGGGGGCATGCCTTAGCACCCGAGCACAACGTTCGCCAGCGGCGTTCGACAGTGCTGGTCTGCGCCCGGGCCATCTCGTTGTTCAGATCGACGTGGCCCCTTACCGCCCAAGGAGAAGCGAAACCTCGAGTAGTCTGCGGGCCAGTCCGCGCCTGCCGAGATCACGCGATAGCGAGAGCCCGCGGCCAAATCGCCGGCAGAGAAAAGCAGCAGCGATGGGTTCGTCCACAGCTCGTGCGATTGGCCGTCGACCGCGCCGCTGCTTCGCAGCCAAGAGCGCCCATCTGCTCATCACAGGCCGGATGGGTGGATCACGCCTGGACCGGCAGCGGGGCGATCGTTGCCGGAATCGCGGCAAAGGAGCAGACAGCTGAGCGAACCTCGTCCGTATACCGCCAGGACTATCGCCGAACTCGTATGCCGCAACGATGCTCAGGGCCGTGTTCCCGGAGCGGTGTGCTCGGTCGTCGCCAGATCTCCTCGATATGTTGGAGGTTGAGGTTTCCCCCAAAGAAGGTGAACCCGAGACCGACGGGCCAGGCGTCGAGTTCGGTGGCAGCTCGTGCGCTCGAAAAATGTCGAGCTTCGCTGGACCGAAGCGCAAGCGCGCGGGTTCATGCTCCTGGATGTCCTCGTGCACGAACTCGGGCACCATCACGACCGAATAACCACACGCGGAAACGACGCGGCGCGCGGGGAGCCGTACGCGATGGCCTACGCTCGGCGAGTTCAGGCCGAGGTCTGGCCCGACTATCTGCGGCGCTTTTCGATCTACGGAGCGCGTCGCTGAGGTCGCGAATCGTCTGCGCATTCCTCAGCGGCGGCGACCGGTCAGCCGTGCCGCGATGGGAGAGATCGCGGCCCCGACCGCGGCGTCGGGAGCGGACCCCTCACCGTCGCGTGCTCCCTCAATCACAAATCTTCGACAGTCCCAGCGGCTGGCGCGGACTGGCGTGAGGCTGCTGCTCCCGGACAGATCCGGCCGCGCGGTCGCGCCGCCGCGGGCGACCGCTTTCATCGCTCGCCGGTCGCGAAGCTCAACAGTGCTTCGGCGACGATCGGAATGCGCGGTCAGCTGCCGGTAACCCGCGCGTAACCGCGCCGCACCTACAGTGGCGCCACACGATGCCGCGCTTGCTCCGCGCCAAACACCAGATACCGGACCGCATCTACGCCGGAGCCGCCGCTCTCGTCGCGGTGGTTGTTGTCGCTGTGGTCGTGTTGGTCGTGACCGCGGGTGGTCCCACCACGAAGTTCCCGTTTTCGTCCCTCGGCGGTCCGGGGATCTCCGGGACCTTCGCAGCCCCCGTCACCGCCGACCCCTCTGGAGCTTCCGGCGAGGGAACCGCCGCGTCGCGGTCGTACCTCGAACTGGCCGAGGCCGGGATCGAGAAGACTTCGGAGTGGTGGGACGGTTCGGCTGACTGGTTCTATGATCAGCTCAGGTCGAACCCCAACCGCGCGCAAGTGACGTTGTGGGGCAGCAACGGGATGTTCGAAGCACTTGACGAGATCGCGATCGCCGACCCGACAACAAAGGCCAAGGCGGCGGTTGAGACATTCGCCCGCGGCGAGCAGCATTACTGGAACCCGAACCGGAAGCCAGTCCCCGGCTACTCACCGCAGGTCGGTGAGCAGAGTTCCTCACAGGCGACCTGGTACGACGACAACGCCTGGATCGGCATCGCGTTCCTGGACGCGTACCGCGCCACCGCCAACCACACCTACGTTACTGACGCCGAGCGCGCGTTCGCGTTTATCGCCGCAGGCGGCTGGGACGCCAAACAGGGTGGCGGGATGTGGTGGAGCACCGAGCACCAGTGGCTCTCCGGCGAGGCGCTTGCGGCCGCGTCAAACCTGGCCGCGCGGCTCTACCAAGTCACGAATCAGGCCGAATACCTGACCGACGCTGAGACGTACATCGGCTGGGCCAACAAGAACCTGCTCACGCCGCAGGGCGTCTATCTCCCGGTGGCGAGCACACCGTTTCCCTACCTGATTGAGCCGGACTCATATGTCAATCGCCGTCGAACGGGCGCGCCGGGGACTCAGATGTGTATGGAAGGCAGCGGAGCCTGTAAGTCCGACGCGACCGAAGTTACGCCGTGCAAGACCGGCTCCAAGAGCTGCAAGCCGGGAACGCTCGTGATCGTGAAGTGTGCGGCGGGAGCCAAGGGCTGTAAGCCGGGCAGCACGATCAATGGGCTGGCGGGCGCCATCGGCAGCTGCTCCAACGGCGAGAAGAACTGCAAGCCGAGCCATCGGACGCGTGGCGGTGCGAGCTTCAACGCGACCGGTCCTGGCAGCGGCGCGGCCACGGCCGGCCCCGCCGCGACCGACAAGAAAGCCAGCGCCGGCCCCAAGCGCGTCGCAATGCCACATGACGGCGAGGGCGCGATCGTCGCCGCCATGGCCGCCCTGTGCGAGGCGACCGGCAAGCAGTCGTGGTGCACCGAAGCCGATCAACGTGCCCGCGACGACATCAAGTGGCTCGCGCCATTCGCCGACGGACCGCAGTACGACTCGGTGCTGATCCGCGGGCTGTTGGCGCTCTACTCCGAGAACCACGACGCGCAGCTCTATGACTTCGCGGTCAAACTCGCCGGTCTGATTACCAAGCACGCACAGACTTCCCCGAACGTCTACCTGCGCGGCTGGGACGGCCGCGCGGTCCCGAGCACCCCGTACGGCTCGCTACGCAGCGATGCCGGGAGCATCGGCGTGTTCGCTGATCTGGCGACGGTCACACCTCCGTCACGCGCCGCGATGCGCGCGGCTAACGGTGCCGCCTCGGGCCGCGTGCCCAAGGGCCCAGCCTGATCCTCAGCGCGCGCCGATCCACGCCTCGAGCCGGTCGATAAGACGCGAACCGGCAGCCAGTCCCACTCCAGTCGGCTCGCCGGGACCCCAGAGCGCCGATCCCGAACCGGTGTCCCGAACCATGTCCCGAACTACGCAATTCTGACCTGCGCTAACTGCTCTCACGCGCCCTGAACTGCCGTATCTACGGCAAAATCCCTGCGAATGGCGGCCTACGGAAACCGAATCTCGGGAGTTCGAACCTCTCCGGGCGCGCTCGCCAACAGCCCTGCTAATCGTCATGCTTCAAGAATCGGGTCGCTCGGCACGCGGGCGCGCCGTAGTCGGCTGGAGTAACGGCTCCGAAAGCGAGCCCTCGACTTGTACAGCGATGAGGTCTTGATCCGCGAGAGCGATCATGGGAACTCTCGGCTTATAGTGATCGTCGGGTTGAGCTGGTTGAGGGTTCCGGTTCGTGATGGGCGCGATGCGTGATGATCGCCTCAATGGGGGCCCGACAGCAACGGCTGACGCTGGTCACCCCGCGGCGATGAGTGGTCGGAGGATCGCCTCGACCTCGTCATGGCCGGGGTTGTCGAGGTAGCGGTGGGCGGGCCGGCAGAGGTCAAGCGCGGTGCGGCCGTGCTGGTCGCGAAGGTCCGGGTCGGCTCCGTGTTCGAGGAGGCGGCGGACGCTTTGCGGTCGCCCGTTCTGGGCTGCGAGTCGAAGCGCGTGGCGGCCGAATAGTTCGTCGACGGCGTCGACGGGCGTGTGGGCTTCGATGAGTTGGTCGATCACCGCGAGGCGTTGGTGGTCGGCAGCGAAGGTGAGCGCGCGGATCCGGGGTTGCAGCGGCGTTTCGGCGGTGAGCCAGTCGGTGATGTCTCCGACGGCGGCGGCGCTCTCGATACCGTGTGGCTGAGCGCCGGCCTTGACCAGCAGGTCGAGCACGTCGGTCATGCCGAACACCGCGGCGTGCATCAGCGCGGTCCCGCCGGGCACGGCGCCCGCATCGGTTGACGCTCGCGCTTCGATGTCGGCTCCGGCCTCGATCAGCACTTGGGCGACCTCGGCGTCGCCGTAGCTGGCCGCGGTCATCAGCGGGGTTTCGAAGTCTCCGGGCTGCCCGTTGATCGAGGCGCCCGCGTCGATCAGCGCCGCCGCGACCCGGCCGGTGCCGGTCAGGTTCGACGGAAGCCCGAGCCGCTCGTGGTCAAAGCCGATCATGGCGATGTAGTTGAGCGGACTGGCGCCGAGCCTGTGGTCGGTCCAGTTGACCATCCGCCTGACCGCCAGGTCTGGGTCCTCGGCGAGGAGTGACGAGAGACGATCTAGGTCTCGGCTGTTGAGAACCTCCCGGCGCTCGAGCTCGCGCTTGAGTTTGGGCCAGCTCTCAAATCCGTGCTCGCGCGCGATCGCCAGCTGCGCCGAGGCGAGGATCACGCGATCCGAGACAGCGTGGATCCGCGCCAGGGCCTCCGCCTCTCCGTGGGTCGCTTCGCTGAGCACGTCCTTGGCCTGGTGGCGCAGTTGCTCGAGATCTGGCCGGGCGGGGAGATAGGTCATGACGACTCCTTCGAGAACCCGTGGTCCGCGTCGGGCCGAAAGAGATCGTCGGTCGATCTATCCGCATGGTGGTGGAGGTGGACTCAGTCCTTTCCGCGGACCCGGGAGTGCCCTCCGGCACTCCCGAGAGATCCTACCGCTACGTCCGAATCGTCACGTACGCCGCGGGACCGTGACGATGCACCCGGCGTGAGGCAGGCGAGGGCGGCGTTGGTGTGAACGCAGGTACCGGGCCAGATCCTTCCCCGCCCCCGCTCTCGCCAACTATTTGAGCCTCCGGCGCGTGGCTACTGCGTGGACGCGCCCAGGGGGTCTATCCCACAACTGGGGGCGGTCCACTCAGGCCCTCACAAACCCCGAAGACCGGCGGCTGGGACGGCAGGGAGATGCTGGCCCAGGCACCCCGTCGGCTCCACCGCACGAAGGTAAGCGACCGAGAGCGGCCGGTGAGAGCCAAACCGCGTACGCCCCCGCCGCAACCGAACGGCCTCCAGCCTTCGCCGGTCAGAATTGCGCGGAAAGCGTGGTAGCCGGCGCTAAGTGGATGTCCGTCAAGGCGGAGGCTGTCAGCCCGTTGTGCCTCGACGTGGTCAACGACGCCGTTGCGGTTCCTCCACACAAGGAGGGGAACGCCGCCATCGCGGTCGTGTTCATCAAGGGGTTCGGCGCAGCGGCCAACCCGGCGGCGGCGAACGCATGAGTGTCAAGGCCCGGCAGCGCTCAGGATGGTCACTCGCGTTCATCGTCGTGGTCGTCGTCTCGTTGGTGCCGGTCTTCTGGCTACTCATGCTGTCGCTCAAGACACCGGCGTCGGCGACCGACGGCTCGTTCATCCCGCACCACTGGACGCTGGACAACTACCGCGACATCTTCAAGCAGAGCGTGTTCACGGCGGCGCTGCGTAACTCGATCGGCATCGGCCTGATCTCGACGGCGCTGGCGGTGCTGCTCGCTTCGTCGGCGGCGTACGCGATCGCCCGATTGGATTTCCCCGGCAAGCAGACGATCCTCGCGGTCGCGCTGATGGTGACGCTGTTCCCGCAGGTCTCGCTCGTCGGACCGCTGTACAACCTGTGGCGCCAGATCGGGCTGTTCAACACCTGGCCGGGCTTGATCATCCCGTACCTGACGTTCGCGCTGCCGCTGGCGATCTACGTGCTGTCGACATTCTTCAGGGAGATTCCGTGGGAGCTCGAGCAGGCAGCCGAGATCGACGGGGCGACGCCGTTTCAGGCCTTCACCAAGGTGATCGCGCCGCTTGCGATGCCGGGCCTGGCGACGACGTTCATCATCGTCTTTTTGATCTGCTGGAACGACTTCGTGTTCGCGATCTCGCTGACAGCGACCAACGCGGCGATGACGGTCCCGGCTGCGATCGCGCAGTTCCCCGGCGTATCGCAGTTCACGCAGCCGATCGGCGACATCGCCGCCGCCGCGATCGTCGTCACCGTACCCGTCATGGTTCTCGTGCTCCTGTTCCAGCGGCGTATCGTTGCCGGGCTGACCGCAGGCGCCGTCAAGGGATAAGGAGAAGCAGCCAATGGCCGAGATCGCACTCGAGCACATCACCAAGCGCTACGGCGACGGCTTCGAGGCCGTCAAGGATCTCAACCTTGACATCGCCGACGGCGAGTTCATGATCCTCGTCGGGCCGTCGGGCTGCGGAAAGTCGACGGCCCTGCGGATGGTCGCGGGCCTCGAGGACATCACCGGCGGCGAGCTGAAGATCGGCGGTCAGGTCGTCAACGACAAGACCCCGAAGGACCGCGACATCGCGATGGTCTTCCAGAACTACGCGCTGTACCCGCACATGACCGTGCGCGAGAACATGGGCTTCGCGCTCAAGCTCGCCAAGACACCACAGGACGAGATCGACAAGAAGGTCAACGAGGCGGCGCGGATCCTCGACCTCGAGCAGCATCTGGAGCGCAAGCCGGCGAACCTCTCCGGCGGCCAGCGCCAGCGCGTCGCCATGGGCCGCGCGATCGTGCGCAACCCGAGCGCCTTCCTGATGGACGAGCCGCTGTCGAACCTCGACGCCAAGCTACGCGTGCAGATGCGAACCGAGATCTCGCGGATCCAGCAGCGGCTCGAGACGACGACCATCTACGTCACCCATGACCAGACCGAGGCGCTGACGCTGGGTGACCGGATCGCCGTCATGCGTGCCGGCGAACTCCAGCAGGTCGGCCCGCCGAGTGAGCTCTACGGCCGGCCCAAGAACCTGTTCGTGGCCGGCTTCATCGGATCGCCGTCGATGAACTTCCTGGGCGGCGAACTGGACGGCGACAACGTCAAGCTGCCGATCGGGGAACTGAGGATCCCCGACGTGCTGCGCGGACGGCTGCAGTCGGGCCCCGGCGGCGGCCGCGGCGGCGTGATCGTCGGCCTTCGACCCGAGGACTTCGAAGACGCCCAGCTGGTTCGCGATAAGTCACGCGGGATCACGTTCACGGCGAAGATCGACGTGTTGGAGTCGATGGGCTCGGAGTTCTACGCCTACTTCAATCTCGAGTCCGAGAAGGTCTCCTCCAAGGAGCTCGACGAGCTGGCCCACGACGCCGGCGCCGCTGACCTGCCCACGCAGGCGGGAAGCCAGGTCGTCGCCCGGCTGGAAGCGGCCAGCAAGGTGCGGCAGGGCGAGGAGGTCGAGCTGTGGTTCAACAGCGAGCATTTGCACCTGTTCGACCCTGAGACCGGCAAGAGCCTGCTCGGTGCAGACTCCGGCAATGGCGGCTCCACGCCGCCGGCCTCGTCCGACCCCTCCCAGACTTAGGGGTAGGACGTCGAGCAGGCGCTAACCTCGGCGCCGATGCCCAATGCCCGGCGCTCGACCGGCATGCCGCTTCGCGGTCGTGGCGCTTGAAGCGATCGCTGAGCGGACGATCACGCTCGCCGACCTTCCCGTCAAGAGTCACGAGCGGGTGTTCTTCGAGCGCGTACCGCTACCCGACATCCTGGCGCGCGTGATCGAGGACGAGGGACGCCGCCGGCGCGGGCGACACTACACCTAGACAGCGCGCGGCTCGGTTGCGAAGCTGCGCTGCGTGAGGCTCCTCGAGCAGCGCTGCCGCGAGACGCTCGAAGGGAGCTGGATCGTTGGTGAGCGTGATGGCGTGCCGTTCGCGTACACGCGTCCGAGCCCGGGGCGCTATCGCTGGCAGTGGTATTGGGACTCTTGTTTCGCGGCGATCGCGTGGCGGCATTTTGAACCGGCGCGCTCCCGGGCCGAGCTCGAGACGCTGCTTGCCGCGGCGCGGCCCGACGGTTTCATCGGTCACACGATCTTCTGGGAGCATCCGGTCAGCGGCCCGCGGAGGCTGTTCTACAACGTGATCCATCACGACGACGTGATGACGGCCACGATTGAGCCGCCGGCGCTGGCGTTCGCGTGGCGGGTAGCGGTCGGCGATCCCGCACTCGAGCCGCGGATCGTGGCCCACCATGCCGCGGTCAGCAACGAGCGTGACCTCGAGGGTGACGGGCTGGTCTGGATCCTGCAACCGGATGAGTCCGGTTTGGATGCCTCGCCGCAGTTTGACCCGATCTGGCGCGATCGGGCGCAGGGCTTACCCGGCTTCGTCGAGCTGGTGCAGCGCAATCGCGAGCGCGAGTTTCGGATCGATGCGGTGCGCGCCGATGGTGACCCGGTCGTGTGCGAAGTGCTGACGAACGTGATCCACGGGCTCTCGCGACTGGCGCTCGGGCTGCCGTCGATCACGCCGGCGCTGATCGCCCGGTGCTATGACGAACCGAGCGGCCTGTTCCTACCAGCGGTGGAGCCGGCGATCAAGGAGCGGATCCCGCTCACTTGGACGGCGCTTGCCCCCCTGGCGCTGCCCGACCTCCCGGAGGAGATCGGTCACCGTCTCGTGGGGTACCTGCTGGATGAGCGTCGTTTTTGGACGGCGGTCGCCTCACCCTCGGTTTCGCTCGATGAGCCGTCGTTCTCGCTGCGCGAGCACTTTGACGGTTTGCGGCGCTATTGGCGGGGGCCGACATGGGTCAACAGCGCGTGGCTTGTGTGGCGTGGCTTGGTGCGCCTGGGCTACGAGCAGCAGGCGGCCACGCTCGCCCGCGGGATCACCGAAACGGTGGCGCGGGAGGGGCTGCGCGAGTTCTACGACCCGCACGACGGGCGCGGCATGGGCGCCGAGCACTTCGCCTGGTCCGCGCTGGCGCTCGAACTGCTCGACCCGAGCAACGCGAGCGCCGGCGTATCCATCCACCGGGCGTGATCGTGGAGGGCTCGCTGCCGGTGACGCTGGACGGGTCCGCGCAGGAGCACTACGCGCGGCGTGCGCTGAGCGACGTAAAGCGCCATCTGCAGAAGTCAGCTCTCAATCTGGTTGGGTATTTCGTCGCCGCCTACGTGGTGCTGAAGCTGATTCCCACGCTGAAGCAGGCATTGCACAGTCTGGAGCACGTGTCCTGGGAATGGGCGCTCGGCGCGATCGCTCTCGAAGTGCTGTCCGAGCTCGGGTTCGTCGTCGCCTGGGGCCAGGTCGTCGACCCGCAGAAACTGCTCGATCGTGACGGCCGGGGACGGCGAGCCGACGACGAGGTCGCCTGGGCACAGCTCGCAGGCGGACTCCTGCTTCCCGGCGGGGCGTGGGGAGGCGTGGGAGTCGGAGCTTTGATCCTGCACCGATTAGGAGTGCCGACCAAGCTGATCGCCGAGCGCGAGTTCAACCTCAGCTTTCTCAATACAGCCGTCGACGCACTGGCCCTGATCGTCTTCGGTGTCGGGCTCGCGACCAGCATCTTGGCCGGCGAGTCGCGTCTCCTGCTGACGGTGCTGCCGGTAGCCGTTGCAGCGACCGGGATCGCGGCGGCGCTACTGATCGCCCGCCGCGCCAGCAGCGATGCCGAACGCCTACAGGCCAAGCACCCCAAGATCGCGAGCGCGCTCACCACACTCGCGAACGCCGTCGAGGACACGGAGCGGCTTCTCGTGAGGCGCGGCAACTGGACGAGCGTGCTCGGGGCGCTGGCCTACCTCGGATTCGACGTGCTCGTCCTGTGGACTGCCTTCCTCGCCATCCACGCCCACCCAGTCCCAGGGTTCGCGATCGTGACCATGGCCTACATCATCGGAGCCCTTGGCGGCTCGATTCCCCTGCCGGCCAGCATCGGGACGATCGGCGGCATCGCCGGGATGTTGATCCTCTACGGCGTGGCCCACAACGCCGCGATCGCCGCTGTCCTGCTCCACCAGGCGATCGGGCTGCTCGTGCCGCTGACCGGCGGCGGGATCGCCTACACGATCCTCCGCCGACGTGTTGGGCCGATCATCCGTACAGCCCACGGCCGTGGTCCGGCCGACCAAGATCCACCGCGCATCGCCAGCCGACCCTGAACCGGTGACGCTCCCCTTGTCCGCTCATGGCTGGTTGATCGGCAGATAGGTGAACTGCGGTACGTATGCGCACACCTGGCCGCTGGCGTTCCCGTTGCTGGCCCAGGACACAAGCATCTCGCCTGCCGGAGCCCCGTCCTCGGGGTGCGCCTCCGCCGCGTAGGTCTCGGTGCAGCCATTCGCCGTGGTGACCGGATAGGTCCCGGTGACGGACCAGCCCGAGGTCACCTGCGAGGAGTTCAGCTCCTCGATCGCCGAGCCGATGATGTCGTTCTGCTTGGTGAAGATCACCCAGCCGCTGCCGCTCACGTACGCGAGGCTGGTGACGGTGCCCAGGTCCCAGCCCTGCCCGGACGGCAGGACGTTCTGCGTCACGGTCCACTTCGTCGAGTTCCCGCCGGCGGGGAAGGGGACGAACGCGACGTCCATCGTCTTGCAGTCGACGAAGCATTTCGAGCCTCCGGTCGCCCGCGTGCCGGTGAGCCACCAGCCGCCCGCGCTGCTGTCCAGAACCACCGAGCCCCAGTCCGTCTCCCCGGCCTCGCCGGTCAGCTGCGTAACCCCGTCATAGGTCAGGCTGTCGCCCGAGCCGATCGCGAACTTGGCGACGTACTCACCCTCGATGCAGCCGTACGAGCACGCGGAGCCCGACGTACTGACCCGCGCGCCGATTACGTACAGCTTGTTGCCGTACGCGAGGGGGGCGGCCATCCAGAACTCGGTCCCGTCGCTCCAGTTCGGCACCCACTGCCAACCGTACGGACACCCGAGCGCCGAGCAAGACTGCATCGTGAACGCGGCGCTCCCGGGCTTCTCGATCGCGACCGAGTCGTGGGGGAAGCCGAAGGGACAGCTCGTCGGTGAGCAGATCACCTGACCGTTGACGGCCAGCGTGTCCCCGAACACGTAGACCTGGTTGCCGTCCGGCAGGCTCCCGCTGGCGGCGACATCGGCCCTGACCGCCTGCTTGATGCCGGCATCCCAGGCCGATGGCGGCAGCGAACTGGCGCTCGCCGCCGTATCGCCGATTCCGCCGGCGAGGCCGGCGATCGCCGCCGCGACCAGGACCGCTCTCGTGAAGACGTTCATGTCCGTCGCCCCTCTCACTGCTCCTCATTGGATCCGGTCCGTCCGCGAGAGTTACCCGATCGACCCATCGGAAACCGTCTCGGCGTCGATCGCAGATTTTACCTTGTCGCGAGGACCGTCGAGGGCAACCGCGCGCGTAGCGCGGCTTGCGTGTCCTCCTCGATCTCTCGGTGCCGCGCGTCGCCCCCTACGAGCGCGCCGCGCACTTGTCGGGCGATCTCGAGGTCCTCGCGCGCGGCGATCACGAAAGTTCGGACCGCGGCTCCCGCGCTTGAGATGTCTGCGTCCTGGGTGAGGGCCTGATTGGATGCTTCGTCGATCGCGAGGCCGAGGAAACCTAGGCCGGCGACCGCCTCGCTTCGTACTCGAGGGCTGTGCTCGCCGACGCCACCTGTGAACGCGATCGCGTCGATGCCACCGAGTGCGGCGGTCATCGCGGCGATCGCCCCTCGGAGCCGGTGCACATACACGTCGAGCGCGAGCCGAGCCCGCTCATCGCCGTCGTCGATACTGGTCAGGACCTCGCGCATGTCGGCGCTGCCCGCCAGGGCCAACAGGCCAGACTCGTGCTCGAGCGCCGACGCGAGCTGCCGCTCGGAGAGCCCAGCGTGTTCGAGCAGCCACAGCACCAGCCCAGGGTCGACGCTGCCCGATCGAGTCGCCATCACGAGCCCGTCGAGTGGCGTGAAGCCCATGGTCGTGTCCACTGAGTGGCCGTCGGCAATGGCGCAGAGAGAGGCTCCTGCGCCTAGGTGGCAACTGACGAGACGTAGATTCGTGGCCTGCCGATCGAGCAGCTCGGGCACTCGGCGCGCGACCCAGGCGTGCGATAGGCCGTGGAAGCCGTAGCGCCGGACACCGAGGTGCTCGCGCCAGGCGGCCGGGATCGCGTACGTTGTTGCGGCGGGCTTCAGCGTGTGGTGAAAGGCCGTGTCGAAGCACGCCACGGCGGGGAGGCCGGGCAGCGCGCGGGAGACGGCGTCAAGCGCCGCCAGCGATTTGGCCTGGTGGAGGGGGGCCAGGTCCGAGAGCTCGCGCAGCGCTGCCTCCACGCCGTCATCGATCACCACCGCTGAGTGAAACTGGTCGCCGCCGTGCACGACGCGATGCCCGACGGCGTCGGCCTCACCGAGCCCGTCTGCAAGCGTCGCCACCAGCTCGTCCTGATCGATCTCCGACTGGGGCGCGGATAGCTCGTGTTGCGCAATCGTGGCGTCGTCGTGGCCGAGCAGCGTTAGCTTGACGGTGCTCGAGCCCGCGTTGACCACGAGGATCCGCATCGGAGCGGGCGCCGTCATCGCGCGATGGACACCCGGCTAGCTTTCCTGCGTCCCTACGGGCCACGTCCAGTCGCGCACGTCGGTGGGGTCATCTCCGACCTCGCGCGTGTAGGCGCGGTGGCGCAAGCGCTCATCGACCATGTGCTGGCGTAGCCCCGAGGCGCGGGAGCCGAGCTGGGGGACCCGGTCGATCACGTCCATGACGAGGTGGAAGCGGTCCATGTCGTTGAGCATCAGCATGTCGAAGGGGGTCGTGGTCGTCCCCTCTTCCTTGTAGCCGCGCACGTGGAGGTTGGCGTGGTTGTGGCGGCGGTAGGTGAGGCGGTGGATCAGCCACGGGTAGCCGTGGTAGGCGAAGATCACCGGTCGGTCGGTGGTGAACAGCCCGTCGAACTCGGGGTCGGGCAGACCGTGGGGATGCTCGCTGTCGGGCTCCAGGCGCATCAGATCCACAACGTTGACCACCCGCACCCGTAGGTCGGGGAGATGCTCGCGCAGAAGGGCGACCGCCGCGATTGTCTCGAGGGTGGGGATGTCCCCCGCGCACGCCATCACCACATCGGGCTCACCGCCTTCATCGTTACCCGCCCACTCCCAAATGCCAAGCCCGCGGGTGCAGTGCGCGACAGCCTCATCCATGCTCAGGTAGTCCAGCGAGGGTTGCTTGCCGGCCACGATCACGTTGACGTAGCCGCGGCTCCGTAGACAATGATCGGCCACCGAGAGCAGGCAGTTCGCGTCCGGGGGCAGGTAGACGCGGACGATCTCCGCCTTCTTGTTTACGACGTGGTCGATGAAGCCGGGGTCCTGGTGAGAGAAGCCGTTGTGGTCCTGGCGCCACACGTGGGAGGTCAAGAGATAGTTCAGCGAGGCGATCGGCGCCCGCCAGGGAATCTCGCGCGTCACCTTGAGCCACTTGGCGTGCTGGTTGAACATCGAGTCGATGATGTGGATGAACGCCTCGTAGCAGCTGAACAAGCCGTGGCGGCCGGTGAGCAGATAACCCTCGAGCCAGCCCTCGCACAGGTGCTCTGAGAGGATCTCCATCACGCGACCGTCGGGGGCCAGGTGGTCGTCGGTGGGCAGCGTCTCCGCCTCCCAGACGCGATCGGTGGCCTCAAAGACGGCGGTCAAGCGGTTCGACGCCGTCTCATCTGGACCGAACAGCCGGAAGTTGGCGAACTCGGCGTTCAAACGCATGACGTCGCGCAGGAACGTGCCCAGCACACGTGTCGGCTCGCTTAGGGTGCGCGCCGGCTCGGGCACGCCGACTGCGTATTCGCGGAAGTCGGGCAGGTCCAAATCACGCAGGAGCGCGCCCCCGTTGGCGTGCGGGTTGGCGCCCATCCTCCGCTCGCCGCGCGGCGCCAACTCGGCCAGCTCGGATCGCAGCGCTCCGGCCTGATCGAACAGCTCCTCGGGTCGGTAGGAGAGCATCCACTGCTCGAGCTGGGCCACGTGCTCTGGCTTGCCCGTGAAGTCCGCGAGCGGAACCTGATGAGAGCGCCAGGAACCCTCAGCCGGCAGGCCGTCGACCATCTTCGGACCGGTCCAGCCCTTGGGCGTGCGAAGGACGATCATCGGCCAGCACGGGCGACGGGGCCCTTCGGGCCCTTGCGAGTTCGCCTGGCGGCGAACGTCGCGGCCGGCGGCGAGCCCCCCGCCTTCGGTCCCCCGCGCGTCGCGCTGGATCTCAGCGATCTCGGCGGCGATCTCATCAAGCGTGGTGGCCATCAGCTCGTGCATGGCCATCGCGTCTGACCCCTCCACGAACCGCGGTGCGTAGCCATAGCCCTCGAGCAGCGCCCGCAGCTCCTGCTCGGGGATCCGTGCGAGCACGGTCGGATTGGCGATCTTGTAGCCGTTGAGGTGCAGGATCGGCAGGACCGCGCCATCCCGTGCGGCGTTGAGGAACTTGTTCGAATGCCAGCTTGCCGCCAGCGGTCCGGTCTCGGCCTCGCCGTCGCCGATCACGCAGCACACCAGCAGGTCCGGATTGTCGAACGCGGCACCGTAGGCGTGGAGAAGCGCGTAACCGAGCTCCCCTCCCTCGTGGATCGACCCGGGGGTCTGGGGAGCCACATGGCTTGGGATGCCGCCGGGGAAGGAGAACTGGCGAAACAGCCGTCTGAGCCCCTCGCTGTCGCGGCCGATGTGGGGGTAAACCTCGCTGTACGTGCCCTCGAGGTAGGTGTTCGCCACGAGGCCGGGTCCGCCGTGACCGGGACCGGCGACGTATATGGCATCGAGGTCGCGTGCGCGGATCAGCCGGTTGACGTGGGCGTAGATGAAGTTGAGTCCGGGCGTCGTCCCCCAATGGCCGAGCAGGCGCGGCTTGATGTGCTCGAGGCGAAGCGGCTCGCGCAGCAGCGGGTTCGCCAGCAGGTAGATCTGGCCCACCGATAGGTAGTTCGCCGCGCGCCAGTAACGGTCGATCAGCTCCAGCTCGCGTTTACGCTCGCTGATCGAGGTGGCCCCGTTGTGGGTGATCGCAATCGACGTCATCGCTACCTCGCTGGTTCGAAGCGTTTATGGGCCGCGACTGCGGATCGTCGCTCAGTCACGGGTGGGTGGCGAGTCGCGGGCGTTCAGGAGCCGTCTGTCAGCGCGTGCGATCAGCTCGGCGGCGGTCTCCTCTGGCCTGAGTTCGGCGAAACCCGTTCGGATCGCACCGCGTCGAGGCATACCGGCCAGCGCGCCGGCGACATCGCTGAAGCGACTGCGCGCATCGTCCATGGTCATGTTTGACATCGCGCACACGAACTCGTCGCCGCCGACGCGGATGATCAGGTCATAGGAGCGCAGGTGATCCCTGATCACGGCAGTGATCAGCTTGAGGAGTTCGTCGCCGGCGGCATGACCTTCGGTGTCGTTGATCATCTTCAGGCCAACGACGTCGATGTAAACGACGACGAGCAGTCCGCTAGCACGACGGCAGCGATCTACTTCGCGCACGAGGTCCGCAAGGCCCGCCGCTCGGGTGCGGACGCCGGTGACTTCGTCGGTCGCAGCCGCTGCGAGCGCGAGAGCGAGCGCTTGTCGATCCTCGAGTGCTTGCCTACGCTCGCGGGCGGCTTGTTCGCGGTCTCGTGCTGCAAGTTGGCGGTCTTCGGCGGCCAACGCGCGATGCTCGGCGGCTCTGGCACGGAACTGCGCGTCGCGCATACGTTGCTCAGCGGCACGCTGCACTTTCACACTGCCGGTGATCTCGCGATCTGCGCCGGCGTGCTCGGAGGTGGTGCTGAGCTGCGCCATCGCGAGATCGCGCGCCGCCGCAGCTTGATCGCGCGCGAGCGCGGCGAGGTCGCGCGCGTGCGCCACCATGTCGCGCCGCTCGGCGACGTCCAGTCGTCCTTCGGCGGTCTGCTCGCGCTGCCCGGCGATCTGTTCGCGCCGGAGGGTCGTCCGCTTGCGTACATCGCGGCTGGCATCGTGCGCGCGCGGGCTGCCCCCGGCTGCCAACTCCTGATCGCTGGCGACCTGATCTTGGTCCGCAGCCAGCTGATCAGAGTCAGCGCCCGCTTGATCGCGATCGGCGCCCGTCTGATCGACCTCGGAGAGCGTTTGGTCGCTGTCGGAGAGCGTCTGCTCGCTCTCACTGCGCGACTGCTCGTCCTCGTCGACCGGCTCCGTCGACCGCGACGGACGAGAGGGGAGACGAGCCTCCTCGCCTGGTCGTTGCGGGAGTGGAGCCCCGGCGCGATGCACGTGACCGTTGCTGCCTGCGGCGTCCGGCTCGCTGCGGGGTTGACTGGGCACGATCTCGCCGATTACCTTGCCCGGCTGCAGGCGCGGTTGATTTGGGCGATGGCAGGATGATGATGCATAAGCCGGCTCCAGAGAGGTTGGTTGTGACGTTGACCATCCAGGTCGACACGCCAACGCCGGCCGAGAGCTGGAGCCGGAACTGCAGTGCCCGCCGAGGGTTGAGGCGAAGCAGACACGATTCTACTCTCATCATGATGCCGGTCATGACCGTCGTGTGACGCCCCGGGTTTTTGCTACGAGAACAACCGCAGCGGCTGCAACTGAGCGGCCTTGACAATCGATGAGCTGGCCGCGAGCCGCACTCCCTCGAACGTCAGCTCATCCGGGTCTCGGACGACGGCAAGCCCTCGAGCGGATAGCTCATGTGCAAGCTCCACCTGATGATCGTCCACGTTCTCGCTGTGAGCTCTGAGTCGAGGAACGAGCAGCGGCTTCTTTCCGGCCTCCAGAGCCGTGATCGCGGAGCCGCACCCCGCGTGAGCGATCACGACGTCGGCGGACTCGATCGCCGCCTTCATCACGTCGCGTGGAAGGTGCGCTCGTGCCGGGATCGGAAGGTCCGACACATCGGTGCAGCCGACCTGCCATAGCACGTCCACGCCGGGCGGCAGCGCGGCAAGCGTCCGGTCGATCATGCGTCGAAACGCGTAGTCCTCCATCGTGCCGAGGGTCACGACGGCGCGTCGAATGTCCGGCGCGACGCGTAACTGCGGACCTGGCTGGAACCCATCGAAGATCGAGCCGACAAAGTGCCAACGCGCATCCGACCACCTCTCATGCTGCGTGTACAGAGTGATGCCTGGAACGTAGCTCAGGACACGCCCGGTTGCCGACGGTCCGGCGGTGCGTGTGAACGACTCAATGTAATGACACGACGCTCCGCGCACCTGGCCAAGAGGAAGGAAGGACAGGGCAATGCCCGAGCCGGCACTGATCACGATCGAGAACGGATGACCTCGGGCGAACAGTCGGCGCGCGACGAGTGAGTGGCGCAAGATTCCCTTGGAGTCACGGGGGCCCGTGTAATCCAGGTACGTCACGTTCTCGGCCTTTAGCGCTGAGCGGCTCTGCGGGGTATCGAACGTGACCCAATGACAATCGGCATCGACCCCTTCCAATCGGTGAAAGAGACGAGCAAGCTCAGCTAGATGGCCGCCAACGCTCGTGACCAAAAGAGTGGTCACGGCATCGCCTACATATGCTCCGCTGTGATCAGTAGCGGCGGCAAGGACGACCCCATACCTCACGATACCGCAGATTTTTACTATTCCACTACACCTTGCTATGACGATCGGCGGCTCTGAGAGTTGGGATCAGCGTGGTACGCGTAAACCCACGCGAGCTATTTCCAACGAATCCGGGTGTTGTCGCTCTGGGCGGGATCCGCGACGGCCGCGCTGAGCGCTTCCGCCCCCGATCTCCAACGGATCCGTGTTTGGCCCTCGACGGCCCCGCGGCCGAACAGTCACTTCTACGACCGCCCAGTACCGGCGCCACGCGAGTCCAGGCAGCCGGTATGCGAGACTGAGGGTGTGCCGCTTCCGCACGGAGAAGCTCCGGGCGTTCTGGCCGGCGGGCGCCTGACGGGCCGCTGGCGCTACAACCGCGTTGCCGGGCGCGGCATCGCGCTGAGCTACGACCGAAGCGCGAATGTGCCGCCGGCGCTAAGAGGCCCGGACGTTCATGCCGGGGGGCGTTTCACGGGCCGCTGGCGCTACAACCGCGTCGCCGGGCGTGGCATCGCCTTGAGCTACGACGAGAGCGCGGCCGCGCGGCCGGCACCGCCCGCGGCGGACCCTGAGCCGAAATCGCCGGTCCCCACCCATTCTCCGGTGGTGCGGGTACTCTGCTCCTGCGGAGACGAGTTCACGTTCGAAGGCGAGGCGGGTATCTGCCCGGGCTGCGGCCGGGCCGCCGAATGGCCGACGATGGGGGTGGTCGAGCGGGAGATGCGGTCGGACCTCGCCGAACTGCTGCGCGTCCACGAGCGAAGGGCCGACCCGGACTGATCCGGCATGGATGAACCGGCTACACATGCCCGAGACCGATACTCAGCCTGAGCCCAACCGGTGGGCGGTTCTCGCGCTCTTGAGCGTGGCCCAGCTGATGGTGGTGCTCGACTCCACGATCGTCAACATCGCGCTGCCCTCCGCTCAGCGTGCGCTGCGTTTCTCCAACAGTGATCGGGAGTGGATCGTCACCGCCTACGCGTTGGCGTTCGGCAGCCTGCTCCTCCTCGGTGGCAAGCTCGGCGACCTCTTCGGCCGCAAGTGGACGTTCATCACCGGGCTCAGCGGCTTTGCCATCGTCTCGGCCATCGGCGGACTGGCGCAGTCGTTCGACATGCTCGTGGCGGCGCGCGCATTGCAGGGAGCCTTCGGCGCGCTGCTTGCCCCGTCTGCGCTGTCGCTGTTGACCGACACCTTCGCGGGGTCCGCGGACCGGCCGAAGGCGTTCGGGATCTTCGGCGCGATCGCCGGGGGCGGCGCATCGGTCGGTCTCGTGCTCGGGGGGGCGCTCACCCAGATTCTGTCCTGGCGCTGGTGCCTGTACGTCAACCTGCTGATCGCGGTGCCGACGGCGATCTTCGCGCTGCGCCTGCTGGTCAACCACAGCGATCCCGACCGAGCGGGCGTCGACATACCCGGGCTCCTGGCCGGGTCGCTCGGACTGTTCGCGCTCGTCTACGGGTTCTCCAACGCCGAGACCCACTCGTGGACGGCTACGGTCACGATCATCTCGCTCGTCGCCAGCCCGGTGCTCCTGATCATCTTCGTGGCCATCGAGCGCCGCGTTGCCCACCCCCTGCTACCCCTGCACATCCCCCGAGATCGCGCCCGCGGGGGCGCGTACATATCGATCCTTCTCGCCGCTTCCGGCGTGTTTGGCGTGTTCTTCTTCCTCACCTACTACTTGCAGCAGAACCTCGGCTTCTCGCCGCTGACCACCGGCTTGGCGTTTCTCCCGATGACCGCGGTCCTCGTCGCCACCTCGGTCACCGCGCAGACGCGAGTGCTGGCCCGCACCGGCCCCAAGCCGCTGGTCGTCGGAGGTATGGCGCTCGGCGTGATCGCGATGATCGTGTTCACCCGCCTGACCCCCGACAGCGCTTACGCGACCCATATCCTCCCGGGCCTGATCCTCATCGGCGTGGGAATGGGCTGTATCTTCGCCCCCGCGATCAGCACCGCGACCCTAGGCGTCGATATCCACGAGACCGGTGTCGCCTCGGCGATGGTCAACACCTCCCAGCAGATCGGTGGCTCGGTCGGCCTCGCCCTGCTGAGCACGCTGTCGGCCAGCGCGGCCACTCACTATGCCGCGGGCCATCGCCTCGTTGCCGGCCTACCCGCTGCCGCGGCGGTTCATGGCTACACCACAGCGTTCTCGTGGGCGGCGGGGATCTTCGGCCTTGGCCTTCTCCTCGGGCTGATCATCCTCCCCTCGAAGGTCAGGCCCCGGGCTTGCACGCTCAAGGTTGCCCTCGCACGCGGAATCGCCTACGCCCACCACGTGGAGACTGTGGAGGCCAAGGCCGCCAGCACCGCGGCCCGGTCCTGACTTGTGTCGGAGCGGCCGCCCGGCTCGGGAGAGAACGGTCACCATCGCTGCGGGCGGCCGGCCGCTTGACCCGCGCCTTTGGCGCTAGCCTCGCGAGGGTGTCGGAGCCCGCTTCCCGCCGTCCCGGCCGCCAGGCGCGCGAGCCGAAGGCCCCGGCCGAGCGCGACTGGGAGCGCTCGGCCGTGCTCGAGCCACTTCCGGGGCCCCGCTACCCGGACCTGATCAGCGACGGTGGCGGGCTACCCTTCCCGCCGGCCGCGCTCGCCGGATCACCCGCACCACTCGACCCGGAGGATCCGGCCGTGGCCGCGCTGCTCGCGCACCTCACCGCGCGGGCCACCCCGAAGCGCGTATCCCGGGCTCCGTGGAAGCGCGGCGCGGCGACCCCGCCTGCGCCCGCGCCCCCGAGCCTGAACGGCTGGCGGCTGCTCGCGCGGACCGATGACGAGGTTCTGTTCGCCCGTGGCCTCCCACCCCAGATGCTCACGATGGCCTTTCGCCAGGACGGCCGCCGACGGACCTGGGCCTGCTTCGGGTCGAGCGCCGCGCGGCCGCTGCGCGCTGCGCGCGACGGGATCCGTGCCTCATCCTGGCGCCTGGACCCTACGCAAGAGGCGAGCCCCGACGAGACGGTGCTGCGCCTGCTGGTCCACGAGCAGGCGTTTGCCAGCGGCCAGAGGGCCGACGGGCGCTTTCTCGTACCCGAGATCTACCTCGACGCGGACGAGCTCGTGATCCGGATCTTCATCAGCCCGCGACAGGGCTTCCAGACCAACTCGCGCAACCCGGAGACCCCGGTGCGCGTCGCCCTCCCCGAACCCGTCGGCACGCGCCGCGTGATCGACGGCGCGCTGGTCCATTTCTCCGCTCGGCCCGCTCCGCCGGCGGCCGCCTGATCTGATCATCCCGGTTCCGCGGCAGGTCGCTCCAGCACTCGGCTGCTTACGCTCCGGGGCGCCGCTGTGCGAGGCGGTGGCGGCCGGGGCGCCGCTGTGCGAGGCGGTGGCGGCCGGGGCGAGCCTCGCGGGAGCTCCGGAGTGGTCGGCGAGTCTGGCCGAAGCCCCGGAGTAACCCGCGGACCTGGCGATCGCGCGTGACGGCACCGGCGCCGGCGCCTCGCGGCGGGCGCGGTGCACGCCGGTCACCTGCGCGGCCGGCTTCGCCGCCTTGGTAACGCTCGTATGGCGGGCCGCCGGCGCCGAGGCGACGATCAGGGCGACGGTGGCCGGTAACAGCGCCGCCGCGCACGCCTTGGTCCCCAAGACGCATGCGCCCGACATCGTCGCGCCGCCCGCTGCCTCCGCGCCGCCTGCCCCCGCGATCGCCCACCGCACCAGCGGCTCGACCGGTAACAGCGCCCCCAGCCGCCGGCGAACGGAGCCGCGGGCACGGTTCAGCAGCTGCCGGACGGCGCCGTTGCTCGAGCCGAGTCGCGCGGCGATCTCGTCGTAGCTCCGGCCCTCGAGCTCGCGCATCACGAT
>Ga0302325_10009702_pt1 | contig 20989 bp, 20 predicted proteins | sample Palsa_T0_2_FD_201948 | JGI IMG/M metagenome (GOLD analysis project Ga0302325, IMG submission 201948) | Peat permafrost microbial communities from Stordalen Mire near Abisko, Sweden - Palsa_T0_2 | ecosystem: Environmental > Terrestrial > Soil > Palsa > Peat permafrost | place: Sweden: Abisko...
TCGGGTATGAGTGCTTCGGCCTCCTTCTTGTGGCCGGAGAGGTACAGCTTCTGTATGGCCGTCGCCTCGGACTCATAGCCGTAGCGACGAAACAGATCGTTGTAGAAGTTCTGCCCCGGGGGACCCATCCCTCCGACATACAGCGCAACGCGCGGGCGCATCGCATCTCTGATCCGACGCGCCTCGTCCTCGTCACAGATCGCCACCGGCCCGCCGGCGACCACCTCCAGTGGGGCAAGTCCGGCGTTCCTCTTTCTGGCTCCGTCGGCCAATGCCTCTCCCCACACCGAGGCACTGTCGGGAAGGAAGAAGAGCGGGATCCATCCCTCGGCGAACTCCGCGGCGAGCGCGACGTTCTTGGGCCCGAGCGCTGCAACGTAGATCGGAATTTCCGAGCGCACAGGGTGGTCGATCAGCTTCAGGGAGCGGGCACCTCCGTCACCTCCGCTCCCCCGGAGCGGAACCTGGAGCGTCTCGCCCTCGTACTCGAGCCTCTGTCGCGTCCACACCTTCCGGCACACCTCGATGGTCTCGCGGGTACGGGCCAATGGGCGGTCGTACGGCACGCCGTGCCAGTCGGTGACGACCTGCGGCCCGGAGGCACCGAGACCGAGAATGAACCTCCCCGACGACACGAAGTCCAGACCGGCCGCGGTCATGGCCACCAGGGCCGGAGAGCGGGAGAACACGGGAAGAATGGCCGCCCCGAGCCCGACACGGGTGGTACGGCCGGCGAGATACCCGAGCATGGAGACGGCGTCGAATCCGTAGGCTTCGCCGATCCACAGCGTGTCGACACCAGCCGCCTCCATGTCGGCGGCCCACCGTGCGGTGTCCTCCGCGCCCGACCCCCGCGTTATGTGCATCGACAGCTTCATCGTGTGGTCTCACGCCGTGCCGCGTGGGGGCGCCCCCGTTCCCTCGTCACCGGAGAAGGCCCTCGAGGCGCTCCCTCTCGGCCTCCTCCAACGGCACGAGCGGGGACTTCCGGACCGGTCTCCACCACACGCCCGTGGCGCGCCACGCTTCCTGGCGCAGTCGCTGCTTGTCGATCTTCATGCTCGCAAGCTTCGGTAGTTCCGGGACGAGGCGGACGAACTGTGGCACCCACTTGGGGCCGAGGTCTGTCTGGGCGGCCAGGAAGGCGTCGAACGCTGACGGGCTCAGCGTGCTTCCGGCCCGGAGTTCGATGGCGACCATCACGCGGTCCCCAACGGGATCGTCGGGCACCGCGTACACCGCCACGGATCGAACATCGGGCAGACGACCAATGATCGACTCGACCGGCGCGGCGGCGAAGTTCTCCCCGTCGACCCGTAGCCATTCGTTGCTGCGCCCGGCGAAGTAGAACCAGCCGTCTCCATCTCGGTAGGCGAGGTCGCCCGACCAGTACCAGCCATCGCGGAACCTGGCCGTGGTGGCCTCTTCGTTCCTGTAGTAGCCCTCGAACCCGCTGGAGGGCTCCGTCTCGACGATCTCCCCCACCGCCTGGAGCAGGTTTGTCACCCTTCCGTTCGCGTCCACCTCGGCCGGCGGGCATTCGTCGCCCGTGTCCGGGTTGATGACCTTCACTGAATCGGCGGCTCGGCCCAGCGCCCCCGTGGGCATGGTGGGATCCCGACGGATGATGATGATCCCCTCCGTGGCGCCATAGCTGTCTCGTACGTCACAACCGAAGCGCTGCGCGAATTCAACGATGTCTCGCGCCGACGCCTCGTTGCCGATCGCCAACCTGAGGCTGGTGGTCGCGTCGTCCTCCTTTTCCGGGACGGCGAGGATGTAGTTGAGAACCTTGCCGGTATAGGTCATCATCGTGGCGTTGAATCGCCGAACGTCGTCCAACGTGTGGGAGGCCGAGAACCTCGGGCGAAACGCGATGGGGACTCCGGCCGCAAGCGATGAGGCCCACCCGGTGAAGAGTGAGCTGGAATGGAAGAACGGCAAGGGTGAGTACACGACGTCGTGCGAGCTGAGGCTCGTCACCGTCGCCACGTGCACCCCCGTCCGGCCGAACCGTCCTTGCGTGCAACGGACCGCCTTCGGCGCGCCAGTGGAGCCAGACGTGAAGATCAGCAAGAAGAGGTCGTCGTCGACGGGCGTCGGGCTCTCGGCGACCGCCTCGCCCTCCGAGAGTTCGCCGAGGTAGTCGTCTGAATCGATGTCGACGATCTGATCGCTCGCGGACCCGAGATCCAACCCGCTCAGCAACCGCCCCGACTCGGCAGACGTGACGATCATCTGACAGTCGGTATGCCTGACCAGCTGAGCGAGCTGGTCACCGCGGTAGGTCGAGTTGATGCCGACGACGACGGAGCGCGATATCGCCGCTGCTCCGAGCCAGAAGACGTACTCCGGGATGTTGTCCAACAGAACGCCGATATGGGGCGGTCGAGTCGGATCCATCCGTCGTGCGAAGAGTGCAGCCCGACGCCGCGCCTCGCTCAGCAGTTGTCGGAAGGTCCATGACCGGTCGGCAAACAAGATGGCCGGACGGTCATCGTCGGCCTTGCTCAACAGCAGCTCTCCCGCGGTGGTCACGGGTCGTTCCGGGTCGTCGTCGATCGGCTGTCACGGTGAGGGGGCATCGTGTCGAAACCGACTGCGGTTCAGCCGACGAGCCCACGGACGAGGGCCTCGTTGGGGTTCTCCGGAAGCTCCACCAAGGGCACGCTGATCTCGTCGACCGTGGGCCCGTACCGATCGGCCAGCGGCTGGAGCGCGTCAAGGTCGAAGCCGAACGTGCGGCTGGCCGTCTGGGCGAGGAACTGTCGCATGCGACTCTGTGGCCACGAATGGAAGAGCTGCCGCAGGTGCTCCCGGGTGAAGGGCGCCGTACCCTCGTCGTGGGGAAAGTCCGATCCCCACATGAAGCGGTCCAGGCCCAGCTGGAGGATGGCGTCGACGTCGGGCGCCTTGGGCTGCGACACCCCCACCCAGCAGTTGCGCTGGAAGTACTCCGTGGCGGTCAGGGGGAGGACCGACTCCGCTCTGTAGCGCAACTCACCGGTCGCACCCGTGTCACGGATCCGGACGATCGACCGGTCAAGTCGCTCCAGGAGCGGCGGCAGCCAGGCCGCACCCTGCTCGGTCATGACGAATCTGAGTCCGGGATGCCGTTCGAACACCCCGGACAACAGGAGATGCATGAACGGCCTCGTCTGGTAGAACGAGAACTCTCCGATGTAGAGGAGCTCGGCCGCGGGTACCTTCCCGAAGTCGGGGACACCAGTACCGCCATGGCTGTGCAGCGGGATGTCCGCCTCTTCGCAAAAGCTCCAGAGCGGCTCCCAGTAGGGGTCGTACAGGTTGTGTTCGATCCACACCGCATCCGGCGGGATGTTCGGAAGCAGGATCCCACCGCGCAACCCGTGGTCGACGATCCATGTGGCGTCGGCCAAGGCGTCGTCGAGGTCGTTGATGAATATCTGCCCGATTCCGGCACGCTGCTCGGGAAAGGCGGCGCAGAAGTCCACCAACCACCGGTTGTGAGCCCGGATCCCCGCCAGACGGTGGTCGTACTCGTCGGGCTTGGGCGGCGGGGCGGACAGGACGAAGCTTGGAAAGAACGGTGGGATGGTGTTGGGGAATATGACCTCACCGACGACTCCGTCGCGCAGCTGCTGGCCAGAGCGCATGTCGTTGTCCCAGTTGCGTAGGCGCCGATCATCGCCCAGGTCGCGATAGGGATTTCGGTACCGAGATCTCCACGCATCGAAGTCCTCGACGTACCTCGACTCGAGATACTCCCGGTACTGCGCGTGGCTGCCGCCGGCGTGGGTGTCGGCGGAGATGATGGTGTAGTGCTCACTCACGGGGTCTCCCCTCTGCCTCTGCTGCGACGGCCCCGGCTGGGACTATCCGATATCGATGTCGGAAACTGTAAACGATCGGGCGGCAGGCGCAGCGACGCCGTCACCGGGGTAGACCGAGCGCTCTCTCGGCGATGGTATTCCGCTGAATTTCGTCCGTTCCCCCGCCGATCCGCAGGCCGGGAGCGAACAGGAGCCTCTCTCGCCATGGGCGCCCCTCCCCGCCCACGTCGGCGGTCAGTGCCGGCCCGAGCAGCCGCGCTCCGGCATCCGCGCTGAGCCGAGCGTGTTCGCTGTACATGAGCTTGGTGAGGGAACCTGCCGCAGGAACCGTGGTACCGGCGGCGATCCGCGCCTGGGTGAGGTCGAGCACCTTCTCCCTGATGTAGGCGGTGGCCAGGGACTGACGGACGCCGGGCTCATGGTGTCGTCCCAAGTTCTTGGCGAGCTGTATGAGCTCGACAACCGAGCGGGCGCTGGTTCCGCCGCCGATGGCCGCCCTCTCGCTGGTGAGCATCGTCCTGAGGATCTGGCGCGCCTCGCCGACCTTGCCGATCAGGCACTCGTGGGGCACGTGGACGTCCTCCAGAAACACCTCGTTGAAGTGGTAGGCGCCGGACATCTGGCGGAGCGGGCGAACGTCGACTCCGGGCTCTGACATGTCGAGGATGAGGCAGGAGAGCCCGGCCATACCCGGCGTCTCCCGGTCGGTCCGCGCGATCAGGAGAGCGAAGTCGCTCGTGCCGGCACCCGAGGTCCATACCTTCTGACCGGTAACAGTCCATCCTCCGGGTGCGGGCGCGGCAAAGGTCGTTGCGCTCCCGAGGTCCGATCCGGCGTCCGGTTCGGAGAGCAGTTGACACCACGTCTCGGCGCCGGACAGAACCGGGGGCAGGTAGCGACGGCACTGTTCGTCGGTGCCGTACTGCACGAGGACGGGGGGAAGCATCTCCAGTCCGACCGACAGGACCTTCGTCGAGACCCCGTAGCGGGACTGCACCTCGGCGACCACGTCGTCCTGCCAGGCCGGCGCTCCCCGTCCGCCGTACTGCTCGGGCCAGGAGCGCCCGCTCAGCCCGGCCACGTAGAGCTTCCTCTGCCACTCCAGGCTCTTGTCGAGTGCGACGTGCTCCGCACGGCGGTACTCCTCCACGGACTGGGCCGAGACGATATGGATCGCCGAAAAGTCCTCGGTGGTGCCCTTGTGCGGTGCCTCAGCCTCGAACCAGCTCTCCACCTCTGATCGAAATCGCCCGCGCTCCTCGCTCGCTGCGTGCGCCATCACACAGTGAGGCGCAGGCCGGGGCGGTCCCAGGTGCAGCGCACCAGCCGGCCGGACCTCGAAAGGGTTATGACCGCCGTCCGCATGTCGCTGCCGCCGAACGCGATGTTCGTCGTCACGTCGTTCGGGATGGGATAGACGTCGACCTCCTGGCCATCGGGGGTGACCACGACGATCCCGTCGGCGATGGCCCCGATGGCGATCCTGCCGTCCGCCTCTACGGCGAGAGAGTCGAACGAATAGGGGGTCGCGACGACACAGCGACCTCCGTGCCGGACCGTGAGGGACCCCGTGGATCGGTTCACCACACCGGGCTCAACCAGGTCCCACGCCCAGAGCCGGCCCGTATGGGTCTCGGCCACGTAGACGGTCCTCCCGTTCGGTGACAGCCCGACGCCGTTGGGCCCGAGAAGGGGGAATCCGACCCTCTGCAACGCCCCCCCGCCCGGAGGGGCGTAGAACAGGGCGCCGCGGTCCACGCTCTCCAAGCGGCCCTTGCCGTGGTCGGTGAACCAGACGCCGCCGACCTCGTCGACGACCAGATCGTTCGGGCCGCGAAGCGGGCGACCGTCGTACTCGTCGTAGAGCGTGCGGGTCTCCCCGGTGCGCAGGTCGAGCTCCTCGATCCAACCACCACTGAACCCGGGTGGTTCGTTGGTGTGGGTGGGGTGGTCTATCGGAATGGTGGTTCCGTTGACGGTGGTCCACAAGAATCCGCCGTTGTTGGCGATCACCGCTGTCTCCGGAGCGGTGAGCGCCAGACCGTTGGGCCCACCACCGGGTGTCGCAACGAGGGAGACGTCGCCGTCGGAGACCCGAAGGACCCTTGCTCCCTCAATGTCGACGACCACTACGGATCCGTCGCCAAGGAAGACCGGGCCCTCGGGGAAACCCAAGTCGGAGGCGAGAACCTCGAAGGTGAGTGACTCATGGATGGTCGTCTTCATCTGACTCCCTCATATGCTCAGTACGCGAGCGGCGTTGTCGTATAGGAATTTCGGCCATACATGGTCCCGGAACGGCACCTGCGGCAGCTCGGTGAAGATCTTCTCGAGTGAGAGGCCCATGGGGAAGTAGCCGGCGTACATGACCTTGTCCGCGCCACGGGTGTTGGCATAGTCGATGATGGGCTTCGGGTAGTACTTCGGGGCGAACGCGCTGGTCGAGTAGTACAGGTTCGGCCATTTCACCATGAGCTTGACGGCGAGCTCGGTCCAGGGTTCGGCTCCGTGGCGCATGACCACCACCAGGTCGGGAAAGTCGTAGAGCACCTGGTCCAGCCGGTCGACACTCTGCACCATGGACGGCACCCTGGGCCCGGCTATCCCGACCGTGACGAAAACCGGTATGCCCAGTTCGACGCATTTCGCGTAGTAGATGTAGGCGAGCGGCGCGTCGATGGCGACCTGGGGGGAGGTTCCGTGCGGGAAGAAGGACGCTGCCCGTACGCCCCACCGCTCGTGCGCTCGGACCAGAGCGGCCATCCCCTTGACGCCGTCATTCGGGTCGAAGGTCCATGAGGGCACGAATCGACCCGGGTATCTCGCGAGGGCTGCCTCGGCGACCTCGGTGTTGCTGCTCAGACTCACCAGGCCCGTACGTATGCCGAACCGATCCATCTCACCAACCGTTACCTCGACGGGATCCTGCTCGTCCGTGGCTGAGCGGGATGGAAGGTCGTGGAACATGTAGCCCGCCGGCATCTCCAGCTCCTCCAGCGACTCTCTGTCCCTCAAGGATCGCCGAATGCCGGCATAGAGGCGGTCAGGGTCGTCGCCAAAGCCGATCAACGTGTCGATGACAGGTTGATCCGTCGGCCACGGTCGGCTCGCGGACCCCGCCGACTGCACATCCTCGGACATCGTGCGTGCCCACCCCCAGCGGCTCTTTGGCGACTGGACGAACACACCCGTCCAGTCGGTAGCGTACGACCGAGTCTTGTTGCCCAGGCGTGGCCAGCATACTATCGTGACCCAAATATCGACGTCGATATCAGCCTCGGTCCCGCAAGCTCTGCGCACTGAGGGGCATAATCGGGAGTGTTCCTGGTGGCTGGAGTGAGCCACCGGCCAGTCGCCTGAGGAGAGGACCCTTACATTGCCGAGAGCTCGTGCTGACCAGCTGCCGGTGGCCGCCAGTGCGCCGCGCTCTCGAAAGGGGGAACAGACGAGAGCCAAGCTGGTCAAGGCGGCCAAGGAGGTGTTCGAACGAGACGGCTTCCTCAACGCGCGCATCGTGGACATCGCCACCCGGGCGAAGGTGTCCTACGGCGCCTTTTACCACTACTTCGATTCGAAGGAGCAGATCTTCAGGGAGGTGGCCGAGGCCCAGGAGGATCGTCTGAGTGCGCCCCCCGATCCCAACGGCCAACCGAGGCCGCCCGGCATCACACCCCACGAGCAGATCCGTCGAGCAAACCAGCGGTACCTGGAAAGGTACCGTAGCGAGGCTCGGCTGATGGGCGTGATCGAGCAGGTTTCGCGCTACGACGCCTATGTGAACGCGGCGCGCATGGGGAGCATGAGACAGTTCGCGGCTCGGTCCGAGCGCATGATCCGGCGACTGCAGAGTCAAGGCGAGGCAGACAGGCGGGTGGATCCGGCAATCGCCTCTGACGCGCTCGGCTCCATGATGGGCCGGTTCGCCGAGCTGTGGCTCACGCAGGGGTATCGCGAGTACGACTTCGACGAGGCCGTCGAGCAGCTGAGCCTGCTGTGGGCCAATGCCCTCGGCATCGACACTCGGAAGGAGAAGAGCCATCGTTGACCGGCGAGGCGCAGTGCCAAGTACGTTGGCATGAGCCTCCACGCTCCGGGGAAGAGGTCCACAGGTGGATGATGCTTCGGCGCTTCTCGAGCGCTACCTCAAGGCGCAAGAAGACAAGGACCTTGACGCCCTCGTGTCGTGCTGGCACACCGACGTCGAGGTTGTGCATCCGATGCGACCGGATCGGAATTGGCGAGGGCTCGACACCTACCGACGGCAATGGGCACTGATCTGGGAACGCACGCCGCACAGCCGCTTCGAGGTGGTGTCCACCGCGGTCGTCGGCGATCGCGTCTATCTGGAAGCCCTCACGGAGATGTCCGACGGCACGATGGTGCCGCACATGAACATCTTCGAGATAGAGGACGGCACCATCCGTCGAGCCCGGGTGTACACCGACAAGCCCACGCACGATGGGGTCGACATCGATCAGTTCGCTGACGACATAAACCCGACGTCCCGCTGAAGGTTCAGGACGGGTCGGTCGCCGCCTCTGGCTCCTGTGGCGGAGCGAGGACGCCGCACTGGCGCAGGTACTCAACGACGAGCCCGGCCGACTCCACGGCTGGGACGGTACCGCTGGCGTCGAGCCGGATTTCGGGGGACGCTGGGGGCTCGTAGGGCGAGTCGATCCCCGTGAAGTGCACGAGCTCTCCTCGGCGGGCCTTGGCGTAGAGACCCTTGCGGTCACGTGCCTCTGCGACCTCGAGGGGGACATCGACATGGACCTCGAAGAACTGGCCTTCACCGATCAGACGACGGGCCAGCTCGCGCTCGGCGCGGAACGGCGATATGAACGACGCCAGCACGATGACGCCGGCATCGACCAGGATGCGGGCTACCTCGGCCACCCGCCGGATGTTCTCGACCCGGTCGGCATCGGTGAAACCGAGGTCCTTGTTCAGCCCGTGCCGGACGTTGTCGCCGTCGAGTAGGTAGGTGTGAAAGCCCAGTTGGTGGAGGGTGCGTTCGACGAGGTTGGCGATCGTCGACTTCCCGGCACCCGAGAGACCCGTGAACCAGACCACGGCCGGTCGCTGGCTGTTGAGGCGCGCCCGGGCATCCTTGTCGACCTCGACCGCCTGCCAGTGCACGTTGTCGGCACGGCGGAGGGCGAAGTGCAGGAGACCCGCACCCACCGTCTGGTTGGTGAACCGGTCGATCAGGATGAAGCCGCCCATGTCGCGGTTCTCGACGTAGGGGTCGAAGGGGACCTGGCGGTCGAGGGTGAGATTGCACACGCCGATCTCGTTGAGCTCGAGTGTTCTCGTGGCGGTGTGCTCGAGCGTGTTGACGTTCACCTTGTACTTGGGGTGGCCCACGGTGGCGCCGACGGTGCGGGTGCCAAGTTTGAGGAGGTAGGGGCGCCCCGGGAGCATCGGCGCTTCGCTCATCCAGACCAGATGGCACTCGAATTGGTCGGCCACGCGTGGCGGGTCACCCGCTGCGGCGATGACGTCGCCCCGGCTCACGTCGACCTCGTCGCTCAGGGTCAGGGTGATCGACTGACCGGCGATCGCCTCTTCGAGGTCGCCGTCGTCGGTGACGATCCGCTCCACGGTGGACTCGAGACCCGAGGGGACGATGCGCACCCGGTCACCCGGACGGACGCTGCCCCGAACGATCTGGCCGGAGAACCCGCGGAAGTCCAGGTTCGGTCGGTTCACCCACTGCACCGGCAGGCGCAACGGTCCGACGTGCAGGTCGTCGGCGATCTCGATCGTTTCGAGGTGTCCGATGAGCGTGGGCCCCGCGTACCAGGGCGTCTGCGGGCTGGCCCCGGTGATGTTGTCGCCTCGGAGCGCCGATATGGGGATGCAGACAACGTCGCTCAGACCGATGTCGGCGGCAAACCCCCGGTACTCGGCCTCAATGGTATCGAACACCTCCTTGGAGTAGTCGACGAGGTCGAGCTTGTTGACGGCCACGACCACGTGGCGGATCCCGAGCAACGAGACGATGTAGCTGTGTCGCCGGGTCTGGGTGAGCACGCCCTTGCGGGCGTCGATGAGGATCACCGCGAGATCGGCGGTGGACGCTCCGGTGACCATGTTCCGGGTGTACTGCTCATGGCCGGGCGTATCGGCGACGATGAACTTACGGTGCTCGGTCGAGAAGAAGCGGTAGGCGACGTCGATGGTGATGCCCTGCTCACGCTCTGCGGCGAGCCCGTCGACGAGGAGGGCGAAGTCGAGGTCGCCGGCCTGGGTCCCGAACTTCTTCGAATCGGACTCGAGCGCCGCGAGATGGTCCTCGAAGACCAGCTTGGAGTCGTAGAGCAGCCGGCCGATCAACGTGCTCTTTCCGTCGTCGACGCTGCCGCAGGTGATGAACCGCAGCATCGATTTGTTTTCGTGGAGGGCCAGGTAGGCCTCTATGTCGTCGGCCAGGAGGTCGTTGCTCACGTGGGACATCAGAAGTAGCCCTCCTGCTTCTTCTTCTCCATCGAACCGCTCGAGTCGTGGTCGATCACGCGCCCTTGTCGCTCGGACGTCGTGGTCAGCAGCATCTCTTGGATGATGGCGGTGAGGGTGGTGGCCGTGCTCTCCACGGCGCCGGTGAGGGGGTAGCACCCGAGCGTTCGGAACCGGACGCTGCGGATCTTGGGTTCCTCGCCCGGGTCGAGGCGCATCCGATCGTCATCGACCATGATGAGCGTGCCGTCGCGCTCGACAACGGGACGGGGGGCGGCGTAGTACAAGGGCACGATCGGGATCTTCTCGAGGTTGATGTACTGCCACACGTCGAGTTCGGTCCAGTTCGACAGCGGGAACACCCGCACGCTCTCTCCGGGGTGCTTGCGGGCGTTGTAGAGGCGCCACAGCTCGGGCCGCTGTTGTTTGGGGTCCCATCGGTGCTGCGCCGTGCGGATGGAGAACACCCGTTCCTTGGCCCGTGATTTCTCCTCGTCGCGGCGGGCGCCGCCGAACGCAAGGTCGAAGGCGTGCAGGTTGAGCGCCTGCTTGAGGCCCTCGGTCTTCCACAGATCAGTGTGGGTCGCCGAGCCGTGGTCGAACGGGTTGATGCCCCGTTCGACACAGTCGGGATTCTGGTGCACGAGCAGTTCGACGCCGAGCTCTTCGACGAGCTTGTCCCGGAACTCGTACATGGCCCGGAACTTCCACGTGGTGTCGACATGGAGCAGCGGGAACGGCGGCTTGGACGGGTAGAACGCCTTCATGGCCACGTGCAGCATCACCGAGCTGTCCTTGCCGACCGAGTACAACATCACCGGTCGCTCGCTCTCGGCGACCGCCTCGCGGAGTATCTGGATGCTCTCGGCCTCGAGGCGCTGCAGGTGCGTGAGTCGTGTCATATCCCTCGTGACCTATCGCCTACCCGGCGTCCGAGGATCTCCCCAATGGACGCAGAGGGTCGACACCACCATCAGGCACGTCCGATGACGAGCTCACCGTAGCGCTGCACGGCCTCGACGGCGTGTTCGACGCTGTCACCGGGGATCGCGACCTGGGTCCACGTGACGCCGAGGGCGGCGAGCCGCTCGAGACCGGCCAGGTGGGCGTCGGCATCGAAGGAGTCGCTGCCCGGGTGGCCCCCGGCCGGATTGGAGAAGTTGATGTCGAGCGATGCCGGGTCCCGGCCGGCGACGTCGAGCCGACGGCGTAGGTCGTCAATGGCCGAGGCCAGCCGCTCGGGGGTGTCGAGTGCGGCGGTGCGAGACGTCTGCGCCACGCCGGGCGGAGCCAAGAACGGGCACCAGCCCTGGCCGTGGTCGACGGCCCGTTGCCGGGCCTGGCTGCTGTTGCCGCCGATCCAGATGGGAGGGTGGGGGTCGGTCAGCGGACGGGGATGCGCCGTGATGCCGCGGGCGTTGAAATGACGGCCGGCGAAGGAGATGTCGTCGGCGGTCCAGATCTCCTTGATCACCTCGAGGGCCTCGTCGAAGAGGTCGTTGCGCTCGGCGTGACCCACCCCCAGCGCGGCGTACTCCCCCTTCAGGTACCCCGCCCCTACCGCCAGTGTGAATCGCCCGCCCGAGAGCAGGTCGAGGGTCGCCCCGGCCTTGGCCACGATGAACGGGTTTCGGTAGGGGAGAACCACGATGTTGGGGATCAGCCGCAGTGTCGTCGTACGGGCGGCGGCAAAACCCATGGCCACGAACGGGTCGAGTGCGTCGTGACCGCCCGCGTCCAGCCAACGCTGAGACGGCGCGGGATGGTCGGTGAACCCGAACCCGTGGAATCCTGCCGCCTCGGCGGCCGTTGCCACGGCGACGATCCCCGGCCCGGACACGAGCCCCGGGTCGTACGGATGGAGGATCATCGGGTGGGTCAGGGCGAATCTCATGTGGCGCTCCTCCTGCGGTGCGGAGCCATGCTCGGCCGGTCGATGCCCGTCTGATTCCCGCGTGCGGCCACGATTCGTGCCCTCCCCTTATTCACGGCAGTATACTGTCACCATAGCTGGCGTACGTCAAGCGAGCCCCCGAGAAGGGTCGGTCGCTCCCCGCACACCACATGAGGCAACCAGCCCCCGCGGGTTGAAACCGGTCCGTGCTGTCGCTCGGGCCAATTGTTTACACTGCTTCGCACGTGGCAAAAGTCGGCCATTCGATGCGTGGCCTGGACGCCAAAAGGGGGGCGATGAAGATCCACCACACCGCAGTCTGCACATGGGACATGGACACGAGCCTGCGCTTCTGGCAGGACGGACTCGGCTTCGTGCAAAAGATGGACACGAGCTTCGACGGTGACTGGCCGACCCTTTTCGGGGCGCGCCAGCAACGACTGCGGTCCATCTTTCTGGGCGATCCGGACATTGAGGAGTCGGGGATCGTCGAATTGGTGGAGTTTTCCGGCGGGATGGCCGACGCCCCGACACCGCCCTCCGAGCCGGCCATCGGCTTCTTTCTCGTGTCGGTCTACCTCCAGATCGAACCGACCCTCGCCCGACTGGCCTCGCTGAGTCTGGGCGGCACCCCCGCCAGGATCTCGCTCGAGGGCGGGGTGCAGATGGCGGTCGTTCACGATCCGAACGGCGTGACCGTGGAACTCATCGACCACGGAGAAGGTTAGACCCTCCACAGATCGCACTACGGCCAGGTCACCCACGCCACAGTCTCGAGGGCGATCACCGACCCGGGAATGTCCACGGTTTGGTACTGCGGGTACTTGGCCTTCAGGGCGTCCGTGGCACGCTGAGATTCCGATCCGGACCGCACGACCCTGGCCGACCCATCGACGCGTACCCACCACAGATGCGTCCAGAGTTCGTCGTAGTGATCAACGAGCAGAGAGGCCGACGGAGTTGCCTCGATATTCACCAGGCGGCGCAGCGCCAGAGTCGACTTCGGCTTTGCGTCCACGGCCGTGTAGACAGTTTCCTCACGAAGTGCAAAGCACACGGGCACCAGATGAGGTCGACCATCGGGCGTGACGGTTCCCAACCGCCCGACCCGGGCATCACGCACCCGCTGCTTGGCCAGCACGAGGTCCACCCACCCATCTTTACCTCCACGAGTGCCGCAAGACGATGGACCATGGCGTGGTCCCTCAGAACGAGGCCTCAGGCTTGGGGGACGGCGGGTAGGTCCCCGAAGTTCCAGAGGTTGCGCTCGATCCGATGGGCGATACGCCAGCCATTCGCGGTACGAACGAGCTTGTCGTGGTACTCGCCTCCGGTGAAGAAGGTGTTGCCCTCATGACCGACTGCAGCGAAGAAGAAGGTCGAGACCGACTGGGCGCGGTCGCCGTCGAGTGACACTCGTCGGTTCCCCACCAGGTGGAGCCACACCCGCTGATGGAGGCGCTGCTCCGCCAGCCACTCACTGACCGTTGCGTAGTCTCCCTCCATGCCGGCGTCGGCGTACGACACGCGCGCGTCGTTCGTGAACACCTCGTCCAGTAGGTCGAACTTGTTGTCGTCGAGCGCAGTCACATAGAGGTTGCAAAGGTCGTCGATCTCCAACCGGTCCGCCAGCTCCTCCATCGTCGTTGGTCGAGCCATCCGAATCCTCCAATACTCTCGTTGGGTCCTGTCCTCACCTACTGCCGTCGTGATCCCCAGGCTGTCGTCTCCGGAGGGGCGAGCCCTCGAGCCGTCCACTCGGAACTCTCCGACCGCACATCGCGAGGGCCAGGTCTCCGGCAGCTCCCCGAAGGGCACGACCCGAACCGTATGTCCAGTCGATATCCTTGGCCTCGAAGATCCGACCGTCAATGTCGATGCCGAAGTACTGGTGAGCTCCCCCCTTGGCGAGGTTGTCGAGCACCACCCGTATGATCTCATCAGGAGCCAGGCGCGCCGCACCGAGTGGCACCGTGACGTCGAGACCGTGGATCACCACGTGGTTGAGAGCTGCGCGGAAGCCCCCACCGGGTGGCGACCAGTGACGCAGTACGTCCGAGCGTAAGTTGGCGACAAGCTGGGCGGGTGGGACCTCAGCATCTCTGGTGGCGATCTCGTTCGAAAGCCGAGTGAAGTCATAGCCACAGCGCTCGAGCTCCGCCATGAACTGGTCGTCGGAGTAACGGGCCGGCATGGTCATATGGGCAACCACCTCGCGAACTCGCCAGCCATCACAGAGCGACCCCGTGTCCCACGCTGCGTCCGGTGCGGATGAAAGCAGTTCGGCCAGCGCTTCGAACTGGGCGGCCACGGCAGGTTGCAGTTCAGTGTCGTCGGTCACAGGTCCACTCCTTTGTCGAACGCTTCACATCTCGGAGATTTCGACGGGGAGGAGCCCCGGAAATCATCGACGTCGTGGTGACGCAGGAACTGATCGGTGGTCATGTCCTTGTCGTGACGGCGACTGCTCGCGTCGGCATACATGTGTACGGTAGCTGGCGACCCGATGGAGCACGTGCAACGGATGCTCCGGCGGGCGATGCCGGAGCACGGCGGTCGAGCGGCTAGGTTCGGGTCGCTGCCGTAGCGCGAAGGGTTTCGCTTCGTCGCTCACGAGTATTCGACCACTGACCGAAAGGACCTGACCATGCCCGACGCCGTCGACGCGATCCGATCTTCGGCGGGGCGCCTGACCGCTCTCGTCCGACCGCTGACTGACGATGGCATCGTTCAACCGGCCTACCCGCGTGAATGGACCATCGCCGACGTCCTTTCCCACCTCGGCTCCGGCTCAGTCATTGCGCAGCGCACGGTCGCCGACACTCTTTCCGGCGCCACGACTCCCGACAACTTCAACCAGGTCGTATGGGACGAATGGAACGCCAAATCCCCCCGGAACAAGGTGGACGATGGACTCTCGGAGATAGATGCACTTGTCGCCCAGGTCGGAGCAGTCCCGGACGCCGACCGGGCACGATTCGCCGTTGCTCTGGGACCGTTCACGTTGGACTGGAGTGGGTTCCTGGGCATGCGTCTGAACGAACAACTGCTCCATGAGTGGGACGTCGCCGTCGCGCTCGATCCCTCCGCCACCCTGGCCGCCGACGGAACCGCACTCATCATCGACAACCTCCATCTGATTGCTCGGGTGAGCGCCAGGCCGGACGGTCACTCAGGCACCATAACGATCGCCACGACCGACCCGGAACGCTCCCTCACGCTGAGCATCAGCCCTCAAGAGGTCGTGTTGGCGACAGTGCCGTCGGTCGACCCGGACCTTTCCATGCCCGCCGAGGCGTTCATCCGACTCATTTATGGCCGACTCGACACCGAACACGCCCCGGCTACGGTCTCCGGCGACCTCGGCATGCTCTCAGAGCTGCGCTCCATCTACCCCGGTTTCTAACCGAATCAGACCGACCGACCCGGTCCCCTGGACGGGGATCTCGGCCCTTGCCCGCTCGGGCCCTTCGGCACCGGCTCGGCGCGATGAGTCTCTTACTAGGCGCTCAACACGAGGGCTCCGCAGTAATGTGCAGGGCCGCCCGTTTGCACCAGTGCAACTTCGGGGTGAGCTATCTGGCGAAGCCCTGATCGTCCCTGAATCTGGAGTACGGCCTCAACCACTTGCGGGCTGCCGTGAAGTCGACCCATTCCCAGGGCGCCTCCGCTGGTATTCAAAGGCAGCGTGCCACCTCGGGCGGTGGTCTCATCTTGGAGACCCAGGTAGGCCTCCCCTTCGGGGTAAAACCCGAAGCACTCGAGCCAGAGGTAGGGGAAATAGGAGAAACCGTCATACAGGTGGGCATGTGTGATGTCGTTGTGGGACAGACCCGCACTGGACCAGAGGGCCCGAGCGAGGCGCCGCCCCGAGATCATCATGTCTTCCAGGGTTACGCCGAGCGTGCGCTGCGGCGGGAGCCCGAGACTCGCGCAACCGGTGACGTACGCTGGTTTCTGCTTCAGGTTGCGGGCGCGTTCAGCCGTCGTGAGTACGACGGCACCGCAACCGTCGACGGGCATGTCGCAGTCAAGGAGGCTGAGCGGCTCTGCGATCATTCGTGCGTTGAGGTACTCGTCAGCCTCAATAGGGTGCCGACTGAAGACGGCGTCAGGGTTGTCGGCGGCGTTGGAGCGATTGCGGACGATGAAGGTCGCGAGATGCTCGCGGGTCGCCCCGTAAAGGGCCATGTAGCGGGAGTACGGCATGGCGAACCTGATGACGTTGTGCCCAAACCCCCAAGGAGCGCTGAACTGACCGACCCCTTCGACTCGGGGCTGGCTGACCCTTCCGAACGCCCCGAAGGGGTTGTGCATGGCCCGCCACACGAGCACGTAGCTGCACGCGCCTGCTGCCAGTGCGTGGACGGCCTCGACTATGGCTGCGGTCATGGTGCCGCCCGTGATGGAACATGACCAGTTGAGGTTCTCGAGCCGCATCGCTTGGGCGATGTACTCGACATCGACGACGTGGACGCCGTTGACGATGGGGCTCCTGAAGGGCCCCGACGGAGTGGGGTAGTTGCTGACGCCGTCAATGTCGTTGGCGTTCAGTCCGGCATCGTCGAGGGCCCTGGCACACGCGCTCACTGCGAGTTGGCCCACAGTTCGTTCGCTGTGGCGCTGCACGTCGGAATACCCCACTCCGACGATGGCAACCCGGTTTCGCAACGCTGCGGCACTCACCCGGAACCCTCGCCGAGCAGCTTGAACGCGGGAAGGGTGAAGCCGTCGCTCTCTTCTCTGAACACCACTTCGACCGGGCGCCCGATGCGTGCCTCGTAGGGCGCGGCATCCACCAGGTTGCCGGCGACCAGCAAGCCTGCCTGCTCGTCGAGCTCGACGAAAAGGCAGGCGTAGGGCACGTCGTCCTCGAAGCCGACCACTACCGGCGATTCGACGACGGCCCGTTCGAAGATGACGCCCCGACCGCTGACGGGCTCGAAGGTCAGATCACCAGATCGACAGTTGGTGCACTCGGGGTACGGCGGATGCACGTAATTCTTACACGCCCTGCAGCGTTGCATCACCAGTGTGTGACGGGCAACGCCGTCCCAGAAGGGTCGCTCGAGAGCGTCGGGGACGGGGCGCGGTTTCAGAGCGCGTCCTTCGCGTTCTCAACTGCACCCGCAGGGGGATGTATCGGCATCGTCTGTTCCGACGAAGGGTCACTAGGCCCACAAGATGGTTTCAAGAGTGGCATCCATTCCCTGTCCTCGCCATGCATGGTGGTTCTATGCCCGCACGTGGTCGAGCATATGGCGTTCTGCGGTGCCCGGCTCGTTGGCACAGCCGACGCCTGAAATGGAGGGTCGATCCACCAGTCGCGACCTCCCTTCTGCCTAAGGTTGTGACGGTGTTTCGTCGTCGAGTCAGCACGTGGGAGAGCGAGGCACTCGTTCACGTCGAGATACTTCGAGCCGTGCTCGATTCACTGACCGAGCTCAAGTCCTCCATTGATCAGGGTGATCCCTCGGCGTCTGCCGTCGTGCTCGACAATTCCAGCCAGGTCACAACGAGAAGTGGGGTGTGGCTAACCGAATGGAAGAATCGGTGCATCGACAAAGGCGTCACCGAAGCGGCTGCGTTCGAAGCCTACGCGACGTGCTTGCCTGCGCTGGCCCATTGTGTTGACGTGTATCAGTGGTCCCTCCGGATCTTGGCAATCTCACGAGACGTTGACAGTGGGGATGGAGAACTTGCTGCACGGGGAATCAACACCGCGCACGCGGTAGCACTCTTCACACTTCACTGTCTCGAAGATGCACCGACGCTCCGGTTGAGCGATCGCCGAATGACGCAGGCGGCATTGGAAACACTAAGTGTCCAAATGAGGCCGCTCGTTGCCTTAGGGGGGGACATTCATGATGTGGTGGCTCAACTCCAACGTGATGCAGGGGTGGACGCGTAGTCGGTCGTCTGTCCTTCGGGTCTGGAGGGAGTCAACCTTGAGTATTCAGACCGGCTGAGGCTCAGAGCCCTGCCGGATTCCCCAGGCGGCAACATAGTCGGCCATGTTCATCGGGTAGGCAAACCATGTCGCAATGAGATCCTCACGAAGGATGCAACGGTTCACCGTCTCGTATTTGAAACTCACGCCATCTCGTTCCAGCTCGTGTTGAAGAATGACAACTCCCACGTTTTCATCGACGAGGATGAAGCAGACGGAGGAACGGAAGGTGCCGTCTGCCAGTTCCCGTGCTGAGTGAGACCACTCGGCAATCTGGGGTTTTCGAACCATGGTGGCAAGTCCGGCTGACCCACGAACGTTGAGGACCAGATCGTCGGCACAACCGGCCAGGAAGTCCTTCCACTCCTCGCGAACAAACGACCCAAAGATCTCATCGAGCCGGCTGAACCACCGGTCCTCTGTCTTTTCCATCTCGAGTCCTTTCGATGCCCCCCCAGCAACTGCGTGGAGCTTTGACGGTGCGTGATTTCCTGAGTGGTCCAAAATATGACTTACTACATCGGCTTTGTCAAGAATAAGAGTGGCACAGGGAGGGCCACCAAGACTCGCGCGGGTGGACATCCTCCGGAAGGGCGATGGTGAACCGGGCATGTGCCGTCGGAGCCTGGCCCTGAGAATGCCCAGGCCAAGCGACCGGGCGGGCGAAACACGCCAAGCCACGCTGGCGCTTCGGCCATCCCGATGCCGTGTCGTGGCGTCCCGTGAGTAGTGGGACAACGTCGGAAGCCGAAGGGTCGCCCGATTGGTACGGTATCGGCGTTGCAAAGACGACCGTGCCGATTGGCCTAGGCCAGTCGCATCAAGCGATTGGAGCGTTGGATTGTCCTCTTGCCCCTCGCATCGCACTGGGTTTGGAAACGCCTGTCCGGGGACGAGGAGATGAGCGGATCGGGGTCGGAGAAGCGCTATGAGCCGTCGGCCGACTCGCCTCTGTTCATCCTCGCCATGGATCACCGGGCCTCCTTCGGCCGTGTCCTGTTCGGCGTCGAAGGTACCCCGACCGAGGCGGAGCTGACCGAAATGCGGAACGCCAAAATGGTCATTTACGAAGGCGCGAGCGAAGCGACGGCCGACGCTCTACCCACCGGTCGCGCTGGAGTACTCGTCGATGAGCAGCTCGGTGCTGACGTGGCGAGGCGGACCAAGGCTGACGGGTTCGTGTTGGCCATGCCCATCGAGAAGAGCGGGACCGAGCTCTTCGAGCTGGAGTACGGCGAGCAGTACCCCGAACACGTGGAGGCGTTCGACCCGGACTTCTCCAAGGTCCTGGTCCGCTACAACCCGGCCGACGAGCCCGACCAGCGGGCGACGCAGATTGAGCGGCTGGCTCAGGTGTCGACCTGGGCCGAACGTACCCGGCGGCGGTGGCTCTTCGAGCTCCTGGTCCCTCCCACGCGGGAGCAGCTGGCGCAGAGCGAGGACCAGTTCCACTTCGACCGTGATGTCCGATCGGCATTGACGGCGGAGACGATCGGGTCGTTCAATGACGGAGGGGTCCATCCGACGATCTGGAAACTCGAGGGCTACGAGACCACCGAAGGCGCCGAGCACGTCCTACGGGCGGTCGCCGCCGAGACGGCCTTCCCGGCCGAATGCATCGTCCTGGGTCGAAATGCTCCCATGGAGCAGGTCGAGCATTGGATCGACGTGGCGGCGCCACTGCCGGGGTTCGCCGGCTTCGCCGTCGGTCGTAGCATCTGGGAGGAGGCGCTGCAGGATCTGATCGCCGGGCGCATCGAGCGGAAACAGGCGGTCACCATCATCGCCGATCGGTATCGCAGGCTGATCGACAGCTACTGCACCGCTCGGCATCCCGGCTCCGGTGGTGGCGAACGCTCTGAACCGTTTACCTTGCAGAATCCCCGTTTGACGCCCGACCGAGAAGCCCGGATACGCCGGTCGTTGCAGGGTGCCGACATGCGCGGCACCAGACTTCCGGCGTGGATGGCGGCAAGTCTCCTGTCCGAGGTGGACGCCTTGCGCGCGGAGCTCACCAACCGGCCTCCCCGTGGTGCTGCCCAGTAGAGAGTCCCCAGCAGGTGCGCCATGAGCGATCTCCCCTCGGCCAACCACACCCGGCCCGGGCAACGATGACCTACCTCCCTGCCAGTTCGGTCTTGGCGACCGACATCACCTGCAACGTCATCCGCCGTCGTTGCATCACACGAACGCTCCGGTGATCGCGGCAGACGTTACGGGGAAGACCGATCGTCAGGTCGCGGTCGTCGGAGGGTCGCTCGTCGGCCTGTCCATGGCCATCGCACTCGCCCACCGGGGCGCCTCGGTGACGGTGCTCGAGCGCACGCCACACGCCGGCTACGAGGGCGGTGGCGGGCTCGGTGTCGACGTGGACCTGCTGACCAGCATTACGGGGCTTGTCGGTGGCCCACCGGTCTGCCAGGGGATGGATCGAGCGACCACGGCCTGGCCGTTGCTCGCCGCATGGCTCGAGACGCAGGCGTACGCCACGCCCGGTGTCGAGCTCCGCCGTGACGCCGAGGTGGTGGAGGTCGGCGACTGCTGGGCCCGCACGACCGATGGACAGCGCTTCGACGCCGATCTGCTGGTCGGGGCCGACGGAGCCCGCAGCACGGTCCGCCGCTGGGTTTCGCCCGACCGACCCGACGCCGTCTACGCCGGCTTCTTGCTCTGGCGGGCCATGGTCCCCGAGGCCGAACTCCCGGCGTCCATCCCCTGGCTCCGCCCGGACGAGCCCTCGCGCGAGTACTACTCGGGTCCGTACCGGCTGGTGACCTACCCGGTACCGGGCGCTGACGGGTCATGCAGGCCGGGGGATCGACGGCTGAACCTGGTCTGGTACGACCCGGCTCGCTCCGAGCTGCTGGCCAGCCG
>Ga0302325_10009703_pt1 | contig 20989 bp, 20 predicted proteins | sample Palsa_T0_2_FD_201948 | JGI IMG/M metagenome (GOLD analysis project Ga0302325, IMG submission 201948) | Peat permafrost microbial communities from Stordalen Mire near Abisko, Sweden - Palsa_T0_2 | ecosystem: Environmental > Terrestrial > Soil > Palsa > Peat permafrost | place: Sweden: Abisko...
GCATGCCATCAAGACTCCCGCCGCCTCTACCATTCACGCCGTGCTCGATCGCCATGGCCTGGTCAAGCCCATGGGTCGGCGCCGCAGTCGAGCCGAAGGAACGCCCTTGTCCGATGGCCTACTGCCCAATGATCTCTGGTGCACCGATTACAAGGGCGAGTTTCAGCTTAGCGATAAACGTTATTGTTATCCGCTAACCGTCACCGACTACTCCTCCCGCTACCTGCTCCTGTGTGAAGCATTGGAATCCAATCGGGAAGACCTCGCATTTCCGGCCTTTGAGCGCCTGTTCCGCGAACGCGGCTTGCCCCGGGCCATCCGCACCGACAACGGTGTTCCCTTCGCCTCTCCTCATGGCCTGTTTCAGCTCTCCAAGCTCTCGGTATGGTGGCTGCGGTTAGGAATCTCGATTGAGCGGATCCGTCCCGGTCATCCCCAGCACAATGGTCGGCATGAACGCATGCATCTCACCTTGAAAAAAGAAGCCACCCGCCCGGCCGGCGTCAACTTCCTGCAGCAGCAAGCCAAGTTCGACGCCTTCCTGGAAGAATTCAATCTCGAAAGACCCCATGAAGCTCTCGGCATGAAATGCCCGGTCGAGGTCTACTCTGCCTCCTGCCGCCCCTATCTAGGCATCCCCGAACCTCACTACCCGTTCCACGACCGCACTGTCGTCGTCACCAGCTGCGGACGTCTTTGCCTGTACAACAAGAAGATCAACCTCAGCGTTTCCCTCGCCGGCCAGGCGGTCGGCATCAAAGAAGTGGACCATGGCATCTGGTTGGTCAGTTTTATGGATTACGATCTTGGCTATATTGATCTGGAGGAGAAAACCTTGCAGCCCCTAGAGAACCCCTTCGGGCCGAAAGTGTAACCCATGTCTCCGGAACGTTCTGTTACCTATGTCTCCGGAACGGACACAGGAATTATGGCGGGGACGACGGGACTCGAACCCGCGACCTCTGCCGTGACAGGGCAACAACAAGTGGTAACTAATTGAAATCAAACGGTGTCGGCAGGCACAGTTTGGAACGGCAAGACATCCTGAGTCACTGTTATCGTCCCCTTAATGTAACCAGATTTAACTCCGTCGCCGCGCTCGTGTTTCTAACTACCGGTTAAGCCCGTCATACGCCTGCGATCAGCGACACGTGCCACACGACTTTCAGCTCTTCCGGCCCAATCAAAGTTGAAAGATGAACGGCAGCTGCGGCCTGAAATCCACATGCTCGTTTCGCCGCTTGTTGTCAAATTCGATTTCGAGGAGAGATGTTGTTCCCGTTCGAACTGAGAGAACTCCACTTTCAACAATTCTCTGTGCCACAGGTGAGCAAAGCGACACAGGGGAGGTCAGAGTTAAGCCAGTGATCTCACGAACACCAATGGGATGCTCGATAAACCACTGTTCGCGCTGAGCTCGTCGCATAAAGTTCAAATAAACCCACATCGGCTCCTCAATGCCTACTTCTCCGATATACATCAAAAGCGGATCTGACAAATACGCCGGCCGATACTCCCATGCCGGAAAATGTGGCCCCCGGTCTTGAGGGTCAGAAGGCCGCAGGCAAAATCCGAAAGGAGAGGCGTTGTGCTCCCGACCAGACCATCTCTCCCAAAGCAAGGTGCGCTTAGTACTTTCGCTTCGAGCTTCTCTTTCATCGCTGACCCAAAACAATTCAATCATGGCATTGGCAAAGGAAAAACGCCGACAAGCCGTACCTTGCCCCGGATGCTGATTTGGTGGTCCTTCATGAAAGCCAAGCTGGACAAGTCTTTCAGCCTCGGGAGCGCCCGGGGCGGTACAGACGAACAGATGGTCCAACTCGATTCCCATACGAGCAAGTCTATCTCAATCTGAACTGCCGACACGTATACCCGAGCGTCACGATTCAGAAATGGAAGGCCCAAGAAACCGCGGTCGCGCTTTTGTTCCCTCAGAAAATGCAAGGACAATCAGACTTGGACATGAGATCAAGCAATTCGTTATCCAGTGTGCCAGAATCCTCGTCCCCGTCGCAGTGGCAGCAGGTCGAGTCGCGCAATCACAGTTTTGTCATAAGCGCCTTATAGACTACTGCATGATCTCGTCCACATAGCCTTTCTCCGAATGCCGCGACGCTCCACGTGCTCTCAGTTCATGCGCACATCTATGCCCCGGTCCTACCATTCATGATCACCGTCGTGACGGTCGCAACCGCAGCGTTCGCGTTGGGAAATCTTGATGCTGAGGGGCAAAAGAGGCACAACCGTCGGCGATTTGAAACGGATTGTCACGGAACGGAGACCCGCGCCGTCCTTGTGGGGGAGAGATTCATGGGACCTGGAAACGGTTTGCAGAACAAGCAGTCGAGCGCCAAAAGTAGAACGAGGAGGACCATGGGCCTAAAAAAGGAATGACAAGGCTTAGACATGGTTAGAGTCGCTGAAACAAGTATCGGAGAAGTAAGGGCGAGCCACCATGCAGGATGGCTTAGACCGAAATTCGCGCGGCCGGCGCGGTTGGACGGCACACTGACGGTGTAAAGGTCGATTTCTCAGGCATGGAGGTAACGCGGTGCGGCGAGAAAGTGCGGCTCACAAGCAGAGAATTCAAGGTGTTGAACTACATGGTAAAGAATTCAAACAAGGAGAATCTATGGCGAAAATATTATGTGTTTTGTATGACGACCCCATCACGGGCTATCCGAAGACGTATGCTCGCAACGATATTCCCAAGATTGATCACTACGCCGGCGGACAGAAAGCTCCCACTCCCAGACACATCGACTTCACTCCCGGAACGTTGCTGGGAAGCGTTTCCGGCGAACTCGGTTTGCGCAAATATCTCGAAGGTCTTGGCCATACCTTCATTGTTACTTCAGACAAGGAAGGGCCAAATTCCATCTTTGAACGTGAGCTGCCGGATGCAGATGTGGTTATTTCGCAACCCTTCTGGCCCGCCTATCTGACCGCAGACAGAATCGCAAAAGCAAAGAAGCTGAAGCTCGCGATTACGGCCGGCATCGGCTCGGATCACGTTGACCTCGAAGCGGCCATCAAGAACGGCATCAGCGTTGCAGAAGTCACCTACTCTAACAGCATCAGCGTGTCAGAGCATGTGGTCATGATGATCCTGGCGCTCGTGCGTAACTACATTCCGTCCTACCAGTGGGTTATCAAGGGAGGCTGGAACATTGCAGATTGTGTCGAGCGATCGTACGACCTTGAAGCAATGCACGTGGGTACCGTCGCCGCCGGGCGCATCGGTCTCGCCGTACTTAAGCGCCTGAAGCCGTTCGACGTCAAACTGCATTATTTCGATCAACATCGCCTCTCAGAGGGCGTCGAGAAGGAACTCGGCCTGACTTTCCATCCCAGCGTGGAAGATATGATCAGGGTCTGTGATGTCGTCACCATTAACGCACCATTGCATCCTGGGACGCTTGACCTGTTCAACGACGTGTTGATTGCGAAAATGAAGCGTGGTGCTTACCTCATCAACACAGCTCGCGGCAGGATTTGCAACAGTGATGCAGTTGTTCGCGCGCTCGAAAGCGGACAGCTTGCGGGATATGCCGGGGACGTCTGGTTCCCGCAGCCCGCTCCGAAGAACCACCCATGGCGCACGATGCCGCACCATGCTATGACCCCCCATGTTTCGGGCACGTCGCTCTCCGCACAGACACGGTATGCGGCCGGTACACGCGAAATTCTGGAATGCTGGTTTGAGAATCGCCCAATTCGCGAGGAATACCTGATCGTCGATGGCGGCAAGCTCGCTGGCACCGGGGCCTATTCCTACACCGTCAAAAAGAAAAGCGCCTAATGGACGAGAAACGGAAGACTGCGATATTGGGTAATAATAACGGTTGATCACCCTTGATGCATCGAGGGATGCGTCAAGAGTGTTTCTTCGGAAGAGTAGTCCGGCGGCAGGCGCAATGCTGACTGCAATTTTCAGCCACGCCACAGACAGAAGCAGACTGAAAGCGGACTGAGCGAGACGCAATTCGAGTTTGAGTCCTTCAATCTCATCGAAGTGCGGACGGCTTCCGGCTTGGCGCCGCACGCGGGTGCGCGAGCTGTGGAGATGTTCTCTGTGGATGGCCAAAGATGCGCATTCCCCGCGAGTGCGGTTGACGCTGATCAATTCATTTAGCTTGCCGAGTATGGAGCGATCTCTTACTCTGAATTTCTCCACTATCCTCATGCGAGAACTCTCAAGCCGCCGGCGCTTTCTTAAGAAGTCGGCCTTCGCAGGCGGCGGTGCGTTGCTCGGAACCGTTGGCCTGAACCAGATCTCCCCCAAAATCTGGCGCGAACCTTTAGTGTTTGCGCCCAACCTCAGCTATTGGGCAAGAACTCAGCTGCCGCAGAATCCGCCGTTGACAGCGGACATCGACGCAGATGTCGCGGTGCTTGGGGGTGGGTTCACGGGACTTTCTGCGGCCTACTACATCCGCAGCATCTCCCCGCACAAGCGCGTCATCGTCCTGGAAGCGAAGGGCTGTGGGAACGGAGCCTCGGGACGAAACGGCGCCATGGTGCTGACAATGACCGAGGACCGGTATATGAACTTCAGCTCCGTACCGGCGATCGACAAGAAGATCTATGACCTCACGGCAGAGAACATCCGGACGCTGTCGAAGCTCAGCGCGTCGATCGGCATCGACTGCGAGTTGGAGACAAATGGAGCTCTGCAAGTGCTGAGTACCTCCGACGATATCCGAGCGGCGAAGGCCTATGTGCAACAGGCGCGATCGCTCGGCATGCCGGTTGAGTTCTGGGATAAACAGCGACTGGTTGACGCAATCGGCACCGAAGTCTACGAGGCAGCCTTCTTCGACCCCAGCGGTGGGCAGATCCATCCCATGAAACTGGTGCATGTGTTCAAGGCCGCCGCCGAAAACGCCGGAGCTGAGATTTACGAAAACACACCCGTTGCCAGTATCGAGGAAGGTCAGGTGAACCTTCTCCATACAAGCGCCGGACATTCGATCAAGGCGAAGTCTTTGGTATTGGCCACCAACGCCTTCACCTCGAGGCTGGGATTCTTCCGAAATTCGATTGTGCCGGTCCACGAATACGTGGCAGTTACGCAGCCCTTCAGCAAGCAGCAACTGGCCGAAATCGGATGGCGCATGCGAGTCCCGTTCAATGACAGCCGCACCGAAGTCTTCTATCTCGGCTTGACCCAAGACAATCGTATCCACATTGGCGGAGGCAGTCCCAGCTATTTTTTCAATGACCGGGTTGGAGATCCCAGCAGTGCTGCTTCTCATTTTGCTCAACTCCAGCGTGAGCTGGTACGAATCTACCCCAGCCTGTCGGGTGTCGAGTTCGAAGCAGGTTGGGATGGCGTAGTTGACTGGTCTCTCGACGAGTCGCCCTCTGTAGGTTGCACGGGAAAAAATAAGAACATCTTCTATGGACTCGGTTACAGCGGACATGGCGTGAACCTGACTTCAGTCTTTGGGAGAATCATTGCCGATCTGGAGGCCGGCCGTGAGCAACCCTGGAAACAATTTCCCTTCCTTAACTTCCGGCTGGATTACGTTCCGAATGAGCCTTTTCGGTGGCTTAGTGCAAAAACCGGGCTGGCATGGTATCGCCTGACGGGGTCTTAAATTGGTTTACGCGACTCTGTATTGCCCCGATCTCGTTCGTTGATCCGAACAAGGTGGGGTCTGACGGCGTCGCGCCTGAGTGAAGCCTGACGCGGATCGACCCGTTAGGAAGAGGAGCCGACAATCTCACCATTTGTCGCGATTTTAGCGTTGTGAATTATCGTCTCCGCGGCATCAGTTCTCCTCCAGAAAATTGTGATCGGGCCTCATCGGCCTATCAGAAATCGATCTTTGAACCTACCGCTGCTTTTGGGGAGCGGAACAGACCGTCCACCGAGATCCATCCTCTTAATTAGTCTGATGAATTTCCATCCGTCCTGGTCGACCAACTGATTCAGGATCAGTTGCTCGGCGAAGATTGACGACAAGTCAGTTAATCCTGGACGGCAAACGAGAGACCACGACCATCTCTTCCCTGCCCTGATGCATGCAATCTGGCGTCTGTCTTCAATCACGACGTGCTGTCACTGCTTTGCGGCGGCAGTAGCAAGCAGTTGTCCTTGGGTCCGGAGATTTCCTGATCCCCACTCCCAAGTTGCCAACGCTCGTACGATCAAGGGCGGCTGGGAGTTCAATTGCGTGCTAGAAGAACAATATGCAAGAAGGAAGTGTGATTCGAGAACATCGAAAACTGGGTCCTGACGTTTGGAGCTACCGATGGTGGGAATCACGCCCGAACGGCAACAGAGTCCGCAGACGAATCGTCTTGGGTACTGCCGAGCAGTTGCGCACCTAACATCCGCTCGCCAAATGACCACTGGACTGTTGCGGGAAATCAATGCCACAGACACTCGGATGGCTGGAACATCCATAACAGTGGCACAGTTGGCTGATCATTTCCAACAGCGAGAGCTTAGCTGCTCGAACGGACGAATCTCGTTCTCCACCAAGAAGGCCTATCAGGGCTACCTCGGCAAATGGATTGTTCCTCGTTGGGGAGACTACATCCTCCCAAACATCAAAGCCGTCGAAGCGGAGCTATGGCTCAAACAGTTGCAACGGGCACCGGGTACCTGCTGCAAAATCAGGAACGTGATGAGCGTCCTGTCCAACCATGCTCGTCGCTACGATCTCTACGACCGCAATCCGATTCAGTGGGTGCGGCAGAGCGCCAAACGTCACACTACTCCTGACGCCCTCAACTCCAAGGAGGTCCGGCAACTGCTGGCGGCACTCGAGCCGCGGGAACGAATCATGGTCTTGCTTGATGTGACAACGGGACTGAGGCAAAGCGAACTGTTTGCGCTCAAATGGAAGGACGCCGACTTCAAGAATAGACAACTCTGGGTCATTCGATCGATCGTGCAACAGGTCGTCGGAAAGTGCAAGACAGAGGCTTCGCAAAAACCTGTGCCCCTCCACGATCATCTGATCCAAGATCTGAGGAACTGGCGCAGCAGAACGCTCTATCGAGCGCCCGAGAGTTGGGTGTTCGCCAGCCCCCAGAATCGGGGAAAGAACCCGTATTGGGGAGAACAGCTTCGCGCAGCCAGTTTTCCGGCCGACGTCCGCCTTGTCCGGTTAGGCCTTTATCGGGAGTAATGATATGTCGGACAAGGGTTAGGGGTGCCAGCAGAGGCAGCAGTTGGGGTGCAGCTGTTGCGGGCGACGACCTGCCACTTTCCATTTGTGCGACGCCATGTGTCCACCATAACGGAATGTACATCGAAGGGCGCTCCGTCGTGAGCGCCGGTCCAAGTACAAACCAAAGTCACAATACCAAATTCGCCATACGCTCTCGCGCTGATATCGCGCACCGTATACTCCTTGATCTCGGTGTGGTAGAGAAAATCCAGCCAATTCGGCCGTTGTGCCATGAGTTCACCATCCCAACGGTAAAGCGCGAATTCCGGCGCCACGAGCGCTTCTAACTTCGCGTGGTCCTTCGCATTCATAGCGTCGGTCCAAGCCTTTGTTAAGGTCACAAGTTCGGCGGAGGCCGTGTCCAGACCTGCCTGCGCAGCGGGCGGGCTCGCTGGTTGTTGCGCCTGTGTAGGCGATGCGTAGAAAAGAAGGGCAAGCGATACTACTATTAGTTGCTTCATCGGCGCCTCCGAACTTGCGAGTTCGCGAAATCGAGCACAACTGCGCCCCTTCGTACAGTACTGAGGATCCGACTGTACTAAGGATCCGGCACTAGGCCAGTCCTCCAGTAGCGAAGGCCCCACTGATGATCGCGGGCGGATAAGGGCAAAACGAAAGTCAACTGTTGATAACAGGCCTTGACCGTAGCCGTTCATGACCGTATGCCAGTGATCCTCGACCCAGACACTACGATTTGTGGCTCGATCCGGGCATGACAAAGGTCGAAGCCGTGTCCGACTTGTTGAGACCTTGCGATGCCCGGATGATGCGGTGCTATGCGTGAGCACGCGGATCAACCAAGTGGCGAACGACGATCCAGAATGCTCTCGAACTGTGGAACTCGCCCAGACTCAGGATCGGCTATTCTCGTAGCATGGTGACTGATGACGAGCGCATGCAGCGAGAGTCCAGCCTGATCGCGACCATCCGAACGAAGCTTCCCGAATTCGCGAAATCCTGCGCGGACGACACGGAACTGGTGTTGCTCCATCAAGACGCGTTTGCCGCCGACTACCAAGACGACGAATACCTGCTCCTCAGCATGGCGATCGAGTACGCGGGACTCCGTGGAAAAGAAGTGCGTGTGATCGGGAAGAACCGAAGCACTATCGGTGAAGAAGATAGAATCCAGTGACGGCTGTTGTGGGAACCGAACACGAAAAATGCGAAAAACATTCAGACTGAAGCTAAACGGAGACGAGTCCCGCGAGAACGCGACTGCATCATTCACCCTGCCCTTCGACACACGGGAGGTCTGGGGCAAGGCGAAAGTTCCAGTTAAGGTCACGATAAATGGCTACACGTGGAGCAGTACAGTCGGGAACAGGGGCGGCATTCAGTATATCGTCGTCAATGCGGACGCCCGCCTCCATGCGGGCGTAAAGGCTGGAGACACTGTGACGATTGTCCTTGAGCCGGATACCGAAAAGCGGGACATCGAGATTCCCATCCAACTACGGAGGTCGCTAGGTGCGAAGCTGACCGAAAAGCTGAACCGTCTGTCGTTCTCCCACAAAAAAGAATTCGTCGTCTGGTATTCACAAGCCAAGAAGGAAGACACACGCGATCGGCGAGTAGAGAAGATGAAGACAATGCTCTCAACCGGGAAGGTTATTAGCTAGGATATGCGCTTCATGAGAAATAGGAGACGGTCAAGTGAAAGTGGTTCTCTTCGGAGCGACGGGCATGGTCGGGCAGGGCCTTCCCTGTGTCCGACGATCCAGCTGCAACTCCGGTGAAAGTGCTGCACGGGATATAATCTTGGCTCATTTATGGCCCTTGCCTCTGGCAACAAACTCGGCCCGTACGAGATTCAATCGCTCCTGGGAGCCGGGGGAATGGGCGAGGTGTATCGCGCGCACGATCCGAGGCTGGCGCGAGATGTCGCGCTGAAAGTTCTGCTGGAGGCTTTCGCGGCTGATAGCGAACGCATGGCCCGGTTCGAACGCGAAGCGAAAGTGCTCGCATCGCTGAATCATCCCAACGTCGCCGCGATCTATGGACTCGAAGAATCGAACAGCGGGCGGGCGCTGGTGTTGGAGCTGGTGGAAGGGCCGATCCTGGCGGAGTGGATCGCGCAGGGACCGATTCCCATCGAAGAAGCCGTGCCCATTGCCAAGCAAATTTGCGATGGCCTCAACGAAGCCTCGCACATCGAGCCAATTAAGTACCACAAGTGTGGGTCGCTGCCACTCTTCGGCTATTGAAAGGGCGCGAAAAGGACCGGATTCACCATGGTTTCAATCCTAGCGGCCATCTGCTCCGCGGGGATACGGTTGGTGGTCTGAAACCAGCGGCGCGCGGCTCCAAAAACGGCCCATGCCGCAGTGGTCGCCAGAAGAGCCGCATCGACACCGGGTGCAATCCCATGATTGGCAAGGCCTTCCTTGAACATATCCTCGACGACCGGGATGATGGAGCCTTCGAGAGGTATCCGAGCCAACTGGCTGGGACAGCTTGTGGTTTCAACAAGATAGTCGCACACGCCGAGCGCTATCGCGCGCAGTGCTCCATTGCAGTCGGTAAATGTGATTGCGCGGCGCTCTATCAGGTCGCGGAACCGCACGCCAGTCATGGCCTGCAGCAAGGCATTCTTGTCCGGATAGTGCAGGTAAAAGGTGGCCCGGTTTAGCGTGGCCTCGTCAGCGATCTCCTGAACAGAAATGTCTTCGAATTCCTTTTTCATCAATAACTTAGCTAGGGCGTCCATGAGCATGCGGCGGCTGCGCAGAATGCGCGGATCCGTCGTCCCGGTTTCAGGTTGGAGAAGCTGGGCCATTCCTACAATTAAGGATACTCCTTGCAGACTAAACGACACTTGTTTATTTTCTGAATCAACAAATGTCTATTACTCATCAATTGTCGTGTAGGAGGGATTCTCAATGTCAACTCTGCTGCATATCGATTCCAGCCCACTCTACGGCCGGTCGGTCTCTCGCGAGCTGACCGCCGCATTCGTGACCCAGTGGAAAGCTTCGCACACGGATTGGAGGGTCATTGACCGCGATCTCAACGCCACAGCAATACCGCCTATCAATGCGGAATGGGTCGGTGCCGTCTACACGCCGGAACAGGCCCGCACTCCGGAGCAGAAGGAATTGCTTGCGCTCTCCGACTCCCTGCTCGCCGAATTGGAGCAGGCCGATGAGTACGTCATCGGAGTGCCCATGCATAACTTTGGTGTGCCTTCCGTGCTCAAGCTATGGATCGACCAGATTGCGCGGGTCGGCAGGACCTTTTCCTACGGGGAGCGAGGGCCGAAGGGCTTGATTATCGGCAAGAAGGCGACCTTCATCATCGCAACGGGCGGGATCTACGACGCCCAGACGCAGATGGCCTCGTTTAATTTCGTGGAGCCGTACCTGCGATCCGTATTTGGATTTCTTGGCGTGACGGACGCGACCTTCCTCACCGCAGGGGGGACCAGCGCGTTGAACCAGGGGCAGGACCGTAACACGTTTCTTGCACCACATCTTCAGTTCGTGCAGACGCACGCGCAGACCTTCTAGAGAGGACACGTATGAAAATTACTTCAATTGTTGCTCGCTATCTATTAGGCCTTATATTCACGGTCTTTGGGTTGAACGGATTCCTCAACTTTATCCACCAGTCGCCGCCCACGAATCCGCTGGCGTTACAGTTTCTTGGGACCGTCATTGGATCGCACTTTGCCGCGTTCTTCTTCGCGGGGCAGGTCCTTGGTGGGCTGCTGCTGCTCTTCGGCTTTTTCGTGCCCCTTGCGCTGACACTGCTTGCTGCGGAGCTCTACAACATCCTTGCGTTTCACCTGACGATGGCACCGGGCAGCATCGCTCCCGCGCTGGTCGCTTGCGTGTTGTGGATTCTGGTGTTCCTGCAGTACCGCGAAAGTTTCAAGGGTATCTTCAGCGCGAAGCCTGCGACGCTCGCATAAATTGCTCGCAGTATGAGAGGCACGATGTCTCCTTGCTGCGAAGTGCGTGATCGGCGGCGTACGGCACTACTCGAATGGCGCAGAGCTCCCGTTCAGCAAACCGTTACCAAATGAACGGGAAAATTGATTTCAGAAGGAGAAAACATGTCGCAACAACGCAGTATTAGTCGCGTGGTTAACGTCCCTCCAGCGGCACCTGGATTCGTCGGTCCGGGGCATCTAGCAGCACCTGTCGTGTCCCCGGAGAACTTCGAGATGAACGATCCCTTCATCTTGTTGATTGACGATCATCTCGACATCGGTGACCGGCCAGTGGGTGGTCCTCACCCGCATGCGGGTTTTGAAACCGTAACGCTCATTCTCGACGGCGCGATCTTTGACCGCGATGAAGGCGGCACACTCAACGCTGGCGAAGTGCAGTGGATGACTGCGGGAAGCGGAATCATTCACAGCGAAGACGTCAGGACCAAAGGAAAAGTCCGCCTGCTTCAGCTATGGCTTACCTTACCCAAGAACAAACGCTGGACGGCTCCGGGTTTTCAAGCGATTAATGTCAATGCGGTTCCTGTGCGCCACGAACTCGGCGCTGAGATCCAAGTCTATAGCGGATCCTCCGGCGGGCTTCACTCGGGCACGCGGAATCATGTGCCGGTGATTATGGTCGAGATCAATTTGGAGCCACACGCCTCCGCCGAGCAGGACATACCTACTTCATACAACGGCTTTGCATTTGTCATTGATGGCTCGGTTCAAATCGGAAACACCGTGCTGAACACTGGGCAGGTCGGTTGGCTCGATCGCCCGACTGACCATGGTACGAGCGTGTTGCGTGTAGCCGCCGACAAATCTGGAGCGCGGGTGATTTTATACGCGGGACAACCCCAAGGAGACACCATCGTGTCCTATGGTCCATTTATAGGAGACTCGAAGCAGGACATTGCCAGACTCTTTGCTGACTACCAGGCGGGAAGGTTTCCTCGCCTCAGCGAATTGAAAAAGCAGCAGCTCTAATTTTCGCCGCAGCGTCCTAGCAAACCTGACTATGTTTCGGATCGATATGCACATCAACAGCTCGAAATGCGTCTACTAAGTGACACCTAGCGCGCACACTCGAGGTAGTGCTCGAGACAGAAAGTTGGTGGGAGCGACGGGACTCGAAACCGCGGCCTCCTGCGTAACAGGCAGGCGTTCTAAAACAAACGAACAATGAATTATGCCGCAACCTTGGCAAACGCAGGAGAGAATTACCGGTGGCTTAACGTGTGCTGAGCGAGGAAGGTTGATTGGGTCTGCACCGGGGTCGACCGGTTGTCGGCGACCGTTGGCTTCATTGGGCAGCGTAGGCTTGTTCTTGTGCAACGATTTGTGCAACCGTCAAGCGCCCTGTCGGGCGCGGGCTAAAACCTAGGCAGAACTGAACTCGTTGACCATTCGCCGCGCAGACTTCCCAGGAGCCGATTTATCAGTACCTGTCGTGGTTCACGAAACGATAGCTTCGGGTTGCACAGTCAGGCGTCGTTCAACACCGGCAGTGCGGATGCCGTTTAGTGTCAAAGCAGGCCGCGGTGGCCAGCGTAGTTTTCGTCGACCTCCAGACCATGCTCCTTGATAACCTCGGCAGCAGCAACCAGTGCTGTTGCGACGGCAGGATAGCCCACGTATGGCAGCGCCTGGATGAGAAACTCCTCGATTTCTTTCAATGTGAGGCCGTTATTGAGCCCGGCCCCCATGTGGATGGCGAATTCATGGGGCTGACGCATGGCAATCATGACGGACATCGAAACTAGGCTGCGGGAGCGCCTGTCCAGACCGGGACGAGTCCAGATATCCGCAAAGACCTGGTCGACCGCGTAGGCAGCGATCGGGGCACCGAAGGTGTTTGAGTCAGCGGAAGCGCTGAGTTTTGCGGCCGCCTGGTCGCCCATCATTTCGCGGACTACATTGATTCCGGCTTCTCTATTCGTCATGATTGAGTCCTCTTGTAGCGCAAGTGACTTCTCCTCCCCAAGACTACCCGAAAAAACGTTAGATCCCTATCGGGACTGCCCCGAAAGAAGAAGTGTGGGGGTGCACAGGTCGTGTGGTCGGGCCAGTTTCGATAGGGTCGTTTGAAGTGAGCCGCTGGCGCGGCGGACGCGGGGGGCTATGGGATTTCAATCCATGCGTGCTGGTTGCAAGGCGTCTGTAAAGCAACGAACCGAGATGAAGAGAGACATGGGGTTGTTGTCGAAGATCGTATTAGAGTCTTGACCTGTGAGAGAAAGGGGGGGTTGCAGGACTCCGTGGCCGCGTGAGCATACTAGGACATGGCGTGCTTGAACACACCTACAACGGACGTTGATCGAAAGATGTTGCGTCATCGGTATCTCATGAGGAGTCAAGGCTGCATCCGCGTGGATCAGGCATGATCAGGGCCGGTTGGAAATAAAGCTGGCTGCTGGGAGAGAACGGTACCCCGAGGCGTTTTTCGATAAGGAGACTCCGAGGAAGCCGCTGGCGGCGGACGCGGTGCGCTTAGGGATTTGAATGCCGGTCTGAGGTTGTTGCTGACATTCTCGTTCTCCTTTGGGCTGATCATATTGCACACTCGCCTGGAGTTTTCCGTCGTGGTCGTGCCGGCTGCGGGCGGTGAAGAGAAGGAGTTGTTTTCCGCTCTCGGTCCGATGGGAGATGTGGCTCTGGATTGGTCGCCGGATGGATCCGCGATTCTCGAAAACTCCGAGACCCTGACGCACGGCCGCTTTTTGCTCGGCCTGTTACCGATCGCCGCTGCCCCAACGCTGACGCGTCGCGAAAGGTAGTCACCGGCAACCCGAACTACAACCTGTGGCACGCACAATTTTCTCCCGATGGTTCCGGATTCACCGGCCGAAAACGCACATAAGCCAGTTGCGGCCATCGCGTGACCAGTTTGGCCGGTTGCGAGAAAAACCATCGCCGCCAGCTATCAGGGTCTCGCTTCCATCTACCAACGACTTTACCCAGACTTCCTGAAGGGATTGGTCCCAAAACTCCTGTTTACTGGAACCCTGCGCGACAGACGCTAGCTTCTTGCTGTCGGGCGACAGGGCGGGCATCCAGGCATCGCGATCGGCCGCGGTGACCGGCTGCCCCACTCCGTTGATCCGCCCGGTCCTCGCGTCGAAAGGCAGTGCCCAGGCGCGCGTCCGCTGATTGCGCTCGGTGAAGGGTACCCGATTGCCATCGCGCGAAACTGTGACGTCGGCGCCGGTGGTAAGCCGCTCGGGTCCGTGCATCCAACGCAACGTTTGCGCGCTAAGGTCAGCGCTTCAGCTCAACGCCCGACCGGAAAATCAATATAGCTGTCCCCATACCACTTGATCTGCAACGGGGCCCCGGCGTCCGCAATCGTCTCGTCACTCACGTCCTTGCCCGTCCCATAGTTGATCTGGCGTCCCGGTTCCTTGATGACGTGCAGCAGCACCACCAGCCGGCTCCCCGCCGACATCTGTCGGCTCATCAAACGGATAGCATTGAAATCCAGCCGCTCCCGTTTCCCCGGCGTCAGCAGTTGCCTTCGATTGCGATCACGCACATAGCTCGTCCGCGCCCAATAGGAGGTCAGAAAAACATACTTCCCCGCCGGCGTCTGTTCGTACAGATTGATCTCAAAATCGAAGTCCCTCTTATTGCACTCAAAGTCCAGCAGCCCGGAAAACAGTCCGCTCACCTCGGTAGCCTTCGGCAGCGGATCGCTCATGTACTCCACTCCATTCCATGGATCGACCGCATCCGCCACCAATCCGCCACCATGTACCTTCCGATCCACATCGCTGCGGTCCGCCAAATCCACTTTCAAATCCACCGCCCCGTCATCCGTCGGCTTCTCCGCACTCAACCGATGCGTGCTGTTTTCCACGGCCCCCGCCGTCGAACTCAAATAAAACCTCAGCGACCCGCCAGCCATTGCCCCGAGAGAGGGCGCATGCTTCCACACATTCGCGCCCACCACCTGGTAGTTTACTTTGTCTTGCAACAGCGCAGGCTTCGGCGCTCCCTTGAAAACATAGTCAAACCACGCATAGCGCAGATCCACCAGATCCACCATCGCCACCGGATCCAACTTCAATCCCGCCAGCGACGGATACAACTCGCCCATCAATCCAACCACGCCATACTGCGCGCCAATGTGATGGTACGGTCCGATCACCATGTAGTCCTCAGCCTGCGGATCATATTCTTGATGCTCGGAGAAGTAGTAAACCGCTGCCCCCGGCCCGCCAAAGTAATATCCCACCGTCTGCAGCACCGGAATATTGATCCGCGCAAACTCTTTCTCATAAGAAATCATGGCGTGCCAATACGCGTCGTACCCCGGATGCGAAATCCACTCGTCGAAAAACGGATTCGGCGTCCCATCAATCTTCTCCAAGTCGCGATACGCCCGCCCGCTCACGTAAAACTCATGATCCAACTTCCGCCACCGATTCCGATCGCTATAGGTCGCATCGTCCGCGCCCTTCGCGTCCGTCGTGTAAAGCGGTCACGGATAAATAAAATTCCAAAACACGTTTCCTTCCATCGGCACATCCACACCCGGAGCCGCCGGCGCCCCCATCATCATCGCCTTCAGGCCCTTGGGCATATATTTCGCCGTGGCCCATTGCGTGAAACCGTTGTAACTCCCCGTGTACATGCCAACTCGCCCATCGCTCCACGCCTGCGCCGTGATCCAATCAATCAGCGCCGAAGCATCCGCGCCATCGTACAAATACGGCACTGGCTTATCCGGACTGCAGGCCTTCCCCCGCGTAAACCCGATCACGCCCGCATACCCATGCGACGCCGTTATCCGCGCATCACTCATGTTGTGCGCCGGATCTACATAGATCGTGAACACGAGCAGCGTCGTCAGCCGCCCGGCTGCCGCGCGCGGACGCATCGTCATCGCACACACCGTCGCCCCGTCCGGAGTCTTCACCCGAATATCCTTCTCGAACGCGTACCGCCGCGCGTCGTCCTCCGCGATCAGTCTCTTGTTCAATGGCGCCGCGCTGTACGACTCCGCAACCTGATCATCCCTCAACAGATTCAGCGCATCCGCCAGCGCAATCGTCGTCTTCCCCTTCTGCTTCGCCAGGTCGCCCTCCGCATCCCGCTTCGAGTCCGCTGGATCGACCGTGTCCAGCGCGCGAATCACGAGCGCAGCGGTCCGGTCATCCATGTGTGCGAACGCCTCCCGAAACGCCCGCATGTATGCCTGATCGAACGTCAACTTCTGTGCACGCTCCAGCATCTTTCCCCGCGCATACACTTCATACTGAAGATTCACCCAATCCCCCAGCGGAGGATTCCCCGCACGCAGCACCTCTCGCAACGAATGAATCGTGTCGATCCCCTCCGCATACCGCCCGGCAAGAATTTGCAGCCGAAACAAATTATCGAGATATTTCCCGCGATCTGATTCTTCGTACGAAGCCAGGACTTGCTGCGCTAACTCCGGCACAGCCGTACCCAGAACCGCGGGATCGGACACTGTCGCCTCTGGAAAGCTGAACTCTTGAGCGCGAACGGATAACGAAAGAGCAAAGCTGATCGCAACCAGAAAACCGATACGAAGGAATGGAACGCAGCGCATAGTTCACTCCTGACTCCGCCAATCACTTGGACGGTCAGCCTCTACAAAACGTAAGCCATGTGTCAATGGGGAGACTCTTACCAGTTCACGAAACTGTGACCAACTTCCGGATGGGCTTAACGGAAGTTCGTCAGGAAAACGCTTCAACTCACTGTCACACGTACTCCCGTCGCATGGGGAACAATGACGGAGCACTTGCTCTGCCTGAGAGCGGGCTGAATTGGGGGAAAACACTCAGCCCGCGGGCCACCGACCTGGCATTTCCTCACTGTGTGGGGCTTGCCGGACTCAGAGCAAGAGTATTTTCGTACAATAAACGTACAATTGGGCCGAACTCTTCCGGGCATGCGTTTTGAGTTCGCGACGAGTTTCTGGAAGTTTGAGTTGGGGCGGAGCTTCTCCAGATCAGGGTCGGCCAGGCCGTCGGCATCTTTGTACCCGCGATTGATGGCTTCACGCAAATACTGCAGCACGTCATCGGGGTGGTTGGCAGCCAACTGTCTCGCCAAAATACTCTCTCCTTGACCAACTAGGAGAGTTCTGTTAAGGTCTCTCCTAGACACACAAGGAGAGATCGTGGGCAAAGCGATTGATTTGCTGCAAGGCACACCGGACATGCTGATCCTCAAAGCTGTCTCGCTTGGCCCGCTGCACGGCTACGGGGTTTTGCTGCGCATTCAGCAGATCTCTGGCGAACAACTGGAGATCCAGCAAGGCTCGTTATATCCAGCGCTCTATCGTCTGGAACATCAGGGCTGGATCGCCAGCGAGTGGGGGGAATCGGACAACAACCGCAAAGCAAAGTTCTATAGCCTGACCGCAACCGGGCGGTGCCAACTCCATTCGGAAACCGAAAAGTGGAACCGAATGGCGTCGTTGATCGCGAGTATTCTGCGCACCACCTCGGAGCAGATATGAATCTTCTGACTCGATTCCTTTCTTGGTTGAAGTGGATGGTCAAGGGACAGCGGCTTGAAAGTGAAATGGAAACGGAAGTGCGTTTCCACATTGAGAGCCGCGCAGCGGACCTGGTTCGCAAAGGCCTTTCCCAGCAAGAAGCGATGCGGCAGGCGAGGATTGAGTTCGGCGGAATCGAGTCTCACAAAGATGCCATGCGGGCATCCGTGGGCGTGGTGTGTTCAGGGCAATTCAGTGCGCAGCCTGTGATCTCTGGGAAATGAAATCGTCACGACACTGTTTCGCGGCGGAAAGCAACTCTCCAAACGCGGGTGTGCCGCGCAGCTTCGCCCATGCCGAATCGTTCTGCAAACCCGTGTAACCGCAATAGTGTCCGGCGATCGCGCTCCTTAGCAGTTGTACGGCCGCATCTTTCTGCCCGCAGAAAAGAAGGTCGGGAGCAACAACGTAACGGGGTTCGGGATCAGGATCGGCGAGCCTGTTGGCCACCGTCTCCTGGCTGCGGGATGCCAGATCAGCGGACCCTGGGTTTGCCATGCACTCCGCCATCATCTTAAAGAACCTGTCGTCGAACCCGTCGTCCTTGAATTTCTCGGCGATTTCCTTTGCCTGCGCTAGTTTTCCATCGCGAATGTAGTGCCGCATGGTATTGCTGGACGCCCATACCGATCCAGCATCGAGCTGAAGAAAATCCATCGCCCGCGCGTAGTTGCCAAGTTGATCAAACGTGAACGAGCACGAGCGCAACATAAAGTCCCCTGAATCCAAGGACAAGGCGGCGTCACACTCGTGCGCGGATTCCTCCGTGGCTCCGCCATAGCGGAGGACATACGCAAGAGCGAAATGAGCGTCAGCATTTTCGGGATGTCGCGCCACCAGGGCCTTCGCATCCTGGTAGGCTTTGGCCAATTCGCTTTGTTCGACCCGGTTCGTGATAAGCCAGGCAACCGCAAGTGTGTAGTTGGGATCAAGGGAGATCGCCCGCTCCAGAGCGGCATCCGAGCGCTTGTGCGCCGCATCCCCACCGTTCGAATAGGCGGCATCGTAATGGTAGCGAACTCCAAGATAGCCCCAGGCGGGAGCGTAGTTGGGATCCAGGCCAACCGCGCGCTCCAGCATGGCGATGGCATCTTTGTTAGGCAGCGGATCATGCGGCAGGGCGATGCTGCGCAAGTAGAGGTCGTAAGCCTCTTCGTTCATGGGATGAGTGCCCGCTTCCCCTTCTGTCCCGGCACCCAGAGCGGGAACCAGTCCCTGGCGGACCTTCGCCGTGATCTGACTGCGCATGGCGATCATGTCGGGAGCGGCGACCGTCATCGTGTAGCGCCAAACGGTACGGTTTTTCTCGATATCCACGGCTTCCAGAGTTATCTGCAACTGATCGCCTTCCTTCATGTAGTGGCCGGTGACGACGTCGGTCACATGCATGGCCTTGCCGGCTTCCTGCAAGTCGACGGTGGGGGAGTCGTACTTGCTGGTGGTCGCGAACGGCCGGATGGATAGGGACCGAACGTAACTGAGCGTGGTGGCGACTTCGTCGGCCAGAGCTAGGCGCAGAAAATCCAAATCCTTATCAGAACCCAGGTTCTGCAAAGGAAGAACGGCGACCGTTATTTGACTGGCGGTAACCACAGCCGGCGCGGTCCGCTGCTTGACGAACCAGAACACAGCCGCCAGTATCAGGACCAACCCCGCCAGTACTCCTGCGATCTTCCCGTAGGAACGGCTTTGGATCGAACCCGTGGGCGCTTTGTCCGCAATCACCGCTGACGACGATGATGTCGGCGCTGCAGCAAGGGGGGAGGAACCAGGTGATGGCGACGGCGGTTGGGCGGCCACGGGTTGAGTGACTCCAGCTTGCGCAACTCCGGAGCCGCTTTCCTGTGCCACCGTGCCAGAACTGGCTGGTAAGCCGTGCCGAGATTCCGTTTCGCGTTTCAGCCGCTTTAGGTCGGTTCGCATGTCCGCCGCGTGCTGGTAGCGCATCTCCCGATCTTTCTCCAGTGCCTTGTTGATGATTTCTTCCAGCTTGGGCGGAATATCGCGATTGAAACGAATCGCAGGGGGCGGATCAGAATCGAGTATCGCCTTAAAGATGACTCCCGAACTTTCGCCGTGAAACGGCAATGCGCCAGTCGCCATCTCATACAGCACAGCCCCGAAAGAGAACAGATCGCTCCGCGCATCCAGTTCTTTCGCCCGCACCTGCTCCGGCGACATATACGCCACCGTCCCCACCATGGTGCCCGGACTAGTCAGATGTTCCTCGTCCACCGAACGCGTCTGCGTGTTAAGAGACGCAATGTCGCCCGAAGAACTGCTTGCAAGATTAACCTTCGCAAGCCCGAAATCAAGAACCTTGGCGTGTCCGCGTTTGGTAACAAACATATTTGCAGGTTTGATGTCGCGGTGAACTATGCCTTCTGCGTGGGCCGCATCCAGTGCGTCCGCGATCTCGATGGCCAAAGATAGAATCAACTCGGTCTCCATCGGGTGCCCGCCGATGCGATGTTTAAGCGTCAGCCCGTCCAGGAACTCCATGGCGATAAAGGTCTGTCCATGTTGGTCGTCAATTTCGTGGATGGTGCAGATATTCGGATGATTCAGGGCCGAAGCTGCTTTGGCCTCGCGCTGAAAGCGGCTGAGTGCCTGAGGGTCTTTGGCTACATCGTCGGGCAGGAACTTGAGTGCCACAAAGCGGCCGAGTTTGACGTCCTCAGCCTTATAGACCACACCCATTCCGCCACCGCCGAGCTTCTCGACGATGCGGTAGTGCGAGATGGTCTGTCCAATCATTAGGGGCAAATGTTACGTGGGTGAAACTGGCAAGTCAATGAAAGCCGAGGAGTTGGCGGTTTCCCAAAAGGAAGGTTGGCGACTTAGTCGTTCTCTAACCATTTACAGAGTTCTTGCAGAGCGTGGGTTTTCGGTTTGCTGGCGCGAAGTCGAGGACCACCCCATAAGCTTGTGCCTATTTGGTACCTTTTTGTGCCTACGCCAGGATGATGCCATCTCTCTAAGTGCTTGATTTGAAATGGCGGGGACGACGGGACTCGAACCCGCGGCCTCTGCCGTGACAGTTGAAATCAAACGGTGTCGGCAGGCACAGTTTGGTACGGCAAGACATCCTGAGTCACTGTTATCGTCCCCTTAATGTACCCGGATCTCGGTTTGCGATACTCGTAAGGTTGTGCGCACGGGCGAAAACGAGGCAAGGCAGGCGTTGCACCACTCTGGCCTAAACTAGGAACGCATCGGCGGACAGCTCCCGTATGGCCTGGAAAGTGCTGGCGCACTCTCATGTACAGCGGGAGTTTATGCGTGTACTTGTTCAAGACGCTTTAGCGTCGGCAATCCCTTGATGGATTT
>Ga0302325_10009705_pt1 | contig 20986 bp, 20 predicted proteins | sample Palsa_T0_2_FD_201948 | JGI IMG/M metagenome (GOLD analysis project Ga0302325, IMG submission 201948) | Peat permafrost microbial communities from Stordalen Mire near Abisko, Sweden - Palsa_T0_2 | ecosystem: Environmental > Terrestrial > Soil > Palsa > Peat permafrost | place: Sweden: Abisko...
CACGGGCTGAGCGCAGAGCGGTCGTCACCAACAACTTGCGCGACTACCGGCCGCTGCATTCCGACGCGATTACGCCGGGCGGCCCGGGACACTTCGGCATGGTCTTCATGCCAGGCAGCTACCGGCGCACCAAGGCAGACACCGGGCGAATCGTCTCCGCGCTCGAGGCAAAGCTCAAGCAATACCCCGGCGATGAGGATCTAGAGAATGGCGAGTGCTGGCTGTAACAGCCGCATGCCATGAGATCCAGCGATACCAACGGAGGTGCCTCAAACCTGAGGAATCGCTCTGAATAACGTCGGGAAGGGTTTACTAATTGTCTCGCGCAGAAAAATCGTTACATCTCCGGGAAAAGAAGATGCCGGCCAGCGCCAGGCATCCGATTAGCCAGGATTGAACATAATGGCGGTATCGCATGGTCACATGTTCGCGATAAAGAGACGCGCCGCCAGAACACGCGATATCAACGACAAACGCCCGTTAGCTAGCATCTTCGGGCTTAATTCGCCGGACGAACCAATTCCCCTTGATCGGGTTGCCGTACTCCTTGAGCTTTCGGCGTCGCCGGTACCGCGAGATAGACGGGCACCGATCCTGCGGGAGGTCATAGGGTGCCGTCACGCCTGCCCGCGAGCTCACCTCCAGGGGCCGTTCGGCTTGGGCTGGTTAGTCACCACCGGAATGAGCAATCGCTCCGGGCCAGGCTTCAGCCGGCGAGGTCGCTTGGCATATCGAGTTGTTCGCGCAGCCAGGCGGTGTCGACGCCGGTCTTGCCATCTGCGGCGAGCAGGTCGTCTTCGTGGTCGAACTGGCGCAGCATCGCCTCCAGGTAGGGCGTTCCGAGCCGCGAGCGCTGGCGCGCGCAATGGCTTCGCGACGCCGAGGCCTGAAAGACCCGCGCTTCGCGAACCGGTCCCGGGCGCCCCGGCACCGTGAGCGAAGAGGCGGCCCGGTGACCTGATAGATCGGCCATCCACACCCCGGCCCATGAACGGGACCCGCGACCGGGTGCTTGCGCTTGCGCTTGTGAAGGCGACCCTACCCGGCAATAGTCGCATTCCGGGCGCGCCACCTCGGGTGCGATTCGTATAATTCCGCGGTGCAGACCGCTCGGGCTTCAGGCAGGCGCATCATCGATGGGCGCTTTGAGCTTGTGGAACGACTCGGCGGCGGAGGCATGGGCTTGGTGTGGCGGGCCTGGGACGTCGCGCTGCACCGTGAGGTGGCCCTCAAGGAGGTCCGCGCTCCCGCGGCCGCGTCGCACGCGTCGGACCCGACCGAGGCGCGGGTGCTGCGGGAACGGGTGCTACGGGAGGCCCGCGCGCTGGCCAGGCTGCAGCATCCGAATGTGGTATCCATCTATCACATCGTGGACTCAGCGGAACTCCAGCATCCCTGGCTGGTGATGGAGCTCGTCTCCGGCGGTTCGCTCGAGGACCGCCTGCGGTACGGTCCGCTGCCGGTCCAGGACGCGATCCGGATCGCCCGGGGGGTGCTCACCGCGCTGAGTGCCGCGCATGCGGCGGGTATCCAGCACCGCGACGTCAAGCCGGGCAACGTCCTGCTGCGCCGGGATGGCGCCCCGGTACTGACCGATTTCGGCATCGCGGCGCTGACTGAATCCCCGAGCCTGACTAGGACAGGTACGCTGATCGGCTCACCCGAATACATGGCGCCTGAGCGTATCCGGGGCGAGGAGGGCAACCCCGCCTCGGACCTGTGGTCGCTGGGCATGCTGTTGTACGTCGCGGTCGAGGGGCATAGCCCGCTGCGCCGCGAGAGCGTGTTCGCCACGCTCGCCGCGGTGCTCGACGCGCCGATCCCGCCGCCGGTGCGGAGCGGGCCACTCGCCCCGGTGCTGGCGGCTATGTTGTCCCGCGACCCCGCTGCCCGTCCCGACGCGGCGGCGCTCGACCGCATGCTCGCCGCTGCCGGGGATGCCCCGGCCGGTCCCGCCGATGCTGGTAGCCGTCCGCCGACCGGCTACCAGCATCAACTGCCGGCGCCGCGGGCGCGAGGATCATCCCGCCCAGGCCGGAACGGCATCAGGCGCACGCCGCTGATCGCCGGCGCAGCGGCGATCGCACTGCTCGGCGTACTGTCATGGTTCCTGACCAGCAGCTCCCCGCCGACAAGCCACGACCCGGCGCGCCAAACCTCACCGCCGCCCGCTATATCACTCGCGTCACAAGGCGCGAGCGCCGGAAGATCACCAGGTTCGGCCATCATTGCGCCGTCTCCGGCCGACGGCCAGGATCTGCTGACCTCGCAAGGCGTGCGCATGGCGATCAAGGCGCTGCGCGGGGTGACCGGTGGAACGAAGTTCCTTCAGCTAGTCATTTACTCCGATTTTGTGACAGCCGAGGCCCCCACCACGTCCGACCCGACCGTCTATGACAACTACATCTACCGTGACGGAACCGCATCCGACGCCTCTCCGGGCGAGGCCCTGACTTCCAGCGACGTGCTGTTCGATGCCGACGCCATCAGCTGGGACAAACTGCCCAGCCTGATCAAGACGGCCGACACCAGGCTAGGTGTGGCTCATCCAACCAAGCACTACATCATCGTCTTTGGTGCCTTCCTCGACACCGATCCCGAGCCCTCGGTGATGGTGTACGCCAGCGACAGCTACCGCAATGCCTACCTGGTGGCGAATTCACGGGGCGACGTGGTGCGGATGGCTCCCTTCACACCGTCGTCCGGCTGACGGCTCGCGCGGATAGGGCATGCCACGGCTGGCGAGTTCCTTCCAGGGTGCAGTCTTCGCAGTGCCTCGGAGCGGCCGAGCGGGACGGCGCCCCAGGCGTCCGCGTCTTTGAGGGTCCCGGCGGTGACCTGGACGGCGGCCGCTGCGGCGGGTGCTCAGCGGTCGACTTCCGCCAGCCCGGCAGCGGCCGACAGGTCCTGGCCACGCGCGAGCGCCACCCGGTCCTGCCGCACCGTGGCGGTCCGGCCGGGACGCTCCGGTCAATCGCGCGGTCAAGCTCGCTGGCGCTGGCTTCCCACCGAACTCGATTATCTAGGCCGTCGTCCAGCCGACGCATGACGCTGCTAGCCCACGGCCGACGGCACGCGTTTCACATCGGCCGCGCCGAGGCTAGCGAGGAGGAACACGATGCCCAGCGAAAGTAAATGGACTCCGGAAGCGATCCGTGCACCTGGGACTGCTCCGGCGCGAGCTTCTGGGCCGACTGCCTGGCAGCCAGCGAACCGAAGCGATTCTCGGGGCGACGGAGACGGGCGGCGGCCGAATCCGGGGGCATACCCGCTACTCCAAAGCATAGAGGCGGATGATCGCAGGTCAGAGGAGAGCAGGCATCTGAGCACGCGGCGATATTTCGGCTGCTAGCAGGACCGGTATCGCTTAGTTAGTCACTTGATCTTGAATTTATATATCGAATTAAGATTTGAAAAATCTCTCTGAGCTGGAGCCCCGTTACGGAATCGAACCGTAGACCTTCTCCTTACCATGCATGCCGATTTCGTCCAGCGGCGTCCTGCTGGGTCGTGTTACCGCAGATCAGACGGATATCAGTGTCTGAATGCGTCGTGCTCCGTCTGCCGTAGCCTGAAGCTGTTGTCACTTGGTTTGTCACTGGTCGGTTCGTATGCGGCCGTTTCCTTCTTGTCATCTGCCGTTCCGCGCGACTCACGTTTCCGTTGACAAATGACACCGAGATCTCGCGATCAGCATGGTGCCGGATCGGGGATCAACCGTCGCCGTGGGCGTTCAAATCCCCTCGGACACAGACCGGTACGGTTTTCCCTAAATCAGACAAACCACTCGAACACGCATGCCCGGCGGCCGAGCGGCGCGGCGAAAAACGCGCGTTGTCCGTGACGAATTTCTGCTGGTCGGCGGGGACCGGCGGTCCTGGCTGATCACCTCGACCGGGCGGCCCGGCTCGCAGGCGCCAGGCACTCCTCGATGCAGGCAGCAGCGATGACGTAAGGCATGTGGTCTCCTATGCCGCCGCAGTTACGGTGGAAGCGGCGCGTCGGATGAGTGGGCGAGGAAGAGTTCCTCGGCCCGGCGGATGAGCACGGCCGCGTTCTTGACCGCGATCGCGGCCTCGCCGAAGCCGACCGAGATCAGCCGGACCTTTCCGGGATAGTCGATGTCGCCGGAGGTGAACACACCCGGCACACTGGTCGCCATGGTGGTGCCGACCACGATGTAGCGGCTGGCGACAGCTCAGCCGGGCGGCTCGCTTGTCTGCCGCGGCATGCGAAGTGGTCGGCCGATGCGGTGATGCTGTGGACGCGGGTCAATGAGGTGTCCGGGCTGGGGCCAAGGGCAAGGCTGAGCGCGGTGGCTGGCGCCCTGGCGGCGCTGCCACGGTGGCGTAAGCGGTCACGCGGCGCGAGCGCGTCCTCGTGCGCGACCTGACGGCGCAGGTCGCCGGTTCCGGGGACAAAGCCGCGCTTGGCCAGCCAGCGCTTCATCCAGTCAGGGTCGGGATGGCTGTCAGGTATCACGTTGTAGATGTAGTTCACGCCGCGGTCGGCGGCCTCGGCCTCCAGACGCCCGACAATGTACTCGCCAATCCCGGCTTGCCGACGGGACGGCGCAACGAAGAAGGTGATCTGGGCGTCGCCCCATTCAGTATCCAGCCAGCCGTAGCCGACGATCGAGCCGGCGTCGTCGGTGACCCGCCACCACTCGTCGGCGATCGCCGTGCCGGGCTCCGGCGCCTGCAGGCCGACGGCGGCGAGCTCCGCCGGGCCGAAGAGCCGTTGTTTCTCCGCGTCCCAGCGCGGGGTATCTTCCTTGGTCCAGTGCAATGTCATGACTGCTTCCTTTCGGTACCAAGCGCTTCGAGCAGGGCCGGGTGTCCTTGCACTGCGGTGCGCTGCAGGTAATGATGTACCGCGCGCAGGCCGCCGAGCTCCGCGCCGCCGCCGGCCCGTCCGGGGCCTCCGTGCAGCATCTGCGGCATCGCCATGCCGTGACCGGTGGATTCTGCCGCGTCGCGGCGGTTCAGCACGAGCAGCCGGCCATGCCAGGGCGCCAGCCTGCCGAGCAGGTCAGCCACGGCTGAATCGTCGGCGCTGACGATGGATCCGACGAGGCTGCCCTGGCCGAGTGCCACCGCCGAAACCAGCTGGCCGAAGTTCGGGTACGGCAGTACCGTGCAGACGGGCCCGAATGCCTCGACCTCATGGATGGGAGCCGCGAACAGGTCATCTGCCCGCAGCAGGAGCGGGGACAGGAAGGCGCCGTGCTCGGAGTCGGCGCCCCGCGGCTCGACCTTGGCAGGGTCGCCGAACACCGTGCGCGCGGCGGCGCCGAGGGCCGCGACGGCTTTGCGCACCTCGCTGCGCTGGTCAATGCTGGCCAGGGCGCCCATGTCGACGCTCGAATCGCGCGGGTTCCCGACCACCACGGCCGCCAGGCGGGAGGACAGCGCGTCGCAAACCGCGCTAAGCAGGGCTGGGGATACGAAGGCGCGACGGATCGCCGTGCACTTCTGGCCGGCCTTGACGGTCATCTCGGTGACGATCTGATCGACATACAGGTCGAATTCCGGGTCATCGGCGCTGACGTCGGGGCCGAGGATGGAACAGTTCAGCGAGTCGGCCTCGGCGTTGAAGGTAACCGAGCGGCCAGCGATGACCGGATGGGTGCGCAGCGCCAGCGCGGTTGCCGCGGAGCCAGTGAACCCCAGGGTGTCCTGCGCGGTCAGCCGCTCAAGAAGGTTGCCCGGGCCAGCCGCCAGCAGCGAGATCGCTCCGTCCGGGAGCAGACCGGAGTCGATGATGCGGCGTACGGCGAGCTCGGTCAGGTACGCCGTCTGGCTGGCCGGCTTGACCACTGAGGGCATCCCGGCGAGGAACGCGGGCGCGAACTTCTCCAGCATGCCCCAGACAGGGAAGTTGAAGGCGTTGACCTGAACGGCGGCGCCGAGCCGGGAGGCGAGGATGTGACATCCGGCGAACGTGCCGCCCTTGCCGAGCGGTTCGATCTCGCCGTCCAGCAAGACGGTAGCCGCGGGCAGTTCACGGGCGCCCTTGCTCGCGTACGCCGCGACAGTTCCGATGCCCCCGTCGACGTCGACGGCGGTGTCACGCCTGGTCGCGCCGGTGCAGGCCGAAAGTGCGGCGAGCTCGCTGAGGTGCCCGGACAGGTGCCTGGCCAGCGCCTTGAGGATGGCGGCTCGCTCGGTAAAGGTCAGCGCGCGCAGGGCAGGACCCCCGACCGTCCGTGCGTAGTCGAGCATCGCCGCGGCGTCCGGGCCCCGGGCAGGGATGGTCGCGACGACCTCGCCGGTGGCCGCGTCCAGCAAGGGACGTTGTTCGCCCGTACCTTGTTGCCAGCGTCCCTCGCTGTAGCTCTGCAGGGCTGGCGTCGCGGTCATCGCGTCCTCCGGTGAGATGTCATCACGTGCGGCGCTCCAGGAATGCGGTCATCCGGTCATGTTTGTCTTGGCTGTCAAACAGCAGTGCCTGGGCGGCCAGGTCGAACGCGGTTGTCGCCGGGCGCTGGCTGCGCAGCGCGAGCTTGGTGAGCTCGAGTGCGCGCCATGATCTGCTCGCGATCGCCGTCGCCAGCTCGCGCCCGCGTCCGGGCAGGTCCTCGGTGATCTCGTCGACAAGCCCCGCGGCGAGCGCGTCGCGGGCACCGAGGCGGAGCCCGGTGTAGAGCATCCTGCGGGCGACGCCGATACCGGCGAGCTGAGGCAGCCGCCAGTTCGCGCCGGCGCCGGCCAGGATGCCCAGCGCCAGCTCAGGCTGGGCGAAGACGGCCTGCTCGCTGGCCAATCGCAGGTCGCAGGCCAGCGCCAGCTCACAGCCACCGCCCGAAGCCGGGCCGTCGATGAGAGCTATCGTCGGCCAGCGGTGCGCATCCAGCTGGTCGAAAAGCCCGGCGTTGATGGCCAGAAGCGCGGCGTCGGCGTCACGCTCGCGCAGCTCGGCGATGTCAGCCCCGGCCGCGAACATGCCGGGGGTCGTCGAGTGGACGATCAGGACGGAGGGCTCCTGCCGCGCCTCGGCCAGAACGGCACCGATCTCGTCGACCATTGCCTGGTCGAGCGCGTTGCGCTTGCCGGGGCGGTCGAGCCCGATCCACCAGACCGGGTCGTCGCGACGGACCTGCACCGTGCTTACCATGCACGCTCCAGTGCCACCGCGATGGCCTGGCCGCCCTTGGTCACGGCACCGGATGGGCAGCAAGCCAGCGGCGGCCAGCATCGGTGATCACCCGCTGGTCGCCTTCGGCGCGCAGCAGCGGCGGATCGTGCTTGTACAGCGATGCGACCAGCCGGGCGTTCGGCGCGACGCGGCGGGCCACCTGATGGGCCTCCAGCTTGTCCAGGCTGCCGTCCGGAGCGGCGGCAAAGACCGCGAGCAGTCTCGCCTGCGCGACGGCTGGCTCCTCGCCAGCCACCTCGCCGGCCGCGGTGGCGGCAGAGTTCTCGTCTAGCAGGCTGAGGACCTCGCTGGACAGGGTGCGGATCAGGTCACGGATGCGCGCGTCGCGCGCAATCGCCGCTGCCTGGGCTCCGCCGCCGTCGCCGCTGCCCTGCCAGGTGCGCTGCGGATGCCTGCGCAGGTACTCCTGTTCCAGCTCCAGCATCCGGTGGGTGTGCGTCCGGAACTGCTCGGCCGTGCCGTGCAGGAACACCCAGTGCCGGGACGCATGCGCCTGGACTCCCTGCCGCTCGAGTTCTGCATCGCTAAGGTCCCGGGCAGGCACACCGAGTTCGTCAGCCATGATGCGGCCTCCTTTCTGAGATGGTCAGGATGGGGCGATGCGGTGCGTCCCGGTGCGGTGTCACTCGGCCTCCCACAAAGCGACCAGATCGGTGTCCACGCCGACCCGGCCGAGTTCTGTCCCGCCCATCGCAGTGCCGATGGGCTCGTCCCGGCCGGTGAGGATGGTGGTGAAGAACCGGGCGTTGTCGGCGATGAACTCGTTCTGGTCATCGGGGACGCGCCGGTCCTGGCTGATGGCCTCCACGGGGCAGACCGGCTCGCAGGCCCCGCAGTCAATGCACAGCACGGGGTTGATGTAGGTCTTGCGGTCGCCTTCGTAAATGCAGTCGACGGGGCATTCTTCCATGCAGGACTTGTCAGTGATGTCAATGCAGGCGGCGGCGATGACGTATGGCAAGGCATTCTCCTTATTCGGCTCAGCCAGCTATCAGCAGCGACTCAGATGAGTGACCGGGGAACAGCTGCTCGTCTGGATTGATGAGCACCGCGGCGTTGTTGACGGCCGTGGCAGCCTCGCCGAACCCGACCGCGATGAGCCTTACCTTGCCGCGGTAGTCGGTGATGTCGCCGGCTGCGAACACTCCTGCGACATTCGTGGCCATCGTGGTGTCGACCGGAATGTAACGGTTGCCGACGATGTCGATGCCCCATTCCCGGATGGGTCCGAGGTTGGCGGTGAATCCCAGCGCGGCGATGACCGCCTGCGCGGGCAGAGTGGCGTACTCGCCGCTCTTGGCGGTGACCTCGACCGCCTCCAGGGTGTCGGCGCCTAGCAGCTTGGTGACCTGGGCGTCGGTGATCACCCGCACGGACGATCCGTGCACCTGCTCGACGGTGTGCGCGTGCGCGCGGAAGGCGGCCCGGCGGTGAACCAGGGTCACCGAGCCGGCGATGGGCTCCAGGCTGAGCGCCCAGTCGCAAGCGCTGTCCCCGCCGCCGGCGATGACCACGTCCTGCCCTGCGTGTGCGTCCAGTGCAGGCACGAAGAAGTGCAGGCCGCGGCCTACCCAGTCCTCTCCGGCTGGCAGCGGACGCGGGGTGAACGTGCCGATTCCGCCGGAGATCACCACCGCCCGCACCCGGATGAGCATGCCGGCGTCGGTAGAGATCTCAATGTTGCCGTCGTCATCGCGGCGCAGCGACTGGGCCCGCTGGGCTAGCGCGTACGTCGGCGAGAACCGGGCCCCCTGCTCCATCAGCCCGGCGACGAGATCACGTCCCCTGACCTGGGGGAAACCAGCTATGTCGTAGATCGCTTTTTCCGGGTACATGGCGCTGACCTGACCGCCAGGTTCGGGCAGCGAGTCGATGATCACGGTCGACAGGCCGCGGAATCCTGCGTAGTAGGCCGCGTACAGCCCGACCGGGCCGGCTCCGACGATGGCGAGGTCCCGGTCGATGCGCGCGGCTGCCGCCTGAGTCATGGCTTCACTCCGACGGGCAGCCCGGAGCCGGTGAAGACGGATTCTGTCATCTGCCGCAGCTCGACGCTAGGCCGGCCAAGAAGGTACTCGCAGGCGGTATACCGGGTCATCACGGCAGCAGCACTCAGGCGAGGTGGACGTAGTCGTAGTCGAACGGCTGGCCGTTGATCCCGGCCCGGGGCGGGGCGATCCAGGCCGCGATCTTGCCGCGCTCGTAGACCGGCTGCATCAGCGACCGGACGTAGGTCTTGTCCACGTCGGTCGGCAGCCATTCTCCCTTGCGCCGCTCCCATTCCCCGGCGGCCAGCATGGTGCCGTCCGGCCCGGCCTCGATGCCTGAGAAGGCCCCGACCTTCCGGTTGAACGCCACGTGCGGAAGCCGGAGCCGGGTTGCCAGGCCCGCATCCTCCAGGAGCCGGTTCCACCGGTTCACGCCGTTCTGGCAGTCGGCGATGTACTCGCGGCGCAGGTCGGTGTTCAGCCCGACCAGCGCGGCCACCTCGGCCTGGCCGATCTCGCCGTCGTTGATCGAGTCGACCATGATCGAATCTTCGGTGAGCGTGTGGTCGTCTCGGCGGCGCTCTTCCGACCAGCGGCCCTTCAGCCCGGCCGTGTAGTAATTGGCTACGTTGGTCGAGGTCTCCCCGCCGAACAGGTCCAGGGACACCGAGTAGTGGAAGTTCAGGTATTTCTGGATCAGTTTCAGCGGGATGGCGCCCAGCGCGGTCACGTCGTCGGTGTTGTTCTCGATCATCACCTGCACGGTGCGCTCGACGACCCGGTCGATTCCGGTGGTGCCGACGAACATGTGGTGCGACTCTTCCTTTAGCATGAACTCACACGTGCGGCTCAGCGGGTCGAAAGCGCTCTCTTTGAGCGTGCCGAGCTGGTACTTGCCGTCCCGGTCGGTGAAGTAGGTGAACATGAAGAACGACAGCCAGTCCGGGGTCTCTTCGTTGAACGCCCCCAGGATCCGGGGCGAGTCGATGCTCCCGGAGTTACGGAGCAGCAGCTCCCCGGCTTCCTCGCGTCCTTCCCGGCCGAAGTAGGCGTGTAGCAGGTACACCATCGCCCACAGGTGGCGGCCCTCCTCGACGTTTACCTGGAACAGGTTGCGCAGGTCATACAGGCTCGGCGCGGTCGCGCCGAGGTTGCGCTGCTGCTCCACCGAGGCCGGCTCGGTATCGCCCTGGATGACGATCAGCCGCTGTAGCTCAGACCGGTATTCTCCCGGCACCTTCTGCCAGGCTGGCTCACCCTTGTGCTGCCCGAAGGCGATGCGCCGGTCTCTATCGCGCTCAGCCAGGAAGATGCCCCACCGGTATTCCGGCATCGGCACGTGCCCGAAGTGCGCCCACCCTTCACGGCCGACGTTGACCGCGGTCCGCAGGTAGACGTCCTGGGTGGGCAGCGTCGGGCCCATCGTCTGCCACCAGGTCAGGAAGTTCGGCTGCCAGGATTCCAAGGCCCGCTGCAGCCGCCGGTCCTCGTGCAGGCTGACGTTGTTCGGGATCTTCTCGCCGTAATCAGCGGTTGTCACGTCACACTCGCTTCCAGTCGAAGTCAGCTCGCTGCCCGGTGCCGAACTTGCGCAGTGCGCCGTCGGGTCCCGATGCGTTGGGGCGGTAGAAGATCCAGTTCTGCCAGGCCGTCAGCCGACCGAAGATCTTGGTCTCGAGCGTTTCCGGGCCTGCGAACCGGTAGTTAGCCTCCAGGCCAGTGAGGGCGTCCGGGCTGAAGCTGGAGCGCTCCTCGACCGCCATCCGGACTTCCTCGTCCCAGTCGATGTCGTCGGGCGTGAATGTCACCAGGCCCAGCCGCTCGGCGTCTTCGGCCTGCAGTGGCTGGCCGGTCTGCTGCTGAACCGCCGAATGGGCTGCTTCGTCGTCCAGAAAGCGCGTCTGCAGGCGGGTCAGCCCGTTGCTCATGGGCAGCGGGCCGAAGTTGATCGGCCCAGGGATGATCGTGGCAGAGGCCGCGTCAGGATCGAGGTCCTGGAAGACACCGAGCAGCTGGAAAGAGCGATCCGCGGCAAGAGCGAGCTCAAGGAGGGACCCAGCGAAGCAGCTGCCCGGCTCGATCAATGCGATCAGGCTGCGGCTGGTGACATCGAGCCGCTTCAGCGTGCGCTTGAGGTACAGCACGATCTCGTTGGCCAGCCAGTCGCCGGAGTTGTCGAGCAGTAGCTGGTCATGTGCGAGCACCCTCTGCGGATCGCCCAGCGTGCGGAACACCCAGGTACCCAGGTCGGTCTCGTTGGTGCGCAGGTCGAGAATCAGGTCATCGAGTTCCCTGGTGAGCTGCAAGGTGTAGAAACTGTCGCCCTGCGCGCGGACCTCGGCGATGCCCGCAGGCGCGTCGCCGGGGGGACCGAGGACCATGATGCTTACTTTGCGTGCGGTCCGGTCGAGCTCGGCCGAGATGTAGCGGTACTCAATCGTGTTCTCGGTGCGAGTCTTTTCCAGCGGCGTGAGCGCGACGCCGACGACACCCTCCGGCCGGTTCGACGTGGCGGCGAGTTCAACCGCCCGGGCAGCCACCGTCTCGTCCCATTTCGCCCGCGGTACCGCCTCGTCGACCAGGCGCCATTGCACCGCCTTCCGGCCGCCGACGCCCTCGGACCTGGTCGAGAAGTAGTCAGCCAGGTCACGCCGCACATGCCGCTTGTCAACGACTCGCGTCAATCCGCCGGTGCCGGGCAGGACGCCCAGCAGCGGCAGCTCAGGAAGCGAAACCGCTGAGGACCGGTCGTCGACGAGCATGATGTGCTCGCACGCCAGGGCGAGTTCGTACCCGCCGCCTGACGCCGTGCCGTTGAGGGCCGCCAGGTACGTCTGGCCAGAGCACGCGGTGGCGTCCTCCATGCCGTTGCGCGTCTCATTCGTGAACTTGCAGAAGTTCACCTTCCACGAATGCGGCGACGCGGCCAGCATGCGGATATTCGCCCCAGCGCAGAAAATCTTGTCCTTTCCGCTGGTGACGACCACGGTGCGCGCTTCCGGGTGCTCGAAGCGCAGTCGCTGCACCGCGTCGTAAAGCTCGATATCAACGCCGAGATCGTAGGAGTTCAGCTTGAGCTCATAGCCAGGCACGAGGCCTGCGTCCTCTGCGACGTTCATCGTCAGCGTCGCGATCGCGCCGTCGATCGTCAGGCGCCAGTGGCGGTATCGCTCTGGCGTGACCCGGAACTCCACCCTGGGCAGGAGGGCACTAGCGGCGGCGGCTGCGGGCGCGGTGTCAGGCTCGGGACCGCGTGTCATCGCGCTCGTCATGAATGGACCTTTCGAGAGCTACCTACTGGACTCCCCCAATGTTCTACTATTTTCTGTACACACGTCAAGAGTATGTAGCAGATTTTATCTACGTAGCCGGGCCTGCCCTGGCTATGACCCTTGGCGACGCGGCCTGATCGCTCGTACCTGGCACTGGGATCCTGCGGCGCCACCCCGGGCCGGCCAGCCACATGGACTGGCCCCAGGTCGACGGAGACGGGCCGCCATCAGGGCCACCCTCGCCGTGGCAGCAACGCCGACCAGTCGCCCTGGACCCGCCTACCCCATGGCCGAGGTTCAACAAGGCCCGGTCCACCTGGCTGTGCACTTCACTCCCGAAGACGAAGTGCCACGTCGGTTTCGCTCCGGGGACGCCGGCCGCAGCCGCCAGGTCAGGAGGTCCGGCTGCCAGGGCTCCGAGTCCGCTGCAGCCGCCGATCCTCCCGCAGGCTGACGTCGCTCGGACCTTCTCGGTTCGCTCCGGGTCATGCCAGTTCATGCTCCAAAAATGAAACATGACGTCATATTAGAGTAGAATTATTTTCGCCAGAAGTAGAGTTTTAATGGCATCCGAAGGGTGGCCCAGGCGAGGCCGATGCTGAGGCGGCTGGCTGGGCGTTGTGCCCGAGGATGGGGCAGTGACCTCGGAGAGCGGCCGATAGCATCCAGCGTGCTAAGGGTCGATGCAGGACGATTCGATGTATTTACGGCAACGCGAATGAGGTTTGATGTCTACCGCGACGCAGTCCGGTGTAGGGGCTAATCCCCCGGCCATGTCCCGCCGCCATGCGGCTGGCGCCGCCAGCGGTCGCGGGCTGCTCTTCACCATCCTCGGCGAATACGTCCTGCCCTCTGGGGGCAGTGCCTGGACCTCTGCGCTGATCGAGATCATGGGCCGCCTCGAAGTCGAGGAGAAGGCAACCAGACAGGCGCTGATGCGGACGTCGGCCGATGGCTGGCTCACGCCGGAACGAGCAGGACGCCGGACCCGGTGGCATCTAACACCGAGTGCCGAGCGATTGCTGACCCAGGGTACTAAACGTATCTATGGCTTTGGGAGCCGCCGCCTGGACTGGGACGGCGGCTGGCTGCTGGTGCTTGCCCGCGTCGCGGAGACCGAGCGCCCGGCGCGGCATGTCTTGCGCACCCGGCTCACCTGGGCCGGTTTCGGCAGCCCGTCGCCGGGTGTCTGGGTCAGCACGCACGCCGACAGAGTGGGCGAAGCCGAGGACGTGCTTAAGGAGGCAGGGTTGTTTGAGGAGGCACAGATCTTCCGCGGCACTCACGTGGGCGGCGGCCAGCTGCAGGCCATGGTCCAACAGGCCTGGGACCTGCCTGCGATCGAGGCGATGTATAACGAGTTCATGGCGGCCTTTGCCGACCGGACACCGCGTGACCCGCTGGCCCGCACGATCAAGCTTGTGCATGCCTGGCGCCGCTTCCCGTGGATTGACCCGGATCTGCCCAGGCAACTGCTGCCGAGTCACTGGAGTGGCGACAAAGCCGCATCGCTCTTCATGCGCCGTCATGCCCAGTGGGCCGGCGCCGCTGCCGCGAGCTGGCTGAGCCTGTCCGCGCAAGACTAGCTTCGAGTCGCCGGCCCGCATGCTGCCGGCGGATTACCTGCTCGCGGTGGCGTTCAGGGGCATCCGCCCGCACCACTACTACCCGCCGCTCCGGATGGAGCTACGGACCGTCCTGACCTGGCGGGAGGACGTCGAGGTGGCTCTCGAATGGCTGCTCGGATCCATGACCCCGTCCGCCCCTCAGGGCGCTCTCCACCCGGTGTGTGCGAAGGGGCGGCGAACCGCGAAACCCTGACGGACCTTAACAGATTGGCCGATCGTGGCTCAGATGTACTCGGCCAGCTCGCGGAGCAGAGCCGACTTCGGCTTGGCCCCGACGATCTGCTTGACCACCTGTCCGCCGGAGAAGACGCTCATGGTCGGAATGGCCATGATCCCGTAGCGCTGTGACACGCTGGGGTTTTCGTCGATGTTGAGCTTTACCACGTCGATTTTGTCCGCGTACTCGGCGGCGATCTCCTCCAGGACCGGAGCGACCATGCGGCAGGGGCCGCACCATTCGGCCCAGTAATCCACGATGACCGGCCTTTCGCTCTTCAGGACCTCCGCATCGAAGGTCTCGTCCGTTACGACCTTGGTCGCGCCCACTACGATCACATCCCTTGACTTGCGATGAATGAATTCCTGCCGCCCGCGCGTCAGCGCTCCTGGCTGGTCAGCCAGTGTTCGGCGTCCAGCGCCGCCGCGCAGCCCGTCCCGGCCGCGGTGACTGCTTGCCGGTAGGTGTGGTCGACGACGTCGCCGGCCGCGAAGACACCCTCGATGGCGGTGCGGGTCGACGGCTGGTCGACCAGCAGGTACCCGTCGGGATCGGTGGCGAGCTGGCCGGTGAACAGGTCAGAACGCGGGTCGTGACCGATGGCGACGAACACCCCGGTCACGGGCAGCACGTGTTCCGTGCCGTCCTTGGTGCTCCTGATCAGCAGGCCGGTGACCTTGTCCGGGCCCAGCACCTCCGCGACTTCGCTGTCCCACAGGAACGTGATCTTCGGGTTGGCGAACGCCCGGTCCTGCATGATCTTGGAGGCGCGGAGCGTGTCGCGGCGGTGGATCACCGTCACCGACTTGCCGAACCGGGTCAGGAACATGGCTTCTTCCAGGGCGGAGTCGCCGCCGCCGATGACCGCGATGTCATGGCCGCGGAAGAAGAACCCGTCACAGGTGGCGCACCAGGACACGCCGTGGCCGCCGAGTTTCTTCTCGCCCGGCACCCCGAGTTCCTTGTACCTGGAACCGGTGGCGATGATCACGGCCTTGGCGAGGTACGTCTCGGTTTCGGTCTTGACCACCTTCGGGTTCGCGGTCAAGTCGACCGCCACCACGTCGTCGGGTACCAGTTCGGCGCCGAACCGCTCGGCCTGCTTGCGCATGGCGTCCATCAGCTCGGGACCCATGATGGAGTCGGGAAACCCGGGGAAGTTCTCCACGTCGGTGGTCTGCATGAGCGCGCCGCCCGCCGTGACCGAGCCCTCGAAAACCAAGGGCTTCAGCTCGCCGCGAGCTGCGTAGAGTGCCGCCGTATAACCGGTCGGGCCGGACCCGATGACGATGACGTTCCGGACTTCGGTCACTTCTGCCAACCGTTATCAACCCCTCATCTGACTGGCGGCCAATACCTCGCCGCTATCGCCCGCCGCGATTGCCGCGGAACTTACGTGCCCGGGACGGTCCGTGGGGCTGCTGCTCCGAGGCCTGAACGACACCTGAGTGGGATGAACGCATACCTTCGCAGTGAAACCCGACTGAACAGCCTCCTCGCTCTCGCGGCGCAACCCGTTGAGATCAGCAATATCCAGGTAAACGGAATCAAGCGCCGGCATGCCGTCCGCACTGGCGCTGACCAGGACCTGGCTGCGGGAATGGGCAGCGACGGCGCGGTATCTGCCGCGGTCGTCGCGGCTGGAAAACCCGCCGAGGTCAGCTATAAGGTCTTCGGCGCCCCGCAACAGCGCGGCGCAGTCGGGTGCGGTGGCGATATCCCTTGCCGCCAGAATGCCCTTCTCGAGGTTTCGCATAGGTCGATCACGCCGAGGTGCGGCAGCCCGGGCCAGGTCGTGGCGTGCTTGGGTCTTGGCCAGCATAATCAGGCCAAAGGGCAGGCCGTCCAGCACGTCGAGGTCGGCGAAATGGCCGACAGTCCGGTTCAGAGAATTTCGCAAACCTCACCATATTTCACTTCAGCGGATACATGCTTATTGCCATGGGGGCCCCGCCCCCATGAAGGTGCGACAAGGGAATACACGCCTCCACCTCCAGCTACCAGCACTACTAGTTGCCCGGGTGTGAGTCCGACCAATTCGCCAGGATCTTTGCCTCGCTGATCACGACCATGCAGTCGTCCCCTAGGATTCACGGCGTATTTCAAGATAATTTCTTTGGCCTCCGCCAATTCGAGACCAGCCTTCTTGAGAACGCGAGCATGCTCAGGATTGAGAACTATTACCACATCTCCTGCGCCGTTGACAGCACTGTTGGATGCAGGATTCCCGACGGCCGCAGCCAATTGCCGGAGCAGTCGATCCGCGGTATCTTCCGTGTCGTCGGTAATCATGCACAGCACAGAATGCGGTGCCTCGACATTGATGAGGGTAACCACACTTTGCTCGCTCCTGAATCCCAGCCGGGCATGTAGCGGCAGGAACGGGCTATCCTCCTCGGCCTCAGCCAGACAGTAGGTGAACTTGCCCGGATGGCCGATGAGGGCCATATCGCCGATTCCTGGCCGTCCCCCTCCGATGTTGATGAGGCACAGGCGCGCCGCTCGTCCTACGGTCGCGTTGGCGCGGTGGCCAGGACCGAGGGCACCGGTGCCGGACGCGAAGGGACCGCAGTCAAATCGTGCCGGGCCATTGACAATGACGATTGGGCCCAGGTTGTGCGTTGTAGCCTGAACTTCATGCATATCTAGCCGGTCATCGCAAAGGGCGCGGGCCGTCGCCAGGACTACGGGAAAATAGTCGGGCAGGCAGCCGGCCATGACGGCGCAAGTCGCGACCAGATCCACGGTAGCGTTGCCGCCGAGCGGCCCGATCTGGCCAAGAGATAGCTCGCCCGCCATGCCCCCGGCCAGGACCATGCGGCGCACCCGCTCCGGCGTGGGCACGATGACCGGAAGGCCATCTGTGCAGCCGTTCGCCTGGAGTTCTTCCTGGGCAGACTCCTCGTCAGCGGCTGGCCTGCACTCAAGACCGTTCAGCGTCTCGGGGATCTCCGCGCTCATGAGGCTGAGGCCAGGTATTTAGTGATGACCGGCGTTACCTCGCGTGCCAAGGCTTCCATGGAAGCGTCTCCCGTACCCGCGATCGGGTGTGGCAACGAAATCGTCGGTATTCCTGGCATTCCCGACGCTTTCGAAATGAATTCGGCCTCCGCGAAGAACTTGTCCGTTACCAGCGCGACCGACGGCAGCCCGCTGCGAGCGAACATTATTGTGTCGCGGATCGTGGCAGATGTGCAGCTACCGCAGTGGCCATATGCGGCGATAACGCCATCGCATGCGGACTCAATAGCCTGCCGCATGGCCTCTGGCGCCTTACTAGTCGGGTCAGGTTTGTGATAACGCCGGATATTAATCGCAGGTATGAACTCTACGAGGGCGCCGGCAAGATGATCAAGGAATCGCTCGGATCCGGCGAATCCATTAGCGACGAGTCCGAGTGTGACCGTTCCGATTTTCATATTAAGGGACAGGCGGTAAGGCTCTGGCGGAAGGAGCGCTTGCGCGGCGGGTTGAAGGTAGTGAATAGTCACGATAGCCTCACGCTTTCATCCTTGACGGCTCGAACCAGGGCCGTCAGTCTTCACGGGATCGACTTCCGGGACCGGCCCATCTCTATGGTTGAACCATTAATAATCACTGTGGCGGAGGCTGTCAAGAGGGGCACCTGCCCGGCGACGCAGGCCTGGTCCTGTCTGCTCGCGCTTCCGCGGTCGCTCAGCTGTCCGTCGGATCGATGTAGATCACCGTGGCCGCCGGTGCGAGCTAGGCCGCCAAGACCTGTGCATCCGGCCTTCCGGCCGGGCGATGCGCCGAGAATCGGCCCGGACCCGGCCCGGTACCGTCTGTGCGAGCCAGCGGACGCTAGTCACCCGGGCAGCTCGGCGCCCGGAAGCGCCGGGGCGTTCACGTGACCGAAACGTGCCCTTGACAAACGGGACCCATGCCTCGTTAGATTGGCTCAACCATTGACCGAGGAGTGATCCTCCGAGGCGAGCGTTCGGAAGCACAGCAACATCGTGCCTAGTTCCCGGCCCGGGGAGTTCGACCGCGAACTCGGTCAGGTCTCCGCAACTAACGATTCGGCATGCGCGATCTGGCCCGCCCGCCTGATCACGCCCGTTCTAACACCGCAGGTGCCCGGCAGCCCGAGCGATACGCCGCGCACCGCCTCGGCGGTTTCCGCCGTAGGCAAAATAACCGTCTCAGGAGATTCGTTGAAAACTATCCGTTCTCAGCAGAAGGTTGCCGGGCTTGCCGCGTGCCTAGCCCTGGCAGGATCCCTCGCGGCGTGTTCCTCTTCGTCGGCTGGAACCTCGTCGAGCAGCACCTCTGGCGCCAGCACGCTCAATGTTGGCGTGGTCGTCACGACCACCGGACCGTTCGCGGCCATCGCCGGGAACGACCTTATCGGCAGCCAGGTGAGCGCGGCTGAATTTAACGCGGCCAAGCACGACTACAAGATCAAGATTATCGAGATCCAGACGGACGGCACCCCGGCCGACACGCTCCAGGCCCTAACCAAGGCAGTGAACAGCCAGCAGGTCGGCTACGTGACGGGCTTCCTGACCTCCGATGTCGCGGCGGCGGTCTCTGCCGCCGCGCCCCGCCTCGGCGTCGACGTCCTGGACACATTGGCCCAGGACAGCATTCTGGTCGGTAAAGAATGCAACGCCAACTACTTTAAGTTCGCCGCGGACGAGGACCAGTACGCCCTGGCCTTCGGGCTGTTCGTCAAGAAGCAAGGCCTGACGACGTTCGACGCGATCGCTCCCGACTACGCACGCGGGCACGACGCGATCTCCAGCCTTACGGCCTCCTTGCAGCAGGCCGGCGGGAGCCTGAAGAAGACCGAGTATCCCGCGCTCGGGGCCACCGACTTCGGCCAGCAGATCTCGGCCCTGAGCGGTGCACCGGCTGACGCTCTTTACGTCGCTGAGGCTGGCGCGGACGCTGTCACCTTCGCCAAGCAGTCCGCGCAGTTCGCCCTCTTCAAGAAGTACAAGGCGGTCGTCGGGCAGGGATTCCTGATTCCCCCGCTGGTCCCGGTGATGGGTTCCGCAGTGCAGAACGTCTACGACTTCGTGCCCTGGCTGCCGAGCAACCCCGCCGGGCAGCAGTTCGTCACGGCCTATGAAGCCAAGTCCAGCGGCGCGGCCCCGTGGTACGCACCGGCGTCGGAGAACGTGGCCCTTCAGTTCCTGGAGCAAGCCGCCGACAAGGCCGGATCGACCGCCCCGTCGAAGGTGGGGCCAGCGATGGCCGGAATGAGCGCGGACACGATCCAGGGCCAGGTCCAGATGCGCGCGCAGGACCATCTGCTGCTGCAGCCGCTGATCACCGTCCAGGCTGTGGGCGCGGGGAACCTCCTCGCCCGCGACACCTGGACCACGCAGCAGACCACGCCCCCAGTCATCTCCGCCTGCCATATGTGACGCCAGCCCACAGAGAGGTCCCCGCACATGCTGAGCATCCTCAACGCGCTCACGCTGGCGGCGCTGTATACGCTGCTATCGGCCGGCCTGGCGCTGATCTTCGGGCTTCGCAACGTGATGAATTTCGCGCACGGCGCGCTCTACATGGTGGGGGCCTACCTCGGTTACTCCGTCGGGCAGGCCATCGGCTTCTGGCCGGCCCTGGTGATTGTCCCGCTCGTGATGGCCGCGTTCGGCGCCGTCCTGGAATACGGGCTGCTCCGTCCGCTGGCCAAGCGCTCGGTGCTGGAGATGGCCCTGATCACCTACGGCCTGTCGCTGATCATCGGCCAGGTGATCATCGAGGTATACGGCGGAAATACCCGGCCGCTTAACCCGCCGGCGGGTCTCGGCGGGTCGGCGTCAATTTTCGGCGTGCACTACCCGACGTACCGGCTCCTGATCATCGGTATCGGGCTCGGGGCCGTGTTCGGAGTCTTCGCGTGGCTGCGCTGGACCCGCACCGGGCTGTTCGTCCGCGCTGTCAGCCGTGACCGGGACACCGCGCGCATGGCGGGCGTGGACACCAGGCGCCTCGGAGTGCTGGTGGTCTGCCTCAGTACCGCCTTCGCCGGGATTGCCGGGGTCCTGGCCGGACCCTATGTCGCGGTGCAGCCGGGAATGGGAGATTCCATCATCGTGATCAGTCTCCTGATCATCGCGCTCGGCGGTCTGGGCAGCATCGGCGGTGCGATAGGCGCATCGGCGGTCTTCGCCGCGGCCGCCACATTCGGAGCGCAGTACCTGACGGATGTCTCGGCGCTGCTGCCGTACATCCTCGTCATCGCAGTGCTCATCGTCCGGCCGCAGGGCCTCGGCGGAATGAGGCAGGGATCGTGACTACCCCCCGCCTCAAGGTTTCTCAGCGCAGCCGCCCGTCTGAGGAACTGGCCGCCGACCGCCGGGCAGCTTCCTGGCGGCTCCGCCTTGGCGTCGCGGCTGTCGTTATGGCCCTCGGCTACCTGGTGCCCTCGGCAGTCGGCTCGGTGAGCACCATGACGGTGCTGTTCAATGGCATCGTGCTGGGCTTGATGGCACTGTCGGTCGGCTTCCTGCTGAATACGCTCGGCTGGGTTACCTTCGGCGCCGCTGCCTTCTCCGGCGGAGCCGCCTACATCTTCGGGATCTTGTGCGTTTCGCATGGCACGGCTGTCTTGCCGTCAGCGATCTCCGCCGTTCTCGTCGCCACCGTCGCGTCCCTGCTCATCGGCCTGATCTTCGTCCGCAGCAAGGCTCTGGTCTTCACCATACTGACGCTCGCGCTCGGCCAGATGGTGCTGCAACTGGTTTC
>Ga0302325_10009707_pt1 | contig 20986 bp, 18 predicted proteins | sample Palsa_T0_2_FD_201948 | JGI IMG/M metagenome (GOLD analysis project Ga0302325, IMG submission 201948) | Peat permafrost microbial communities from Stordalen Mire near Abisko, Sweden - Palsa_T0_2 | ecosystem: Environmental > Terrestrial > Soil > Palsa > Peat permafrost | place: Sweden: Abisko...
ACCGTCAGTGAACGGGGGTGGGCGGCCCTGACGGCGGTGACGGCTGCCCGATCGGACCAGGCGTCGTGACGGGAGCGGCCATCGGCAGCCCGTGCCAGCCCTCCGAGATGAGCCGCGGAGCCGCTTCCACGGGCTCCCACGTCTCGATGTTGATCTTCGAGTAGTACAGCCCGTTGAAGAAGTACGCGACGTTCGTCGGCCACCACGAGGCCGGCGAAGTGCTGGTCGGCCATGCCGCCACCGCGTTGATCATCTGGTTACCTGGGAGCCACCCGGGGGGGACGGGATTGTCGAGCCACGGGTGCGCGAACATCGACAGGGGCCCCTGCGCGCTGTGGTCGGCGAGGCTGACCTGCTGGAAGCCGAGCATCTCTTCGCTGCCGACGCCTTCGGGCCAACCGTAGCTGAAGAGGAACGCCTGGTTGCTCGCAACGAAGGCGCCGCTGGCCACAAACGATTCGACCGACTCGGAGTCGGTGATGACGCCCGGCCAGTTGCCCGCTACCGGCATCCCGTTCTCGTAGCCCGGGTAGACGCGGTCGCCCACCAGGTCGTACTTGCAGTAGTTCATACCGCTGAAGAAGTAGGCGTGGTCAGGGTTACCGCCCTGATTCGGCCATACCATCCCGCCGGTTACGCCGCTGCTGAGCACGTCCCAGTGACCGCTGATCGGCCTGACGAACTCCACCTCGTCGCTGGCGACGTCGTAGCGGGCGTATTCGTCCCCGCTGAAGAAATACACCTTGGGGTTCGGAGTGCTCGACTCCCCCACAACGAAAGGCACGGCCCAGGCCGTGTCGATCTGATTCCACGTTGACATCTTTTGCTTCCCCTTCCCGATGAGTACTGGACGGGTTCAGCGTATGCGCGGCGCCTGGGGAAGGCCCCCGTGCTAGCACGTGTTTTGTCGCTGTCTAAGTGGTCACTAGGCTCCTGCGCACCGCCTCCGTAGCGCCGCCGGATCGAGCACGGTAATGGCCCGGCGATCGGTGGCGATCCAGCCGAGCTCGCGCATGAGCCGGAGCGCGCGCGAGACGGTCTCCCGGGTGGCTCCGGTCCAGCTCGCGAGCTCGTCCTGGCTCAGCGAGAGGTCGATCCGCCGGCCCACCTCGGCGGGTACGCCATGGTCCGCTGCGAGCTCGAGCAGCCGCTTGGCCACGCGGCCGATGCTGTCGTGCGTGGCGAGGTCGATCCGGTCGCGGTCGGCTTCGGCCAGACGGCGCACGAGCATGCGAATGAGAACGAGTCCAACGTCCGGGTGCTCGGCGAGGAAGGCACGGAAGTCGTCACCGCTGATGCTCCCGACCTCGACCCGGTCGACCGCGACCCCGGTCGCCGTGCGGCGGATCCCACCCAAGCTCGCCATCTCCCCGATCAGCTCTCCGGGGCCGCGGATGGCGAGCACGACCTCGCGCCCGCCCGCGCCGGCCGCGACCAGCTTCACGCGCCCCTCGAGCACGACGATCACGTCCTCCCCGGCCGCGCCCGCCCGCAGCACCGGAGCGGACTTGGGCACCACCCGCCGGCGCAGGCGCTCGAGCAGGGCTTCCGCGTCTTCGGACGCGAGCTGACGCAGGAAGGGGACCTGCTGAGGCTCGAACGTCTCTCTCCTCGATGACATCGTCAACGTGAAAAATGTCACGCTTTGCCCTCAGCCGGTCTTGATACGTCTGCGCGCGTACTCCGCAAGGCCTCCGGCGACGATCACCGCGCCGATGATTATGAGCGCCACGCTGCCCAGATCTTCGAACATGTCGGCCACGGCCGGGCCGATGAGGAAGGCGCCGAAGCCGATTACGAAGGCCCAGATCGCGGCCGACAGCGCGTTCGCGGGAAGGTAGACCTTCCACCCCACGCCGTGGACCCCGGCGAGCCACGACGGAGTCAGGATCACTGCCGTGACGGTGGCGCGCGCGAAGATCCGCTCGCCCCGTTCGACGGCCCGGAGCCGAGCTTTCCTGAACGGGCCACGGGCAGTGATGACCGCGCGCCCGGCGTGTAGACCGATCACCCACCCGATCACGCCGCCCACGGTCGCGCCGAGCCAGGCTACGAGCAGGACCTCGGTCAGATCGAGCTTGTGCTTGGCGGCGATCACGGCGGCGGCCATGAGCAGGGGCTCGCCCGGGCCGACCCCGGCGATCCAGCTGATGGCGGCGGCGATCGCGAGGCCGGCGTAATCGAATGGCGGCCCATGGAAGCGATGGAAAGGGAGGCGCACGTGGAGGTGGAGGTGAACCCCCGCGGCGATCAAGGCGCTCACCGCGGCGCCGCTCCGGCCGGCCGCCGGTAAGGGCCGGGTTCGCGGCCTGCGGCCGGGAGATCGGCGGTCCGGGGGACGGTCATCGCTACGAGCGATCGTGCCATACGGCCCCGACCGGACGCCGCGCCGGCGGCCGGTTGCGCGCCCACTTTCGCTCGTTTTGCTGGCCTTTTGGCAAGCATGCAGGTCCTGTGCGCCGCTGTGGGCAGGAATCGTTTATCCCAATGTCCAGGTGACCAAGGCGTTTGCTGGACGCGAGGCCATAGAAGCCTCCTGGAGCCTCAACAAGTCTTCGGCCACCAAAAAATAGGGGCCGATTGGGCCCAGGGGGTCGATCGGCTCGGGCCGCCGCGGGTGCGGCGGGCTGGCGCCCCGTCAACCCCGGAGAAGGAGATTCATGGTTCCCACAGGAGTTCCCGTTTGGCTCAATCCAGGAGACAACGCGTGGCAGATAACGGCTGCGACGCTCGTCGGTCTCATGAGTGTGCCTGGCCTCGTCGTTCTTTACGGCGGCGTCATGCAGAAGCGCTGGTCGATCAACAGCATGATGCTCACCTTTGGGACGTTCTCGGTCGTGCTCGTCGTGTGGGTCCTCTGGGCCTTCAAGATGGGCTTCGGTCATCCAATCGGGGGCATTCACCCTGGGAACTTTCTCGACACATTCGTCGGGAAACCGGGCGAGGTCCTGACCCAATCACAGGAGCAGGGACGGGCGAGCATCCCCCTGATCAGCGGGATCGGCCCGAACTTCAGATTCCCGGAGTCCTCGCTCGTCTACTTCCAGTTCGTGTTCGCGGCGATCACGCCGATCCTGTCGCTGGGCTCGGTGCTGGGGCGCGTGAACATCAAGGCGTGGCTTCCCTTCTGCGCCCTCTGGATCAGCATCGTCTACACGGTTGACGCCTTCCTGCTCTGGGGTGGCGGCTTTTTCGCCGACAAGGGCGCGATCGACTTCTCCGGTGGTTACGTGATCCACCTGAGTGCAGGCGTCACGGGATTCGTCGCCGCGGCTGTGATCGGACCACGACTACAGAGAGACCGGGAGATCGACGCACCGAACAACGTCCTCATGGTCGCCACCGGTGCGGGGTTACTTTGGTTGGGCTGGAACGGCTTCAACGGAGGCGACCCGTACTTCGCGGGCGCAGCGGCCTCCGCAGCCGTGCTCAACACCAACCTGTGCACCGCGGTCGCGTTCCTGATCTGGGTCGGGTGGGACTACGCGACGGGACGCAAGCCGTCTCTGCTCGGCGGCGTCAACGGCATGATCACCGGCCTGGTCTGTATCACGCCGGCGGCCGGCTATGTGAACGGCTTCGGGGCGATAGCCCTGGGAGCGATCGGATCGACGATCGTCTACATGTCGATCAACTACCTCAGCCGGGTGCCGCCGTTCCGCAATGTCGACGACACGCTCGGCGTGATCTACACGCACGGGATCGCGGGCTTCGCAGGCGGTCTCATGACCGGCATCTTCGCGGACCCGCACATGATCCAGGCGTACGGTCCGCGGGGAGGCCTCACTGGCGACGTCGTCACTGACAAGGGGCTGATCTACGGCAGCTTCACCCTGCTCAAGTGGCAGTTCCTCGCCGGCCTGTGGGTGATCGTGTTTTCGGCGGTCGCTACGTTCATAATCCTGAAGTTCGTGGGGATCTTCATTCCCCTGCGCATGAAGGAAGAGAACATGGAGATCGGCGACGTCGCCGAGCACGGCCACGAGGTGTACCCGTCCGACGTCCCGTCGCTCGGGTTCCCGGGAGGTGTCCCGGGCCTGGCCACGGGCGCTGCTGGAGCAACTCCGTCGACGGCATGATCGACGGCGCGGGAGCTCCTGTGTTCAGGCGCCAGCATGGTCGAGCGCGCCCGATCGCTTGAGAGCGACTCGCCAGAGGAGGACCGGGCGGTGGACGAAACCGCCGCCCGGTCCACACCCCTGACGATGGTCTCCGGCGTCGTCGCCGGGGACGACCTCGACCAGGTCGCGTCCTCGGCGTCGAGCGCGCTCGGGCGCCCCGTCGCCATCGCCATTCCCACCCTCGGCGAGCCGGTCGTATGTCCGTCCGGGGCGCTCCGCGAGCACGACGTGCGGGCGATCGTCGCCTATGCGGCCGCCGTGATCCGGGGCGAGGCTCCGGGTCCGCCGGCCATCCTCGCCGAGGCCGTCGAGGTCCGCCTCGGTCCCGAGGTCGTCGGCATCGTCGCCGCGGTGCGCCGTAGCGGCGACGGAGACGCCGGGCCCGAGCTCCGCGCCTGGCTCGAGGCCGGGGCCGCCGCGGCCGCGGTCGCGGCCGTGATGCGCGACGCCCAGGAGGGCGGGCTCGAGCGCTCGCGGCGTGCCCTCCTCCAGTCGCTCCGCGCCGGCCCTCCCGCCGAGGTGCCCACCTTCGTGGAGCACGCGCGCAGGCTCGGCTTCGACCTGAGCTCCGGGGCAGTGGCGATCTGCGCCGAGGAGCAGACCACCGGGAGCGCCCCGGCCCTGGGTGACCTCGTGGCCGGGCATCGGGCGCTGATCGCCGACGTCGGCGATGGGCGCCTGTGCGGCCTCGTGCCGCTCGGATCGTCGGTGTCCGGGGACGGCGTCGAGGAGCTGGCCGCGGAGCTGACTAGCCGGGGCATGCAGGTGGCCGTCTCGACCCCGCATCGCGACCCGGGCACCCTGCACGACGCGCTGCGCGAGGCCGAGGTCCTGATCGAGCTCGACGTCACCTTCGTCGGCCAGGAGGAGACCTACCGCCTGCTCATCGGGATCCTACTCAGGGATCCCGGCCAGCTCGAGGACCTCCGCGCGCACACGATCGCCCCGCTCACGGTCTACGACACCGAGCACGACACCGAACTGCTCGGCACGCTCGAGGCCTTCCTCGCCCATCACGGCTCGACCACGGACACGGCCGAAGCCATGAGCCTGCACCGCCACACCGTCGGCTACCGCCTGGCTCGCGTACAGGAGGTGTCCGGCCTCAGCCCGTACGAGTCAGACGGGCGCGAGCGGCTCGGCCTCGGCCTGAAGGCGCACCACATCCTCGACGCCAACCTGCGCCTTCCCGACCTCTGAACTGCCGAAAGCCCGGCTTGACGGGCGCTAAGGCGGGTGAGAGGATCGAGGTTGTGCTTGGCGGCAGGGGCCGCAGTGCGACATGGGGACTACGGGCCGCGGGGTTACTCGCAGCTTTGGCCTGCGGCGGCGGCGGCGCGCTGGCCGCGGGGGCGATCGCGGCAGGCGCGAGCGATCCCCAGGAGACGTTCACCTTCACGAGCGCGGGGGAGCATGCCTTCACCGTGCCCGGCGGGGTGAGCGCGCTGACCGTGACGGCGGTCGGGGGGAAGGGCGGCGACGGGTATGAGCCGGGAACGCTCGGCGGGACCGGAGGCTACGGAGCGGTGGCGAGCGGCGCTCTGACCGTCACCGGCGGTGAGCCGCTCTATGCCGAAGTGGCGGGAAATGGCGCCTCCGGCCACGTGGAGCCCGGCGGCGATGGCGCCAGCGCGGGCGGCGGTGGAGGAGCCTCGGACGTCCGCACCGCCCCGGTGGGTGCCGGTCTCTCGCCCGATCCGCGGCGGATCGTGGCGGGCGGCGGCGGCGGTGGCGGCGGGCAGAGCTGGAGCACGGTGTGCGGAACCTCCGCAGCCGAGGCTCAAGGGGGGAATGGCGGCGGCGGCGGCGCCGATGGGACCAACGGATCCCTCAACGTCAGCGGATGCGTGGATACGCCCGGAAAGGCAGGACGCGGCGCAACCGCCTCGGCGGGAGGGAACGGTGGTGCCAGCGGCGGGATCGGCCAAGCCTCGGGCCCACCCGGGGCCGACGGGGCGCTCGGCGCCGGGGGCGACGGCGGCGCTGGGGACCTGGGCGACGCCAACCAGGCCGCGGGCGGAACCGGCGGCGGAGGTGCGGCAGCAAGCGCCAGCGGCAAGACCGGCGACCCCGGGGGCGGCGGTGGCGGCGGCGGGCTGTACGGCGGCGGTGGCGGCGGCGGCGCGACTTCGGCGGCGGGCGGCGGCGGCGGGGGTGGCGGCGGCTCGAATCTCGTGCCCGCGGGCGGCACCGCGACCACCGACACCACCGGCACGCCCGAGATCGTCGTCTCCTTCGCCGACACCACCCCGCCTGCGGTGACCCTCAACGCCGTGCCCACGCTTTCGACCAACGCGACCCCGACCTTCTCGGGCACGGCCGCCACCGGGCTGGGCGACGAGCCCACCGTGGCCGTGGACGTCTACGCGGGCGCTTCGGCGACCGGGACCCCGATGCAGACTCTTACGGGCATGGCGGGCGCCAGCGGCGCCTACAGCGTGATCGTGTCCCCGGCGCTCGCCGACGGGACCTACACGGCGCAGGCCTCGCAGTCCGACCAGGCGGGGCTTGTGGGCACGAGCGCGCCGATGACGTTCACGGTCGCGACGGGGACGTCGACACCGTCCCAGTCCTCTCCCCCACCGCTCCTCAGCGTCTCGAAGGTCAAGCTCTTCGGCCACCTCGGGTACGTCTCACCCGCGGGGATCGCCGGGCTCTTCATCGGCTGCTTCGGCTCGGACCCGTGCACGGGGACCCTGACCATCAGGCAGGACGGGCGGACGATCGCGCGCCGCGCCTCAGAGACCATCGGCCCCGACGACGGCGGGATCGTGCACGTCAAGCTGATCGCCTCCGCCCGCCGGGCGCTCGCCCACGGACGGCTCAGCGTCACGGTGAGCGTCGCCGATGTCGATGGTGGCCAGGCAAGCACGCCGGAAAAGCTCGTGCCCTTCGACACCCGGGAGGCGATCGCTGGAATCACGCGGGCCTTCGCCAGTGCGGCCACGGCCCCATCGAGCATCAAGGTCTTCGGCCACACGGGGTTCGTGAACCCGGGCGGGACCACCGGCATCTTCCTCGGCTGCTTCGGCACCGGCGAGTGCGCGGGCGCGATGACCCTGACCGCGGGTGGCGCCGTGGTCGGCGGCCGCGGATCCATCTACGTCTCCCCCAACGACGGGAGCATCGTCCACATCACCCTGCGGCGCCGGGGTCGCCGCATGCTCGCCAAGCACCACCGGCTCACGGTCACGGTCACGGTCAACGACGCCGGCGGCTCGCGCGCGAGCGCACGGGTCACGCTCGTGCCCTACTTCGGCGACATCGACGACTACGCGCTCGTGACCTCCCCGGCGACGGTCAAGGCAAGCTCGACGACCACCTTCGACATGGCCCTGACCAACGACTCATCCCCAGGCTTCACCCTCGGGTCCGCGAAGCTCACTGCCCCCTCCGGCTTCCAGGTGCTGAGGGCGTCGCTGCCCCGCGGCGCCCGTGGCGCGATCAGCGTCGCCGGCAAGATGGTCAAGCTCCGCGACCTGCGGCTGAGTCCGAACAGCACCCTGCACATTAAGCTCACCGCAGTCGCCCCCGCGAGCTGCAAGTCGTCTTCGACGTCGTCGTGGACCTCCGCCGCCTGGGAGGGACCGAACTTCAGCGTCCAGGCGCTGACCCTCGACGATTCGCGGAGCACCGCGCGGATGACCGTGAACGCGCCGTGCGCGGTCGGCTTCGTCACCGAGCCCGCGAGCGCCAGCGTCGGTCAACACATCTCGGGCACCCCCTACACCCCTTCCGCCAACCCGGTGAGCGTCGCCGTCCTCGACGCGGGAGGCAAGGTCGTGACCTCGTCGCACGCACCCATCTCCGTCGCGCTCGCCACCAACCCGGGCGACGCGATCCTGGAGGGGACCAAGACGGTTGACGCCGTCGACGGCGTCGCCACCTTCCACGATCTCACCCTGAGCAAGCCGAGCGACGGCTACACGCTGACGGCGTCGAGCTCGAAGCTGCCCGGGGCGACCTCGAGCTCGTTCGACGAGAGCTCGACCGGCACCGTGTGCGAGCAGGACGAGACGTGTCAGACCAACCTGACCACGGGGCCGAGCAACTTCGAGATCACCGCCAACGCCGACCCGAGCAAGCCCAACGCGGGCACCCTGAGCGAGTCGGACAACGTCGGGTTTCCCCTCCAATGCGCGGGCTACACCCAGGAGGACCCCAACTGGTGGGAGTTCGAGATGACCTCCGAGGACCGCAGCAAGACGATCGTCTACACGATCAAGCAGCCCCTGCTCCCCCTCCAGGGAACGCTGAACGCCATCCTCGAGCTCACCCAGGTGTGCTTCGGCTCCACGTCGGACTTCGTCACCAGCGCGGGGACACTCGCGCCCGCCGGCGAGCTCCCCGACGGCACCAGCGGATTCATCGGGCTCCTCCCCAACTGCCCCTCCAGCGGCCCGTGCGTCGAGTCCCGCCAGGGCCCGCTCGACCTCTCGAACGGGATCGGGTTCGACATCGTGGTGACGATCTATGTGCCGGAGGGGCTCGGCGGAGATCCGTGGTCGCGGGCCTAGCCGACGACGGTCGCTAGACGAGAGCCCCGTCGAGCTGCGGCTTCGGAAGCCATTCGATTCTCAAGCGCGCGAGGATCGCGTCGCGCTCACTCACGTCGCCCGGCTGCTCCTCGCCCAGCGCGGCGAGGACATCCACGGCCGCGGCGATGTCGTACTCGGCTCCGGCCGCGCGCGCCTGCTCGAGCGCGGCCGTCAACTCGCGCTTCGCGTCATCGGTCCGTCCAAGACGCCACTGCGCAATGCCCGCGATGCGGTGAAGCAAGGCCGGGTCGCCGCCGGCACCGTCCAGTTCCTGGTGGGCGATGGCGAGCGCGCGCGACGGGTCTCCTGCGAACGCCTCCGCTTCGGCAATCAGAGCTCGGGCGAAGCCCGCGTACTCGCCGATGCCAAACTTGCGCAGGCCCGCCGTCCCCGCCTCGAGCAACGGCATCGCGTCGGGATAGCGCCCTTCACGTAACGCCAGCCGCCCGAGGAGGAGCTGGACGAAGGCGACGCTCTGGAGCTCCTTGGTGGCGGTCCACAGGCGCTGCGCGCGCTCCAGGTGGGCCTTGGCTTCGCCGAACTTCCCTTGGTCGGAGAGGATCTCGCCGATGTTGCAGTCGGTGTATGCCACGTCGACCGGCTTCCCCGCCCGCTCGCTGCATTCGCCTCCCCTGCGATAGAGCTCGACCGCGTCGTCCCACCGGCCTTCGAAGTAGGCAAACATGCCAAGGTTGTTGAGGACGGTAGATTCGTGCTCGGGATCACCGAGCTCCTCGTAGATCTTCAGCGCGCGAGCCGAGTGGGTGGCTTGATCGGGCTGCCCGAGCCTCACCAGCGCCCAATCGAGCGTGTAACACGCGCGCGCGAGGGCGCCCAGTTCTCCCACCGATCCAGCTTCGGAGATCGCCTGGCGGCAAAGCGCCACCGCCTCCGGGAAGCGCCCTTGCCGGTTCCTGACGCCGCCGAGGTACGAGCGCAGCCTGGCCCGCCAAACGGCTGCGTCCTGGGACTCGACCCCGTCGAGGCACCGCAGCCCACGGTTGAACCAACGGACGGCGGCGGTGAGCGATTTCCTGACCTCGTCGACCTCCGCGTGCCGGTGGCAGAGCCGGGCCTGCACCACCGGGTCGTCCCCCACCAGTCGCCGCGCCTCGTTCAGCGCCTGGGTGGCGGCATCGGGCTCCCCCGTGCACCGCAATGCGTACCCCAGCTGCTCCCACGTGTGCGCGAGCGACGCCGCCCCGGTTTGCTCGGCCGGGGTCCCCCCGGCCCGCGCCGCCTCGATCGCCCTGCGGTACAGGCGCGCCGCGTCGGCGTGCGAGAAGCGCGCGGTCGCGTGCTCGGCGCCGAGCAGCGCGTAGCGATGGGCGCGGGCGTGGTCGCCGGCCAGGAGGTAGTGCAGCGAGAGGACGGCGGGGTCGGCATCGTTGCCATGCTCCTGGTCCTGCTCGAGGCCGGTCGCGACGGCCGCGTGCAGTACGCGCCGGAGCTTGAAGGGCAGGCTCTCGTAGGCCGCCTCCTGGAGCGCCGGACGCCGGAAGCGGACGTGTCCGTCGGAGTCGCGCGCGAACACGACCGAGAGCCGCTCCCAGACGTCCGCGTCGGGGATTGGCAGCTCGGGCGTGAGGACGTCGCCCAGGCGCCGGGCATGAAAGCTCAGCCCGAGCACGGCCGCCCGGCGCACCAGCGTGCGATCGCCGGGCTCGAGCGCGTCGATCCGCGCGGTCGCGGCGGCGCCGACGCTCTCAGGAAGCTCGTAGCGGCTCCCGGAGGCGGCGGCGGCGAGGAGGTCAAGCAGGAACTCCGGGCTGCCCCCGGCGCGCTCGATCGCGAGCTCGACCACGTGTGGAGGGAGCTCAGCCGCTTCGGGGGCCGCTTCGGCGAGAGACTTCGCCTCCGCGCGCGAGAGCGGGCCGAGCTCGATGCGCAGCAGCTCGGTGTCGGAGGCAAAGGTGCCCTCGACGTCCCGTAGCGTGACGAGGACGACCCAGGCCGAGGATCCGAGCTCGTGGGCGAGCGCGTCGAGGAGCGCCGCCGAGGCGGCGTCCATGTGGTGCGCATGCTCGAACTGGAGGACCGTGGGCACGACGAGGTCGCGTTCCAGAAAGCTGAGCACCACCTCGTGGAGCTTGGCCTCGCGAGCATCGGCGGCGAGCTCGTCGACCTCGGTGCTCGACGGAGTTTCGACGTCGAGGGCGATCGCGAGCAGCGGGAGCCACGGGAGAAGCTCGGGACGGCCACCTTGGAGCTCGGTCCGCAGGCGCGCGAGGACGGCCTCGTCGGGATCCTCGGAGCCGGCGCCGATAAGCTGGCGCAAAGGGTCGCGCCACGCCACATAGGGGGTCTCTCGGGTGTAGGGCTCGCAGGTGCTGTGCACGAACCTCATGTCGCTCGCGAGCCCGCGGGCTTCCCCCAGGAGCCGGGATTTCCCGCTTCCGGCCTCCCCCACGAGCTCGATCAGCATGCCCGAGCCCCGCCGCGCCGCGTTGATGGTCGACGCGAGCATCTCGAGCTCGGCCCTGCGTCCGATCAGCGGCAGCCGGCGGCGAACCGAGCCTGCCGCAGCGGCGCGACGCGGGGGGCCGACGTCCCAGGCCTCGACCGGGCGCTTCTTGCCCTTGGCCATGAAGGGCGCCAGCGCCGTCTCCTGAAAGCCGGTCTGCGAGCGGTCGAGGACCCCGCGCGTGGCGTAGACGCGACCGAAGGGCGCCTTGCCCATGACCCGCGCGGCGAGATTGACCGCGTCGCCCATGAGCGCGTAGGTCCGACGGTAGGACGGACCGATCTCGCCGGTGAACACGTGGCCGCGGTTGACCCCGATGCGCACCGGCAGCTGCGGTCCGGCCTCGACCATGTGGCGCACGGCGAGCAGCATCCGCTCCTCGTCGTCGCCCACCGCGCGCGGCGCTCCGGCGCTCAGCCGGAGCTTGCCGCCGTCGGCGGCGATATCGGAGTCGAGGAAGCACACCTCGTAGCGGTCGGTCGCGTCCTGGACGATGCGCACGAGCTCGTCGAGCTGGTCGGCGGCGACGCCGGCGCCGCGCTCGTCGATCAGCCCGTCGACCTCGCCGAACTGAACGAAGGCGACGGTCGCGTTGCGATGCTCGGGGACGGCGGGCGCCGCCAGGAGATAGGGGCGCAGCGCGGTCGACAGGCACTGCGCCAGCGCGTCCTCGCTCGGCGTCGCCGGTGCCTCCCGTGGCACCCAGTCTGCGGCCGCCGGCGGGTGCGAGAGGAGCACGCCCGAGCCGGACTCGGTCCCCAGGCAGGCGGCGGGGAGAAGCTCGGCGGTCTGGCTGCTGAGCAGGATCTGTCCCGACGACGCGCCGGCCTCCATGGCCACCACGGCACTGGCCGCCGGTCCGCAGATCAGATACTCGCGGTGCGATCCGCCCACCAGGAATGTCTCGTAGGTGCCGCTGTGCACCCCGACCGACATCCGCAGCACCACGTTGCTCGTCCCGGCCCGGATCCGTCCGACGCGGCGCAAGGTGGTGCGCATCTCGCACGCCGCCGCGCACGCTCTCAGGGGATGCTCATCGCCGTCGAAGAAGAGGAGGAGCGCATCGCCGCCGAACTTGAGCATCGAGCCGCCGTAGGCGTAGGCATCGGCGAGCAGCGCCGAGAAGCAGGAGTTGATCGTGTCGACCAGGTGCTCGGCTCCCTCCCTGCCGCTACGAGCCAGGCGCTCGGACAGGCGGGTGAACCCGGACAGGTCGGTGAAGACCACGGTACCCTCGAGCGTCCGTGCCAACTCGTCGGGCGCCGCCACGAGATGCCGCAGGAGTACCCGAGGGACATAGCGGTCGAGGGCGCCGGTATTCGTCATCTCGCTACCCGAGCACGAGCTCCGCGGCGGTTCGCAGGTTGGCCGCGTCGCCCGCGATGAGCAGCGTCGTGACGATCGAGTCGCGCCATGCCTCGAGGTCGTGCCGGATCTTCTCCTTGGAGCCGATCAGGGTCAGTTTCTCGATCAGCTCGGTGGGCACGGCCGCAGCGGCCTGCGCCTTCTCGCCGGACAGGTAGAGCTCCTGGATCTTGGCGACTTGCGCCTCGTACCCCATTCTGATCGCGACGTTGGCGTGGAAGTTCGTGCCCTTGGCGCCCATCCCCCCGAAGTACAGGGCGTACATCGGGCGCATCGCGTCGACCGTCGACTCGATGTCGTCGGTCACGATCAGCGGTACGCCAGCGGTGACCTCGAAATCTTCGGGCGCGCGATGGGCGCCGGGGCGGGCGAAGCCCTCGGCCAGCGCCTCGCGGTAGAAGTCGTCGTGGTGAGGCGAGTAGAACAGGGCCAGCCAACCGTCGCCGAGCTCGCCGGCGAGCGCGATGTTCTTCGGGCCCTCGGCGGCGAGGAAGATGGGGATGTCCTCCCGCAGCGCGTGGATGGTGGACTTCAGCGGCTTGCCGAGCTCGGTGCCGGGGAGGGGAAGCGGGTAATGGGGGCCGTCATTGGTGAGCGGTCCCTCGCGCGCCCAGATCTGGCGCAGGACGGCGATGTACTCGCGCATGCGGGCCAGCGGCTTGGCGAACGGCTGCCCATACCAGCCCTCCACCACCTGGGGGCCCGAGACGCCGAGGCCGAGGATCAGCCGCCCACCCGAGAGGTGGTCCAGGGTCATCGCCGCCATCGCGGTTGCCGCCGGGGTGCGGGCCGAGATCTGAACGATGCCCGTGCCGAGCTTGAGGCGCCGCGTGGACGCCCCCCACCAGGCGAGCGGCATGAGCGCGTCCGACCCGTACGCCTCAGCGGTCCACAGGGAGTCGTAGCCGAGCTTCTCGGCCTCGGCGATCATCGCGGCGGCACCTGCGGGCGGGCCGGCCGACCAGTAGCCAACGTTGACGCCGAGGCGGAGATGGCGTGCCACCGGTCTACCCTAGCGCCGGGCCAACAGGCGCTCGACCAGGGCCCGCAGGCGCCCCTTGGAGCGCGGCTGGGTGCGCAGCTGCGGCTGGGTGCGCAGCCATTCCTCGCGCGTGGGAAGTCGTCCCGCCTTGCGCGCCGCGATCACGCACTTGGTGTGAGCGTGGCGTCGCCGCGAGCTATCGCCCTCGGGATACATGAGCATGTGCTCGGAGAGCGCGGGCAGGTGCCGGTCGCAGAGGGGGCAGCGGTAGGTCGCAGGCTTGCGGTTCTGAGCCCGCCGCACGCTCCACCACCGGTCCGGTGCTCGCTTGCCCATCCGTCCAAGGATGGCAGCCGTATGCCCGGGACCGGTATCGTCGCCCGGGTGGAGCACAAAGACGAGCGGATCCTGGTGGAAACGGCGCGCTACCGGATCAGCGGAATGCTGCGGCTGCCGCGCGACGGTTACCGCAGCCGGCTGACCGATTTCCTGAACGCGGGTGAGCACGAGTTCATCGCCCTCACCGACGTCGACGTCGTCCCCCTGAACGAGGGCGGGGCAGCGGAGCACCGGGACTTCATCGCCGTGGCCCGCAGCCAGATCGTGCTCGCGGCTCCGATCGAGCCCGGGGCGGACGATCCCGCCGCGAAGCCGGCCTGAGCGCTCCCCCGCCCGCGAAATCCGGCGCCGACCGGGCCGGGGAGGTATCCTTCGGCACGGTATGGCGGTCAAGCAGGCAGATGAAATTGCGCGGGCGTCCCGCGCCGAGAAGCTCCGCGCATCGCCGCGGATGTTCGACTCCGACCTGCTCGACAAGCTCTCGCGCGTGCACCCGAGCGTGCCGCCGATCCTCTTCGTGCCGACCATCGCCTTCCTCCTCGTCGAGGGGTTCGTGCGCGGGGTCGGCTGGGCGGCGGCGGCATGGATCCTCGGCGGCTACGTGTTCTGGACCCTGACCGAGTACTGGCTGCACCGGGTGGTCTTCCACTTCGAGCCCGAGCAGGGCATCGGCGCGCGCCTGCACTGGATCATCCACGGCGTCCACCACGACCATCCGAACGATCCCTTGCGTCTCGTGATGCCGCCCTCGGTCAGCGTCCCTCTCGCGGCGCTCTTCCTGTGGGCCTTCTACGCCGTGCTCGGCAGCCCGGCCTTCCTGCCTTTCGGAGCCGGCTTCCTGGCCGGCTACCTGGCCTACGACATGCTGCACTACCACGTGCACCATCACACCCCCACCACGCCGCTGGGCAAGAAGCTGCGCGAGCTCCACATGCGCCACCACTTCCAGGATCACGAGCGCGGCTTCGGCGTCAGCGCCCCCTTCTGGGATCACGTCTTCGGCACCGCCCCCAAGGCGCGGCCGAAGCGGGCGCCGGACGCTTAGGGGGCTTACTCGGCGGCGGCGGCGCCCTCGGCGGGCTCGTAGTAGCGCGCGACGGTGAAGGCGATGAGCATCGGTACGTGGACCGCGAAGACCACGAGCGAGAGCGTGAGCACGATGAGCGGACCGCCGCTGAGGTGGTTGTGGAGGAAGACGTACTCGATCATCCCCGCCGTGACCACGTAGGCGAGCAGAGCCCAGCGGCCGATCTCGAAGAAGCGGCGCCAGGCGAACCCGGGCACGCGCGCCAGCGAGGCGAGGTTGCCGGCCATGAGCAAGGCCGAGGCGGCGAGGAGAGCGACGGCCGGGCCCAGCGGCACGTGCTCGGGCAGGTGCGCCGAGAGATAGATGCCGCCGGCGACGATGAGCGCGAGCGACGTCATCCCCACCTGCGTGACGGGTGGAAGCTTGCGCTCCTCCATCAGCTCGCGATCTTGGTCATGATCACCAGGGTGGCGATCTGCATGGCGCCGAGGATGCCCGCGGAGTACATGAAGCGCTTCATCAGGCGCTCGATCACCTGGGGATTCGGCCGCTTCTTCTTGAGCTCGACGAGCACCGCGATGTTCGCCGGCTCGAGCAGGCCGAGCGCGATCACGGCCATGACCCCGACGACGATGAAGCTCGCCACGACCCACCCATGGTTGGGAGACGCGCTCAGGAGGTTCCCGGTCTGGACCCCGAGCTCCCAGCCCGCCGCCAGGGTCATGGTCACCACCGTGGGCATGATCAGCACCATCTTGGGCATGAGCTTGGTGGTGAACTCGATCCGCGCCGGGACCGACATGCTGCCCATGATCGGCCCGAGCACGAGCCCCAGGAAGAGGTCGATGATCGTCCACGCCGCACCCCCGGCGACGTGGAGGAACTCGAGCGGCCACAGCTTGTTCGACGCGATCGCGGCGATCACCGCCACCGCCGCGACGGCCACGATGATCAGCCCCTTCCGAGGGACGATCTCGAAATCCGGGATCGCCACGGGGCCGTGCGGAGGCGGCCCTTCGGGCGAGGCAGGCGGTGCCTGTGCCGCAACGCTCATAACGGCGGTCAGAATACCGGCGCACTGGGACGGCGGCAAGGGACGTCGGTTGATTTGAGTGGATACGCCTGGCGGTCCGAACTGTGGAGCCTTGGCGAGAAACGCAACTGTGGGTTGCGTTTCTCGCCAAGGCTCAGTTATCAGGCTCGGTCCGGACGTATCCGCTCAAATCGAGCCACGCCGAACGATCCGCAGCAGCCGGTTCCCTTATCGCTGATCGCTCGTAGCCGTCCCCTCGCCATGATCGCCTCTCCTTGCCGACAGGTCAGGACCCTCCCAGCGACGAGGCGGACGTTGCCGGTTACGGCACTAGCTCCTGCCGGTCCCTGCCCACGTCCAGGACGACGGCAAATCCGTTGCCGCGTTTGTCGTCTGGGTTCTGGACCGCGTCGATCGGCATGCGCAGATACGTGCACAGCTCAAAGAAGGTCTCGGGTGCCCAGACCGTCCAGTGGTAGCGATCCTCCCACGCGTGGAAGCCGCGATCGTGTCGGTCCACCAGCTCCGCCAGGGAAGTCAGTGGCCGACCATGATTGTGCTTGTTGGTGGGCTGGGGAAGGATCACGTATATGTACCGCCGCGCCACCCGCGCCCATTCGCGAAGACACTTGATCGGATCCGGTAGGTGCTCGGCCACGTGCGAGGCGAGGACGAAGTCAAACGCGTCATCCGGGAACGGAAGCGCGTCCGCGCGAGCGACGACGTCTACGGGCATCATGTGGCCTGCCCACAGGAGCTGCTCACCCGCAGTCACCGACCGCCGCGCGTAGTCGACGTTGATCGTCTGGAGGAAGAAGTTGTTGTACGAGGCTCCGCCGATCTCCACGCCGCGTAAGCCCCCCAAGTATTGATTGGCGAGCTTGGACGGATGGTTCCCGACCAGGTTGCGCAGCGTCTGGAGCGGATGGCGCGCTATGAACGCGGGCGGATACTGCGAGACACGAGTCAGCGGCGTCGGCGGCAGGGTAAGGCTGGCGAGGCTGGCGAGACGAGGGTAAACGTCCATCGACACCGAAACAGGATGCCAGGGAACGCCACGCCCGCGATCGGACGCTAATCCCTCGCCTTATTTACGAGGGCCGCCCCCGAGCGTCAGGGCGCGCCTTGGAACGCGGCGGCCCTGGGGGCCAGGCGTCCCGGCAACCGCGTCTGCCCGGTGGCTTGCTCGCGCACCTCGAAGCCGGCGGCCGTCAAGGCTTCGCGGACTTCCGCAGCCGACCGCGGCGGGAGGGTAACCCCGAAGGGGCCGGCCTCTCCGCGGAGAACGAGGCTCCAACGCCACCAATGCAGCTCGACGCGCGTGCGCACGAGCCTGACCTCAGGGTCCGAATGGACGACCAGTCTCCGCTCGGCCGGCCAGCTCTCGACCACCACCAATCCGGGCGAGATTTTGAGCCGTCCCATACCGAGGAACGGAGCCTGGGAGACCGCGACTCGGAAGGTCGCGAGGGTCGTGGCGTCGTCGATCATGAGATGTGTATCGGCACCGGCCGCGGAAACCAACACGTTCGGGTCGCCCGGCGGACATGCGGCGACGCGGCGCATGCTCGGGCGGCGATTCGGCGGCTGCACCGCCGGGAAGCTCCGTAGCCCTAACCGCCGCCCGGACCCCCGCCGCCGAAGCCACCCCCGGGCCCGCCCCCGGATCCGCCCGGTCCACCGGGGAAACCGCCGCCGGTCCCGCCGCCGCCGGTCCCGCCGCCGCCGGTTCCGCCGCCGCCGGTGCCCGTGCCGGTCCCGCCGGCGCCGGTCCCGCCGGACCCGGTCCCCGTCGTCGTGGTGGTCGCTCCCGAGAAGTCGACGCGGAACTCACGGCCGCCGTGCTCGAGCCCTGACGGCGTCGCGTTGGCCGTGGTCGTCTTGGCCACGAAGGTCTTCCCGTCCGAGGAGTAGCCGAGGAGGATCTTGGTCGTGGCCCACAGCGGGCTCGAGATCGATCCTGTCTCGCCGGCGGCCGTCTCCGCGCTCGCGTTGCCGAAGTTGACCGCCCCGAAGTCGGCCAGGGGCAGGGTGTCGCACTTGGTCGCGGTCGAGCAGTCCGAAGGCGCCTCGGCGATCCACTCCGCCGAGCTGAGATCCATGGTGTGGTCGGTGATCGTCTTGGTGAAGACCTCGTGCCGGGTGCGGTCGTTCAGGGTAAGCGTGACCCGCGGACCGGCGATCCTGATCGCGGCGGTGATGAGATCCCCGCCGGCGATGGTGATCCTGACCGTCCGCGAGGGGGCGGGGACGAGCTCGTACCACGCTGACATCGACTCGGTCCCGTCCGCGTTGCAGTCGAGCTCCGACCCGATCTGCTCCATCGCCTCCGAGCTCAGGCTGTAGCCGCCGATGCCCACCCAGAACGCGGAGTAGGTCTGGGTTCCCGTCGAGCAGATGGCGGCCGGCTGGCGCCACGTCGCGGTCACGTGCGTGAAGCGCACGCCGCTTCTGTGGGCTGCGTAGCCTGACCAGTTGTCACTGGTGATGGTGTTGGCACCGGCCGTGGCGGCGCCGGCGAGGAGGACGATGAGCGCGACAAAGAGCGCGCTCCAGCAGCGGGCCGAGCGGCCATTTAGGGGCATGGGCACAGTCATCCTGATCTTGGCTCGAGGTGTACGTGATTTGGGCTACAGGTGCTAGACGCGACGGGGCGGCGAAAGTGTCGCCTCAGTCGCGCGCTCCTACATAGCTCTTAGGTCCCGGGCGTGAGTTTCGGCGCGCCACGCGGTCTAAGGGGTACCCAAACAAAGGAGGACCTCACGATGAGCGTCAGCCGAAATGTAGCCACCGTGGCCGCGTCGGTCGCGATGTTGGCCGGTGGGGGCGGAGTCGCGTACGCGGCGACGTGCCCGGGAATGGGTGGGACCACCGGTACCACACCCCCGACCACGACCACGACCACCACCGGCACCACGAGCACGAGCGGCACGACCAGCTCGGTTCGACGGGCCAAGCGCCACAGCGCGCGTCACGAGACGCGGAGCTGAGCTCGCGAGCCTGGGTGGGAGGGGTAGCTCGACTCCCTCCCACTCGGCTCGCGCTTCTCGCGATGAAACCCCCTCAACATAATCAGCGCCTGGCGCCGATCCTCCTCGCGGTCGCGGTCCTGCTCTCGGGCATGTGCATGGGGCTGAGCGCCGCGGGCGCTGCGCCGACCCCGGCGCTGACCGTGATCGCATCGGGACTGAACCAGCCCAAGAAGCTGACGATCGCCCCGAACGGCAGCCTGATCGTCGCGCTCTCCGGCGATGGCCGGGCTCCGTCGATCTGCACCGACGGCGACCAGCTCTCATGCATCGACACCTCGGGCGCGATCGATGATGTGAGCGCGAGCGGTCGGGTCACGCGGCTCTTATCCGGACTCCCCTCGATCTCCTCGGGGCCGAGCGATCCTCAGGCCACCGGCCCCGTCGAGGCGCGCATCCTCGACGGCAGGCTCCAGGTCCTGTTCCAGAACACGCTGATCGACGCCAAGACCGGAGCAGAGATCTACGGCCGGGCCGGTGCCCTGCTCGACGATCTCGTCCCGTTCACGAGCTCGGGCAAGCGCGCCGGGATCACGGCTCGCTTCGGGCCCTTCGAGTCCCGGCACGACCCCGACCACGGGGCGGGCTCCGATGTCGCCTACGGTGAGGAGTCCGCCATCGACAGCGATCCCTACTCCTTCGTTCCCTACCGCGGCGGCTACGCGGTCGCCGACGCGGGCGCCAACGACCTGCTCTTCGTCTCACGCACGGGCAAGGTGAGCGTCCTCGCCGTGTTCCCGACGATCCGCGAGCAGGCGCCGGCGGGCAGCTACGGCTCATCCCAGACCAAGGCGATCGAGGCTCGAGCCCAGGCCGTGCCCACCGCTGTCGCGGTCGGACCCGACGGAGCGCTCTACGTAGGGGAGCTCGGGGGCGTCCCCTTTGACCGTGGGACCTCCGACGTGTACCGGATCCTCCCCGGGCACCGAGCCACGGTCTACGCCCGTGGCTTCACCGCCATCGGCGACATCGCCTTCGACTCCCAAGGCCGTCTGCTCGTGCTCGAGATCGACCGGAAGGGGCTAAACGATCCGGGACTGAATGACGGCCGCCCGGCCTCGGGTGCGATCATCCGGATCGCGCGCACCGGCGCTCAGACGGTTGTCGCGTCCGCCGGTCTCGACTTCCCGACCGCGCTGGCGGTGGGGCGCGACGGATGGGTGTACGTCTCCGACTACGGGACCACATCGGCAGGCTCGGGGCACGGCGGCGAGATCGTCCGCCTGAAGCTGAGCTAAGCAAGTCTTACGTTGATCCGACACCGCCCGCCGATGCTCCCCCAGCGATGATCTCCGGAGTCGTCCTCAGGACCCAACCCGACGGGAAGCTCGTCGCCCTGGCCGCCGGCGGCTCTGAGGCCGCCTTCGAGGCCATCGTCCAGCGCTACCGACGCGTCCTGCTCTCCTACTGCCGCACGCTGCTGCTCTCGGAGAGCCGCAGCGAGGACGTCGTGCAACAGGCCCTTCTCAACGCCTGGGCCGCCCTGCGCGCGGGAGCGGAGGTCCGCGAGGTCAAGGCCTGGCTTTACCGCATCACCCACAACCAGGCGATCCGGGCGCTCCGCACCCCCGGCTATGACTTCAGCGAGCTCAATGAATCGCTGTGCGGGATCGGTTCGCCCGACTCGGACCTCGAGCGGCGCATGCTCATGCGTGAGACCCTGGCCGCGGTGGCGGCCCTTCCGGAGCTCCAGCGAGAGGCGATCCTGCGCACCGCCATCGACGGCCACTCCTACGAGGAGGTTGCGGTCGCGCTCGGGATCACCGATCAGGCCGTGCGCGGGCTGATCTACCGCGCCCGCGCTTCTCTGCGGACCGGGATGGCCGCGTTCGCGCCGGCCCCGCTCGTGATCTGGGCCGCCGGACAGGCACGGCGCGCCGCCGTCGCTCAGTCGATGGGCGGAGCGCTGGCGGGCGGCGGATCTGCCGGGGGCGCCGCCGTGGTCCTCAAGGGCGCCGCCGTCCTCGCCACCTCGGCCGCGGTGGTGGGCGGAACCGTGGGCGGCGCGATCGCGCTGCATCCCTCCGCCTCGCCGAGCCACCAGCGCCACGGCGCCCGGCACGCGCCCACCGCCAGGAGGGCCTCGTC